>Ga0315291_10000720_pt1 | contig 43953 bp, 35 predicted proteins | sample YL17G12_20_MG_FD_203070 | JGI IMG/M metagenome (GOLD analysis project Ga0315291, IMG submission 203070) | Sediment microbial communities from Yellowstone Lake, YNP, Wyoming, USA - YL17G12_20 | ecosystem: Environmental > Aquatic > Freshwater > Lake > Sediment | place: USA: Wyoming | collected...
TCCTGGGCAATCCACATCGACCCTTGACTCGCTTCGCGCCGTCCCATCGACATCGTCAGCTCCCCCTCTTGTCCGCGACAGCCTACCAGGGTCGGGGGTGGGAAGCGAAAATCAACAGGCTGCTAGCGGCCCTCGGCTGAGCCCGCGCTGGGCGCGGGGTCCAGAGTGAGGAGGTCGCGCACCCGCTCGACGAGGGCCGCCCCAATCCCTGGGACCTGATCCAGCTCAGAGATGGAGCGGAACGGGCCGTGCTCCTCGCGCCAGGCGACGATCCGCGCTGCCAAGACGGGCCCGATCCCGGGGAGCGCCTCAAGGTCCGCCGCACTTGCCTGGTTCAGGGACGGCTTCGTCGGACGATCGGCGAAGGTCGGAACCACGACCTTCACTTCCGCAAGGGCGATCGGTTCCCCCAGGAGGGCAGGGCGCGGGCGGCGGTCCTGCGCGAGGAGGAAGAGCCCCACGCCGAGCAGCGCAGCGCCGACGAGGATGACGAGCCCTCTCTCCTGAGGATAGAGAGGGCGAGCCCTCACGGGAAGAGCTCCCGAATCCGAGCGAGGCCCGACGTCTCGAGCGCGTAGCGCACTCCCTCGGGGAATCTCTCGTAGCGCGGGCGGCCGAACTTGTCGGAGAAGGCCCTAGAGAAGAGCGCGTGGAGCCTCGCCCGCAGAGCCGCGTCCGACCGGAGGACCCGATCCCTCTCCTCGGCAAGACGTTCCAGTTCGACAACATAGACCTCCACCCCTGCCGCCCTGGAGAAGAGAGCGAGCGCCTGCTCGTTGTCCGCACCGAGCGCGTCCGATCCCTCACGGAAGAGCCGCCGCCGCTCGAGCTCGTCCAGAGCGAGACGCTTCATCTCTCGTTCCATGTCCCGCCGTTCATCGAGCTCCAAGCGCGCGAAGGGGAGGACCTTCCGTTCGCATCCGTCCTTTCTGTCCGGGAAGCTCGCCGGGTCGGGGGAGATCACCCCGTGCCAGGCGAGGCAATCAGGACAGGAGGCCTGGGTCACGTTCGTGAAGTACTGGTAGAAGGTCTTCTTCGGCATGACCCGAGTCTACGGGGCCGAGTGCCGCGAGGGCAAGGCCTGGCGGCTCGTTGCGCGGGAGGAGAGAGCCGGTAGAATCGAGAGCGCAAGGGGGTGGAGGCATGTTCAGGGTCGCGCTTTCGACGTTCGCTCTCGTCTTCCTAGCCGAACTGGGGGACAAGACCCAACTCGCCGCATTCACCTTGACGACGCAGTCCCGTTCGCCGTGGGGCGTCTTCCTTGGCGCCGGAGCGGCCCTCCTCCTCTCGACGGGCCTCGCCGTGGCCCTGGCCAGCCTCGTCGGTCGCCTCTTGCCCGAGAGCTGGACGAGGGGGCTGCACATCGTAGTCGGGTGCCTCTTCCTCCTCGTCGGGGCGTGGACGATCTGGAAGGCCTGAGGATCCTACACGCCTTCCGTCCACGAGCGGTTCTCCCACCCCTGTAGGCGCTCGAGCAGGGCGTACTCGGTCATGTCGAGGTGGATCGGCGTGATGGAGATGAAGCCGTTCGCCAGGGCCCAGATGTCGGTCCCCTTTTCCTTGGGCGGGATCTCCGTCAGCGGGTCCCCGGTGATCCAGTAGTAGCTCCGGCCGCGCGGATCCTCGCCGGTCACAAGGTAGTTCGAGTACGCCTGGCCTCCCAAGCGCGTCAGCTTGACCACGGGCGGGCGACCCGCCGGGAGGCGAGGGACATTCACGTTGAGGAGCGTCCCCGCCGGAAGGGAATCGCTTTCGAGGACGAACGCGACGAGACACGAGCAGAAGCGGGCCGCGGGAGCGTAGTTCGCCGGCTCCGAGGACTCCCCGCCGACGTCGGCCGAGATCGCGATCGCGGGGATCCCCGCACGCGCTCCTTCCATCGCCGCGGCCACTGTCCCGGAATAGGTGATGTCCTCCCCGGCGTTGACCCCGGCGTTGATCCCTGATACCACGAGGTCCGGGCGCTGCTTGAGCAGGCCGAGGAGGGCCAGGGAGACGCAGTCGGAGGGGGCGCCACTCGAGACGTGGCCGGTCGTCCCGTCGAGAAGGCGGACCTCGTCCATCCGCAGGGGTTTGTGGAAGGTCCGGGTCCGACTTGCAGCAGACCAGTTGCGGTCGGGAGCGTAGACCTCTACCTGCGCCACCCGGTCGAGCTCTGCCTTGAGCGCCATCAGCCCAGGCGCGTTCACCCCGTCGTCGTTCGTCAACAGGACCAGCTTGCGCGTCATTCCCCTCCCTGGCGTCCACCCATCCTAACCTCCTACCGCTCCTCCGCCAACTGCCTCCCGAACGCCGTAGAACACGAGGAGGTTGTCGCCGTACGTCCGCTCGTCGACCCGCTGCAGGGCGCCGTAGGTCTCGGAGAGAATCTCCTTCTTGAACACCTCCGTGATGACGAGCCCCTCTGAAGCGAGGAGGCGCCTCTCCCCGAGCAGGCGGAGGGCGGACTTAGAGAGTCCCTTGCCGTAGGGAGGCCCGGAGAACGCGAGGTCGAACTGCCGACCGACACGTGCAAGGTCCTCAAGCCCGTCGGCGAAGTCGCCCTGCACGACCTTCGCCCGGTCGAGGAAGGCAAGTTGGGCAAGGTTCTCGCGGACAATCCCGCACGCCGCCGGCGACTGGTCGAGGAAGACACAGTCTGCCGCGCCCCGGGAGAGGGCTTCCAGACCGACGCTCCCCGTGCCGCAAAACAGGTCCAGGAACCGAGCGCCGCTGACGACGTCGCCCAGAATATTGAACAGCGCGGTCCTCACGAAGTCGCGCATCGGGCGGATCCCCTCCTCGTCCCACGGAACGAGCCTCCGCCCTCGGTGCGTCCCCCCGGTAATGCGCATCCTCTCTCCTTGACTTCGCGCGACGCCCGGCCTATGATTCCCCTTGGCCTCATGCCATGCGGGTTTCCCAAGCGTACCGCACGTGAGGAGGCCGTTCAACCATGGACGCGCGAGGACTGAGGGCGGTCGTATTCGATCTCGACGGGACGCTCTGCTTCTACTCGCTCAAGGTTGCCGAGGGGCTCGCCCTTGCCCTCCAGGAGACAGGTTCCTCGCCGACCCTCCTCGGAGAGATCGACCAGGCCGCGGAGCGGTTCGAGAAGATCTTTCTCGAGGTGGAGCGCGTGCCGGACCCCGCCCCATTGCGCGAGCGCGTCTTCGCACGCCTGCTCGTCGAGCGCGGGGTCAGGGACCTCTCGCTCGTGCGGTCGCTGGCCGAGGTCTACGTCCGCGTCAGGACGGACTCCCTGCGCCTGTTCCCCGGGGCGCGCGACCTCCTCTCCGACCTCGTGCCCCGGTATCGCCTCGGCCTACTGACCAACGGCCCGAGCGCGCTCCAGTGGGAGAAGATCCACGTTCTCTCCCTCGCCCCCTACTTCACGGCGGTCGCCGTCTCCGGAGACCTCGGAATCTACAAGCCGGATCCCAGGATCTTCACTTACGTCCTGTTGCGCCTTGGAGTGCGGCCGTGCGAGACGCTCCACGTGGGGGACTCCCTCGAGGCGGACGTCGTGGGGGCGAAGGGGGCGGGTCTCGGCACGGCGTGGGTTCGCCCGAGCACGGTGTCGTCGGACGGGGTCTGCCCCGACGTTGAGGTCGCCACGGTCGCTGAGCTCCGGGAGGTCCTGCTGTGAAGCGAGCGGACGTGGCGATCCTCGGCGCCGGACCGGCTGGGCTGTTTGCCGCCGAGGCACTCCTCAAGAGCGGCCTGGAGACGGTGCTCGTCGACCGAGGGGAGGAGCCCTCCCGGCGCACGCACCTTGCCTTCGGCGTCGGCGGGGCCGGAGCGTACTCGGACGGGAAGCTGAACCTGACCCCGAAGATCGGCGGAGATCCGTCGACCATCGGGCGAAACGACGCCGAGGTGCAGCGCTACATCGACCGCGTCGACGCGGTGTTCACGGCCTTCGGGGCACCGGAGAAGTACTCCGGGGAGGATCTAGATAGCCTGGCAGAGCTCAAGAAGGCGGCCTCGCGCTACGGGATCGAGTTCATCAGCGGGCGACAACGCCACATGGGGACGGGCGCGGTTCGCCAGACGATCGAGCGGTTCTACCAGCACCTCCTCTCCGGAGGGGTCCGGACTTCCCTTGGGAACCAGATCCAGACGGTCAGCCAGACAAAGGACGGCTTCACCCTGCGCGGCATTGAGGATGTCAGCGCGCGCTACCTTGTCGCTGCGCCCGGCCGTGCCGGGGCCTACTGGCTGCGGGAGGAGGCGGCGCGCCTCGGGATCAAGACGCAGTACGGACCGATCGACGTCGGGGTACGCGTCGAGTTCCCGGCAGAGATCTACGCCCCGATCGAACGGGTGATGTATGACGCCAAGCTCCGCGTGCGGACGCGGACGTACGACGACATGGTGCGCACCTTCTGCACGAACCCGCGCGGTTTCGTCGTCCGGGAAAGCTACGACGAGTTCTCCCTTGTGAACGGGCATGCCGAGAACGACGAGAAGACCGGGAACACGAACTTCGCCCTTCTCTCGCACATCGAGCTGACCAACCCCGTCGAGGACACGACCGAGTACGGCCGCGCGATCGCCAAGCTCGCCACGACGATCGGGGGAGGAAGACCCATCCTGCAGCGCCTGAAGGACCTGAAGCAGGGGCGCCGCTCGACGGTGGAGCGCCTCCGGCGGGCGACGATCTCGCCGACCCTGGCCGACGCCACGCCCGGCGACCTTTCGATGGCCCTTCCCGGCCGCGTCCTCATGAACCTCCTCGAGGGGCTTGACCAGCTCGACAACATCCTCCCCGGCCTGACCGCCGACAACACCTTCCTCTACGCCCCGGAGATCAAGTTCTACGACACGCGCTACCCGGTCAACCCGTCGATGGAGACGGAGATCCCGGGGTTCTTCGTCGCCGGGGACGCCTCCGGCCACTGCCGCGGGATCGTCTACTCCGCCCTCACCGGTCTGATTGCCGCGGAGGCGATCCGCGAGCGCGAGGGGGTGTAGGGCTCGCCCCATGGGACGCGCGCCGGGTGACGGACGCCGGGTCGGCGCCGCAGGACTCGTTGCCGTCGTGTCCCTCGTCCTCCTCTCGGCAGGGGGTCTCGCCGAGGACCTCGTCCAGCTCCCCGGCCCGATGGCGAGCTTCAACCAAGCGTACCGCGACGCCTCGGGACACTGGGGCCTCTGCTCGCTCGGAACCTCCGGCTGTCCGGACAAGGTCGCCTCGACGGGTTGCCTCGTCACCTGTTTCGCCATGGTCCTCGACTACTACCAGGTCGAACTCACGATCCCCGCTGCCTCCTCCTGCACGGGAAGGGGAGAGACCGGGATGGATCCCGGCATTCTGAACGACTGGCTTCAGACCCACCGCGGGTACGGGCGCTGCGCGCAGGACCCTGTCGGCAACTGCTGTCTTGAGTGGGACAACCTTCCTCCGGCGATCTCCCTCGCCTTCTACGAGAACCTGGCCACGACCGGCCTGGATCGGGCCTCGCGGACACGGATCGATCGGGCCCTCGCTAAGGGATACCCCGTCGTCGCCGGGGTCCACTGGGGGAAGACCTGCCACGGCGGGCGCGGGACAGAGGACTGCCACTGGGTCGTCCTCACCGGCAAGACCAAAGAGACCTACCGGATCCACGACCCGTACAACCGCGACACCGCAAGCCGCGACGGAGTACGGACGACCCTCGCCAAGGGGGTCTTTGGAGGCTACACCATCGACCGCTACGTCATCGTCTCCGGGCCGGTCCCCGTCCCAGCTCCCACCGAACCCTCCCTCGAGGTCACCTTCGAGCCGGCGGGTGAAGCCGTCCGCATCGGCGAGATCCAGCGCCGCCTCGTCGAGGTCGAGGACGTCGCCCGGCCCGTCCTGCTCTTCGCACGGGCGATCGACTCCCAGGGGACAGTGCGCTACGCCCACTACCTGACGTCTGACCCGGATCCGAGCGCCCCCCTCCTCCTCTCTCTTGATAGAGAGAGCGTCTACCCCGAGCCGCGCCGGTTCGGGCCGGAGCCCCGGGAGTGGGGACGCGCGGCGATCGACGCAGGAGAGGAAGGCGCCTGGACGTGGGAGGTGTGGGTGGAAGACCCCGACGTCCCGGGAGAGCCACTCGCCTACGACGTCGCGGGGTACACCGTCCTTTCGCCCCCACCAACCCTCCCGCCCGCTGCTCCGTCGATCGCCGTTGCCCTGGCCGTCGGACTCGCCCTCCTTGTCACGGCCCTCGTGTACCTCGGCGCCCTCTCCTCAGCGGAGTAGGAGCCCGGCCCCAGCCTACCCAACCCGAGCGAGAAGGACCGTCACCGTCCCAATCGCCAGGCAGTAGACCCCGAAAGGGGCGAGCCGATTTCGCGCGGCCGCAGCCAATAGGAGCTTGACCGCGAAGGCTCCGACGATCCCTGCGACAAGGGCGGCGAGGAGGAGGCCGCCCCACGCCTCGCGCGACAGGGTCGCCGGTCCGGCCTCGGCCACACGGACGAGCTTGAGCGAGGCGGCACCCAGCACGGCCGGGATCGAGAGGAGGAGGGAGAAGCACGCTGCTTCGCCTCCGCGTACGCCGCGCAGGAGACCCGCCGAGATCGTCGCCCCGCTCCGTGAGAGGCCGGGGACGAGAGCCGCCACCTGGGCTAGTCCCACGGCTACCGCGTCGACGAGCGACAGTCGCCGGCGGACCGCTCTCCTGCCCGCCCAGGAGGCGAGGAGGAGAAGAGCGCCGGTCGCGAGCAGGGCGACCCCTACGACGAGCAGGGAGGCGAAGGCCCGTTCCAACAGGTCCTCGGCGAGCAGGCCAGCCGCAACCACGGGGATCGTCCCCAAAGCGAGGAAGAGAACCTCTCGCCGCGCGTCCCGGTCCCCGCGCGGAGCGAACGAGCCGAGGAGTCTCACCAGGTTCTTCCTGAGGAGCCACACGACCGGGACGAGGGTCGCGAGATGGAGGATCGCCTCGAGCAGCACGCCCGGCGAGTCGATACCGAGCACCCTCTGGGCGAGGACGAGATGTCCAGAGCTCGAGATCGGGAGGAACTCGGCCACCCCTTGAACAAGGCCAAGGAGCAGGTAACGGATCACGGCCGCCTCTTTGGAGAGAAGGCCAGGCGCAGCGCGTCGGGCGCGCAGGCCTCGACGCACGCCCCGCACTTCACGCAATTGTGGTCGTCCTTCTCCTCGTGCGGCTCGAGACCCATGGGACACGCCCCCGAGCAGACTCGGCACCCCGTGCAGCGTGCCTTGTCCAGGGAGAGGTGGAGGAGGCTCGCCCGATTGAACAGGCCGAGGAGGCCGCCCATCGGGCACAGATACCGGCACCAGAAGCGGGCGACGAGGAGCATCCCGGCGAGGGTCGCAGCGAGGGTTCCCATGTGGACGAGGAACGGGCGATTGACCCGCGCCAAGCCCAGGGCAAGGTAAGGGAGAGAGGCCTCGAGCGAGGCGGCGGGGCAAAGCTTGCAGAAGATCGTGTCCGAGAGAGCCCAGGCGGCGACGACCGTCCCTGCGAGGACGACGAACTTGGCGTAGGAGAGGGGACGGTGGATCGGGCGCTTGCGGAAGGAGAGGAGGTCGTTCAGCGTTCCGAACGGGCAGAACCAGCCGCAGAACCCGCGACCGGCGGCGAGGCCATAGACGACGATCGCCCCCAGCAGGAAATAGGGGACGGTCCCGTAGATGACGAGGTTCTGCAGGAGGCCGATCGGGCAGATCGTGACCGCGAGCGGGCAGGCGTAGCAGTGGAGACCTGGGAAGACAAGGTGCGTCATCCCCACGCCGGTGAACCCGAAAAGACCTAGGAGGATTCCCAGGCCTTGGCTCGTCCGGCGCGCGACGAGGAGGCGCTTCATGCCCCCACCCCTAGGAGCCGGAGCAGTCGCGCCTCGAGGTCCTCGATCCCGAAGAGGATCTCCCCCGTGTCGACGCGCAGGATCGCCGGGACGACGGTCCGGCCGCCAGCGATCACCTGATGCGCGCGCGCGAGTTCCGGCTCGACGTCCACATTGACGAACCGGTAGGAGATGTGCGCGGTCACCCTGGCCATCTCCTCGACCATCGCCTCCGCGTACGGACAGGAGCGGCACCACGGCGCGTAGAAGACGGTGAGCTCGACCTCTCGCTCGAGGGAGGCGAGGCTTGCCTGCGCTCCGGCGGAGAGGTGGGGCATCTGCTGGCGTGCCTCCTCGATCCCGACGCAGGACGTGCAGAGGACCGAGGCAATCCCCTGGGCTTGCTTGTGCTGGGCGCGGGAGACCCCTAGAGCGAGTCCCCCGACGGCGACGAGGGCGAGCGCGACGTAGAGCAGTGCGGTCGTGCGGCGCAGGCGCCACAGGACGAGACCGACGGCCACGAGGACCACGGCGCCAAGGAGGGGGAGCCAAGAGAGGACCGCCCCCATCGAAGGCACCGCGGGCGAGGCCGGCACCGCAGGAAGCCCGGCCGTCCCCGCCTCGCGGACGTCCACTGGAACGGCGATCGTCTCCACGATCTGGAAGCAGATCTCCTCGATGCAGTAGGTGTAGGCCGCCTCCAGGAGGACCTCGCGAGGCCCCAGAGCGAGGTCCGCTGAGGTCCTGAGCGTGGCAACGAGCGCGTCCCGGGTGAACGGCGGCACCTTCTTTCTCGCCAAGCCGTCCGGATCAAGGGAGACCCCCTCCGCAGCGACCAAGGAGACCTCGAGGTCGTCCCCTTCGTAGGGAGAGACGTTCTCAAAGGAGAGGCGCAGGGAGGCCTGTCCGCCCGCCGCCAGGGCGACCTCGGCCGTCGGGAGGGAGAAGTGGAGGATCGCCTCCTGGCCGAACGACGGGAAGGCGAGAGAGGTGACGGCTGCAAGGAGCGCGAGGAGGACGACCCGCTCCCCGAGACCGCCTTGCCTCATCCGTGTCCCCCCGCGGCGGCCCGCAGTCGCCGGACGACCAGGTCCTTCCCGAGAACGGAGAGGACGTCGAACAGCCCAGGTCCAACCGCCCGCCCCGTCGCGGCGAGTCGCGAGACCTGACCGACGTCCTTCAGCTTCGCTCCTCTCTTCTCGACGGCTCCACGCATGGCTGCCTCGACGCCGGCCGGGGTGAAGTCCGCGCTTGAGTCCAGGGCATCGGCGACCACGCCCAGGAGCGACGCCTGCTCCGGCGTGGGGGAGACCGGCGCGAAAGAGGCGTCGAGGAAGAAGATCTCCATCGCCAGGGCGAGCTCGACGAGGGTCGAGGCACGGTCACGCAGGAGGACAACCCCGCGCGCGAGGCGCTCCTCCCCGGCCTCCGCCCAGGCCGCCTTCGGCACGCCGCGCTCGAGGACGAACGGCTCGACCCGGTGGACGACCTCCTGCGGAGGCGTCCGACGCAGGTGCTCATGGTTCAGCCAAGAGAGCTTCGCCTCGTCGAAGACGGCGGCCGAGCTCCCCACGCGGTCGAGGGCGAACAGGCGAACCAGCTCATCCGAGTCGAAGACCTCCTGGTCCCCGTACGACCAGCCCAGGCGAGCCAGGAAGTTCACCATCGCCTCGGGGAGGAGGCCGCGCCGGCGGTAGTCGAGGACCGACGTGTCCCCGTGACGCTTCGACAGGCGCGTCCGGTCAGGGCCGAGAATCATCGGCAGGTGGGCGAAGCGCGGGAGCGGCCGCCCGAGCGCCTCGTAGAGGAGGACCTGCTTGGGGGTGTTGTTCACGTGGTCGTCGCCGCGGATGACGTGCGTGATCTCCATATCCACGTCGTCGACGACCACCGCGAAGTTGTAGACGAAGGTCTCATCAGCGCGACGGATGACGAAGTCCTTCAAGAGTTCATTCTGGAACCCGACCTCGCCGAGGAGGTCATCGTGAAAGGACGTCGTCCCGCCCTCGGGAACGCGAAACCACCAAGCCCCGTCCTGCTCGTAGACGCAGCCGGTCGCAAGGAGTTGCTCCGCCGCCTTCTGGTGTGCCCCGCGCCGCTCGGTCTGGCGGTAGTACTCGTCCCAGTCGAGGCCAAGCCACCTCATGGCCTCGATGATCTGGGCGATGGAGTCCTCGGTCGAGCGCTCCTGGTCCGTGTCTTCGATCCGGAGGACGAACGTGCCCCCGTCGTGTCGTGCGAAGAGCCAGTTGAATAGGGCGGTCCGGGCGCCCCCAACGTGCAGGTAGCCCGTCGGGCTGGGAGCGAATCTCACTCGGATCATGTCGGCCCCCCCGGTCGAATGAGCTTGGGACATTGTACCCGAGACCCAGAGTCCCGCCGGGGAGAGGGGTCCCCGGCCGCCGTGCCGGAAGACGCCGCTACGGCGCCTTCGCGGGGTCGACCAGCCAGAGGACGATCTGCGCGTCCCAGCGTGCCTGCCCTTCGACGCTCGCCCCGTGGGAGGTCTCGAGGTCGTAGCGGTCCTGCTGGGCTGCGAGGGTATCCAGGAGCTTCTGTGCCGCCGCGTGGATCATCGCGTCGAGGCTGCGCTTCGCCCCCTCGGCGTCCGGGCCGGCCGCTCTCAGGGGCACGAGCGTGAGCTCGAGCTTCCTCCGGTACACCTCGTTCAGGTCGAAGTGACGCTGCTCGTGGCGTAGCACCGCTTCGCTGCGTCGCTCGAGCGCGGCCCAAGACCGGGCGGGGTCCATCCAGTTCAGCACCCTCAGTGACGAGGGGACGATCGAGCCTTTCCACTCGCTCTTCCCTGGAACGCAGGTCACCTCGAACCGGAGAGACCAGCTGATCGTCATCGCGATCGCAGCGATCTCCGTCCGCCGGGCGGCATCCGCGGGCGGGACGGCGCGGAAGTCCCCCCACCCGACCGGCCGGACAGCGTCCCAGTGCAAGGCCCCGCTTGGGAGGACCGGGAGGTCCGCCGCGGCCGCGAGGAGGGGAATCAGCAGAACAGCGAGTGAGAGAAGGCCTAGGACGATCCTCGGGCGTCTCAGGAGGCGGGCGAACGTCATGGTCGAACGTGAATCATACACCAGACGGGAGGCGGCGTCCCCCGGAGACGTGACGAGATCTCCTCATCCTATCTGCGGAAGAGCGTTCACCTACCAGCCGCGTCCGCCCCCGCCTCCGAACCCCCCTCCCGAGAATCCCCCGCCGAAGTGCCCTCCGCCGCTCCATGCCGACCTGCCTCCGGCTGAGCTTGTCCGCGGGGCGGAGACGAATGATCGCTCCATCCCTGAGGAGAGGTGCATCATGGAGAGGCCGAAGAGACCGGCGTTGAACGTTGGGCCCCGGCCGGCGTACCACTCGGGCGGCTCGCGGAAGAGGCCCTCGAACTTCTTCGCCCAGATCGAGGTCAGGTTGAGGGCGATGGCATAGGGGAGCAGCTTCTCGAAGAGCTGCGGGCTCTTCTCCGGCGCGTCGTGGAACTCCATCTGCTTCACCTCGGCCCGCCCGATGTACTCGGCAAGCCCACGCAGGTCCCGCAGAGCCTCGACCCCCTTCTGGGTCTTTCGCGGCATGATGCGGGCAAAGGGGAAGATCACAAGACCGCAGAGCCCAAGGGCGATCGCGAGGTAGAGCGACCCCGCCCAGACGCCGACGGCTCCCCCAAGGATGAGGACGAAAACCCCCGCGCTCACGTAGGCGCCACGCGTCCGCTCGGGGTTGCTCGAGTAGTACTTGCCCTTGATCAGGCTCGAGTAGAGAGCCGACTTGACCGCCGGGAGGCTCCGGTAGAAGTGGTTCTCGAGCGAGGACAGCGTCCTCTTCTCTGGGTGCTCCTTGTCGAAGAAGGCCTCGAGGATCGTCGACTCGGCAGGCGATAGCCGGTCGTCCCCTGCCCTCAGCTTGATGAACTCGAAGTCCTGCGACCGGCCGCCGAACGCCTCCTTCAGCTTCGAGGCAAGGCCGGCGTCCACTTCCTCGACCTCGCGGATCTTCAGGTGCCCCTTGACGGCGAGGCCGACTACGAGCGCCGAGACGTCGCGCAGGTCGGCGCGGTCGTCGATCAGGATCCCCGCCTCGCCGGCGTTCACCCCCGAGGGCGGCTCAAAGCGCGGTGCGATCGTACCGAGCGTCGGATCCCGCCCCTTCTTCCACCACAGGAGGGTCATCCCAGCGACAGTGAGGAGCGGGAGCACAGCGTACCAATTGGCCGCGACAAACCAACCGATCCGCTGGCCGATCGTTGGAGGGACGATCCCCGAGCCCTCTCTCGGGAAGGCAAGGTCGATGGTCAGTCCCTCGCCCGGAGAGAACGAGCCCGCCTCGAGGATGACTCGCCCCGCCGCGTCCATCGACGCAGCGGCACCCTTCGAGATGGACCCGTAGTGGCCGAGGTACGAGGTCGCCTGCACCGCCGCCGGGTCGACCCCTGCGGGAAGGGAGATCGCCGCTGAGGCGTGGTCGAGAGGGACCTCCCAGAACCCGGTCACGTTCCAGTACAGACGGACGGTCGTCGCGTCGAACAGCAGAGCTCGAAGGACCCGGTAGCGAATCGTGTACTGGTGAGCCCCCGTCACCGTCCGATCCGGGTCGCCGATCCGCAAGACGAGGTCCGCCCCGCTTCGACGCGTCACGTAGGGAACCCGCTGCCCTTCCATGGTCACCGAGAGCACGTGGACCGGGACGTTCAGCTTCTCGCCGGTCCAGCGCGAGTACGAGACCGGCATCCAGCGCTCAATCCCGTGGTGGGCGGTGAGGTAGTTGACCGCGATCGTCTCCTCGATCGTGACCTGTCCGTCCTCCCCGATCCCGATCTCGGCGTGGAAGTCAGCGATCCGGAGGATGGCGCTCGCCGCCGGTGCGACCGCCACGAGGGCAATGACGACGAGCCACGCGATCTTTCTCATCAGAACTTGACCTTCGGTGCCTGCCGCTCTTCCTCCGCGGTGAGCATGTAGAAGTCACGCGGCTTGACGCGGAAGAGGCTCGCGATCAGGCTCTGCGGGAAGACCTTGATCGACGTGTTCAGGTCCCGCACGACGGCGTTGTAGTACACACGCGCGCGCTGGATCGTGTCCTCGACCAGCTCCAGGCTCTCCTGAAGCTTGAGGAAGTTCTGGTTCGCCTTGAGGTCCGGGTAGGCCTCCGCCACCGCGAACAGGGTCTTCAGCGCACCCTTCAGCCCTGCCTCGGCCGCCGCTGCCTCCTCGGGCGTCGTCGCACCCATCGCCCGCGAGCGAGCGGCGGTCACCCTCTCGAAGACCTCCCGCTCGTGCGTCGCATACCCGCGGACCGTCTCCACGACGTTCGGGATCAGGTCGTAGCGGCGCTTGAGCTGCGTATCGATGTCGCGCCACGACTCCTCGGCCCGGACGTTCAGCCGGACAAGGCGGTTGTAGACGATGACGCCCCATCCGAGGATGAAGACCACCACCGCTACGACGATGATTCCAATCTGGTCCATGCTCCCTCCCTTTTCCCTGGAGGGTCATTCTACCACCGGCCGCGGGCACCGGCCAACCGCGCGAAGGCCTCTTGGTTTGCGCAGCACAAGGCCCGGTGCTACCATCGCGGCGCGATTTCACGACACCTTGCGGAGGTAACCCATGCACAAGCGGCTGTTCACCCCCGGACCTACGGAGGTCCGCCCCGAGATCCTGAAGGAGCTCGCCACTCCTCAGATCTACCACCGGTCGTCCGAGTTCTCCGAGCTGTACGCGGCGATTCAGCCCAAGCTCCAGCAGCTCCTGTACACGAAGCACCCCGTCCTCCTGTTCACGTCCTCCTCGACCGGGGCGATGGAGTCGGCGGTGACGAACTGCGTCTCCAAGCGGTGCCTGAACCTCGTCAACGGCGCCTTCTCCAAGCGCTGGCACGAGATCACCGTCGGAAACGGAGTCCCCTGCGACGCCTTCGAGGTGGAGTGGGACAAGGCGATCAGGCCGGAGATGGTGGATGCCCAGCTCGAGTCGGGGAAGTACGACGCGGTGACCCTCGTCCTGAACGAGACCTCGACCGGCCTCGCGAACCCGCTTGCGGAGATCGCCCAGGTCGTCAAGCGCTACCCGGATGTCTTCTTCCTGGTGGACGCCGTGAGCGGGATGGCCGGGGTCAAGATCGAGACCGACGCCCTGGCGATCGACTTCGTCCTTGCCGGGGTCCAGAAGTGCTTCGGCCTCCCGGCCGGCCTCGCCGTGGCCGCGGTGAGCGAGCGCGCCCTCGCCCGGGCGGAGAAGGTCCCGCCGCGCAGCTACTACTTCAGCCTGAAGGAGGCGTACAAGTACCACCAGAAGAACCAGACCCCGGCCACCCCGGCGATCCCGCAGATGTTCGCCCTGAACGTCCAGCTCGACCACATGCTCGCCGAGGGGCTCGACCATCGCTTCGCCCGCCACGAGCGGATGGCGAAGACGGTCCAGGCCTGGGCGAAGAAGCACTTCGACATGTACCCGGAGACGGGGTACTGGTCGAAGACGGTCTCGTGCATCAAGAACACGCGGGGCATCAACGTCTCCGACCTGACGAGCCGTCTCGCCAAGGAGTATGAGGTCCGGATTTCGAACGGCTACGGCGTGCTGAAGGAGAAGACCTTCCGCATCGCGCACATGGGGGACGTCCAGATGGACGAGATCCAGGGCGTCCTAGCCGCGATCGACACGATCCTCGGGCAGTAGAAGGAGGGGAAATGGCGTTCAAGGTGCTCGTGTCGGACTCGCTCGCCGACGAGGCGGTCCAGGCAATGCGGGTGGCGGGGCTCGACGTGGTCGTGAAGACGGGGCTCTCTCCCGAGGCGCTCTTGTCCGAGGTCGCAGATGTCGACGCGATCGTCGTCCGCAGCGCGACCAAAGTGAAGAAGGAGACGATCGACGCAGCCAAGAAGCTCAAGCTCGTCGTTCGCGCCGGCGTCGGTCTGGACAACGTCGACGCGGCGCACGCCGCGGCCAAGGGGATCGCCGTGCGGAACACCCCGGGGGCGAGCACGAACGCCGTCGCCGAACTTGCCTTGGGGCACGTCCTCGCCCTCGCCCGCCACCTCGGGCGCGGGACGGCGACGACCAAGGCCGGAAAGTGGGAGAAGAAGACCCTTGAGGGGGTCGAGATCGCCGGCAAGACGCTCGGCATCATCGGGATCGGGCGCATCGGCCAGTCCCTGGCGAAGAAGGCCGCGGCCCTCGGGATGAAGGTCGTCGCCTACGACAAGCTGGTGAAGGAGACCCCTGTCCCCGGCATCGTGACCCTGGTCCCGCTCGACCGGCTCCTCGCCTCAAGCGACTTCATCTCGCTCCACATCCCGTTCGACGCCAAGGAAGGGGCGACGATCGGGCCGAAGGAGATCGCCATGATGAAGAGGGGCGTCCGGATCGTCAACTGCGCCCGCGGAGGCGTGATCGACGAGGCCGCCCTCACCGAGGCCCTCGCCTCAGGCCAGGCCGCCGGGGCGGCCCTCGACGTCTTCGCCACCGAGCCGCCGGATGCCTCCTGCGCCTTGTTCGCCCAGCCGAACCTCTGCCTCACCCCTCACATCGGGGCGTCGACCTGCGAGGCCCAAGAGCGGATCGGGGGCGAGGTCGCCGAGATCGTGATCGGGTTTGCCAAGGCGAGGTAAGGCAGAATGGCTCGGATCATCCAGTTCCGAGGGTTGCGCTACAACCAGAAGGTCGTCCCGAACCTGTCGCAGGTGGTCACCCAGCCCTACGACCGGATCAGCGAGAAAGACCAGGAACTCTACTACGACCGAAGTCCCTTCAACCTCGTTCGTCTCGAGAAGGGGAAGGTCCTCCCAGGCGACAACGGGGAGAACGTCTATTGCCGGGCGGCGGCGACCTTCGCCGCCTGGCAGAAGGAGGGCGTCCTCGTCCGTGACGCCGCCCCTTCGCTCTACGTCTACCACCAAGCGTACACCTTTGCCGGGCAATCGCTCGTCCGCAAGGGCGTCGTCGCCCTGGCTAAGCTCGAGCCAGAGCTCGTCCACGCCCACGAGAAGACCCTCAAGGGGCCGAAGGAGGACCGCCTCCGCCTGATGCGGGCGACCGAGGCGAACTTCGGCCACATCTTCATGCTCTACTCGGATCCGAGCCGGAGAGCGGACGAAGCCTTGGCGCGAGTGATCGCCGAGAAGCCTCCGACGATGGAGGCGCGGGACGACTTCGAGAATCGCCACCTCATCTGGCAGGTGACGGACCCGAAGGTCATCGCCGAGGTTCAGGCGGCACTTGCCCAGAAGGACCTCTACATCGCAGACGGACACCACCGCTACGAGACCGCGGTCAACTTCATGCGAGAGTGCCTGGAGAAGGGCTGGCGGCCGACGGCCCCGGAGTCGTTCGACGCACGGATGATGACGCTCTTCAACATCGACGAGCCGGGGATGACGATCCGCCCCTGGCACCGCCTGGTCCACGCCGTCGCCGGCTTCGATGCGGAGCGGTTCCTGGGACAGATGAAGGATGACTTCGAGGTCGTCCCTCGGCGGTCGCTCGCCGAGGTCGAGGAGGCGATGACGGCCGGCCGGGCGCGCCACACCTTCGGCCTCTACTCTGGGAAGCGGTTTGCGACCCTCGCCCTCCGCGACGAGGGGCTGATGGACCGCCTGCTCACCGGGAACCAGTCCCGCGACTGGAAGCGCCTCGATGTGTCCATCCTCCACACGGCGATCCTGGAGCGCTTCCTCGGGATCGGGGCCAAGGCCCTCGAAGAGGAGCGGAACGTCACCTACACCGGGGACGCCGCCGCGGCCGTGAGGGAGGTCGACTCCGGGAAGGAGCAGGCCCTTTTCCTCGTCAACCCGACGAGCCCGGACGAGGTCCGGCGCGTCGCCGACCACGGGGAGCGGATGCCCCAGAAGTCGACCGACTTCTACCCCAAGCTCCTGAACGGCCTCGTCCTGACCCGGATGGAGATTGGGAAGTAGACGGACCAACGAGACCGACGCCCAGTGCGGGCTCCCTGCGGGGAGCCCATTCTCTATCTCATTCACGGCGCAATCCCCGAAGTAAGTGACCTACGTCTCTCCCTCGTGGTGTGGGACAGATGCCCACGCCTCAGAGATGAGGCTGGAGCCGAACCCGAGGAACCTGATTCGGAGGAGACCCTGCGGGCGGCGCGTCACGAGTTCAAGTCCTCTCGGGGGTGACGAAAAGGCCTCTTTATGGGCCGTTGCTCGCGAGGGCAAAGTGGACGCTCCTGCTCCCGAACCCCGCTAACTTCCTGCCCTTCTATCTCCGGGAGTATCTGTCCGGCCTTGCCATTGCCGCATCCTCTCAAGGAATTCAGTCTCCGCCAATCCCGGGGCGGTTCAAGCCTCTTGATGGATCGTTGCTCGCAAACCAAACAGGACGTCCGTACTCCAGCACGATCCGCACTGCGCGCTCCCGCACCTCCGGGAGTCCCTGTTTCGCCCTGCCATCCCTGCATCCTCTCGAGGGACTCGATCTCCGGTCGTCTCGAGGCGGTTCACCGCGCGGGGTGTTGCTTGACGTGTCAGCCTTTCGACCCTATTGTCCGATGCCAGAGAATGAAGAACGGAGGTGTCGCGACGACTGACAGACACTGCCCCACGAAGTTCGAACCTCGGAGTCTGCTTGAGCTTGTCCCGGCCAAGGTCGTGACGCATCTCCTAGCAGGCTTTCGGGAGGAACTGGGCGCAAGCGTTGCGCTGTTCTGCCACGACGAGAACGGTACGCTAGTCCGCCTTGACCCAACGGAAGAGCAGCCGGGTAGCGCGGAGCGTTCTGGGACCGCGGTATGCCGTGTCTTCCGACAAGACCAGGCCTCCAACGCAGCGTGCGCCGAGTTCGAGCGTTCGGTTGCCGCGAACCTGCTGTCTGCAACGGCGCGCCATGCGCAGTTGCTTCCTTGTAGCCCACTGGGAGTCGTAAACATGGCAGCGAACGTCTTGGTCGAGGGGCGCCCGATGGCTGCCATCATCGGAGGCCAAAGGTTGCTTGCTGGACCGAACCAGCAAGAGAGGATAAGGCACGCTATCCGACAGAAATGCGGATTGAGAGCCGCGTCCCTCGTGGAGGCGCTGGACCAGGAGTACGGCACCCAGGGAAGGAACGTGTGTACTACGGAAGAGGCAGAGAAGCTGCTTGAGGGACTGGTTCGCTTCGGTGATCGTGTCGCGGAGCTGTCCGGGACAAGCGCCCTGCTACGGAGGGGGGTGTCAGAGAGGGAGTTCACCCAGTACTGGGTCAATCGGATTGTTGAGGTGTCCTTGAACCCAGTTCCAGCGCAGCAGCCGGTCCTACGGGAGTGCCTGGCCCGGCTGTGCGAGTTCACACGTGTCGGCTCTGACCGCTGCGGCATCTTCACTGGCAGGCTCCAGCCGGGCTCGCTGCGAGCGCTCTTCTCCCCGCGGGCGGTGAGTTCAGCAGAGTGGTGGCAAACTGCGGACTTCATGCTAGACGGCTCCGTCGTCCCCGAGGTCGGCCTCTACTCCCCAGGAGATGCGCCGCCACCAATCGCTCAAGCAGTGGGCGAACACATTGCAGCGACGAAGCATCTCGTCTGCGTTCTCGTCCCCTCCCCAGCGACGTGGCGACCGGCGCACCCTGTCGCCCTCGCAATGCTGCAGCGCGCGGAAGCTCTAGAGCGGAATGAGCGTATGTTCTGTGAGGAGTTTCTGAAGGGCATCCTCAGAGCGTTTGTGGTGGCTGAGACGCTAAGGTGGAAAGAGGAGGAAGATGAAGCGATAGAGAGGCAGATCGTCGACATCAGACACAGTCTTGGTACGACAGCCCAGTACGTCGCCTGCAGCGTCGAAGGCTTGATACGACACGTCCGCCACCCGACTCCGGGCAAGAAGGGGGCAGATCTCGCCGATCTCGTTCGGGCTGTAGAGGATTCAATCAATGCCCACGTGCGCGAGATAGATCTGCTCGCGACTTCGCGTACGGATGCTCGTGTGGAGGATATCCGCGCTGTAGATGTTTTCTCCGAGGTGCGTCGGCAGGTGCAGCTCTTTGAGGCCGTCGGAAGGATGCGAGGTGTCGAGCTGGCTCCACCTGATCTCCCAGCGGTTGCGGCCTACGTCGTATGCAGCCCGACTCTGTTCACCCGCGGCATCGCAGCGCTTCTGGACAACGCCATCAAGTACTCCTATCGAGATGACAGAGCTGTCAGGGTCTCAGGGACTCTGAGGGGCGACTCATGCGAGATCGTCATTGAGAACTATGGCACAGGCATTCCTCCCCAGAAGCTTGAGGTGATTAGGAAGCGTAGCTACCGCGCAAGTGCGACCGAGGATCGAGCGGTGCGCATCAAGACCGGACTGGGTCTCGCAATCGCTTGCGAGGTCTTCGAGAGGACTATGGGGGGAGAGCTTGAGCTGGAGAGCCATCCTACGGACTCAGTGGGGCGTGAGACAGAAGACCACCACCTCTACGTCACCCGCGCCATCGTCAGGTTCCCCGCTGTAGTCGACACGAGAGAGGAGGAGTAGCATCCCAAGGTGCAGTGTCCTGCTGGTTGAGGACGATCGCTTTCAGCGGGAGTCACTTCAAACCTCCCTCCACGAAGACTTCGGGCACGATGTCTGCGCCTTCTCCGATCTCGCTTCGCTTGAGGCAAGTATCCGTTCGGGCCAGTTGGCAACTGCCCTTGCTGACAGACGAAACCTGGTCGTCGTTCTTGACTGCATGCTGGCGAGGGTACTCCCGCCCGGTGAAGCCGCAGCGCCGAGGTGGGAAGGATCTGGGCGTCCCCCGCCAGGGCAGGAGGGTAGGTACGTGGACGCTGCTCTCGGACTGAGAATCGCCCAGACCATCCGGGATGGTGAGTACGACTGCATCCCACAGGACGTCCCGATTGTCATCTTCACAGCAAGACGGAACCAGCTTCTATCGGATGACGTGGAGCGGCTCGGGCGATCGACCCTACTCGTGAAGCCTTTGTTCTCCTCTAGGGTGGAAGCGGCCATTCAACAGCTGTTCACTAGAGATCGATGAACCGGGAATGGCAGCCACAGCGCAGATCCCGATGCCAAGTCGCGAGGACCAGCCCAGGGTTCCTGTTGAGCGGCTCGAAGAGAGAGCACAAGGCGGACCTCCGCCTGGTCAAGGACACCTCAGGCAGTGCCCTGGCTTGAGAGCGTGGGTGGGGTGAGTGCGGGATCCCGGGGTCGCGGCGGAAGCAGACTGGACCGCGATTGCGCTCCAGCTTGGGTAACTGGGGGCCCACGCGGCATCGCAAGCCTTCGAGCGTTGGAGGCGACGGGTGAGACACAGGAGGGACGGCTGTTGGCTTCTGAGGAAACCGACGACGGCAAAGGCGCATTCCCATCCCGGTCCTGGGCTTCGACGAGGTTTTCTTGGATAGGCAGGTCGCCGGACCTGGGCACATCGAACCTGCCTGACAGACCAGTTGCGTGGGCTGGGCAACTAGCGGTAGACTAGCGTGCGATGATCCCAGCAGAGCGCCCAGCAGTTCAGAGCCACCTAGCTGCGCTTGGCGTCGGCGATGTCGATCAAGTACTGCGGGCAAGAGAAGCTCTGGGTGAGACGGCAAGCAGAGGCTCAGTGCTGATGCCCGACTTCACCCTCCACGGCGTCGACCACTCAGACAACATCGTGTTCCTTCTCGTCCAGCTGCTAGACCTGGTAAGGGGCAAGCTGTCGGAGTACGAGGCAAGGATACTGGGGACGGCAGCCTATCTGCATGATCTCGGAATGTTCTTCAGCGGACGGCGGTGGGAGCAACGTGTACGACCTGCACTCCCTTCCTCTCTGTCCTTCTGCGCGCAGGGAGCTTGCGACAACCCCGCTCACTACGGGCCTCGAGGCTCAAGCACTCCGGACGAAGTGCGGATCTTCCACCATCTCCTTTCAGCTCTCTTGATCCTCGAAGCCCCTGAGGGCCTTGGAATCGACAAGGACGACGCAGCCTACGTCGCGGTTGTCTGCCGCGGGCATCGCAGGGCGGACCTGAGGTCCGGGACCTGTAGCTGTTTCCAGACCAGGCCGCTGCGCGGGCAGCCAGTGCGTCTTGGGGTGCTTGCCTCGCTCTTGAGGCTTGCGGATGCCATCGACTACTACCCAAACAGAGCTCCCAGGAGGGTTTTCGAGAGCAACACACTTGATCTCCTCTGGAACCCAAAGGCCCTAGAGCACTGGGTGGCTCACTACTTCGTCGCCGACCCTCAGGTCCTGGCGGTGACTGGATCGGGGTCCGGTGAGCTGACCTTCAGGCTGAACTGTTGCGTTCCTGACAAGCGCGTGGGGGGGGTCTCCTACCGGGATTTCCTCTCCCCGCTTCTGGAATACCGCCTGCGGCAGATGCTGGATGGAGACCTCGACCGCGCGCAGTATCCTGCGGAGTTTCTCACCCTGCTGGGTATGTACAGCTTCACCGCGCGACTCTCTATCGATGTGCTTGCCGGGGCGAGGGAGTTCCCGCCAGAGGTTCTGGCAAGTATCGAGCAGCGAGGCTCTACAGACGCGCTTGATTGGATCCGTCGTCTCGAATCTGAGCCAGCCCGCATGCTGCAGCGGGATGCCATTCTCAGTTGGGGATTACATGAGATAATCGACGATCTCTCCGGAGTGGTCGGCATTGGGGAGAGGCTGCGCGCGCTACCCGCGAAGAGAGCCACGCCAACTGGAATCGCCGATGTCGGCTCGTTGCTGGTTTCAATTGGCGTCGAGACCGCGCGGCTCGCAAGAGGTCTACAGGAAGCGGTGTCGACTGGGGTCGCTCCCCTGTCCAGCCAGAGGCAGTTCCTGCTTGCCGACATGCTCAGGAGCGCCGTCGGAGCCGGGAAACCTGCGGCAAAGAGTGCCAGGCTCCGGCTGTCGTTGGCAATCCCGGATTGGGCCGAGACGCGAATGCTCACCCTGAATGAGGACTTTCTCCGCCGCAGCGTCTGGAGCCTTCTGAACTTCGCAATCTCTCAAGCAGACCCAAACACGGAGATCCGAGTGAGAGCTGAGACGCGCGAGAGGGAGATCCTCTTGCTGGTGGTCTTCCAAGGCACTTCATTCCACGGCTACCAGGCGGAGATAGAGCCCAGTGCCAGCCTTGGTCTGCACGTAGCCGCGAAGTGCGCGAGACTTGCCGGCGCGGAGCTCCTTTGGCTTGGAACAGAGGAGATGCGGTCGCCCAGCAAGCGCATGCGTACTGCTTTCGCGATTGTGCTCGGAGGCTAGGTCGGTGAGGCGAAAGACACGAGTCGTTTTTGTTGAGAATCGGCCAGAGACCCTGGGCTACATCTTGACAGCAGTGGAGGAGGACGGCTTTGCGATTGCCGTTTGGCGCTCGACCTCGGAGGCGCTCAAGGGTCTCGAATCAGGACCTGTGCCAGACGTCCTTGTCCTGGACCTCGCGATGCGTGGTAGAGCAGAGGAAGCTGCGGGCAGCGACTACGGTGGCCTAGAGGTGGCGCGGCACATAAGGGAGATCAGGAATCTGAGGACTCCGATTGTCTACCTCACGGCTCTGCCCTTCTCTGCCGCCCATGCTGCTACGCGGGAGCTCGAGGGTGTCATCGGACGGGAGCCAATCATCGTCATGAAGCCAGCCATGTCGACGGATGTGCTTCAGGCAATCCGGAGGGCTCTCAAGTGACCCACCGCTCGTGAGCGGTCGACTCCTCAAGCTAGGCCCGCCCTGTACCTGCCCCTTTGTCGGGCGAGGCAAGTTGGCCACGAGTTCAAGAGTAGTCCACTATGGGGTAAGAACACAGCCTCTCAATGAGCCGTTGCTCACGAGACCAAAGTAAACGGGCTCCCTCGGTCTGCCGCGACCCCATCTTCTCAAGGAATTCGGTCTCCGGCAATCCCGGGGCGGTTCACGGCGTGAGAACTCGCGCTCGTCGCCATCCATCCAGTTGATGGCAAACCGGATGAGCGCGCTCTTTGAGGAAGCAATGAGAGCATCCAGTACCCTGTCTGGCTCAAGAACCGGGGCCCCTTTGGACAGCCCATACTGAACGAAGAAGAAGCCGACACCGTACTTGCTTGCGAGAGTGATCTGTCGATCCCACGTGGATGTCTGCGTGTCGTCGTAGTACCCGAGATAGGCGAGGGGCGGCTTCGGCTGGACCTCCTCCTTGGTGACCCACGGGCGGGCCAGCTTCATGGGCAGCCACTCGTCGCCAAAACGGCAAGCGTTGTAGTGGAAGGCGGGAAAGTAGTCTACACCGACGAGATACTTGAACGTTCCCGGGTCCCTCCCGGCGGGAGCGGCGCCCTGGGAGAAGAGAGCCAGGGCAGAGGCACCGGCGAGGATCCCGAATGCAGCGACCCAGACCAGGATGCGTACCGCTCTTCTACTGCAGATATGGCGGACCATGCTGACCTCCTTGTCTACGGCGCTTTCTCAGGCCGAGGACTGAGACGAGCAGAACGGCAGAAGCAAGCAAACGTTCTGAACGCGGCTACCCGGTCCCCTAGTACACTACTCCGATGAGCAGCACCTTGCCTCCTCAGGAAAGACGGAGAGAGCTTGGTAGGGTCTTGACACGACCAGAGGCGCACTCTCCGGTGAAAGCCGCCCCGCCCCACCAGGCAGTGCTGTGCCTGGCTGCCGCCGACGTCTGCACACATCGAGACTGGCTCTGAGGACTGCAAACCGGGTTCTGGCAGCCAGAGACACGTCCTTGGTCAGGCCGCCCAGCGCAGTTCTGAAGCTGTCCGCCACTCCTAGTCAGCGCTGGGAATGATGTCCCAGTTACCACAGGGCCAAAGGACGGCCCGTAGAGGCGGAGACTGTTCCTCCCACAGACTCGCGTCAGTAAGGTTGCCTATCTCCCTCCTCCGAAGCCCTTCGGGAACTTGCTCGCGGTACCGCACAGCTGGCCGCCCGTGTTGCCGGAGATCTTGTTATCTCGTCCTGCAATGCTGATTCCGGGATCGCTGTCCACAGACACTCCGCAGCCACCGCTATTCTGGATCGTGTTATTGGAGATCTCCGCCTTCGCTGCCTCATTCGTGACCGTTCCGTGGTCACCGATGTTGATGCCGTGTCTGCCGCTCTTGGTAATGGTATTGCCAGTGATTGTAGCTTGCGCGTTGTTGAGGAGACGCACGGCGTCGAGAGCGTTGCCAGTCATCGTGTTGCCGCGGATCGTCGCATGACTGTCCTGGTCAAGGCTGATCGCTCGACCGTAGTTGCCTTGAGCATCAGGCTTGTTGTCGTTGATGCGGTTGTTGGTGATCGTAGCCTCAGCGGAATCGTAGAGGCGGACGCCGGCGAAGATGTTCCCGGTGATCGCGTTGTCCTCAATCGTGGCGGTTGCGGTGCCACGCAGGTACACCCCGCAGTTGCCATTGTCCGAGATCGTGTTCCCTCGGATTGTGGATACAGTCTTCTCCCAGAGGTAGACCCCAAATCCAGCGTTCTGAGAGATCGTGTTCTTTTCCGCAGTCACTCGGCTTTCCCCGATGGCGAGGATCCCGTAGCCGAGGGCGTCGCCACTGGCCTTTGCACCTGTGATCTGGTTGCCAGTGATCGTGGCCTGTGCCGACTCGCGTAGACCGATTCCGGTCACCACGTTCCGTGAAATCGTGTTCCCTTCGATCGTTGCGCTTGCGCTACCGCGTAGATACAGACCGTAGTTGCTGTTGTCGGAGATCGTGTTGCCTCGAATCGTGGATACGGTCCTTTCCCAAAGGTAGATCCCGAATCCAGCGTTCTGAGAGATTGTGTTTTTCTCTGCAGTCACTCGGCTGTCTCCGACGGCGAGGATCCCGTAGCCGAGGGCGTCGCCGCTGGCCCTCGTTCCTGTGAAACGGCTGTTGGTGACGGTGGCCTGACTGGAGTTGGAGAGTCCGAGCCCGGTGATCACGTTGTCACTGATCGTGCAGTTGACCAGGCTGATCCTGGACTCCTCGTAGAGAGCAACACCGCGACTGCCGTTGCGCGACACGGTGCTCCCTTCTATCGTCGCGCTGGCGGCGGAGTGCAACACCAGTCCATAGCTGCTGTTGTCCACGATCGTGCTGTTCTGGATCGCAACCTTCGGCTGCCCTGCGGAGGCAGACAAGCCGATTCCCTCGTTCCGCGCGATGGTCGTCTGGTAGAGGGTAGCTGTGGAATCGCCGCTGATGCGCAGGCCGAAGTCATTGCTCTTTCCGGCGCCGTTCCTCTCGAGGACTACGTTGCGCAGGACGACGGAGCTGGTTGAGCCAGTGTTGACCTGGACGCCCCGGCGGCCGCCCGTCACCGTCAACCCCTCCAAGGTGACCTCAAGTCCGTCCGTTGCGATGTTCACGGCCACCCACTCCGGCCCAGGCGCTTGCAGCACCGTCTTGTCGGCGCCGGCCCCCAAGATCTTCAGGCTCTTGTAGATCTGCACCGGTCCCGACTGCACGGGCTGCACGTACGTCCCGGCCGCGACACGGATCGTGCCGCCAGATTGGACCCTGTCCACCGCCATCTGGATCGTTGGGACGTCGGCCGGCACCCTCACCTCCGCCTCCGTCCCCTCCGGCAGCGGCTGGGAGAGGAGGGATATCGGCAGGTCGCCGGAGAGGTCTCCACCCCGGTTCGCCGCAATCGTGTTCCCCGAGCCGGTCACTTGAGGAGGATCTTGTCCTGCCTCGATCTCAGTGCGCAGGCCGCAGTCGGCGTTCTCCGTCACCACGTTGTTCAGCAGGGTCGCGCGGCAGGAGCCCGCAAGCCAGATGCCGTCGCCACGAATACCAGCAGTAAGGTCCCGCTGTGTGCCGCGGACGACGTTCTCGGCGATTCGTGCCTCTGAGCGCAGAAGATAGATGCCCTCCTGCAGGTTCGCCTCGAAGGCGTTGGCCTCGACAAACAAGAGCCTCGTGTCATCGGCCTCTAGACCAACCCAGCTGTTCGTGATCCGCAATCCAGCGACCGTGATGTTCCGGCTGCTCAGGATGAGGATGCCGGGCGTGACGTCCTTCTGTTGCGGCCCATTGCCATCGAGAGTGACCGCCTCCGCTCCCGCGCCCTGAAGGGTCAGTCCGTCGCGGTTACGGATCGTGAGGTTCTCCTTGTAGCTGCCGGTCTGGACTTGAATGATGCTCCCGTTCGGAGCCGCGTCGATTGCCGCCTGGATCGCGGTGAAGTCACAGCCGCTCAGGCCAACCGTGATCGTCTTGCCTGCCTGAGCGGATCCGAGGAGCCCGCTCGTCACGGCCGCCGACCCGAGGAGAGCCATTGCGGGAATGAGTAAGAGGAGCTTCGAGCTACGTGCGCCAGCCATGCCGGCCTCCTTGTCGCGAGCGCCTTGTTATGCTGAGGACCGAGACAACAAGAACGGCAGACGCAAGCTGACGTCTTGGACGGGGTGAGTTGGTCCTCTAGCAGAAGAAGACTACTCCCAGGAGTGAACCCTGGGGGCTAGAGAGAAGGCGGAGAGAACGGTACGGGGTCTTGACATGTAGGCACGTGTGTTCCCACCGAAACGCGCGCGCCCCCCAGTGGAACCGAGGCTAGTGACCCGCCGCTGGCAAACGGTCCACTTGCCAACCTGCTCTGACCCTCCCGCGGCGGCCGAGGTCAGTGCCTGTGGTGCAGGTGCGAAGCAGCCCAGACGGGCCTGCGGAACGTGCCTTCCTCATGGTGCGCCAAGGCTAGGCGAGAGTTCAAGAGTAGTCCCGTAGGGGGTACCAGAACTTCCGGACTTGGCTCCCAGTTCGAGAGCTACCCGCTGAGGCGTCCCGGCCTTCTTCCGAGAGAGGAGACTCGTGTGCGCTTCCTCTACCGATGCTCCCCCGGCGCGCCGAGGCCTGGGATGTGGAGACGCTTCTCCACGGCCCGCAGGCCCAGAGTGACGACGAGGACGAGGGCGAGGTAGAACAGGGCCACGACGACGTAAACGTCGAAGGAGTTGAAGTGCTTGGCGGCGAGCTTCTTCGCCTCGCCCATGATGTCGGGGAGCGTGACCATGTAGAGGATCGAGGAGTACTTGAGCATGAGGATGAGCTCGTTCGACCAGGGCGGAATAACCAGGCGCACGGCCTGAGGCAGGATGACGTAACGGACGGTCTGGGGGAGGGTCATCCCGAGGGACCGGGCGGCGAGGGTTTGGCCGGGCCTCACGGCCTGGATGGCACCACGGAAGTACTCGGCCTGGTAGGCGGCGGTGTTCAGGCCGAAGGCGAGGATCCCTGAGACGAACGGGGAGAGGCTGATCCCCCACGAGGGGAAGCCGTAGTAGACCATGAGGAGCTGGACGAGGAGCGGGGTCGCGCGGAAGAACTCGATGTAGATCCGGCAGGGCCAGGAGAGCCACCGTCGGCCGTAGAGCCGTCCGAAGGCGAGGAGAAGCCCGAGGGCGATCCCGATCAGGACGCAGATCGCCGTCACCTCGAGGCTCAGGCCGAGCCCGCGCACGAGCTGGGGGAGCCACTCCCACTTGAACTTGAACGTCATCCGCCCATCTCCCCGTACAGCTCCGTGATCTTCCGCAGGAACTGCCCGGTCCGAGGGTGCTTGGGGGACGTGAAGAGCGCCTGCGGCGTCCCCTCCTCGGCGATCACCCCGCTCTCCATGAAGATGATCGAGTCGGCGACCGAGCGGGCGAAGCCCATCTCGTGGGTGACGGCGAGCATCGTCATCCCCTCCTTGGCGAGCTCAATCATGACGCTCAGGACCTCACCGATCAGCTCCGGATCCAGGGCCGAGGTCGGCTCATCGAACAGGATCAGCTTGGGGTCCATGGCGAGGGCGCGGGCGATGGAGACGCGCTGCTGCTGGCCACCGGAGAGCTGGGCCGGGAAGGCGTTCGCCTTGTCAGCAAGCCCCACGCGCTCCAGCTCGGCGAGGGCGCGAGCTCGCCCCTGCTCCTTCCTCATCCCCTTCACTTTAAGGAGGCCGATCGACACGTTCGAGAGAGCGGTGAGGTGGGCGAAGAGGTTGAAGTCCTGGAAGACGAACCCCATCGAGGCCCGCAGGTGGTTGATGTTCGCCTTGTGGTGGGTGACCTCGTGCCCCTCCAGGAAGACCTGCCCCTGGTCGGGGAAGGTGAGGAGGTTGATGCAGCGCAGGAGGGTCGACTTTCCGGTCCCGGACGGGCCGATGATGACCTTCGTCTCGCCGCGCTCCATCCTGAACGAGACACCGCGCAGGACCTCTTCCTTTCCGTAGCGCTTGTGGATCCCTTCGACCCTCAGAAGCTCCGTCATCGTCTCCTCACCGGTTCTCTCCCCCGATGCCCTTCATCTCCAGGCCGGGGATCCGTGTCTTCTTCTCCAGAAGCCCAAGCCCCCAGTTCCCCGCGTAGGTGAGGGCGAGGAAGAGGAGGGCGACCGTCAGGTAAGCCAGCATCGCCAGGTTGTACTGCCTATCCATGACCACCCGCGCCGCGCGCAGGACCTCGTTCAGCCCCACCGCGTAGGCAAGGGTCGTGTCCTTGGTCACGCCGGAGAACTCGTTCGACCAGCCAGGGATGGAGAGTCGGAACGCCTGGGGCAGGATGATCGTTACGACCGCCCGCGCCCGGCTCATCCCGACGGAGCGCGCGGCGAGCATCTGCCCGGTGGGGATCGCTTGGATCGCCCCGCGGAAGATCTGGGATTGGTATGCCGCGGAACGGAACCCCAAAGCCAGCGTCGCGGCCAGGAACGGGGAGATGTCGAAGCCGAACCGCGGAGGCCCGAAGTAGAAGAGGAGGAGCAGAATCAGGGCCGGTATCGCCCGGAAGACCCATTCAAAGAGGAAGGCGAGGTACCCGATCAAGCGCCCGGCGTACACCTGCAGGATGGCGATAAGCGTCCCGGCGACCAACCCGACCCCGAGGAGGGCGACGAGGACCTCGAGGTTGATCAGAAAGGCGCGCAAGAGCATGGGGACGCTCTTGCCGATCGCGGCCAAGGAGTCGATACCGATCTCCCTTCGTCGTCTCGTGACGGCCCTCCCCGCCACGCGGGGAGGGCCGCTCCTATCGAGTCAGGATGCTCCTACTTGTTCGCTTCGTTCGCGAAGGCGAGGGCGAACGCCTGGACGTCCGCGATCGTCTTCGCGTTCAGGATGAGGCTCTTCGTGGCGAGCCACGCGGCCTCGATCTTGTCCGGGGACGGCCCGAAGTACGCGCGCACGAGGTTCGCCCACGCGCTCCCCGACTTGATCACCAGGTCTTGCATCCCGCCGGCACCGGTGACGATCTCCAGGCCGAGCTGCGCCATCGCGGCGTTGACCCTCGGGAGGATGCCCTTCGGGTCACCATTGGCCACCAGGAAGCCGAAGTACTCGTAGGTGTTGATCACCCCGCCAATGGTCAGCAGGTCAGGATACGCGGCGATGGAGGCCTGGGAGGCCGGCTCGTCCTGCACGACCGCGTCGATCCGATTGTTCACGAGGTCCAGGACCGCCATCGGGTACGTGTCGTACCCCTTCAGCTCGACCTCCACCCCGGTCCCCTGCAGGCTCTCCACCCAGCCGTACCCGGTCGTCCCGTTCTGCGCGCCGACGGCCTTGTTCGGCCCCATCCCCACCAGGGCGGTGACGAGATTCGCTGGCGAATCCTTGCGCATCACGACGGCCTGGTTCGAGAGGTAGTACGGGCTGGAGAAGTCGACGTTCGCCTCTCGCTCCGCGGTGATGGTGAACCCGGACGCCCCAATGTCGGCCTTGCCGGTCAGGACCGCCTCGATGATCGTGTCGAACGCCGTGTTCTTGATCTCGACCGTGAATCCGGCGACGACGCCGATCGCCCGGACCACGTCCAGGTCAAACCCGAAGAACTCGCCGGCCGGGGTGACCATCTCGAACGGCGCCCACGGGATATCGGAGGCGACGATGAACTTCTCTCCCGCCCCCAGAGCCCCGGATGTGGCGACCAGCGCCAGCAACGCGAGGACCGACAGCAATCTGAAGCACTTCTTCACGACCTACCACCTCCCTGAAGTATGTCCTAACGATAGCCCCTCGCAGCGCATGGAGTGGCAGGAGCAACGTCTGGGTCAACGCAAAGAGCGCTTGACACCCGTCCTCTCTTCGGCGGACAAAGTTGCGCTTTCGTCCTCCCCCATTCCTGCCCTGGGGCAGGCTGCTCAGCTACGCTCGTCACGGTGGAGAAGGAGGTCGGGATGCCACGGACTGGTCGGTGGGTCGTCGTCTTTCTCGTCGTGGGGGTCCTCGCCGGGGGCTCCGTTGCGCTCGCGGAGGGCGTCGCCTTCTCTGGAGGCGTCGACCTCGTCACCACGTTCACCCCCATCCTTCTGCTCTCCTACGACATCTCGTCCGAGCTCACGCTCTCTCTGTCCCTGACCGGGTTCACGTTCGAGACCAAGACGGGGTTCTCCCTCGCAGGGTTTCAGTCGGAGCGGATCGAGGTGGGCTTCGACCTCGGCGCCGTAGAGATCGGGGAGGAGGTCCTCTTCAACCCGGCCTTCAGCTGGAACGAACTCTCCGTCGACGTGGACATCCTCGGTGTCCTCTTGGGTTTGGATCTCCTCCTGGCGAACATCGGGACACCGCAGACCCCCGACTTCAGCGTGGGGATCGTCCTCCAGCTCGAGAGCACGATCACCTGCGGCCTCACCTTGACCACCCTCACCGGCTTCGGGGCGGTCGACCTCGTCAACCTGATCGGTGGCATCGAGGCGCCGTTCTCGAACCAGGTCCTCGCCCTCACCCTTCACCTCGACCAGCTGTTCGCTCCTCCGGAGGCACTGAACGTCACGGTCGTCCCGGGAATCTACTTCGAGGAGGAGGTCCTTCGTCTCCAGCTCGAGGCGCTGGGGATCCTCCTCTCGACGAGCACGTGGTTTGACTGGACGGGGTTCTCCCAGGAGATCCTCGAGTTCGGCTACCACTTCGACGAACCCCCGCTCGCCCTCCTCTCGGTCCTGACCGTCGACTCAGACCTCGCCGTGAGCGAGCTCGATCTCTTCCTCGACCTGCAAATCGGGATCGTTCGGTTCACGTCGGAGACGTTCTTCTCCGAACCCTCCGTCCCTCTCCCCATACCGCTCCTGTTCTCCGGACAGGACTTCGCCCTGGGGATCGCGTGGGAGGGGATCGGCCTCGTGTCGGAGATCGAGTTCGACGACCTCTTCCTCTTCGAACGGGAGCGGTTCTCGATCGAGGTCGTGATTGACCCGGTCTCCGTCGCGAGCCTCACCGAGTTCGACGCCACGGGGTTTGTCGGAGAGTGGATCCGGGCCGGCGTTCAGGTTGGCGGGGTCGTCCTGTTCACCGAAGCGGCGTTCGACGTGGGCGGGGTCACCTCCGTCTCCTTTGGCTTCGAGCTCCGCTTCTAGCGGAATGAACGAAGAAGACCTCTCGCGCCGCTCCCTCGACGATCTCCTCCGCCGCCTCGCCGACCCCGCGCGTGCTACGTCAGCCCTGCGCGAGGAGGCGCTGAGGCGCATGACGCCTTGGGTACGCGGCATCGCCGCCTTGAGCTTTGCCGAGAGCGGGATCCCTGATGAGGACCTCTTCCGAGCGGGGTACCTCGGCCTCCTCTCCGCCGTCTACAACGCCGATCTTGCTCACGGACAGGACTTCAGGACCTACGCCGAGAACCTGATCAAAGGCGAGATTCGCCAGCACATCCGGGGTGTGGCACGGCCGCCAGCCGTCCCCCGTTGGCTCCGGGACCTGAATCGTCAGATCGAGGCAGCGGAGGCGCGCCTCCTTCTGAAGACCGGCCGGCTGCCGACGCTAGAGGAGGTCTCGCAGGAAGTGAACCTGACAGAGGAGGGCACGGCCGAGGTCCTCAAGGCCCGCGACGCCCTCACGTACGTCTCCCTTCGCGAGGAGGAGAGGCGAAGGGACCCCGCGCCGTCGATTGACGTCGCCAGGATCCGGAGCGCGCGGCCGGACCCCTTCCCCATAGAGGATCGGATCCGCATCGCCGCGGCGCTGGAGAAGCTTGGCCTGCTTCAGGAGATCCTCCTAGCGAGTCTGTTCGCTCCGCCGCCGACCTAGGCATTGTCCTGGGCTCCGGCCGGCGCTACCCTGGGGCCATGACCGAGCCAAGGCTTCCGCCGGGGCAGCGATGGGTAGATCGGCTCGTCGTCTACGACGTCGCGGCCGTCCCCCCTGCCGACCCGCAGGAGGTCTCCCTGCGACTGTTCGGGGACGTCGACCGGCCGATCGACCTCTCCCTCGTTGCCTTCTCCCGCCTGCCCCAGGTCGAGGCGACCTGCGACCTCCACTGCGTGACGCGCTGGAGCGTGAGAGACGTCCACGTCACCGGCGTCTCGGCCCGGACGATCCTCGACCTCGTCCGGCCGAAGGCAGGCGTGGCCTGGGTGATCGCCCACGGGCGGGAGGGCTACCGGACGAACGTCCCGTACGATCACTTCGCGCGGGAGGGGACTCTCCTCGCCCTGGAGATGAACGGAGAACCCCTCGCCGCCGAGCACGGCGCTCCTCTGCGACTCGTCGTCCCCTCCCTCTATCTCTGGAAGAGCGCGAAGTACCTCTCCGCACTCGAGTTCACAAGCGCGATGCGCCGCGGCACGTGGGAGGAGGCGGGCTACCACGACGTAGGGGACCCGTGGCGCGAGGAGCGGTTCCGAACCCAGATCCCCCCGGCACGCGCCCTGAAACCCGGCGCCGTGTCGCGGGGTTCATTCCGCGTCTCCCCGCTTGCCCGGGGCGCCCGGATCTGCTATCGATGAACGCGATGCGCTCGACTCGAAGGGGGCGGTAACGATGACGACGTGGCGATCCAAGGTCCTCACTGTGGCGGTCCTTCTCGTTCTGCTTTCGTCCGTAGGTGTGGTTGCGGTTCCCTCCTCCAGCGCGCCTGCGGCTCCGGTCGTCGTCTCGCGTATGCCGGAGCGGGGCGAGGCGCTCCCCCTCGAGGGGGGGATCGGGTTCTCCTTCGATCGCCCCATGGACCAGCCGTCGGTGGAGGGGGCGTTCCACCTGTCCCCGAGCGTCGAGGGGAGCTTCTCTTGGCCCGGTGAGAGGACGATCCGCTTCCAGCCGAGCGCCCCTCTGGCTCGGGACGCGACCTACTCGGTCCTGCTGGATGCCGCGGCCCGGGGTACGGACGGCGTCCCCATCACCGCGCCGTACACGTTCCAGTTCCGAACGGTCGGCTACCTCCTCGTCACGCAGGTCGCTCCGGCTGAGGGAAGCGAGGGGATCGAGGCCACGGCGCGGATCAGCGTCGCCTTCAACCGGTCGGTCGTCCCCCTCCTCGCGGTCTCCGACCCGGCGTCCTCCGCGCTCCCGAGCCCGCTTCTCCTCTCCCCCTCCGCCCCCGGAGAGGGCGCGTGGGTCGGGACCTCGCTCTACGTCTTCACACCGGACGTCCCTCTCGCCGGGGGGACGACGTACACGGCGCGCGTCCCGGCGGGGCTGACCGACGTCGGCGGAGGGCTCCTCGAGGCGGACTTCGCCTGGACCTTTGCCACGGAGCGTCCGCGCGTCACCTTCTTCGCCCCCGAGGACGGAGCGGACCTTGTCCCTGTCGACGCGACCCTCCGCGTCACGTTCAACCTGCCGCTCGACCCGTCGAGCGCCGAAGGCCGGTTCGTCCTCCGCCCGACCGGCCTCTTCGGCCCAGCGGTCGCGGGAACGGTCAAGGTCACGGAGGAGACGGTGGAGTTCACCCCAACTCGCCGGCTCGCGTTTGGCCAGACCTATGTCGCCACACTCGAGGAGGGCGTGAGGAGCGCCGGCGGCGGGCGGGGGACCGACGTCCCGCTCGTGTGGAAGTTCGCGACGGTCCCCCTCCCGCGGATCGTCGGGACAACTCCGCGGGACGCGGAGCAAGATGCCGATCCCTACGCGTCGTTCGCGATCCAGTTCAACGCCCCGATCGACTCGAAGACCGTGATGCGGAAGGTCGCGGTCGAACCCGCTCCCGATCCGAAGGACGTCGACACCTACTACAGCGAGTGGGAGAACACGTTCTACGTCTCGTTCGGGGCGGAGCCCAGCCATGACTACCGCGTCGAGATCGCTCCAGGAATCGAGGACCTCTACGGGAACGCGATCGACCAGAGCCTCTCCGTCCGCTTCCGGACGCGTGCCCTCGAACCGGCGGCCTGGCTGCACGCCCCGGGGCGCGTGGGGACCTGCAGTGTCTACGGCCCGGCGCGCATCACCGCCGCCTGCCGCAACACGAGCGAGCTGCGCCTCTCCCTGTACCGGCTCTCCCTGGACGACTACTTCCGGGCACAGGACGACTGGTATGCTTTCACCCCCCCCTGGGGCGGGCTCGTCCGCGCCTGGTCGGTCGAGATCGAGGCTCCCGAGAACGAGCTCCTGTACGTCCCTCTCGACCTTGTTCAAGGGGGCGGCGCCCTCGAGCCAGGGATCTACGCCCTCGATCTCCACGCGCAGGGAGTGAGCTACGACCGCTGGAACCTAGAGCGTCACCTCTTCGTGGCCAGCGCGGTCAACCTCGGGCTCAAGGTCGACGAGGGGCAGGTCCTCGCCTGGGCGACCGACCTCTCGACCGGTGCCCCCCTCTCGGGGCTCGTCCTTCGCGCCTACACGAGCGAGGGAGTACGGACGGGGGCGGCGCTGACCGGCGGAGACGGGGTCGCCCTGCTTCCGCGTCCGGAGGGACCCTCCTGGTACGGGGTCACCGTCGTCGGGGACGGGCCGTTCACCCTGGCGAGCTCGGCTTGGGAGGACGGGATCTCTCCCTGGGACTTCGGGTATCGCTCGGAGTCGCCCCAGGCGTGGCGGGGCCATCTTGATACGGATCGCCCCCTCTACCGGCCGGGACAGACGGCCTTCTTCCGCGGCGTCATCCGGGCGGAGGACGACGCGCGCTACGCGCTCCCGCCCGAGCGCCTCGTCACGGTGACGATCGATGACGCAGCCGGGGAGCGGGTCGACGAGAAGACTCTGCCTCTCGACGCGTTCGGGGTGTTCTCAGGTGAAGTCGTTCTGCCCGCTTCCGCGGCGATCGGGACGTACTCGATCCGCGCGACGATCCGAGGTGCCACCTTCTATGGGTCGTTCCAGGTCGCCGCGTACCGGCCTCCGGAGTTCGAGGTCCGCGTCACGCCGGAGCGGAGCGAGATCTCCCTCGGAGAGGGGACGACCGCCTCCGTCGACGTGCACTACTTCTTCGGAGGGGCCGTCGCGGGCGCCCCCGTGGAGTGGCGCATCCTGGCCGAGGAGTACCGCTTCTCCCCCCCGGGGTTCGAGCCCTACACCTTCACCGACGAGGACGACCCCTGGCCCTGCTGGAACTGCTTCTGGTGGACGCCGCAGCGCCGGACGGAGGTCGTGCTCTCTGGCTCAGGGACGACCGGACCTGACGGAAGGCTGGTGGTCGAGATCCCGGAGGGGACGGGCGTGCCGGCGGCGGCGGACGCGACCGTCTCCCCGGCGGGGAGCCGAGAGTTCGTCATCGAGGCGACGGCTCGGACCGCCGACGGCCAGGTCCTCTCCGGCCGCGCGACGGTCGTCGCACACCGGGGGGCGTTCTACGTCGGCCTTCTCCCCCGGACGAGCGTCGGCCAGGCTGGGAAGGAGATGGCGATCGACCTCGTGGCCCTCGACTGGAGCGGGAACCGCGTCGCGAACCAGCCCTTGTCGTTCACGGTGTGGCGGCGGGAGTGGGTGAACACGTTCGTGGAAGATCCCGCGAGCGGAGGGCACTGGACGTGGAAGACGGAGGACGTCGAGGTCGCTCAAGGGGATCTCTCCTCGACGGATAGGGGCGAGGGGACAGTCTCGTTTGTCCCTCCGTCCGGGGGGTCCTACAAGGTCTCCGTCCGCGGGCGGGACGCACAAGAACGCCTGGTTCAGTCGAGCGCCTTCGTCTGGGCGAGCGGGGCGGAGGAGGTCGCCTGGCGACGGACGAACGACGACCGGATCACGCTCGTCTCCGACAGGGCGCGCTACGCCCCGGGGGACGTGGCGAGGATCCTCATTCCGAGTCCCTTCCCTGGCCCCTCTTGGGCCTTGGTCACGGTGGAGCGGGGGACGATCCTCGAGCGCCGGGTGCTCCGCCTCGAGTCGAACAGCTCCGTCGTCGAGCTCCCGGTCACCGCCGACCACGTGCCCAACGTCTACGTGGGTGTGGTCATCGTGCAGGGGCTCGAGGCCGCCCTCGCGGCGGCCCCTGCTCCCGGCCGGGCCGCAGCCGGGGAAGCGGTCGGCTACGTCGCCCTGACGGTCGATCCGGTCCCGCAGACCCTCATCGTAGCCATCCGGCCGAGCGCCACGCAAACGGCGCCCGGGTCGGCGGTCGAGGTGGAGGTCCGCACGACCGACGCCGCCGGGGCACCGGTCCCGGCCTCCCTGTCCCTGGACGTCGTGGACAAGGGGGTCCTCACCCTCCGGCCTCGGGTTCCCCAAGCGATTCGCGCGGCGTTCTACGGCCACCGCGGCCTGGGGGTCTCGACGTCGAGCGGGCTCACCGTCTCGATCGACCGGCTCCTCCTGGAGCAGATTCAGAGCGAGGGATATGACCACAACGCCCTTGGAGACGCCACCACCGGTGCGCCAGCTGCGATGGCTGCCCCAGGGCGAGGGACGGAGGCCGACGGCGTCGCGGCGGAGAAGGCGGCCGACGAGGCGCTGCCCCCCGGAGTCGAGGTGCGCGCGACGTTCGCCGACACGGCGTTCTGGGAGCCCACCGTTATCACAGGCGAGGACGGCCTGGCCCGCGTTGTGGTGCCTCTGCCGGACAACCTGACGACGTGGGTTGTCCGTGGGGTGGGAGTGACAACGGAGACACAGGTCGGAGAGGGGACGGCGGAGGTCGTCGTCACGAAGCCTCTCCTCGTCCGGCCGGTCGTCCCGCGGTTCCTCGTCGTCGGCGACCGGGTCGAGCTCGCCGCCCTGGTGAACAACACGACCCCGGAGACGCTCGACGTCGAGGTTCGCCTCGGGGAGGACGGTCTCTCGGTGGACGGCGAGACCACCCGAAGCGTGACCGTGCCTGCGGACGGGGAGGCCAAGGTGACGTGGTGGGTCACGGTCGAGGACGTCGAATCGGTCGACGTCGTCGTGAGTGTGGTCTCCGGACCGTACTCCGACGCCGCCCGACCTCGCCTGGCGACGGGTCCCGACGGGACGCTGCGCGTCCTGCGCTACAACGCCCCGGAGGTCGTGGGGACGGCCGGGGAGATCGTCGGCGAGGGGAGCCGAGCGGAGGTCATCGCCCTCCCGCCGCGCTACGACGGCCGGGACGGGAGCCTCACCGTCCGCCTCGACCCGTCGCTCGCCGCCGGGATGCAGGACGGCCTCGATTACCTCGAGCACTTCGAGTACGAGTGCACCGAGCAAACGGTCAGTCGTTTCCTCCCCAACGTCCTCACCTACCGCGCCCTGCGCGACCTGGGGATCGACGACCCCTCGCTTCGAGAGAAGCTCATCGATCTCCTGAGGGTCGGCCTCGAACGCCTGTACACCCAACAGCACGAGGACGGCGGCTGGGGCTGGTGGTGGGACGACCGTTCGAACCCCCACCTCACGGCGTACGTCGTCTTTGCCCTGACGACGTTGCGCGAGGTCGGGTTCGAGGTCAACGAGGACGTCGTTGCCCGCGGACTCGACTTCCTCACCGGGGCCCTCGTCCGGGCGACCGGGCTCTCCTCCCCCTGGGAGGCGAACCGCCAGGCGTGGATCCTGTACGTCCTCTCCCGCGGCGGGCGCGGGGCGAAGGTCGAAAAACAGGTCTCCGACCTCTTCTCGGAGAGGGCGAAGCTCGCTCACTACGCCCGCGCCTACCTCGCCCTCGCTCTCGAGAACGCCGATCCGAAGGACCAGCGGATCGGAACCCTCGTCTCGGACCTTTGGAGCGTGGCCATCCTCTCCGCGACAGGCGCACACTGGGAGGAGGAGGGATACGACTTCTACGCGATGAACACGGACACGCGCTCGACGGCGGTCATCCTCCATGCCCTCATCCAGCTCGACCCGGCGAATCCGCTCCTTCCGAACGTCGTGCGATGGCTCATGGTCGCGCGGCGTGGCGGGATCTGGGAGACGACGCAGGAGACGGCGTGGGCTCTCATCTCCCTCACCGACTGGATGGCCGTGACCGGCGAGCTGCAGGGGAGCTACGCCTACCGCGTTCGGCTGAATGACGCCGTCCTCTCCACGGGCGAGGTCACCCCGGAGACGGTCCGTCAGGCAGTCGTCGTGGCGGTGGGCTTGCAGGGCCTCGCCGCACGGAGCGACCTCGTCGTCGCCCGTGGTCCTGGGGAGGGGCGCCTCTACTACACGGCCCACCTCGAGGTGAGCCTGCCAGCGGAGGAGGCCGGGCCCCTGGACCGGGGGATCGTCGTCGAGCGCCGCTACCTCTCCCGGGGGAAGGAAGTCGACTCCGCCCGCGTCGGTGAGACGGTGGACGTCGAACTCACGATCATCGCCCCACACGACCTGTACTACGTCGTCGTGGAGGACCCGCTGCCTGCCGGTGCCGAGGCCGTGGACACGTCCCTCGCCACGACGAGCCTTCTCGAGCCCGAGCCGGAACTCCGTCGAGACGAGGGTGGGAGACCCTTCGGATGGTGGTGGCGCTGGTACAGCCGGAGCGAGATGCGCGACGAGAAGGTGGTCCTCTTTGCCGAGCAGCTGCCGGCTGGGACCTACACGTACCGCTACGCCTTCCGCGCGACGCAGCCCGGGACGTACCGGGTCATCCCCACGACGGCGCGGGAGTTCTACTTCCCGGAGGTCTTCGGCCGCGCAGGCGGCCGGCTGTTCACCGTCGGCGAAGCGGAGTAAGAGGGAGGCGGCGCTCGAGGCGCAAGCCGAGCGCCCTAGCGCTCTTTGAACATGAGCGCCGCCTTCCCGTTGTTCGAGCAGGTGAAGACGACGACCCCCTTCGTGCTCTCTCCAGGGACGGTCGCGTACAACTCCTCGATGTCGATCTCCTTGCGGGCCAGGGCCTCCGTGACCTTGGACAGATACCCCGGGTGGTTGGGAAGGGTGAGGACGACGACCTCCCGCAGCGAGACCTCAAAGGCGGCCTTGCGCAAGGCATCGCGGGCGTAGGACTGTGCATCCGTGATCAGATGGACGGCGGCCCCCGCCCCTTCGACCTCGGCGTTGATGGCGAGGATGCTGATCCCCCTCTCCGAGAGGACCCGTCCGACCTCGGCGACGAGCCCGACGCGGTTCTCGGCATGCACGATCAGCTCTTCCTCGACGCGCACCTCGGGCATCCTCCACCTCCCTGACACGCGATGATAGCCCGGGGCAAGGGAACGGACGGGTAGCGCGAGTCCGGCGCGAGGGGCGGGGGTCCCCGTCCTGGACGACAAAGGTCCGCTCGCCCCCCTGGATCCTTCCTTCCTGCCCCCGAGAGGACGGCCTACGCTTCTCACCATGCCGTTTCGTTTCTATCGGCCCTGGCTTCTCGGGTGGGGCCTCGCCCTGCTTGGGCTCGCCGGGCCGCTCGCGGTCGCCTCCGCCCCGCCGGGCGTGGGGACGCTGTGGGCCGAGCTTCCGGCCCGGTTTCGCGTCGTCCTGGAGGGGAATCCCCTGACCGGCGGGATCGCGGGCGGCCTCGAACTCTCCGCGTCGGGCGACGCCTTCGGTGGGAGACTCACGAGCCTGCTGAACCTCGGCTCCCTCACTGGGCCTGATCCGGTCGGCCTCGACCGCGTGCGCCTCGGCTACCAACGAGGGACCGCCCGCTGTGAGATCGGAGACGTCTCCGTCCGGCTCTCCGATCTCCTCTCCCTCTACACCCGGGGCGGTGCCGTGTCGGTCGACGAGGAGCACTACGATTTCGCCTTTCTCGGCGGCTGGAGCGGAGAGGAGGCGAGGGCCGGTGGCCTGCTCGCCGTGGGACCGGAGGAGGCGAACCTCAGGCTCGCCTACGCAGAGCGACGGGACGACGTCGACCGGAAGGCGGCGTGGAGCCTCGCCGCGGTCGTCGAGCCACTCGCGGACTGGTGGATCCACCTGGAAGGCGCCCTCGGCCTCGTCGGCCCCCTCACCAGCCGTTCGTTCCTCGTCCGCACGGAGGCCGACTCCGGCGGCTACAGTCTCACAGGAGCGGCCTTCTCCATCGGAACGAACTTCCCAGGCACCCGCCGGGACGAGGCCGGCGTCGCCCTCTCGCAGTCCCTGCGCGAGGAGAAGGTCGCTCTCGGCACCTCCCTTCGCCATGTGTGGGACAACGTCGATCAAGACCCGCTCCTTCCGACGACGATCCAGGACGACCTCACGGTCGACCTCTCCCTGACCCCGGCGAAGGGCTGGCCGACGGCGAGCGCACGCCTGGACTTCGCGTTCCGACGCGACACGACGCTCGTCCTGACCGACGAGGTCGAACGCAGCCTCTCCTTCTCCCTCTCCAAGACGGACGGTAGAGTCCCCTTCTCCATCTCCGGGCGATGCGAGGACCAGATCGACCACGCGGCCGGCACTCACCTCTCGACTTGGGTTTGGAAGGAAGGGGCTGGGCTGTCGCTCGACGAGGCCGAGCTCTACCTCGAGGTGAGCCAGTCCCGCGAGGTCGATCTCGTGGCTCAAGCGACGGTTCAAGAGGGGACGGACCTCTCGGTCCGGTTCCGCTCGCGGAAGAGCCTCCACCAGATGTCCCTCAGCCTGGGGACCTACGGCGGCGGCCTGCGCCTCTCAGGGAATGCCGACGTCAAGATCGAGGAGGACCTCCACGTCCTGTTCAACCTCGCCCTCGGCCACGACGAGGCGACGCCCGGAGCGACCCTCCTGCGTTTGGGGGTCACGTTCGACGTCCGGTTCGGCCTCCCGGTCCCCTTCCTCGTCACCAAGGGGAGGGTCGAGGGACGGGTCTTCTTCGATCAGGACGGAGATCTCCTCCGTGGAGAGGCGGAGCCAGGAGCGGCCGGCGTGGAGGTCGTCGTGGGAACGGCACGGGTGAGGACGGACGATCGAGGCGTCTTCCGCAGTCCGGCTCTCCCGCCCGGAACCTACGCCGTCCTCGTCGTCCCCGGTCCGACGGCGATCCCAAGAGACAGCGGGCCGCGCGAGGTCGAGGTGCTCGCGGGCGAGGCGGCGTGGCTCGAGTTGCCCCTCGTCCCGGTCCCGCCCGCCTCCACCCCAGCGGGCCCGACGCCGCAGGCCGAGCCGGCGCCCGAAGCTCCCCGCGCCACATCGAGCCCGCCGAGGGCGGCGTTCTCCTTCGCTCCTCTGGAACCGAGAGTCGGGGAGCCCGTGCGCTTCGACGCGTCGGCCTCCGCTCTTCCAGACGGAATCCTCGTATCCTACGCCTGGACCTTCGATGGGGAGGGGCAGGCCGACGCAACCGGGGCCACGGTCGAGCGCGCCTTCGCCACGGGAGGATCGCACGTCGTCACCTTGACCGTGACCGACGCCAGCGGGACCTCCGCCCAGGCCACCCAGACGATCGAGGTTGCCGCCGCGCGCGCCGGGACGGCCTTTCGCCCACCCACCGCCGACTTCACCTTCACCCCAGAGCGACCGCACACCGGGGAGACGGTCCGGTTCGACGCGTCCAGCGCAACGGACATTGACGGAGAGATCGTCTCCTACGCCTGGATCTTCGACGGGGAGGCCATCGACGCAGCCAGCGCCACCACAGACCACGTCTTCCTCACCGCGGGCGAGCATACGGCGACGCTGACCGTCACAGACAACGACGCGGTCTCCGACACGATGACCGCGACGATCGAGGTCGAGTAGACTCGGAGAGCCTCCCGGCGGCGCCTACTCGGCCCGGTGATGGAGCGTCGCGGGGCAGCGGGCGCAGCGATCGAACTGCTCGCAGTCCGGACAGACCGAGCCGCACGGGGCAACCTCTCCCTGCCCGGCCACCCGCGGGGCGAAGGCGGCGGGGTGGGCCGGATGCTCCGTCCGGTAGACCGCGGCGCGGAGAAGGCCGAGAGTCACCTGCGGGGCTTCTGCGACCGCCTCGATCCACCAGCGCTGGGCCTCGGGAAGGTACCAGACGCCGACGAGCATCGGCCCGAACGCGGCGATGAAGTGAACGTAGGGACAGTCCCGGTACCGCGTCGCGATCGTCTCGGCGACCGATGGGCTCGGCGCCTCCCCGACGAGGAGATAGGCCGTCGTCCCTGGCTCGCTCAGCTAGACCCCCTCGACGAAGGAGCGCTTCCCAACCTGAAGAAGGAGGGGCGGGCGGAAGGGGAGGTCGAGGTCGGCGCTCCGGATCGGCTGGTCGTTCACCCTCACGCCTCCCTGGGCGATCAGGCGCTTGGCCTCGGCCCGGCTCGTGACGAGGCCTGAAGCCTGGAGCAGGTCGACGACGAAGATCGTCCCGTCCGGCTTGACGAGGGCGCGGTCGATCTTGACCCGCCTCACCTCGCTCGGCCGCTCGTGACGGACGAAGACCCGGTCGAACTCCTCGCGCGCGGCGTCCGCCGCCTCGGCGGAGTGGAATTCCTTCACGACCTCCCAGGCGAGCTGCCTCTTCCGCTCTCGAGGCGAGGACTCACGGCCCTCCTCTCGTACGTTCGTCAGGCCGTCGAAGTACGGACCCGTCGCCTCGTCGGGAATCGACATCACCTTCCCGAACATGTCCTTCGGAGCCTCTTGGACGGCGATGTAGTTGTTGAACGACTTGCTCATCTTCTGAACCCCGTCCGTCCCGACAAGGATGGGGACGAGGACGGCCACCTGGGGTTCCTGTCCGTATTCGCGCTGGATCTCTCGCCCGGCGAGAAGGTTGAACCGCTGATCCTGGCCGCCGAGTTCGACGTCGGCCCGGATGGCGACCGAGTCGTACGCCTGAGCCAGCGGGTACAGGAACTCGAGGACCGTGATCGGCCGCTCTTCGGCGAAGCGCTTCGCGAAGTCGTCCCGCTCGAGCATCCGGGCCACGGTGTACTTGGAGGCAAGAGCGATCACGTCGGCGAAGGTCAGCTTGCCGAGCCATTCTGAGTTGTAGCGAACCTCCGTGCGCTGGCGATCCAGGATCCGGAACGCCTGCTCCTCGTAGGATGCCATGTTCCGGGCGATCTCCTCCTCGCTGATCGTCGGCCGCGTCGCCGAACGGCCCGAGGGGTCGCCGATTCGCCGCGTGAAATCTCCGACGACCAGCACTCCCGTGTGGCCAAGGTCCTGGAACGCACGCATCTTGCGGAGGGGGACGGCGTTTCCCAGGGTGAGGTGAGGGGCGGACGGGTCGATCCCGAGCTTCACGCGCAGGGGAGTCCCTGTCCGCGTGGAGCGCTCAAGCTTGGCGGCGAGCTCTTCGCGGGGAAGGACCTCCGTCCTCCCCTGCTCGATCCGCGTCAAGGCTGCCGCGCTGCGCGAGTGCATCCCCCCTCCTACGTCTTGACGACGGAGACGATCCGGTCCTCGGGTTCGAGCTGGATCAGGCGCACCCCGCGGGCGTAGCGGCCGTAGGTGTTGATCTCCCCGGCGACGAGGCGGATCACCTTCTCCTCCGTCGTGATGATGATCTCGTCCTGGTCCGAGACGATGCCGATCGAGACGAGCGGCCCGGACTCCGAGTCGAGCTTGATCCCCTGCACGCCCTTCCCTCCCCGGCCCTGGAGCGGGAAGTCGACGATCGTGGCGCGCTTCCCGTACCCGCGCTCGGTCACCATGAGGAGCTTCCGGTCCATCGTCGCATCGCGGCCGACCGCGACCATGCCCACCACCTTGTCGCCCGGCTCAAGGCGGATCCCAATCACTCCCCGGGAGGGGCGCTTCGTGAGCCGGGCCTCCTCCTCGCGGAAGCGGATCGACTGACCCTGACGGGTGGCAAGGATGAGCTCGCCGTCCCCCTCGGAGAGGACGACGTCCACCAGGCGGTCGTCGTCGTCGGCGTTCAAGGCGATGATCCCGTTCACGTGGGCGTTCGAGTAGTCCGCGAGGCGGTTGCGGTTCACGATGCCGTTCGCCGTCGCCATCAGGCAGAACCGTCCTTCCACATCGGAGAAGCTCCGGATCGGGAGGATCGTTCGGACGACCTCCTCCGGGCTGACGGCGACGAGGTTCCGCAGGTTCTTCCCTGACGCGTCCCGCTTGAGCGAGGGGAGCTTGTAGGCCTGCGTCCGGTACACCTGGCGCCGGTCGGTGAACAGGAGGAGCTCGTCCCGAGCGTTCGCCAGGCAGGTCGCGGCAATGTAGTCGTCGTCCTTCGTCCTCTGGCCGATGACGCCCTTCCCGCCGCGGCCCTGGCTCTTGAACTCGCTCGCCTGGGGGGCGTTGGCGTACCCGCGCTGGGTGATGGAAAGCATCAGGTCGTAGTCGGGGATCAGCTCCCCGAAGTCGACGGCTCCGGTCTCATCGGCGATCAGGGTCCGGCGCTCGTCGCCGTGGCTCTCGGCGACCTCGCGCAACTCGCGCTTGATCGTCTCATCCAGGAGAACGTCACTCCCGAGGATCTTCTCGTATTCGGCGATCGCCTGG
>Ga0315291_10000721_pt1 | contig 43948 bp, 47 predicted proteins | sample YL17G12_20_MG_FD_203070 | JGI IMG/M metagenome (GOLD analysis project Ga0315291, IMG submission 203070) | Sediment microbial communities from Yellowstone Lake, YNP, Wyoming, USA - YL17G12_20 | ecosystem: Environmental > Aquatic > Freshwater > Lake > Sediment | place: USA: Wyoming | collected...
CAGCAAACGAAAATCCTGCGGTTGCCAGTGGTTGGTGACGGTGATCGGTTCGATCCCAAATTGGAACTGCGGAAGTATCAAATCATAGAGAACATGCTGCTCGCGGGAATGAAGGGAGTGCGGAATTGTCTTTTCAATGAAGGCGATCTGATCCTACAGAAGCAGCCCGATGGCACATTCGCAGTAACCCTGACTACGGGAGCAACGGGCATTGTCGGTGGGGCATATTTTTCCGCGCCGTCGCATACTGCGTGGACAGGGCTTCAGAAGGACAGGACATACTTCCTGTATCTGAATGGCACGCCGCACACGATTGCCGATCCCGAGCAAGTAAGGGTTGCCTTTACCGAACATCGAAACAAGGACATGGAAAATTCTGCAATATTGATGGGCAGTGTGAGCTTGCGGGATGAGCCCAAGCTGGACAGGTATCCCTATGGTAAGCTGTATGCGCGGGATATGCTTCGGCACGCTTCCGACACCGAGAATCCACACGGCGAAAAGCTGGTTCAGGACGAGCTAATAGTGCGAAAAAAGCTAGTTTTAAGCGCACAGGATGGAGCAGGGCTGGAGATAAGGGCCGAAGGCGGTTCACGGTGCGTCCCAGCGGACTCAATCATGCCTAGCGTCATGGAGTTCATATCGGCGGGCATGGTGGGTGCTAGGCTATCGGCGGGGGCACCCGTGGCTTTTGTTGTGGCCAGCCGGGTTTACGAGAAGGCCAGCGCGGCCAAACTGGGAGATGTTTCAATCGAGTATGTAGATAATCAAACTTTTTCGGTTTACAACACGGGTGACGCAGGCATTCAAATGAGGGCTTTGATTTTCCATAGGTGAGACAATGGGTTGGCCGAGTACCCCAGAATACAACACCAGTTTTTATCAGATGTCGCGGCACGCGGAAATCGTGGTGACGCGAGATAGGGACTGCTTTGCCTTTTTCCCTGACATGATCCCCAAGGATTCGACTCCTATGGCTGGTATTTGGCGGGACAGTGCGAAAACATTACCGCAGTGGACATCGGGCTCGGGCACCTTGACCGCAAGTGAGCGCACCCTGTTGTGGGCAAGAGTGTCTGGGGATGGGTTGGTATCAGGTTTCCGATGTGTGCCGTATGTCACGAGTGACGACATAGATGACACGGATATTGCGCCGTTTCGGGAAGTGTATGCGCCGCGAGTGGTATATGACAGGGAATCAAACAGCTTACACTTGTGGTTCTGGACGAATGTAAACTGGGCATATAACGGCACGGCGTATACCGAGGCAGAGATTTACAAGATTGGCGCAAAGGATTACGATCAGGCCATCGGCACTGGTTTCAAGAAGTGTAAGAAGGTGCTCTGCTATGCCGTGGGACATTTTGAGCATCTATATGTCGAAGGCGGATGGGTTGGCTCTTTTGTGGGCCAGCCGGGCAGCACCGCTCAATATGACATGATCCCGATTTTCTCAAGGCCAAAAATCATCACCAATTACGCTCCTACTCCCGATGATTCCGCAAATGGATCGGGACTCATCACCGACGGCTGGTATCCCGCTGTCGATAAATTCCCGTTCCAGTTGGTAAGATCGGCTCCCAAGACGCTCGGCATGCGCTGTGGATATCGGTGTCGAAACGGCATATTCGCTGAAGCATTGGAAGGTATTGACGGTGTTGGTGGGCCTTCGCACGATTTGAATGATCTATGGACGCATACATTTTCGGGAGCAACTACCGTCTATATGAGGTTGCGGTTCAGGGCGACAGGTTCTCCTGAATACAACTCGCCTGAAGCGTATATGAACACCGCATTGATAATTACACTTGAAACGAGCGATCCAACTGGATGGGTTGCTGATCCATTTCATCGCGATCTATGTGTTGGTAAGATAGACACTGATATGTCAGGCGATATTACCACGATTGAACAGTGGTGGCATGGTGGCAACGAAGATGATACGGCGGTGGTGCCTGATACCAATAGCACGGCGGCATACAACGGGTATCCTGCGGCGGATACCTCTGATCCTGCTCCTAATCCGACGAGAAGCACCATTCAGATTTACAACGCAGGTGGTGGTAGCCATCGCAACGAGTTGCAACTTTACGGCGTGGATACGGTGCCTCTTAACACCATCACATTTCCGTATTTTGAGAGTGAAGCTGCTCTGTCCCCCGCATCCAATCAACTCAAGGGTGTTTTGAAATGGGCAGTGTTGGATTCGCAGAATACCAAAGCTAGTGCAGATTACAAGAGTCTTGGGTTGCGTGCGGATGTCCTGCTCCCACCTTCGGGAAAGCAAGTGCTTGAAATATATGGATTTCAAGCTGCGACGGGCCATGCCGCTCCATACAGAAACCAGTCGGCTACTCCTGCCAAAATAGAGTGGCGGTATCCCGTTAAGGGTGGCGCAATGGGAGCACCCGGTTCTGCCAACACATATTGTCTGGATGCTATTACGCTTATTACGGTAACTCACGATAATGGCACGAACACGCCTATACCTTCTTATCCTGTTGGCAGTTGGGCCAATTGTGGAACGGTGACACTTGCTTTTACGGCAAACAGGGGCCATGTGGCTGCGAACGGCGATGGCACGGGCACCGTACTTGATCCCGCTAGTGGTTCTGCGGGCTCCGCTACATTTGATATGTGGTTGAAGGCTGTGCCAGATCATAAGCACCAGCATACTACTCTCGGCTATGATGTTCTTGATGGGCCAGACGCCACCAAGCAGGCGAACACCGACCACGACTGGCGGTACTGGATTCAGGGTGACTCACGAACGTCCTGTTACGGTACGACAATCGGCTTCGGCACGGGGACTCACAGTACCTCATCACTGCGTATTGATTTGGGGCCGTGCCAGCTCACCAGTGGCGCGAGCGTCTATGTTGACTGGGATGACATGCAGCTCCAGAACGGGGGAAGCGTGCGGGCTGACTGGGGGCTGGGACATCTGAATAACGCCAGTGCCGCCATCGTTGCCAAATGGTTCACGGGCGAACTGACGCTCGCGGGCGGTGCCACAACGCTCAACTGGCTTACGCAGACTTTGACGGGCGGCGGCTTTTGGAATGTGGCGGCGAGCACTCTCTTCAAGGTTCTTGATACAACAGATGCTACTTCTTATCTTGGCAATTCTGGCGCATTGCAAGTGTTAGGCGGCGCGAGCATACAGAAGAAACTGTATGTGGGAACGGAATTGGACGTGGCCAATTCAGCTAACTACTGGCGTCCAGCGAGTGATTTTCAGGCAGAGGTAAGCGGCTTTGCCCATATCCATGCCGGAGGCGATATAATAATTGACCACACCGCTTTATCAAGCAGCACTTATCTATATGCTGACGGAGGAAGCGTTGAGCTGAGTTTGCGTGGTGGTATTGCATACAAGTTATTCGGTAAGGGAGACGACATACAATTTACAGCAGGAGGTGGCGGTGCGCCGGGCGGTCTTCTCGACGGTGGCAAGTGGAACATCAATCCGACGAATATGTATTATGCTAATCAGCCCGCCGTTGACGGTGTACAGGTTCGTCTTCAACCCACTAGTGGTGGTGCGCCAATCAATGTCTGGATTCGCAAGGGAGGTATAACATCCACATGAAGAAATTACTCAGAATCGCGGTTTTCCTACTGGCGATACCATGCTTGGCTCAGGATACCAACTGGTATTACATGGTATATTTTCCAACAGGTGCAATTCCTTTGATTGGGGCATTAGGTTCAAACTACACGAATGATCCTGCCAGCACTGTTATAACAAATGATCCTAGACTATTAACTTTTCAGCAGGTAGCTATAAGCAATCTTACAATTAAAGGAACGAATATCCAAACACTAATCAATAGTCCTAGCAATAATTTACAAGGAACGAGTCTAGCGATAGGAACGAATACACCAAGAAGTCAGATTCATTTATTTGGTACGAACGATGTTCCAGATGAATTCAATCGAATGCCGAATGGGATAATCATTGATGGTACGGGATTGGGCGACCAAGCTCTTGATTACTGGATAAACGGAGAACCTCGGTGGTCTGATTACATCTATCGTAATGAGGGTGGAGAGTTCAAATACTGGTACAACTACCAATCACAGAAGGATATTTTTGTAGCATCCCGCAACGGAAGATTCGGAATCAATCGTCCATCGAATATCATGGATTACCACAGTATGTTTACGGGTAGCGGACTGAATGATTTGTATATTGGTGGGATTTATCAGTATAGATTTAGCGTGGTTGTGATAGTGACAATTGATGGGACAAATGCTGTGGCCGATACCTACAAGGTGCAGTATTCGCTGGATAATGGTTCCACATTCGTAACATATGCCACTGGTCAAGTTATCTCCGCTGGTGTCGAGACTTCTGTTGGTGGTGGCGTTACGGTAATGTTTAATAGTCAAACAGGCCATCAAACTAATGATAGTTGGCTAACAGTATGCCATGCTCAAAATCCGCAAGGTACTTTTAGTATCTCTCCGCCAAAGATTGAGGAAATCTTGATAAAGACCAATTTGTCAGTGGAGTCTTATCAGGATGTAACGTTTGAAGGTAATAGTATGCAGTATGGCAATGTCTACCCGCTTAGGACTGGTACAAACTCTGCAATCTATCTTGGTAGCACATGGCCGTGGAGTGGTATTTATGCAAATGTCGTTACTGGTGCCGTTGGAGCAAAGATGGTATGGGAATATTGGACTGGAACAAACTGGTATCCGTTAGTGGTTGGCGTTAACTACTATCAGGACTATTCCGCTGATTTATCAATATCTGGAAAAATTGTATGGGATACGGCTACTATGCCCAACTGGTCATCAACTAACCTTACTGTTGATACATATACCAATCAATATTATTGGATGCGCGGACGTTCGACTAACAATGTAACGACTGTCCCCTGTATTTCAGCGTTCTCTCGTCATGCGGGAGCTAGGCTTCTTGTCTACAATGCACATGGTGATAATAAACCGGCATTTTCTGTTGTGGATGACGGTACAGTGACGATGGGTGATTGCCGCTTCACGCAGGATTTGCTACAGACATTTTACTGGAAATTCAAGGTAACACATACTGTGGCGATAACCGCAGTGACAGCATCAATCATTGTCCCGTTCACCAACGAGTTAACTGACGGGTATAATGTTTACTCGAATAATGCGTGGTGGCCGGGGACTACCAATCTATGTAGAATGACCGTATCCATGAAATCAGCTGATAATCAAAAGGCGGGTCTTGGCTTCTATGTTGAATTTTATGAGAACAATGTGAAAATTGAGGACTTATTTGAGGTGGTATCGGGTGACAACAGTATGAGAGCAGCATGTAATTTTACACATATTTTTAATCCAGCCAATAAGACAAATTACTATCAGATAGGCGTTAGACGATATTCTGCTAACGATGTGATTATGGCAGGTGGGCGTACTAACTGGTGGTATGGGGAGAAAATACAATGAGAATTCTTTTGCTGGTGGGTTTGATTATCCTCATTATTCAAGATGCGTCGGCGCAATCGGAGTATCGGGTGTTGAAATATCTGAACGACTTAGGATACACGAACACTACTCCTCACTACGGTACCGATTACAAATATTTGCAGACGACGAACGGGATTATTATTGACCTTTGGCAGATTCCCGGTGTTCCGAAACCTGATTACACAAATCTTCCTTCCGAAGCGGTATCTGTGACATGGTATCAGGCGAAATGTCAACAGGATAAACCTATTGCATCGAAGGTAATAGAAAACAAGTATATCCATCTGTGCGACCGTGTTATTGGCAGTGAGTCACCCGATCATGTCAAAATGGGATTCTCTGAATTGGAAGCTACTTTCAATTTGATGACGAATAAAGCAGATGCGGCTTACATGAGGGTTCAGTTTTCGACAATCAGCGCAGAAGCCGAAAAGTTAATTGGAGCAGCATGGTTGGATACCTGTATTTGGCACACGGAGGCAATACCCAATATGTCCAATATCTGTTATGTTGCTTCGGGATTTGGCTCTACCGAATTCAATACGACATATTATTGGAATGGCAAGTACGAGAACAACCTGAAGATATACGAGGATGCCAGTAACACAGTATGGTTCAGCAACAATGGAGATAACTGGCTGATGCGGAAAATGGGTGGTGCGGGAACACCGTGGTATGAAAGTGCTTGGAGTACGAACGAGCCATCTACGCTGACTTGGCATGTCAGTGATTTTGGAGACCCTCCTGCGGGGAGTATGGCAAGGCAATTTTATTTGGATGTGCGCTGATGAATAATCTTCACCGCATACAGATTGAGGTATCCGCAAAATTTCTATTGGATATTGCGCGGTGGATGTTCTATCTTGTAGCAGTAGTTAGTCTGGTAACGTTACTAAAAAACTGATAAGAATAAACTGTGACGGCATGACTTGACTTATGGTATGAAAAGCCCAAGACTGGGCTTACGGTAAAAACAAAAAGTAAAAAGGAGGAACAGCATGAAGCTGAAAATATCGGAAGCGTTGAAGGCGATGAGCGGTGAACCGTTGATGGACTTGGACAGGGCAACGAATAAGCAGATTCAGTTGACGCTGCGTCATATCTGCGTCGAGGCGTTGCTGAGGCCGCTGGATACTGATGTGCAGCTCTCGGTTATGCAGAAGTTCCAGATGGGTGAACTTGCTCATAAGATTTACAATGCCACGGAGGAGATGGACATTACGCCCGAGGAGGCCGTACTGATTAAGGAGCGCGTCGGCAAGAGCTTCCCCGTGCTGATTGTTTGGAATGTGTCAAAACTGATGGGGTAGCCATATGGGAATAGAATTTTTATACGACACCTCGAAACTTCATCCTTATGATTTGAACGGGATTTTGACTATTGAAAATAAATTGTGCGGAATTATCAACAGTCATCCGCCTGAAAGGAAAGCTATGCCATATGATGTGATTGAGCTTGTTGCAAGAAACGACAGAACATTTCGGGTGTATGTCAAGGACGACGATCTGAATGTCATCAATGTGGCAGGAGCCACCGGCTTTCTAACCGTCAAGAAAACCACGGATGATGCTGCCGTGATGTTTTCCAAGAGCACTGCGATCCCCGCTCAGGGAACCATAGGCTCTCCCGATCAGGGCGAGCTACTTTTCTACATCGTTCCGGCGGACACTGCGAACCTTGATATTCGCCAGTATGTCTTCGATGTCAGGGTAACGCTCGCCAGCGGCAAGACATACACCGTGCTGAACGGCGTCATCAACTTGGTGAAAAACTTGTCGTGATCTGCATCCCTTCTGCGTAGTATGTAGTAAAGAAGGAGCGGCAGTGGCACATATCCAAATTGACTCAGATGGCTTCATTGTCGTCCATGACTGCTACGAACAGCGGAAAATTGTAGGCGACATTGGCGGCGCATGGGACGGGATAGACAAGGTGTGGCGTGTTATCTTCACGGCTTACAATCTTGAATACCTTCTCGACAACCTTGAAAACCTTTCCGTTCCCGAAGGCTTGGAAGCCTTGGTTGAAAAGCAACTGGAAAAAGAACAGAAGCTGCTTCAAATACGGGAAATGTCCAAGCAGGACGTTCCCGTGTCGTTCAAGATACCGGGCCTGAAGTTGCCGTTGCGGAATTACCAAAAGCTCGGGGTTATGTTCGCTGTTGAAAACGGCGCGGGCGTTCTCAATGGAGACCACATGGGTTTGGGAAAATGTGAAAAAAAATCCTCAATCATCGCTTCCGAGAATGGATTCATTGCGATGGGGAAACTATTTGACGAGCATGCGGACATAGAAAGTCTTGATCGTGATAATACTGGCGGAGAATGGTACAGGCTGAAGAAAAAATTGAAAGTTTTGGGATTTGTTTCTAGTGGCCTGCAATTTCAGGAAGTCTGTAGGTTTTATCGTGAAAAGGTGAAACAAGCATGCGATATCAGACTATCGAATGGCTACACTATCGGATGTGGTTTAAGACATGCTTTTCTGTCTCCACGAGGATGGTGCAGGGCTGAAAATCTCAACAACGGAGACTGGGTTGGACTTGCGGGTAGAATAGATATTGCCAATCCTGTTTTCTTTGATCCTGACTTAGCTGAGTTGATAGGGTGGCAGATTGGCGAGGGGAGCGAATCTGCCACCACTGGTTCTTTCACAATTACGCAACAGGATATTGTCGTCTTGCAGAGGCTAAAGAGTATTTTTGATAGTCTGGGATTCAAGAAGTTTTATGGAGGCGGTTCGGTCAAATGCTCCATTCGTAATTATGGAAATGATACTCCATTCCTTCATGCCACCTCGATCAGATATCGTAGGTATCTGGAAAGCATAGGATATAAATTTGGAGCCAAATCGGGAGGACTGGTTGTTCCAGAATGTATCAAGAATTCACAAGACATTTCCGCAAAAAGGTTTTTAAGGGCCTACTGGGATGCGGATGGTTGTTGCAATGATGACGATCTTGAGATTACTTCCAAGAGCGAGCAGTTGATTCGCGATGTCTGTTTTATGTTGTTGCGTTTCGGAATTATCGGGGTTGTTCGCTCAAAGAAAGTTATGACGAAGAAGGGAAAGCAAACATACTGGAGAATGACAATTGGTGGACTATTTGCTCGAAGGTTCCTGAAAGAAATCGGTTTTGGATACGAGTATAAACAACAGGCTCTGATTCGACTGTGTGGGAAAACCTGTAATACGAATTGGGGAGACAGTGTTCCGTGTCGTGACGAATTGAAAGAAATCATTGATTTAACCGATATTTCTTCGTTGCGTTTGGGATTTGGAGGCGTTTATGTTTCAGACTATTCGTTATTGCAATATCCATCGAAAGAGCTTGCTTGCAGGATAGCGGATACATTGGAAGATATTTTGCTTAACGGATTGGAACCATTGAATAATTCCAGATGGGGAAAACGAAGACAAAGATCAATCAGACTAGTCGCTATTCATGCCAAGCGGTTGCGAGAAATTGTGGATCGTATTCGATTTTTGGCATCACGGGATATCATCTGGGTAAGTGTGGATACGGTCAACAAACACAGCTACGATGATTATGTTTACGATATGCAGATTAGTGGGTCGCCGAATTACATTGGCGATTTGGCTATTTCTCATAACACGCTTCAGGGGATTGCCACTGCCCTTTACTGGAAGTCGCAACACCGCATCACCAACGCGCTGATCGTCACCCCTGCCTCCCTCAAGTACAACTGGCCCATCGAAATTGACAAGTTCTGCGATGAGAAGTACGTCGTGATAGACGGCACAGGCGGCGAGAGGATTGCCCAGTGGCTCATGGAGGATGTCTTCTTCTACATCGTGAACTACGAGCTTATCATCGAGGACTTATTCGGCGGCAAGAAATTCGAGGAGAAGATAAATGAAACTGCTTCCGACAGGGTGAGAAGGGAGTCGAGGGTGGCAAAGACCAAGCAGCGCGAGCGCATACTCGCGCCCCTGCGCAGGCGCGTGTGGGGAGCGATCATCGCCGACGAGTGCCATGCGATTCGATCTCACGGTGCTCGTCGCACAGTTGCCCTGAAACTGCTTCATGCCAATTTCCGAATGGCACTAACTGGCACACCGATGGATGGCAGACTGGAAGAGTTGCACAGCATCATGGGTTTTGTCGCGCCGGGATTGCTCGGCTCAAAAGCAAGATTTTTTCAGCGGCATGTTGAGACGGATTTCTACGGCAGGGTAACGGGTTACAAACGCCTGAGCGAAGTCACGAAGCGAATCGAGCCGTTTTTCATTCGACGATTGAAGCAGGATGTGCTAAGAGAACTACCTGACAAAATATACGAAAACAAGATCATCACGCTGTCTCCAGAAGAGATGAAAATATACAAAGAGCTTGCCAAGGGCGGGCACGAAGCCACCGCCGACGAAGAGGCAATTGTCGCCGTGATCCGCTGCAAACAGTTTTGCAATTACCCACAGATGATCGAGCCCACTTGCAGCAAGATGTCCAAAATGGAAGCCTTTAAGGAAATACTGGACGAGGTTGTTATTCAGAACGGACACAAGGCTCTTGTTTTCAGCCAGTACAAAACGATGCTGGATTTCATCGTGCCGGTGCTAGACGAGATGGGCTTGAAGTATTTCAGGATAGATGGCGACACGCCACCAAGGGAGCGGGCTGCAATTCAGCAGAAGTTCAACACGGACAGCAAGATTGATCTGGTGATCGGCACGGATGCGATGGCCTTCGGTTTGAACCTCACTGGAGCTTCATTCTGCATCAACATGGACGATTCGTGGTCGCCATCGACAATGGAGCAAAGGTGTGACCGTGCGCACAGGCTCGGGCAGAAGAATGTTGTCACGGTTGTTAATTTCATTTGCAAGGGAACGATTGAAGAAAAAATTCGAGGAGTTCTCGCCGCGAAGAACAAGATAACGGCGGAGGTTCTTGGAGACGAAACGGACGAAATGTTAATCAGAAGGCTAAGTCCAAAGCAGATAGCCAGCCTTCTCTGAAGGATTTTCGGTAAATGCCAAGTTTCGATTACACGGTCTATCTTGAGCGTGATTTGCTCAAGATTGTCACAGGTAGCTCTATTATGTGCAGGCTTCACCTGCATCAGCTCAAGGATGAATGGTTTTCATCCATCGAACGCAAGTTCATTCTCGCCGTCGCACAGGATATTTTCAAGGATACCCGCACCAATCTGACAAGAAAAGTCTATGAATACGAGGTTGGCTCAAAGGTTGATGATAGCGACAGGGCTCATTTTACTGGCGAATGGAACTTGATAGAGGCTACTGAAGCCACGGAGCATCCCGACGTTCTAATGACGAAGCTCAGGGAGGCGGCCACTGGCAGACAGGTTCTGGAACTGGGCCAGCAACTCACGACATACCTCGAAGAAGGCAGAATCGCGGATGCCGTATCGCATCTGAAGCAGGCCTCGGTGGCCATCGGCGTGAATAAGGACGCTAGACCAACTATCGAGCTGACAGATTATCAGGCCCGCAAGCAACTCATTCTCGACAAGAGGGCACATCCTGAAAAATATCTCGGCATTAAGACGGGCTTCAAAACATTCGATTTGCGAACGGGCGGACTGTTTAACGGGGAACTAACACTTTTTGCAGGCATCACCGGCGTTGGAAAATCAACACTCGTGAAGCAGATTGAACGCGGCATTGTGACTCTGAATACTCAGAAAAATGTTCTGCATATCGCTAACGAGGAATATCAGGAACAGATCGAATATAAATTTGACGCTGGGTTCACGGGTATTCCCTATCTTGATTTCAAGCTGGCAAAAATTTCCGATGAAGACTTGGCTCGGTGGGAGAAAATGATGCAGAACTGGTCCTATGGACGAGTCTTTCTGAAAGAGGTGCCAGCCTTCACCGATACAACCCTGATTGAGCAAGCGCATCAGGCGTTGCAGGTCGCAGGCATTCCGATTCATGTTATCGTAATAGATCATCTGCCAAATATCAAACCGATCCAACAGGTGTGGGGCGAGAATGACGAGCTGAAAAAGGCGGCAGCGGACTGCAAGGAACTGGCAAGAGCTTTGAGGTTGCCAGTTGTTGTGCCGACTCAGGCTGCCACCGTTGTTGCGGAAAAGACAGAGAAGGGCAAACGAGCGGGCCAGTTGGATGTCTTCGGCAGCAGGGGACAAGTGCATGTTGCAAACACATTCATGATTATCATGGAACAGGGCAGCGACGAGACGCAGACTGACAGGCAAGACTGGGAGCGCGATGTGTTCTGGTCTTGCGACGTTAAGAAAAACAGGGATGGTGCTCGGTTTCGCTATAGGGCGATTCACCGTGTTTTCACAGGCATCGTCGAGGAAGTGCCAGAGGAAGACACTCCTACCCAAACGGCAAATCCGGAAACTCAGACGGCAATGGACGGAGTGTTGGCCGAAGCAGAGGCCGCTCAACACGGTGAGTCGGTAGAGCCCGAAGTCGAAACTGCTTTGCAGGAATCTTCTACCGAGCCTGTTGAAGAAATGCCATTGACGGACATGAAAGTTGAAGAAACGCTCGTTCCACAGGTGGAAGAAATCGCTCCCGAGCCGAAGCCGTCTTCTTTGCTGGAAAGACTCAGAGCGGCCAGAATACGATTCGGTGGGTAAAAACTATGGCTAATTCGTATAGTGTAATGAGCTAGGAAAAGACAGGAGTGCTATCACATGGTGAAAATCTGTAAGAGTTGCGGTGGTAGGTGCTGTGTGGGTATCATTGAGGTGCAATCCGCTGATGAACTTTTCAAGGATGGCCTACTGACAGTTTCTTCGTTGGCGGGAGACGGCAGCAGGGTCATGAAGACCAATGAGACGGGTCGGTGTGTTGCTTTGCAGGATGGCAGGTGTTCTATTTACGACAGACGCCCGCAGATATGTAAAGATTTCAAAACAGGTAGTGAATGCTGTTCTTCTTTCGTGAGCGGCAAGATAGCAGTGCATGTTTGTGAGCCGTGTAAACTGGAAAGGAAAGGTGATCGCAAATGACAGACATACTTCATCCGTTGATAACGCATCAGGAAATCGGGACTTCGTTCGTGGGTACATACTACATTGAGGCAGCGTTTGTCAAATCGGGCAAAAACAAGAAGGACTTCACAGAGCTGACGCTGCGTGACAAGTCGGGAAGCCGCGTCTGTAGATACTGGGGCCTTATCGCGGGTGCGAAAAAAGGTTGTTTTGTGTATGTCGAGGCCACAGTTGAATACTACATGGGCGCACCGAGCATAGTTGTTAACAGGATTGAGATAAAGGACGCCCCGTCAGACACATCGAATTACATAGCTGTGTGCGACGATCTGGACAAGCATGTTTCCACGATATTGAAAGTCCGCGAATGGCTCAAACAGACAGAGGCAAGTTGTTCTGGAAGCGTGGTGGGAAAGGTTGTAGATGATGTATACAGCGATGACTTCTATAAGCGGTTCCTTACTACCCCCGGTAGCGTCAAGCCCTTCTATGGGCGTCAGGGGGGCCTTCTTGCCAATACGGCAAGGGTTGTCGAGCAATGCAGCAACATCTCGGGCTCCTACTCGCTCAGGCCCGATGAAAAGCTTATTTTGACGGCTGCGGCCCTGCTGTTCAGGGTAGGGGCGATTGACGTGTATGAGTTCCGCGACTGCATGCCAGCGGAAACAGACAAGGGCGTGTTGTTGGGCATGAACAACATGACAATGAATAAACTGTTTATTTCGGTGAGGAAGGTATTGGCCGAGGAAACCAAGGCGAACAGGGCCATCGATAGTGATGGCGTATTTAGGCTCATGCACGCGGCGTCAGCTTACACAAACAGCCATCTGCTCAGGCCGATGACGAAAGAGGCAATCATCCTTGCGGCAGCCTATCGCATGGACAACGAGCTTGTCGAGGCTATTGAGTTCATGGCGAACGACACGAATACATCCGAGAAGTTCACGGCGTATGATCCTGCGTTCGGTCGCCGCTACTATGTTGGGAAGCGACAGTAAAAACAGCGTTTATCTCTGGATTTTTGGCCACCTGACGCAATGTAGCTCTAAAGGAATGGCGAGATGCCCAGTCAAATTTCAATAAGGGAGCAGAAGAAGTACAGGAATATCTCATGGCTGATGCCGTCCGTGGACATAAAAGACGCGGTGGAACGGCTGGGCTCCCGCATTGTGTCAACCAGCGGAAAAGAGATGTTCGGCTTTTGTCCCGATCATCATTTGTTCACAAACCGCAAGCCGTCCGATCCAACATGGGAGATCAACACAGAAACGGGAAAGACGCTGTGTTTCACCGAGGGGCGCGGCAGCAATCTTGTCTGGGTTGCATGTCGGCTTCTTGATTGTGTTCCAAAGGAAGCGGTGAAGTTCCTGACTGGTTTGAGCGGTGATTTCGATGAGACTGAGATAGAACTGAAATCGCTCAAAGTCAGGAACAGCGATATAAGGCGGAAGGACGAACAGGAGAAGTTGCGTGTGCGGGGCCTCGACTCGATTGAGAAGGATATTGAAAAGCGATATCTATCTCCCGAGGCTTACCAGTTTTTTGTCCATCCGCCAGAAAAGAAATACCCGACGAATATCTCACAGCAGACTGTTGACAGATACAAGGTCTTTGAGCGCACCTACGGCTATTACACTGGCAGGGTAATCATTCCGTTTTTCATGGCGGGGAAAGTTGTGGGATTCTGTGCGATAGATATTCACGGGAAAGATTCGTGGCTTCGACAACATCCCGGCAAACTAGAGAGCAAATATAAGAAAGTGCTGTATCCGCTTGGCTTCCAGCGGGGAACTTGTCTTTTCGGTTATGACGATTGCCAGAAGAGGACAGATTTGCTGATCGTTGTGGAAGGCGCAAGGGAAGTAATGAAGCTCTGGCAGGAGGGTTTTACCAATAGCGTCGCAATACTGGGCTCGTTCATGAGCGGTATCCAGTATGATATGATTACGAGGCTGTCTCCGAAGAGGGTTGCCCTGATGTTTGACGGTGATGATGCGGGGGTGGAAACAACAACGAAGGTTTCCAAGACACTTGGCCGTCTTTTCAAAGCGGATGGCCAGATCGTCAAATGCTTTTTGCCGCGTGGTCGTGATCCGAAAAACCTATGCGCGGATGATTTCAGAAAAATGCTCCATTTGTGAAGAAAGGCTGTTGACTGGATTTGGGAAATGCTGTAGTTTCTTTCTCACAAAATTCGCACGGGTTGTGCATTAACATAAACCGAAGTTCGGAAAGAACAGGAGAGAGTAATGAGTAAAATCAAGTCGTCGTCCCTTGCCTCGGGACGTAGATCGAAACTGCAAGAAGTCAAATTCAAAAGAGTTCCGCTGAGGAAAAATGATCTCGCTTCCTATGTCTCGATGCAAGCTCGGGGAGAATATCTCGAACATCCTATGAGCGATATGTTTTGTGACATTCTGCACGAGATGGTCGTGAAGATGGTTTATTCGGTGTGTCATAAGTACAGCAGGGTAAGACATTCTCGAACCGTGGATGATCTGGCTCAAAACTGCTGGTTGAAAATTATGCGCTATATTCCAAGGTTTGAGCGAAAGAAGTCCTCATTTTCAACCTACTGTTACAGGATTTGCAGTTCAGCGTGTAAAGATGCCTGTCGCCTGATTCAGCGAAAACCGATCTATTTTAGCCCAACTGCTGGCGAGACAGAGCCGAATATTTCTGAGCCACAACAGCCAGCGTTATTTGACATCAAGCTTGCCACGCTAACCGCAATCAAGAAATTCCGTCGCTATAAGAAGGTCACAATAGCTCTCTTGGGAGACCCGAGAGAGAGCGATTATCAGTGTCCTGCCGATATTGATTTGAATCATGCCGCCAAGATGTCTGGCCGCGCATACAGAATCGTGAAGCTATTTTATACCAGAAAATTGAGGCCGCTTCTGATGGCCGAACTAAGAACAGAGAGAGGGAGTGGACATGGGCGCAAAAGATATTCAACCGGGCGAGTGTTATCAGAAGTTTGATGACGCTGATCGTGCTTGCAGACAGTGCCTGTCGGCAAGCAGATGCGCGAAGGCAACTGCTGAAAAATCAAGCATGGAAAGACATCTTGATGCCGTGGGCTTGACGGGGAACACTTGCGTCAGGCGGCTCATAGATGCTTTGGGGAACGAGCATGTTGTCGTTTTCCATCCAGAGAAAAACAGGCTTTCCTGTTTGTTCAAGGATGGAAAGGCAGTTTGCGTGCAGGTGCTCGTGTCTAAGAAAACGCTTCGTGTTGGTATTGCATCTCACAAAACCAAGGGAGTGATCGAGGCGGGCAAAGAATTCGATGTTGCCGAGTTTCTATCGAAGCTGTGATGGACGAAACATTCCTATATTATACGCCGCAGTTTGCTGAATACAATGTGGCGCAGAAGAAAGCCTTACCGTTACTGGACAAGGATGTGAACATGGTTGTGTCTTTTCCGACTGCTACGGGGAAGAGCGCACTTGCGGAATGTGCCTTTGCGTATCACTTGTCAACCAATGCGGAATGCAAGGTGGCCTACATATGTCCTTTTCGCAGTTTGGCAATGGAGAAGTATGAGACATGGAATGCGGAGCCCCAACTGAGCAAGTATGGCATTGTTGTCTGCACTGGCGATCTGAGGGTGGAATCGAGGCATTTCTATACGAACAGATTGGCGATCCTAACATCTGAGTCGTTCGATTCCAAGACAAGATCGGCAACTTATCGGGAATGGCTAGGATTGCAAAATTGCATCGTGCTAGACGAGGCGCATCTGCTTGGCGACAAGTCGCGTGGAGCCGCAGCGGAAGCCGCATTGATGAGAGCATCGCAGATAAACGCCTCAGCTCGGCTGATCCTTCTTTCGGCCACGATGTCGAATGCCTTGGCGATTGCAAAGTGGGTGAAGTCTTTGAATGGTAAGGAAACGAAGTGTGTAACGAGCACATGGCGGCCTACGGTGATGGAGAAGAAGTATTACTCGGTTGACACTGGCGACAAGGTGGAAAAGGCCGTGCAGATTGCGAGCAAGGATTCAAGCAAGAAGACGGTGATTTTTGTGCATTCCAAGATTACAGGAGCGGAAATAACGAAGACGCTGAAACAGGCAAGGATACGGTGCGCGTTCCATAATGCTTCTATCTCGTCGGCAAAACGGGCAAAGATCGAAAACGCTTTCAAGGACGAACTATCTGGACTGAACACGATTGTTTCAACATCTACTCTTTCTGCTGGTGTTAATCTGTGCTAGGGGGAACGAAAATGGATATGGAAAAGCTACGAGAACTCAGGGAAGAATGTTTGGCTTGCAGGAAGTGTTCGATTGGGGGAGAGCTTTTCAATGTGGCGCAGGACGGCAAGCCGCGACTCGCGAATGTGTTTTCCAATATGGTTGAGAATGCCAAGGTGATGGCTGTGGGCCAGAATCCCGGCTCAGATGAGGTTCAGCAGGGGGTTCCCTTCGTGGGCCGAGCTGGCAAGGTATTCGACGCGGCCCTGCTTGAAATTGTTGGCATCGAACGCAAGGACATCTATGTCGGGAATTGCTGTCGGTGCTACACTCCCGGCAACCGAAAGCCAACAGAAACAGAACTAGATAGTTGCCGATCCTTCCTGAGCAGGGAGATCGAACTTGTCGCGCCGAAGCTGATTATTGCGCTCGGTGGCATAGCGTTTAAGCAGTTGACAGGCATGAACGGGATAATGAAACATCACGGGGAGGTACTGGTTTCTATCAAGTATCATGTGTCAGTGATATGTGTGCTGCACCCGTCGCCGCTCAACACGAACAATCCAGAACGCAATGAAGCGTTCCGCAGCGATTTACGCAAGGTGAAGGAATTCTTGGATGGACGACGACCTTATTGAGTGGCAGACAAAGATGTCCGAGATTCGAGCCAAGATTCAAAAGCACGACAGGACATATAACGACGGAAGCGCATTTCTCGATGACATGCGGAACGGCATATTGATGGAGCAGTTCTTTCTTTCCGAAGGCGCATTTCAGGAGATTGTCGGCGAGATAGCGGCCAGTAAGCAGATAGCCGCCGAGGTGAACGCACATGGCGTCCTTATCGCGATTGCGGCTGACAGGGGTCAAGAATTGGGCGGAATTCTGGAATTGGCAGAACAGATAGCGAGCGAATAACGAAAGGAGCAGTAAAAGATATGAACAAGGAAATAATTCTATCGTGCAGAGAAGATTGCGAAGAGATGGCTGGCTTTATTGAAGCGGCTGGATTGAATATCTTGCCGTATGATGAGCCGATAAAGGCAAGAAAGGGCTATATTACTTTCTTTCAAGACAAGCGTTCAAAAAAGGAAATCAATATTTCATTCTTGTGGCAGTTTGACAAACCCATCCAGAGAACAGAAGTGGTAGGTGCTCTGGATTCGATACCCATCAAGAAATTTATGGAATGCCTGACACAAAAAGGTTGGATTCAAGCCGATGACTGCAAGCGGGTGTTGGTGGGGTTCATCAACTACGAGAAATCCGTGTGTCGGTATTTCCATGTTTGTTGTCTAAGGGCTTTGCCGAAAAAGGAAAAGATGTTTTTCAATAAATGGCGAAAGAAACAGCACTCGATTACAGTTGAACTATGAAGTTGGACTGGACAAAACCGTTCAGGCGGTATGGCGGATGCGGATGGAAAATACATATACCTGTGCCGTGGATGAAAATGGAAAAAGAGCAGTTGGCACTATTTTTCAGAAAAATCCAGACGAGGGATGGAAGGACAGCCTTGGGGACGATGTTGAGCCAGCAATCGAATGATATTACGAATAGTTAGCAAAATGGCAGACAGAATCATAATTGTAGGAGTGAAGCGCGGCAACGAGCGGGTGCCAGTGTCCGAACTTTTCCAGATGGCGGGAAGGGGAGGCAGAAAGCACGGCGGCACCTGCGAGGCCCACTTCGTAATCGAGGACGACGAATACGACAATGTTGTGGCCGAAATGGAAGATAATCCAGATTTCACCGTTCTTTCAACGATGGATTCTCCAGAGACTCTTGCATTTCACCTATTGCCCGAGATTTGCGATAGCCGTGTTAACACGCTTGAAGACGCTCACGGGTGGTATGCGAGGAGTCTTGGTTGTTATCAGGGTAAGATTCCAAAGCTGGACAAGGCCCTTGAGATGCTTGTTTCAACTGGCGCGATTGAGAACAAATTGGATGATTTCATCCCCACGGGCTGTGGAAAAATTGCCTCGCATTTCTATTTTCATCCGCTGGACATTTGCGATTGGCGAAACAATTTCAATAACATTTTCGAGATGGGTCTTGAGTGTAGCGATGAGGCGATTGCGTGGGCACTTGGGAGCACGAGTTACACGAGAATTTCTGGAGACTTTGGGAAATACTGGCATATCGTTGGCGAGCTAAAAGACAATCTGCCCCTTGGCTTGAAGCTTCGGGAGGGGACGACAATTACGGCGACTCTCTGGTGGAGTGCGATTCGCGGTATCCCCGTTGGCAAGATGAAGAATCAGGTGGTCGGCCTGCGGGACAATTTTAGCAGGATACATGCCGCCTTATTACAATTGGATGAAGATGTATGCCACTGGAATAGGAAAGATTTCTTTAATGAACTGCTGGCGCGAGTTCAGAAGGGAATTCCACAGGATTTGGTAGAGTTGTGCCGTTTGCCGGGTATCACTAAGGGCCGCGCAGCGTATCTTTGTGAAATGGGCATCCATAATGCAACCGAACTCAAAGAATCACTGGATAACATTCTTTGCGAAGTAGATGAAAAATTTGCGAAAATTCTGCAAGAAGCTGCCGCTGGTGCGTAGTATAGTGGAAGATATGAGTTTTGAACAAAGAGCTGTTCGTGCCTGTATGAGTTCCATGCTGGCTGGCGTGGTTTCAGAGCGGCAGATAAGAGATGTTCTTGCTTGCAAGGATGTTGATGTTAGCTGTTTTGAGCAGTTCTTGGCGAACGACGATTGTGCGATCCGAAGAGCGACAGTTAGGATGATCGGCGAGAAGGGGAATGCTGAATTACTTTTGGATGCGGCACTGAAAGAAACGAACAGCCCAGTGCTGTTCGAGATGTTGGAATATATGGGCAAAAGGAAATGCGCCATACAACCTTTGAAAGAAATGGTGGAAAGTAAGGATACGATGGTAAGGGAAGCGGCAATAAGCATGTTCAGGCGAGCAGGTCATCTGGACGACTTGTTTCCGCTTCTCTTCAGCGAAGACGATGCGCTGGTCAAAAGAATTGCGAGGTATTTGGAACATGACGATCAACAAAGCGAAACAGCAAACTGAAAATCATCCCGAGTTATTCATGCAGATAGTGGGATTGGTCGCAAAGAGTCTGGGCGTGGACAAAATACCGTCTGCGTCTCACTACCTGACTCTTTGTGGCGAGGAAGTCAACAGGCATATTTTCAACATGACACATCAGGGCTCGCCGCATAAGAAGGCCGATATTGACAGGAAGAAATACATTGCCATATTCCGCGCTCGATACCTTGAAAAATCAGACTACGAATATTCGCGGGCGATTACGGGCGTCGAGGGCAAGATGATCGAACAGCTCAACAACCTGCTTGTGGAAAGAGGCTTTGACACCGACGAGTATCTGAAGTGGCTCTTTGAAGTTTTCGCCGAGAATCCCAACAACCAAAAGTTCATGCCAGTAACGATCAAGTTCTCTTGTTCTGCAATGTGTACAGATCGGTTTTTCTACGAGAATAAGGACATGCTGAAGAAAAAGAGAGAAGACGAGGTTCGCAAAAAGAAAACACTGGATTTGATTAACCGCAGCCGTGTTCTGATCCGCGAGTCGTCGAAGAGAGAAGATGTGGAAATCGTAAAAATCGTGTTAAGAGATTACCGCGACGGGCGTATAATGTCACTGGATGAATTCAGCGATAGGATTACAGCCATCGAGACAGAGAGAGCGGGGAAGAAATGCCAGTAGACGTAATAAAGAATATAAGGGAAACCATCAGCAAGCTTGGGGAAGTTAGTATTGGAGGGCATCGGCTTGAATCGGCCCATCCCGATTTACTGGATGCGTCGAAGGGTGGTCTTGACGAGCATGTCTCAAAACAGCCAGCTCTAATTGCCTACTACGGTGCTCTCAAGAAGCAAGCTTCTCGGCAATTTGATGCCCTGAAGAGCGTTAAAGAGCGATGGGAGAAGAAAAAATATGCCGAAGCCAAGGTGGCTGTTGAATCGGGAGTATCAAACAAATCGTCCATTAAGGTTGAAGATGTCAAAGCTCGCCTTGTCGTGGACAATGAGACTGAAATGGTGAAGCGGGAATCCGACGAAATTAAGGCGCGGGAAGACTACGACACTCTTGATGTTTTTTACGAAGCGTTAAAACAGAAATCTTTTTCAATGAGAGAACTGGCCTCAATCGAGGATGATGAATGGCATACATCGCCTTCGATAATGCGGCCCAGCGGTGAAAGAGAAAAGAGTCCCACCGAAATTAAAGTGGACAAAATGCGCGAGATAATCCGTAAAAGGCGGCTAGGCTCGCAATAACAAGGAGGTAAGTGGCATGAGTAATTCAACAGCGGTGTTGGAAAAACTGCGGAGATTCAAGGCATCGCGTCCGCAGGGTTACAGTGGCGGCAAGACGAAGGGTGTATTTCACACATGGAAAACTGGGGACAACCGCACTCGGCTTGTGGGAAGTTTTCTCGAAATGCGCGGTCATTTCATCGCGCCTGCGCCCAAGAGAAATGATCGCGGCCTTTGTCGGGCTGACGCATTTCAGGGGGAGAACTCCCTGCAACAGACTATCAATTGTCTGGACTGGGATGTGACAAAAGAAGAGGTGCGAAAGCCGTTCTGCTGTCCCATTTGCAGACTTGCGGAACTTTCCCGCCAGCTTTTGAAAGATCAGACTCTTTCAAAAGAAGAGAAAGAGTTTTTCTTGGCTCTGCGGAATGCCGCGTCACAGCGACAGTCGCTCAAGTGGAACATTATCGACCGCGATGACCCGTTCATCGTTTTGGTTGACGAATCGGGTGAAGAGAAGCGCGTAAAGGGCTACAAAATAGCCAATGTGGGCATGGAAGTCTACAAGGACATCGACGGTATTTTCGATCAGTGTGGCTTCGACATTTCCGATCCCACGGGCGGAATCGACATCGTGGTGAAACGCAGTGAGGCTGGTGGACGCACGACATATAGTGCGCAAGCCGTGCTGGAAAACATGATGGTCAAGGTGACGCCGCTCACAAGGGAAGAGCTGGCCATGCCGATGCATGACATAAAAGTTCGTTCTGGGAAAATGATGACAGTGCAGGCCATCATGGATGGATTGCACGAAGACCTGAGACAGCTTCTGGAAGTGAATTCTCAGGATGCCACGCCAGAACCCGATCAGGAAGAAGCACCACAGGAAGAGCCCGCCGCTGAGATATCGGCTCCCGCAGAGACGGAAGAAGCTGCCGCTATCGATAGCGTGCTTGGAGAGGACGCGGAAGAAGACAACCTGAACATGGAACCGCAGGCCGCACAGGCGGCACAAGCCGAGCCGACTCCAGAGCCTGAGCCGCCGCCCGTGCAACCTCAGCCCGTTGCTCGTGTTGCGAAGCCTGCTCCAGTTAGACAGGTGTTGCCGCCCGTCAAGCAGGTAGCCGCGCCAGTGAAGGCAGTGGCCGCGCCAGTGAAGGCAGTAGCGGCATCTGCCAAACCTGCCGTGACGAAGCCGATGACTGCACCCGCAAGGGCAGTTACCGCCCCGGCAAGGACTGTCGCTGGTATTGTGCGGAAGCCTATTGTTCCGCCTGCGACTCAAAAAAAAACTTGAGTGAGCCCGCTGAACCAGTGGAAGAGCAACCCGTGAAGGCCAAGTTTGACTTTTCGCAGGTTGATCCAGCCACTACATTCAAGTGTTTCGGGACATACGAGGAAGGACACTTCGAGTGTAAGGAATGTCCAGCCGCAGAAAAATGTTTCGTGGTTAAGTAGCAAGGTGGGGCTCTCCGTGAGGGGAGCCCCACTGCTTGACGGAAACACTGGGCCATAATCTGTCGGGTTTTTACCCCGGCAGATAGGCGAAAAATCAGTTGTTGACACGAACCCGTTTTCGTGAGATATTCACTGCCATGAATAAGAACGCATCAGCTTTAGGCAAGTTGAACAAGGGTATTCCCAAGCGATTGACGCCAGAAGAGATTCAAAGGCGAACACTACAGCTTGTCGAAGCCCGCAAGAAAAGATGGCCTAAGAAATGATAGTCCGCACTCTAAAACTGAAGCTCACCAAGGCACAGGAAGCCAAGTTATCACAGTGGCTCTGGCATCTTACGGGCGTTTACAACTGGGCCATCAAGAAGATAGAGCGCAATGCGGCCAACAAAATCTACTTTTCACAGAAGGATTTTCAAAATTTACTTTCTGGCCATAGTAGGCGTATGGATGTGCCATCTCATATTTCACAAGGCACACTATCCCAAGCTTACACCGCTTGGCAGAGATGCTTCAAAAAGTTGGCTAAGAAGCCAAGGCTCAAAGGCAAACGCAACAAACTGAATTCGATCCCGTTCTTTGATCCAGTTAAGCCGCCAACAGGTAACAGAATAACACTACTCGGCCTTGGCAGCGTTAAATACCACAAACAGCCTATCCCCGAAGCCAAGATCAAGTGCGGTAGAATAGTAAAACGGGCTTCGGGTTGGTATCTCTGTTTGTGGCTTGATTGCAACAATGTTTTTCCAGTGAAGCAAACCGAAGCCGCTATTGGCATCGATCCTGGTTTTGACACACTGCTTACACTTTCCGACGGTACAAAAATCGAAAATCCCCGTGAGCTGCACAAGGGCGCGACGCGCATGGCTCAGGCTCAACGAGCCTGTAATAAAAAGCTCACCGCTAGGCTTCAAGAACGCCAAGCCAACAGACGCAATGACAGGAATCACAAAATCAGCAGATACCTTGTTGAAAACTACGCAACCATCTATTACTCCAATGACAACTTCAAGGCAATGGCTCATCTTCACGGCAAATCCACAACCGAAGCAGCCCTTGGCGATTTACTAAAATGTAAGCTACCCTACAAGAGCCGTATAGGCGGTAGGAAGCTTGAACCAGTTTGTTCACGAAATACCACTTTGACTTGTGGGAATTGCTGGTCTTTAACTGGGCCAACAGGACTTGCAGGCTTAAAGGTGAGACACTGGGCATGCACTGCTTGTGGGGCAGTCCACGACAGGGATTTGAACTCTGCCAAGGTAGTGCTCAGTGTCGGGCTCGGAACGAGCCACGAGAGGGGAATACGATATGCAACCTAATACCCATCTGAAATCTGCGGGGCCAAAGCCTCAGCAGAGGTTCAAAACCGAACGAGAAACCAAGCTCAAAGAGATATGCGACATAATTAACAAGGGAACATTCGGCGGGGAAAAACATGACGCCGTGACATATGTTGGCGCGGACGATGTGATTCCCATCGAACGGTTTTCTACTGGTTGCCCCGAATTGGACGATGCGCTTGGCGGTGGCTGGCCCAAGGGAAGACAAGTAGAATTATCGGGAGCCGAGAGTACGGGCAAAACAACGATGGTCTATCACGCAATCGCCGAATATCAGAAAAAGTATCCCACCGACGATGTTGCCTTGATAGACGCCGAGCATAGCACAGACGAATCCTACGCGCAGGCCCTCGGGGTTGACATGCGGTATCTTCTTGTGAATCAGCCTGACTCGGCAGAACAGGCATTGAATATTGTCAGTTTGTTTATCCAAAATGGCGTTAAGCTGATAGTCGTTGACTCGGTAGCCGCGCTTACGCCGAAATCAGAACTGGAAGGTGATGTCGGTGTCGGCTCGGGCATGGCGGAGCAGGCTCGTATTATGTCGCAGGCTTTGCGCCGTCTTACTACCGAAGCTGGAAGCCATGATGTTACGATTCTTTGGACAAATCAGATACGAGAGAAGCTTGGCGTATTATGGGGCGACAAGACAACCACTCCCGCAGGGCGTGCTCTGAAGCATTACGCTTCCGTGCGTGTGAAGTTCAATAGAATAGGAACAGTGCGAGAAGATGTTGACGGCGAGAAGATTGCTGTTTGTATTAGAGTAAAAGCCGAAGTGGCAAAGAGCAAGGTATCGCCACCGTTTCGCACAGCCGAATTCTATATCTCATTTGGCAAAGGAGTGGACGGCGTTGCCGCATTGCTTGACGCCGCGATGGCACGATCCGTCATCGTTCGCAGGGGTGCATGGTTTGCACTCGGCGACGAACAGCTTGGACAGGGCCGCATGGCCGTGCTTGACAGAATGCGTCAGGACGAAGAGCTGAGAAATAAGATTTCTGCTGCGATTGAACAGGCCAAAGTGCAGGGAGTTAAGCCAAACCCTGAAATAGTCAAAGTGCCGCGAAAGATACCGAAGGCTATCACCGAAGCACTGAGAAGAAAACAGGCTGGCGAAGAAGAACCGTCTGTGAGCGGAGAAGAGACAGAGGTGCAAGATGCCTGAGTTAAAACTTCTGTTGATTGACGGGAACAATACCTGTCACAAAATCTTCTGGGCAATGAAAAAATCCAAGCAGGCTCTTTGCCACAAGGGCAAGCACACCGAAGTCATTTATGGCTTCTTTCGTAAGCTCGTCAGTTTGCACAAGGATTATCCTGACTACTTCCGCGTGATTGCGTGGGACAGGGGTGCCACTCGTCGTAGGGAAGAAGCGGCCAAGGCTGTCGAAGCTGGCATCATTCCCGATGGTTACAAGGCCAACAGGCATTTGGATGATAATGAGGAAGAACAGGAAAGCATCCACTCGCAAATGGACGAGTTGAATATAGGCTTGAAACTGGTGAACTGCCTGCAAGTCGCCATTGATGGCGTGGAGGCGGACGACATTATCAACAGTTATGTTCTGACATATCGGAAGTGGAACGCGAAGTTTGTCATTGTGTCATCTGACAAGGATTTCTACTCGCTGCTTGATGACAATGTGTCCATTCTGCGCGGGGACGAAATGATGACAAGGGAGCAATTTAGTGTGGAATCTGGGATACAGCCTGAGCAATGGCTTGAAGTTGGGGCACTGACAGGCGAAAAGGGTGACAACATTTATGGCGTCGATGGTTGGGGGCCTGTTACCGCGTGTAAATATGTGAAAGAGTATGGCGGCATTGATGCGATTATTGCGGCGGTGCAAACCAAGGAGAAAAAGAGCAAGAAGGAAGAGATGTTGTTGGCGAGCATCCCAAGACTTTTATTGGCTCACTCACTGAAATCAATGGATGTGGTGCCGAATCTGCCTAAGCCGAGGATACAACAGCCATTCGATGCCAAGGCACTGGAGCAGTATTTTCTGGAGTGGAGCTTCGCCAGTTTGCTGAAGGAGATTCCGCGCCTTGCTTGACTCTGATTACATTTCGATGTTGGTTTGTGCGCCTGTTATTTTTGACAGTATTGACTACAATCTGGCGGCAGGCGAAATGAACCCAGAGATATTCAGTCGGTATGTAGACATGGCGAAAATAGCGTCTGCTAATCCTGTGATTTGGGAGCCGTTCGCGGGGACTTCTTGCCAAGGTTCCAATCCAAGAGGGGTGATTCAGGACATAGCGGAGAGGAAAGGCGTTCGGTTGATTTCATACGGGCTGGCACCGAAAGATTCGCGGATTACCCATGCCGATTCGGTGAGAATAGGGCCAAAGGCCACACTGGATGGCGCACTATTTCATCCGCCGTATTTCGGTTCAGGGCTGATGTCGGATGATGATTCCGATCTGTCTCGGATTAGAAGTTTTTCAGAATATCAGTCGGCAATAGGTGTTGTCGTATGGCGGATTGCAGAAGCAATGAGCAAGGGTGGTTCGGTTTGCGCAGTGGGCCGGGACTATCGGGTTTATGGCGAAAGGATACGACTGGATTTGACGTACTTGGACATTTTCGGCAGAGCGGGATTCGAGTTGAATGAAGTATGGCGGAGCCTGCCCGATATTGTATTGATTTTCGGGCGGAAAATATGATACAAGGAGAAACAACAATGAGTGCAGAAGTCGAATATTTCAAAATCGGGGTCGTCGGAAGTGCAGGTAGCGGAAAAACTTCTTTCGCTGAAGCATTGGCCAAAACGCTTGCTGTTGATTTCCTAAAATCGAAGGAAATCACGCAGGATATTCTGAACCGCGATCATTACGACTACACATCGGGGATACAGATTGAGCGGTTTCTTGCCAACAGCGGCAGGCAGAATGAAATTCTCCGCAGGACGCTTGAACAGCACGAAGTCGAACAATTTGTCACAGATCGCACGGTGGTTGATCTGGCGGCCTATGTGCTCTGTGAAATGAACGGAGACCCGCGCATTGTGGAGAACATCATCAACACCTGTAAGAAAAATGTCACTCGGTATACTCATCTCTTCTTGTGTCCTTGGCGGGATACGCCTGTAACCGACAACAAGAAGCGCACGCTGAACACTTGGTATCAGTTCATGATACATACCGTAGAGCGCGGCATCATGGATGACTGGGGATGCAAATATTACATCATCGAGCCGAACGATGTTCTCACCCGTGTTTCCGACGCATTGAAGATTCTGGGTATCGCTCCCGAAAATGCGTGATTCTCCAATTTTTTGATATTTTGGGCATTGGTATGAACAACTTCAACTGGCGGCGGATTGCGCTTGAACAGAAGGAGAATATCGAAATGAAGAAAGAACCAGTGTTGAAAACCGACAGTTTCGTAGTAGACGTGCCTGACATTCCGATGCCTTCGGGCCGCGCCGATGGCGAAATCGTGACAGATGAATGTCAGGGTGCGTTCCGTTTTGCTTTTGTGGGCGCGGGTCAGGCTGGAGGTCGATTGGTGGAGAGCCTATTTCGCTTGGGTTACAGGCGTGTGTGCGCATTGAATACGAACTCGCAGGATTTGGCGGCAATCAACATTCCCGAAGCCAATAAGCTTGTTATGGACATCGGGACGGGCGGGGCTGGCAAAGACCCTGCTAAGGGCGAGGCAGCCGCCAAACAATATTACGAAGATATTTACGATTTGATGCGCCGCAGTTTCGGCAGCCAGTTTGACAGGATATTTATAGTTGCTGGCGCAGGTGGCGGCAGCGGGGGCGGCTCCATGAGCACTCTGATCGACATAGCCCACGATATAGCCCGATCCTTCAAGATAGAAGACGATAGCGGGGTTCCCGCAGTGGGGGCCATTGTTGCGCTTCCGAAGGCTACGGAAGGCTCCAAGGTTAATGAGAATGCCTTGGTCTTGCTCAATGCCTTGTTTGCCAAGGTAGGTCACGGAAGGGGTAAGGCAGACGGTAGGACGCTCAGTCCATTGATCGTTGTGGATAACGACAAGATTGAGAAAATCTACCCGAATCTTCCTGTCTCTCAGTTTTGGGATGTGGCGAATAGATCGGTGAGCGCATTATTGCACCTGTTCAACAACATTGCGGTGCAGGATAGCGATTATACAACTTTTGACAGGGCAGACTTACAAGACTTGCTTTCCAGCGGGGTTGTGAGTTTCGGGGCCTGTCCGATACCCAAATGGGAAACTATGACGGATATAAGCCATGCAATCCGAGACAATCTGAAGAACAATGTGCTCGCGGGCGGGTTCGATACCGCGCAGGCGCGTGCGGCTGGGTGCGTATTCATCGGCCATACCGATGTGCTCGCCAAGATACCGCAGGCGCATTTGGAACATGGGTTTGAGATGCTGACCCGCATGATGAAACAGGGTGGCACACTGCATCGCGGGATATACAAGGGCAGCAAACCCGGCCTTGTTGTCTATTCGATGCTCGGCGAACTTGGCAAACCCGAAGAGAAAATGCAAGAAATGGCTCGTTCGGCGGGCCAAAGGAGATAACATGCCCACATACATACCGAATATCACGGACAAGCAACAGTCAGACATCGAAGCTGCGGCCAATGACTCGGCAATCCGAATCATGTGGTTCGACGGCAAAGAGCAGCAGACTGGCGCGACAAAGTTCGTTCGCGCCTATGACCTGAATGCTCAGGGGAACACGGGTGCCCAGACTGCCAGCGCGATGAGGCAGTTCTCGGGCAGCGGCCTGTGTGTCGGTTCACACAACGACAAGCCCGCTCGGTTCGAGACTCCCGGAAAAGCCTAGATAAAAACCTGATTTATCTTTGGATTTTTGCATTCCTTCTGCAATGTAGTTGTGGAATGTAAAATAGTTTGTAGTTTTCCACATGCCGTGGCGTATGATGCTGGCAGGTGACATTATGAAAATATTGTTCTATACTGACATACATTTGAGCGGTGTGGCACCGAGGCATCGGGTTGACGACTTCCCGGAGGCCATCATGGCCAAGCTCAGGGAGACATACGCCATAGCCGAATCGGAAGGTTGCGACTTCATTGCGTTCGGGGGCGACTTCTTCAACACACACCGAATCTTCAACTACGACATCATTTCTGACTCATTGGACATCATCGGAGGTTCCCCGCAGGAAACTTATGCTTGCGTTGGTGAGCACGATCTGTATGGCCACTCGCCAGAGACATACCCAACATCCACGCTGGCTTTCTTTGAACGAATCTGCATGAAATTGCATATCATTCGGGAGCCCATCGAAGTCGGCAATGTGACGCTGTATGCCAAGCACGAATGGGACAATATTCACGAAGCCATGAAACAGGAAGTGGATAAGAAAAAGCTCAATATACTGGTTTGTCACGAACTGATTACCAATCGGCGGGCTGCATTCGACATAGTTGACACGGCTTCTCTCAAATGCCCGTTCGATCTGGTGTTGTCTGGAGATTTGCACGACGGGTATGAGCCGCACGAAGTAAATGGGACATGGTATTGCAATCCCGGCTCCCTTGCTCGGCGCACCACGGCGGACGCGGGCAGGATGCCACAGGTGGCCTTGATCGAAATAGAGAAGGGTTCTGCGCCAGTGATCGAGCTGCGGCAACTGACGTGTGGCAGGGCAGGCTCGGAAGTGTTCGGTGAGAGCTTGGCGGAGGTGGCTCGTTCGGCAGAGGATTTCAATGGCAATGTGTTCGCGGAAGAGATGATGGAATTTGAAGCCGAGTCGGTGGATGTTCACGAGCTGATTCAGAAAGTGGGCGTAAAGAAAGGGTTGCGAAAAGAGGTGTTGGATTATTTGGCAACAAAAAGAGTGAGGGAAGGAGAACCCGCGAGCGTATAGTGGTGCGCCGTATTCCACGGTGGAAGCAACGGCGAAAATATGTAAATATCAAACAAAGGAGTAAGTTATGAGTGGTGGAAAAAAAGATGAAGTTTTGGCACCAGTGTCGGCAGATGACGCAGAATTTGCTGGCCTTGGTGATAGGGTTGAGGCCGATGCGCAGAAGGAAGAAGCCGCAGGCCGCAAGGCCGCAGGCGAGGCTCTGGCCGAAGCAGGCCCCGATGCCCAGCCTGATGGCGGCAAAGCCGCTCAGGCCGATCCTGAACCCCCTGTTGAGGCTTCCCAGAAGCAGTCTCCAAGGGAGCGGGCTGTGGCTTCCATGTTGCGGAAGGCTGGCCGATCTGCCATTCCGCCAATCGAAGAACTCCTGAAGAACAGGGAGGGAACACAGGTTGCAATCAAGGATATTGCAATTTTCATTGGAGAGCCAGACGGCGAAATCTTGCAAGAGCAGGCCGCACTGGTTCCTGTCAGGAACAGGTGCAACCTAAGTGCGGAAGTTCACGAGCCGCGTGTGCTGGCCGTCGGAGCCGACATACTGAAGGCTGGAAGCATGTTCACGCCCATCCATGTCGCGCTGATTCAGCCTGATGTTTTGGAGTGCGTTTCGGGCAGGCACAGGCTGGTTGTTCTGTCTCTTCTGTATGGCCCCGAGGCTCAGGTTCCCGTTCATCTTGAGAACATGACGCTCAACGAGGCGCGGGATGCAACGATTGTGGCGAATGATTCAAGGCCGATCAAGGCTTTGGAGAAGGCGGAGCATGCAATCCTGCGGGCGGTAGACGGCGATGTCGATGCGGAGCAGGACGACCTGTACACCAAGGGCGTTACATCGAAGGCTTCGGCGCGGGAATACTGCGTGTTCAGCGTCATCAATCGTGGCCGTCCAGCAAAACTCGGCTTCAAGGTATCGCTGGGCTCGTCAAGGAAAGGTGGCGGACTGACTACTCTGTCAAACATCAAGAATTTCTGGGCATGTTCTCTGGCATGGGATTCCGAGAAGACGAGGAAGGACTTCGACGCGGAACTCAGGGACTCGATTCGGTTCCTGAACGCACTTGTCGCCGAGTTCGAGAAGAACAAGAAGTTCAATTCGATGCACCAGATGTCCAGCATGGCGATGAAGGCGATAGGCAAGTATTGTCGCAACTACGCCGACATCTCGAAGAAGCCCGTGATCGACAGTGTGGCGAACATTGCGAAGGCTTTGGTGACGGCAGGCGAAATCGGTCGCTGGAAGTCGGAGAAGATTTACAAGCTCCTGCTTGAAAAGGTGTAAGCAAGACCAGCAAGGGTTTAATTCGGAAATCTTTGGGCGGGCCACTATCACGGCCCGCTCTTTGTCTTGGATACGGCCATGAAGAAAAAGGGCAAAACTCTGATGCGCGTTTTTTCCGACGAGGAGAAGAAACGGAAGGAAAAGTTTAATTGGCCGGGGGATGTTCTGGCTCATAAGAAGCTGAGTGGGCTATGGGTTGTGGTTGCAGCGCAAATGGCGGGTGGCAGCGAGGGCGGCGGGATGACGGGGCATGATGATTGGCCCGACGGGCACCAAATTGTGCTTCGCAAGCTGGATAACAACAGCCAACTCATTGATTGGTCTGTGCCAGAAATTCGGTACTACCAGAGTGGATGTTTTAATGACGATGTGATGCTCATTGATCCAATTGTTGTTCGGAAGATGTAGAATGATTTACCACGGATACGATTCATTGACAAAATGCCTGTTCTCGTGGGATGGCGATTTCCGCTATGAGGGCAAGACGGATTCTCCACCGATTGAAGCGACAAGGCCAGTCAATGATGACGAGAATCGAAGCCTAGCCGAGCTGGCTGGATGTCAGTTTTTGTCGGGCTCCTATCGCGGGTATTTCTTCCGCGTTGAATCATTCGACAAAGAAGTTGTTGCGCTGATCGCACCGGGACATAAGCAGATTGTTCATGGTTCGTGGAATAGTTTTTTCCGTGAGGATATGAACAAACGAGGTATGAACGAACTATGGAAAAACATATCCATTTCCGCATGTATCTGCGGCCCTGCCGTCCGCGATCCAGCAATCGTTGCCGAATTTTGCAGGCGATTTCCAGCACATAGTGTGTATGCGTGTCCCCTTGTCGATGAACTGGCGGCATTCGGAACCTTGGCTGGTCAATTGATGACGGAGAAAAAGGACAAACCACGAAGGACAAGTCTGTGTGTTCCCAACAAGAATGTCATCGAGAACAGAGATTTTCAGCCTTTCGATCCAAGCTTGGATGGCGACGGCTACGGCAGGATGGCTTATGTTGTTTCCAAGGGGATTCCCGCTGTGAACGAAATGATGACACGGGTTGGCATATCGCCTTTTTACGGCAAGGTTCTCAGTAAAAATGATGGAACAGTGTGGATTGTTCGTGCAGAGAAGGCTGGGGCGTATTTCCCACATGAGCCACCGTCGGTATTCTACGCGGCGACGACAGTTCCCGTGCGGGTTCGCAACACAGACAAGTTCAGAGAGAGAACTGGCTGGGCAAACGAAACGGTTGATATTGTGATTCCGTCCGAGTACATTCCCGATCTTCCAGTGTTCATGAATTTCTATCAGGTGTGCTCGGGGATGGATTTCGTGGCCGTGTCCGACAAGATTGACACCAAGATGCCGATTTTCAGATATGATAAGGGGTATGTGGGGGAGAAATGCTGACAAAGTTCTACGAGACAAACAAGATTCCAGACAAAGAGCGAATCCCGCTCGCAAAGCACATTCTTCTCGTTGTTCCCGACAAAGAATACGACATAAAGCCTGTGCTGGCACGCTTTGATATTTCCAGATACGAGGTGGCCGTCACTTGGCCCAAGTCATCGGTTTACATGCTTGATGAGATTTGTGCAACAGGAGCCGAAGTTATCCTTCAAATTGGCCACAAGTTTTTCAAGAAGTTCCTGTTTTTCGAGAATGCCGAAGCCATTACCGATGAATTTGTTGCCGAGGTGAACGCAGCTTTGCCTGATGCGTTCGTCAACTTCCATCACCATGACGAATACAGCATTAAGGACGGGCTTGGCACCGTTGATGATCTGATAAATCTCTTGAAGGCCCAGAACCGTTCGTATTGCTGTGTCAGCAATCATGGCGGAGTAGGCGGCTGGATTAAGCAGTATAATGCGTGCAAGAAGGCGGGAGTGAAGGCCATATTCGCAGCAGAAATGTATGTATCGAACTACCGAGGCGACGATCCAGAAGAGAAAAAGAAGCACCGATCCGCTAATCACTTGTTGCTCATAGCCCGAACAATGGAAGGCTTCGAGAATATCATCAAGATACATAATGACGCGCAGATAAACGGCTTCTACTACACGCCACGGGCGAACAGGGACGCATTCGAGAAGTGGGGCCGTGGAATTATTGCCAGCTCGGCCTGTCTCGCGGGTGAAATCACGCAGTATCTAGTGGCAGGCGAAAAGGACAAAGCACTGGAAGCTTATCAGTTTTACTCGCGGGTGTTTGACAGATTTTACATCGAAATTCAGATGATCGAGTTTGGCCAGCAGCAAGAAGCAAATAAGCTGCTGATCCAGTTTGCCAAGGAAGTGGGTGCGCCGATGATAGTGTCCCAAGATTCGCATTACCTCGAACCCGAGCATGCCGAAACGCACGATGTGCTTTTGTGCATACGGCAGCATAAAACAATGCTGGATGAAGAGGGTGACGAAAATGCCGATGTATGGAATTTCGATGTCCGCAATTTGTATTACAGGAGCCTGCCGCAGATTCAGGAGCTTTATCTAAACGGCTTCGTTGAGAATGGAGAGCAAAAGCCGCCATTCAAGGACGAGATTTTTACCGATGATGTATTCGCCGAAGCCATATGGAACACGCACGCGCTGGCAATGGAAATCGAAGACATCAAACTGGATTCCGCAGTAAAACTGCCCAAGCTGTATGACAACAGTACGGACATCCTGCGCGACAAGGTGAACGAAGGCTTCCTTCGGCGCGGGCTGGACAAGTTGGATAACTATCAGGAATACATCGATAGGCTTCAGTTTGAGTATGGTGTGATCGTGAAGCTCGGATTCACTGACTACTTTCTCATCGTGGAAGACATGGTTTCTTATGCGGTGAAGAAGTTTGGCGAATTTTCGGTAGGCTTCGGGAGAGGTTCAGCAGGTGGCAGTTTAGTCGCTTTTTGTCTAGGTGTCACTGACGTTGATCCTATCAAGTATGGATTGTTGTTCGAGAGGTTCGTATCTGAAGAGCGGGCACTTGCATCGGGCAGTGTCCCGGATATAGACTGCGATTTTGATCCAAACATTAGAGAAGACATCAAGAAGTATATTGTCCAGAAATACGGCGAAGACCATGTGTGTTCCATTGGCACATACCAGACATATAAAACGAGGGCCGTCATTTTGGATGTGGCCCGAGCACTGGGACAGGATGTGAACGAGGCTAACGAAGTGACGAAGGAAATAGACTCGCTGAAATCGTTTGAAGACGAGGATGGCGAAGATACGAAGGTTGACGACTTGGAATTTGACGAAGTGTGCAATCACTATCCCGAACTGAAAGCGTATTTCGACACATATCCCGAGGTGAAATATCACGCAGAGATACTTCGTAATCAAGTGAAGAACATGGGCACCCACGCGGGCGGGGTTATTATTTCAGACTTCAATCTGCATGATAAAATACCAGTGCTTTATGACAAGGTGGGAAGCGAAGACAGGAAGGTTATTTCTGCATGGGCCGAGTCGGGGAATACCGATGAACTCAGTTCTGTCGGCCTCGTAAAGTTCGATTTGCTTGGACTCCTGCACCTTCGCATCGTGTCGGATTGTATTGCACTTGTTGAGAAGAATCGCGGAGTAAAAATCAGGCGACGCGATATTCCGATTGATGACCGCAAAACGATCAATCTTGCATCCAAGAAAGATTTGGTAGGTATATTCCAGTTGGACAATCCGTCAACGAAGCCTATCGCCGATGCTGTTGAAATGGAATCCTTACTTGATGTTGCGGTTGTTACTTCTTTGATTCGTCCCGGCCCGCGTGAAATGGGGATGGATGTCGAGTATGCCAAGAGAAAACACGGAGAAGCGTATGAAGCACCGGAATTACTGAATGAAATATTGCCAGAAACTTACGCTCTGCCTATTTTTCAAGAGCAGTGTCAAAAAATAGCGCAAGTCGTGGGAGGATTATCGAAGCCAGATTCTTACAAGTTTTTGAAAGCTATCGCAAAGAAGAAGCAGGATTTGATGGCATCTTTCAAGGACAGGTTTTTCAAGGGGGCGCAACCATTGATTGATAGTGGAAAACTAACTTTAGTGGATGTCGATGCCATATGGAATACAGTCGAGAAATTCGCCCGATACTCCTTCAACAAATCTCATAGTGTTGAGTATTCGGCGCTAAGCACCACTGAGTTATGGCTGAAACTGAACTATCCCATTGAGTATATGTGCGCACTGATTAACAACACGAAGCTCGGCAAGAAGAAGCACGGGCAGGATGTGTTCTCGGAATACATCAGCTACGCCCGCCGAAGCGGCATAGATGTTCTGCCGCCGAATGTCAGCAAGAGCAAAACATCGTTCACGATAGATGACGGCAAGATTCTGTTTTCCATCGGGCATGTGAAGAATGTTTCGTCTATGGCGTCAGTGATCGAATCGTTTCAGCCGTTTGCCAGCATGGAAGATTTCTATAACCGAGCGAAGATCGATACAACCAGTAAAAAGACTGGCAAGACGAATTCCCGAAGGCCCAACAAAAAGGTTGTCGAAAGCCTAATAGAAGCAGGTGCCTTTGATTCGTTCAATGCGGACAGGAACGCTCTTATGACGGAATACTACCGTCTTCGCGGGGTGAAGAAAGAAGTTCCGCCGCAATACACCGAGAAGCAGTGGCTGGAACGGGAAATAGAAGCCACTGGGTTATGCCTGTCTGCCGTGCCGCTTTGCAGGCAGCACGCGAAGGAAATCGAAGACAACAAGCTGAAACTCATATCCGAGATAACTGGAAAAAAGGTGCGGGTATTCGGAATGATCGAGGAAATCAAGGCCCACACATCCAAGACTGGCAACCCGATGTATATCGTGCGAATCACGGATGGGTTTGACAAGCTGTCGTTTTTCGTGTTCAAGGCGGGCCAGCAATTTTTCAAGGACAAATACAAGCACGCGGGAACGATTGGTGGATTCCCGCTGGACAAATTTGAAGACGGCGATGCTCGGTTCTTCAATGACAGGGGCGAGCCCGTTGTGTTCGTAAAGCCACCGGCTCCTGCCGTAGCGCAGAAAGTTGTTCAGGATACGGTTGTTGATGCGTAGTATAGGACAAAGCAGAAAGGAAAACATTATGCTCACAAAAGGAATGATCCTAAAGTCGAGAACGAAAACAGTGCAGGACATTTTTGGCGAAGTCCTGTGGGAAGTAGTCGAAGTCGGGATGCCCGCTCCCGAGAAAGAACGGGCAGGCCAGATGGACGGGGTGACATGTGTTATGCTGGGTGGCTCAGGCCGTGCCGCTCGGAAGGGATACACTGTTACCGATTCGGAAGCGCAGATCGCGCAGGATATTGCGAACGGCATCACAGAGATTGTTCCCGAGGCAAACAAGCAGGCTCTTGTCGAGCATTACGAGAAACAGCAAGGCCAGCCCCGTAAGGTGGGAAGTGGAATTGAAATAGACTGAGGAATCACCATGCTGACGCAACCTGTCCAGCGAGCAAAGCCGATTCTGGAAACCGCGATAGAGCGGGTGTTCAACAACAACACGATCCCGTCTTCATATCGTGTCGAGGTTACGCGCCCCGACGGCACAATCCAGATATTCGATGATGTCAGGAGATACACCGATCAGATTATATACGAAGACGGTGGCCACCTTGGCCATATGGGCATGTCGATTGTTTCCAGTCCGAATCGTCGTCCAATTGTTATCAGATATCCCTGTCATTACATCAGCGACGGCGAAGTGCTCTGTTCGCTGAAACAGTTCCAGATGAATAATCGTTCGGACGACTCGGTTAGGAGTTATGCTCTCAATCATCGCCTGTTTGAGACGGACTGGAAGATATGTGTCATCCTGAATGAAACAGAGAAGGACATCATTGCCTACATCACTTCTCGTGCTGAATGGGACAGGGGAGAGATAGCGGCAATACGGGGCTTCGAGTTGCAGGTATTTCTTCCAGTTTCAAACGAGCGCGGTATCGCAGTTCGGTTGATGCGGAATCTTGTGGCCCCACCGATTTGGAAATGGATGACGGACTGTATTGCGATTATCAGGAGGAAGAAGAATGTCTCTTAAAATTACGATTGAAGACTGCAAAGGACTAAAGCCGCTGTATGACAAAGCCAAAGGCAAAGCGGCTATGGTGCTGGCCGAAGATGGAATAACAGTGGCCGCAGCGATGGCAGAAAAAACAGAGGTTCTTGTCCCGTTGCACAAAATCACTTCCGATATACTTTCGGGGATAGCTAATGTCATGCGGATTGCAGAGGCGAGTAAGTCTAAAACAGTGGTCATTGTTTTCAGTTCGTGTCTCAAGAAAATAGGCATCATAGCGATGGAATAGAAAATGGACAACCATATCACTATAGTCACCTGCTACAAGGCTGGCACGAGCAGTATGTTAGAAGCCTGTCTTGCGAGTATCGAGCGGCATACCGACGATGTAAAACATACCGTCGTTGTCCAAACGAAGATGGGCGAAGCAGATGTCAATGACGGGATATGGGAGTTGCAGAACAGGTACAGTTTCTTTCTCAGGGAGATTGTGGTGCCTCCGAGCAATGCCAGTAAGGCTCATGGATTCATGCTCGATTCATTTATTCCAGAGTGTGTCGCTGCCGAGTATGTCCTGACACTCGATTCGGACTGTTTCCCTGTGGCCGACGGCTGGCTGTCTAGCCTGATTGACTTGTTGAAGGAAGGTGTTGCGATAGCGGGTATCCTGCATCCGTGGGCACCGCCACCCGCCGATATGAAGAAGACGAAGATCGAATGGCGCGTGCGATCCCAGCATTGCTGGCAGAATACCCATGTCGCGTGCCAGTTGATCCGAACGGAAGATGTAGAAAAGCTCGGCAAGAAGTATAACGAGGGCGACGATACTGGCCTTGCCATCGTCACCGAGGCCAAGAAGCGCGGCTGGACAGTTGATGGATTCATGCCGACACGGTGTGCCAAACCGATTATCGGAAAGATCGATCCTGAATTCAATCGGTATGTTTGTATGATCTATGGTGATGCAGTGTATCACCACGGCGGATTCAGCAGAGTGACTGGCGGAGACGAGCCGGTGTTCAAGGACGATTTTGGCTGGGTGACAGAGAGAGTCATCAAAGAGCGCGGTGCAGAATTTCTGCTTGATGATGTTAACTGTTATCGGTTTAAGTTCGACAAAGAAGAAGAAGTGGCTGCTGAAAAGATGCAACGGCTTTTCGGGCTCAAATCGCAAAGGATGGTATGAATTGTCTTCAGTGTGGCAGGAAGATAAAAAGCAAACAGCGGAAGTGCCGATCTTGTGGTTTTGAGTGGCGCATTGGAAAGAAGGGATACATTATGGTTTATCAGCAGAATGTTCATCGTTATGATGATTCACTTTTTGAATATTCGGGATGGGAATCTATTCCTGTTGGGTGTTTGCTTGTGGTTCGTAGTGAGAAAGTTTGTTAGCAAAGGATGGGATGATATGAAACTATGGATTGTGGGTCAACTTCGCGGTCGATGGAACAAAGGTCGTTGCGTGTGGGATTTTCAGGGAGTGTTTCAATCTAGGCGGAAAGCTGTTGCTGCCTGCCGAACCAAAAAGTATTTCATTTTCTCTGCGAGGCTCAACGAATCTTATCCGCATGAAGAGTGTGAGGGAACGGATGGTTGTTATCCGTTGGCGTAAAGGAACAGAAAGGAAGATATGAACAAAAAACAGAAATCAATTAAGGTGAAAACAACGGGTTACTGGAACGCGCCTTTCAAGAAGCGCGAGAAAGATAATCAAGATGTTGATTTGTCCTGCCTTGTTGGCAAGAAGATCGTGGCCGTGGGAAGACTCGACACATCGAAATTCCTACCCTACACCGCCTCGGGAGACGCTGATTACGCCATTGATTATCAAGATGGCAAGGTTACAAAACGAATTATCATCGAATCGTGCGAAGGTTGGGGAATTGCATGGAGTGGATTCGTTGGAACAGCCAGTCATGCTGACAGTCTCAGATCAGGGCTTAATGCCATATGGGATGACTTGCCGATGTCTGACGATCTGAAGATAGCGGAAAAGCCAACAGAACGAAGATACTCGTTTGTCGGGCCGAAAGGAAAGGAAGCATTTTCTCTCAACATTGAAGACATAAAATGTATGCCAGAAAGCGTGCGGAAGCATTTCACTTCTTCCGAGCCGAAGAATGTGCAGGATATTATATTCGCAATGAGCGCATGGGTGCTAAGTATTTGAGGTAATAGTATGGTAACGACACTAATCGCTTATGCCGCAGGCACGCAGGAAATGCTGGATGTCTGTCTTGCGTCGTTGGCCCGTCATAACTCTGGCGCGGAAAACAAGCTCGTTGTGATTACTGACGGCATTGGACACTTTGAGGCATGTGATGTGATCCGTCCCTACAACGCTGAGGTATTCGCCTACGACATTGGCAAGATGACGAACGGCAGCGCAATGCACGGGATGCTGCTGGATATGGCAGTCAAAGATGTCACTTCGGAATACATCCTGTCCCTTGATTCTGACTGTTTCCCTGTGGCCGATAACTGGCTGTCCGATCTACTGGGCTTCATGGACAATGGGGCCACACTGGCGGGTATCCTGTGGCCGTGGGTGCCCCCGCCTGCCGATCTGGATTCAGTCACAATCGAATACCGCATTCGCCAGAATCACTGCTGGAACAATACTCAGGTTGTGTGTCAGCTTGTCAGGAAATCTTTTCTGGTAGCGAATAATCTCAAGTATGTTGATGGCGACGACACCGGCTTTGCCATTACAGAGCGGGCAAGGAAACTTGGGATGAAGATAAAAGGCTGGAAGCCGACGCGATGCGCCAAGCCGTCCACCTATGATTTCGATCCAGAGTTGAATCGGCATGTCTGCATGATATTCGGTGACAAGATATATCACCAAGGCGGCTCAACGCGGAAGAATCAGGGAGCGAATATTGATCCGCAGGGTTTGTTTGACAAGGCAAGGGAAAGAGTGTTTGCGGAAAAGGGTGCCGAGTGGATATTTCAGGACGACAACAATCACGAATATTACTTCGACAGGGAAGAAGCGGTGGCACAGTTCAAAATGCAGTGTATGTTTGACGACATGCGCCGCTACCTTCAAACACACGACAGTCTTTTTAATCAGTGACAATTTTTTGATATTTTGGACTCCTGTAGAACAGGAGAACAAAACAATGATACAGCTTCCATTCAATGACGATGTGGTTGGCAGTTTCGCGGGTAAGCCAATGGTTCTTTCCCGTGGCACTATGCACACAAACAGATTCTATCCGTTGCTGGACATCATCTTCGAGCAGGACGGCACCATTTCCGTAGACGGACTCGGCAAGTGGGAAACAAAAGCTGGCATGCTTCGCATACTGGACAAGCGGGGCGGACTGCATTACGAATTCAGGGCCTTGGAGACGCGGAACGGAGCCGTATACGCAATGGGCCGCAGTGTTATTTCTACGACGCACGATGGTTTTGAGCGGGTGACACTGCACGAGAAGAAAACTATGCCGGGAGTGGGGGTGTGTATTTCCAGCACCGCTTCTTATGCCGACATTACTCTGCCAGTATTGTTCAAATCCCTCAAGAAGGCTGGATTCAATATGGCCAATGTGTTCGTTTCCGTAGGCGGCGACACGAAAGACGACGGAAAAGAAACTGTTGATCCGAAGTATGGCGTTAAGATTTTCAAGCACAAGTATAGCAGGATGGGTTACACCGCGTTGATGGAATTTGGCCAGCTTGCTTGTTTGCCTTATTGGTTGCTCCTGCATGACACATGCGCGGTAACGGAAGATTCTTTGAAAAAACTGGCCGAAGTTGATGTTGGTATGAACCCAGACATCGTTCTTTTGCGTCCGCCCGAAGAGAGAAACGAGATTGGCTTTTATTCTTCTGAATTCATCCAAACATCCGTGGATATGCCGTCTGATCTGACGGCCACAAATTACCTTTCTATGATGGTTTCGCGGGCGAGCGTGGTAAGCATTCTGAACTCCCCGTGGCTTGTTGAATTGGAACAGGACATCTACGGCACGGGAAACAAGAGAGAGACACTTCTGTTTTCATCTCTTGGAATCAAGAAATTCAAAGGCAAAGACACAGGGAAACCCTGACACTATAATGGCAACTTTTTCGCACTCAGGCGCACGCGGTGATATCATCTACGGGTTGCCAACCATCAAGGCACTCGGCGGCGGAGTGCTCTATATCAAACTGACTGCCAAATTCTACAAAAGCATACCGATGACTGAACAGGATTTGGCATGGTTCCGTGGGCTTCTTTGCGGGCAGGATTACATCGAAGATGTGCGGAAGTGGGAGCCCGAAATCCATGTCGATTACGATCTGGATAAGTTCCGAGATGCCAGTGGGCCAAGGGAAGAATATTCGCTTCTATCTGAAAGTCACCTTAGAGCTTTCGATGCGCATTTCGATCTTTTTAAGCCGTGGATAATTGGTATCAGTCCCAAGTATATAGCAGACATTGTGGTAAACCGAAGCCAGAGGTATCATGGCCCGTTTGACTGGCATGAACTCAAAAACTGGCCATCGAGCGTCTTCGTCGGAACGATTGATGAACACAAAGAGTTCACGCAAATGACGGGCCTTGGCATTCCGTACTATTCCGCGAGCGGATACATGGACTTGGCAAGGGTGATTCGAGGGAGCAAGGTTTTTATCGGTAATCAATCGTTCCCGTATTCGCTTGCGGAGGCAATGAAGCATCCACGGGTAGCGGAAGTTTTCCCGCCCGCGCCGAATTGTCTGCCCCAAAGCTCCAACGGATTCACAAGGCTCACTCAGAATGTGCTGGGGCATATTGTTCTCGGGAAGCCATTGAAAAAAGAGAAGTGTCTGAAGTTTTACAAACCAGTTCTTGCTGGGCGCATGTTGAGAATAGCCAGTTCGTCTTTGCGGCCACCGACAAGTTACATCGTGCAGTCCGCCGTGCCGCCAGAGTTTGCTGAAGCGGCTAAGAGAGAGGGGGCCGAAATCATCGTTTCCGACGAAGCGAATATCGGTGCGGCCAAAGCGAAGGGAAAAGTCATATGTATCGTCAATCTGGCAAGTGGCGCGGATTATCGCATGGCGCGACGGGTTGCGGACGCGCTCAGGAACAGTGATGGTTTGGCGGGGTCTACCATCGGTTGCGGGGAAGCAGTTTATCCGTCGGGGCCGTGTATCGCGGTATCACGACGGGCTTACGAAGATTGTGGACTGTTCAATCTCGGTGTTCTACCGGGAGAACAGAGTTATTCCGATCTTAACAAGCGATACGCCAAAGCAGGCTACCCTTGCCGCAGCGCGGGAGGATGCGTATGATTTTCCGTTTAGACGGAACAGTTGAAGAAACGCTTGCTCTCACGCCTGTCATTCGGGAGTGGAAAGAGATCGGCGGCGACAAAGCTTTGGTTGACGTGATCCATCCCGAGTTGTTCGATGGCAATCCGTATGTGGACGGCATAGCCGATTTTACCGAAAACGCCGACGATGTTCTCATTGATTTCAACAAGGTAGACTGGCAAAGGTATCAGCGGCCTGTATGCGAAAGCTATGCGGAATATCTGTTCGGCAAGGCTGGCAGGCTATATAACTGGCGCACGGAAATGTATGGAAGCAGAACCGTGAAAGTGCCGCCGAAAACGGCTTTTTTTCTGCTTCGTCAGCCGATTGCTGGCCTAGCCGAGAAAGTGGCTGGGATGGGCCATACGGTGGATGAGCCGCACGGGGACTCCTGCGGTGACTGGCATATGTTCAGGGCCTATGTGGGCCAGTGTGCTCTCTTTATAGGGGATGATGGCGATGATGCCGCAGTGGCTCTGACTACCGATGTGCCTGCTGTTGTCATCTACACTTGGCGAAGTCCTGTGTACTTCAAGCCATTCAGGCGCGGCCTGCCGTTTGAAACGGTGTTTTCCGACTGCCAGCAGGCTTCTCAATGTCTGACACTGAATGGACTCTATGAACTGGGAAAGACATACGGGACACGGTGTCCCATGCCGAATAGGTTAACCTGCGAATCCATGCCCACTGCCGACAAAGTGATTGCGGCTGTTGAAAAATTGAGTAGGTAGTCTTCTCAAATATCTTCAATTTTCTGGATTTCTATTCTATTGTTGCAATGTATCAGTGGAAGGAGATTGAAATCATGAAGCTACACCCATCTGGACTCGGCTACTATAAGTCACCCTGCGGCAGAGCAAGTGCTGTTCGCGTCACGTTTCAGGATGCGTTCGGCTTGGTTTACGGCGAATGGGCCGCGAGACTTGATGGCAAACCGCTTGGACGCGGTTCCCTGCGGAAGTGCCGAAAGCTGGTAGCCGAGGCAGCCGCTCAAAAATCCTAACTATCTCTGGATTTTTCCACTGCTGATGCAATGTAGTAGTGAAAGGAGATACGAAAATGAAAGTTGTTTTCAGTTGTGACGCCAATAACGGATATGCAGACATCGAAGGTATGGCCGACAGGTCTTTCAAATCATTCCGCGAAGCGATTGCTGCGTTAAAGCCGAGACAAACACTAACGCTTGAAGTTGCCCGTGGATACAAGCAGGTTGGAGTTGACGAGAAGGGACGCGGTTGGGTGCAACGTTACGCGGCTCCCGAATACTAAAAGAACTGATTTATCTCTGGATTTTCGGCTGCCTGATGCAATGTAGTAGCGAAGGATAAAATGAATATGAGTCTTCCGTATCAGATCAAGGCGATAAAAGAACAACTCGGTAGCGGGCTGAGAAGCGCACTGGCATACACTGGTGCTCATCAACTGACATACTCCTGCAAATACGAGTTCGGCGGCGGTTTCTCCAAGGTTCTGGACAACGGACTGGTTGAGGCCCCTGTCGCGCTGACTTTCAAGGTCAACGGCAAGAGCGGGGCTGGCTGGCGGATAATCATCAATATCGAACCGAGTGACACCTACTCGGTGCGGCTGTGGGAAGCGGCGAGACTCGGCGCGAAGACAACAGCCAAGCTGATGGCACAGAACAAGCCTATCGTATTGGGAGAAGTGCTGGCCGAAGTAAAAGATGTTTATTGTGACAATCTCAAGCAGGTTGTCGAGCAGATGTATGACAACGCAATCAAGAAACACTGTCGCGGGTTTGCACCGCTGGGCTAAGGAGAACGACGGGGGACTATCATGAATGAAACTTTTGAACAGTTTTGTGAGCATATGGG
>Ga0315291_10000722_pt1 | contig 43910 bp, 32 predicted proteins | sample YL17G12_20_MG_FD_203070 | JGI IMG/M metagenome (GOLD analysis project Ga0315291, IMG submission 203070) | Sediment microbial communities from Yellowstone Lake, YNP, Wyoming, USA - YL17G12_20 | ecosystem: Environmental > Aquatic > Freshwater > Lake > Sediment | place: USA: Wyoming | collected...
ACAAGCCTTTCAAAGGGCGATAACCTATCGGAATAGAGAGCGTCGGTCATGTGAAACCCCGATTTGGGGTTCAATACATAATGATGGACGTAGCAAGTTCAGACTACCTGTCTGGAAGCGGCACTAGGCGCCATCTTCCGCGTCGACAGGGCGCTCACGGACGCCCTGAAGGACGAGCTCGGCGTCCGGCTGCTCACCGCCGACAGTCCCGACGTCTTCATCTACGGCGCCAAGCGCCATCCCGAGAGGCTCATGCTTTTGAACTACCTCGAGACCAACGGGAAATGCAGGGTCGACCCGGCCGCCGTGCACGAGGAATGCGCCCACGCCATCAGGAGCGTGTTCCATCCGATCGAGAATCCGATGCTTCAGGAGTTCTTCGGGGCTTTGGGGCCGATACTGGGGCTGGACAAACGCACGGTGAGCAACGGGCCCCTTCTGGAGGTCGCCGACACATTGTACCGGATGCGGCAGGGCGGCGGCCATTTCGAGGGAATCACGGACGATCTAGCCAACAAGCTGCGAAGGTTCCTCCCGCCCAACATCCGGGCGGAGGCGGAAACCAGCGGCGACAACAACGAGGTCGCCCGGGGCTTTCTCGAGAACTCCATCAACCGCATGATGCCGATGCTGGCCGCGGAATCGATGGCCGATACCGGTTATCTGGCGGAACTCATGGACAGGTACCGGCTCATCAACCTACCCCCGAAGGAAATAGCCGAGATGCTCACCGAATACGGCCGCAGATGCGCGCTGGACGAGGCCTGGAAGGGGAAGTACAAGGACTTCGGGAAGGTTTGCGGGTACTATCTGAGCCAGGGAAAGACGGCGATGGGAAAATAGTCGCTTTCTCCCGGGCCTCCATCGGTCGTTTGGGCCTACGGCGGCGTCCCGCCGGTCTTCCCGCCCCGCCCCGCCGGCCGGTGCGAGAGCCTGGCGCCGAGCGAGCCCCCTATTATGGCAAATCCGTCCCTCCGCGATGGACCGTCGTAAAATACCCTTGGTGCCCGGATGCGGTTGGTGAGAGCGGGTTTCCGTTGCATTGTCGCCTGCAGGCCTGGACCGGCCATTTCCCCCGTCAACGGGAGCCTCCCTCCTGGCAAATCCGGCAATGGAGCCGCCACGGGGGCAGCCTGACGGCCTTCCTCCATGGCCCGCATCGGGGCCGGGCGGAGAAACGCGGCGAGCATCCCGGCTATATATTGCAGGAACCTCAGCCTCTTCACCGAATGGAAAGTCGCGGCCGCAAGCTTGCCATCGCTGAAACCGGATTCATCGCCGATCATTTACGGAACCCCATGCATGTGCTGACTTTCGTTTGGATTCGAGCCCGTCCTTTCGGCAAAGCGCCTATTTCGCCGTCTTGCGCATCGCGAATGCGACGACGATACCTACGGCCAGCACGATCGCGGCGGCCGCAATGCCCAGCATCTGGGTCGGCCCGATGTTGATATCGGCCGGGTGCTTTGAATCGAGGATGTTCAGCAGCGGGTCCAGCAACGCGGCGCCCGCGAGGCCCAGGCCGCCGAGCAGGGCGATAACAATTCCACCTTTGTTCAGCCCGGCATTCTTTGGCTTTGCCGCCGGAGGCGCCGCTTCCTTCTTGACAGGCGTTTGCTCATCCTCTTTCTTTTCTTCCGCGACGTCATCGGCTTCTTCTGCATCCACCCTTTCCGCTTCCTTCACTGGCTCCCCGCCAGCGTCGTCCGCCGTTTCCGCGTCCTTCACTGGCTCCCCCACTTCGTCGTCCGCCTTTTCCGCGGTCACGACGGCGGCTTCGGGTTCCTTGATGGCCTCGTCACCGCTTTCCTCGAAAACGGCCCCGCATCCGGGACATTTCGTTTCGTCCTCGGCAACGGATGTCCCGCATTCCGGACACTCGTATTTTGTCTCTTCGGACATAATCTCGTATATGTTCATCAGCCGAGTGAATATTTATACTTTGTAATACGATTCTGGAATGATTTCCATATACATAAGCTGACAATGCGACCCGTACGACGCACCCCGCTGGCATCGCCCGGCGCCGACGGCAGCGGCCGCATTCCCGGGAGCTTGTCTCGGATTGCGGATTGGCCCGTTTTCGTCCTGCGAGCCCGGACTTTGCCGGTCGCCCGATCGGTGACACGTGGCGGCTGAATCGGCCGACGGGGGATATGGGAACGCCATGTCACTGCCACGACGATGAAATCCCGATTTGGCGATTGTTTTGGGAATTTTTCAACCCGTTAGGCTGCCGTTTTATCAATATCCGTATCTCCCGAAACCACTCGGGCTTCGAAAGGAACTGGGCCGAAGCGGGCTCGGGCAAGCGCGACTTTTGGGATTGAGCGGACAGCGGGAAGCGGACTGCGGACGGCGGACGGCGTCGTACGCCGTGCGCCGAACGCCGCCCGCTGTCCGCCTCTCATCTTCCCATTGCCCTTTTTCACGGTTTTTCACCTTTCCTTTCTCAATCGGGATATATCGAGTACATCCATAACGAAGGCACGTGGAGCGCGGCACGTGCCGGCCGGGGATGCGCGGCGGGCTGAGGGGAGCAATGCATCCCGTTTTGGGTCCCGATGGTGAAATACCATGAACGCCAATCTTGGCCAGCTGGGCGCCTTGCCGTCGAGCGTTGCCAGCATGGGGGAGCCCCGGCTGCAAGGCCAGCTCCCACCGCCGAGGTCAAGGACCCGGCGCATCTGCAAGATTTATGAAGATTCCGAGGACGCCCGCTATCCGGTCCTGCGGGTCTCCCCCGACGGGACCCTGCTGTACGCCAACCGGTCGGGCCGCGACCTCGTCGAAAGGCTGGGCTACGGAATCGGCCGGAAACTGCCCGAACAGCTCGCCGGGCTGTTCCCGGAGGTCCTTCGCAACGGCGGTAGCGAGGACATCGAGCTTCGGTCCGAGGAGGAAAGCTTCGTCTTCACCGTCATGCCCCGACCACTGATGCAGCCGGGGGGCCAAGGCCAACCGGAAGCGGGGACGAAAGGAGAGCCCGTCCACGACCCGAAGACCTTGCTCGACGAGCTGCCTATATTCTTCTATATGAGCGGCCAGAACGGCAACGGCCGCAACGGCTGGGTGAGCCCGGGAATGAAGTCCGTGACGGGCTTCGAGCCCGAGGAGTACCTCTCGTCTCCCGGCTTCTGGGAGTCGCGGCTTCATCCCGAGGACTTCTGGCGCGTCCTGAAGGCGTTCCGGACGGCCGGGGCAGGAGGCGGCGTCTCGGTCGAGTACCGGTGGCGGCGGGCCGACGGCACCTACGGCTGGTTCCTCGACCGGGCGGTGCTCGTGAACGGCCACGGTGGCTCCGAGCGGGTGCTGGCAGGTGCCAGAATCGACGTCACCGAGCGCAAGCGGGCCGAGCTGTGGCGGCAGGAGGGCTCGGATTTCCTGGAGGCCTTGCTGGGCGCCGTCTCGGACGGAGTGTGCCTGCTGGACGACAGCGCCAACTACATCTTCATCAACGCGCCGTTGGAGAAGCTGCTTGGATACCGCAGTGAGGAATGGGCCAGGGGGACCATGCCCGCGGCGGTCCACCCCGACGACCGGCAGAGATTTGTCTCCGCCGTGCTCTCGGCGACCGGTGGAAGGAAGGGAGGGTGCCGGGCGCGTTTTCGGACGCAGAGCGGCTCTTACATCGAACTTGCGCTCTCGTTTTCGCCTTTCAGCTGGAAGGGTCGGCAGCTGGCGCTGGCATCGGTAAGCTGCATCAACCGGCAGGGCTGAGGGATGGGCATCGGACTGGAGGCATCGGGTAGCACCGGGGGGCTGGGATTGGCCGGGCACAGGGTGTTGGTGGTCGAGGACGAAAACCTCATCGCGCTTGATCTGCAGCGCAGGCTGGAGAGCCTCGGCTATGTCGTGACCGGTATGGCCGGGACGGGCGAAGCGGCCCTCAGGCAGGCGCGCGCCATCCGGCCGGACATCGTCCTCATGGACATCGTTTTGCGCGGCCCGACTGACGGCATAGAACTCTCCAAGAAGATGCAGGCCGAGTTCGATATGCCCATCGTCTACGTCACCGCCCACTCGGACGAGAAGACGGTGGCCCGGGCCACGGCCACCGGGCCGTACGGGTACGTGACGAAGCCCGTCGAAGACCGCCAGCTCCAGATAGTCATCGAGATGGCGATATACAAGCACGCCTCTGAAAAGGCGCTGCGCGACAGCGAGGAGCGGTTCCGCCAGCTCGCCGAGGCGTCCTCCGAGGGTATTTTGGTGCACGACCGCGGCCTGATCCAAGACCTCAACGGCCGCATGGCGCATATGCTTGGATACCAGCGGTCGGAGATCATCGGCAAGAGGCTCACCGAACTGGTGGCGGGCGGATACGGCGACGGGCGGTCGGTGGAAACGCTTCCGGAAGATGACGGGCCCTTGGAGGTCCTGATACGAAAGAAGGACGGCTCCACGTTCCCGGCGGAGATGAGCGGGCGCTCCATGCCTTCGCGCGGCCGGACCGTGCGCGTGTCGGCGGTCAGGGACTTAACGACGCGCAAACAGATGGAGAAGCTCATGAAGGAGCGGGCCCGCTCGGAGCTTTACGGTTTCGTCGTCTCGGCGCTGCCGCTCATCGCGCCGGGGGCCCTCCAGACCGTGCGCGAGGACATGCTTAGGATATTTTCCGACCGGTTCGAGAAGTACTTCAAGCCCAAGTTCGTGGAGGAATCGGCCGCGCATCGCCCCTCCCCGGGCGCCGACGACCTCGGCCGCTACCTCCGCTGGGTTCAGGAGCTGTTCACCAACTTCGGCATCACGGCCGAATCGTCCGCCCGGGACGGGTACGGCATCTTGGAGCTCCACAGCTGTCCCTGGCTCGAGTACGCCAGGCGGAACCCCGTGTTCTGCGTGCTCTGCCAGACGATGGCGTCGCGGAGCTTCACCTGGGCAGGCAGTGGGGGCGCCGTGGGTGTGAGGGGGAACATTGCAGGTGGGGGAAAGTGCTGCCGGTTCGAGCTCCGGCCGCAAAGGCACGAAAGGGAGAAAAAACAAAACGACTGAGCAGGCACATGTACCGTTTCCCGTCAGGGGAACGGGTTTCTTATGGATATGGGGTCGAGGCGGTGACGAAAACTGGCAGGGCGCCGAAAGCAGGCGCCCGGAGGCACGGCACGGGCGGGCCCGGCCGTTTGCGCGAGATGACGGGGCAGCTGCGGCTCGAAAGGGACCGCACCCGGCACCTCCTTGACATAGCCGGGACCATGCTGCTTGCGCTCGACCGCGAGGGCAAGGTCACGCTCATCAACCGGAAGGGATGCGAGATACTGGGATGGCCCGAACACGAGATACTGGGCAAGGACTGGTTCGACAATTTCCTTCCCGCCGGCGTGCGTGAGAAGGTCCGATCATCCTTCCTGGAATACCTGGCCGGGGGGGGGCCGGAGCATTATGAAAATCTCGTCCTTGCCAAAGGCGGCGGCGAGCGGCTGATCGCCTGGCACATCGTCACCCTTCGGGACGGCGACGGGAAGCCGACGGGCACCCTCAGCTCGGGCGAGGATATCACCGGGCGCCGGCGGGCCGAGGAGGCCGTGCAACGAAGCGAGAAGCGCTTCCGCGAGCTTTTGGACAACCTGTCCGAGGTCGTGGTGGAGGCCGATATAGAGGGCAACATCACCTATGTCAGCCGCCAGGCCGAAAAGCTCTATGAGTTCAGCCCGGAGGAGCTGGTCGGCAAAAATATCGCCAACCTTATCCACCCCGACGACCTGAAAGCCGCTCTGGAAGCCCTCACCAGTGTTACGACCGGGGACCCGTTCTTCGACTTCGAGTTCCGGACGGCCCACAAGGACGGGCATTTCGTCCCTTCCTCCGCCACCGGGAGGATGGTGCGGGAGGGCGACGATCTCAGGATAGTGGGCATCCTCAAGGACATCACCGAACGCAGGAGGTCCGAGGACGCGCTGAAAAGGAGCGAGCGGCTGTTCCGCCTGCTGGCCGAGAACGCCCAGGACATGATATTCCGCGTCCAGATCCAGCCGCGGCTTTCGGTCGAGTACGTCAGTCCGTCCGCGCTTCCCATCACCGGATATGCCGCCGAGGAATACTACGCCGACCCGATCCTGGGCTTCGGGCTGATTCCCTTCGAGGGGCATCCGGTGCTCGAGGGCGCGTCGTGGGCCAAGGATATGGAGGGCAAACCCCAATCGATGCGCTGGCAGCGCAAGGACGGCGGGGTCGTGTGGCTGGAGGTCGTGAACCACCCGGTCCTGAACGCCTCGGGCCAGCTCGTGGCCGTCGAGGGGGTGGCCCGCGACATCACCGCGCGCAAGTCCGCCGAGGACGCCCTGCGGGAATCGGAGGAGAAGTTCCGCGACCTTGCCGAGCAGTCGCCCAACATGATATTCATCAACGCGAAGGGACGGGTCGTCTACGCCAACCGCATGTGCGAGGAGGTCATGGGCTACCCCCGCGCGGAATTCTACTCGCCCGGGTTCAATTTCATGGACCTTACCGCCCCCGAGCACCGGGCGCTGGTGGCGGAAAAGTACGGATCTCACCTCAGCGGGCGCGATGTCTCCCCGTACGAGTACGCCGTCATCACCCGGACCGGCAAAAGAATCGATGCCATACTGAGCACGAAGCTGATAACCTACGGCGGCGAGCCGGGCCTCTTGGGGACCATCACCGACATCACCGAGAGGAAGAACGCCGAGAAGGCCCTCCGGGAGAGCGAGGAAAAGTACCGCGGGCTGTTCGAGAGCTCTCCGGAGGGGGTGGTGATGCTCGATCTGGATGGGAAGGTCATCGACATCAATGAGGCCGGCTGGAATTTGATAGAGCTGCCCCGGTCCGATGTCATAGGCAAGCATTTCCTCGACCTGACGGGCACCAGCCCGGAAAATGCGTCCAAATTCCTCGCGCTGTTCCCCCGGTTCCTTGACGGGGAGAACGTGCCTCCTTTCGAGCTGGAACTCCGGACCCGGCGCGGGACCCGGTGGCAGGAGGTCTACCCCGCACTGCTGCGCAAGGACGGCGAGCCGCAGGCCATCCAGGTCATCTTCCGCGACATCACCGGGCGCAGGCAGGCGGAGGAGAAGATACGCGCCTCGCTCAACGAGAAGGAGGTCCTCCTCAAGGAGATTCACCACCGCGTCAAGAACAACCTCCAGATAATCCACAGCCTGCTGAACATGCAATCGCGCGGGATCAAGGACGCAGGGGTCCTCGACTCATTGAGGGAAAGCCAAAACCGCGTCCGGACAATGGCGCTCATCCACGAGCGGCTCTACCGCTCCACCGACCTTTCCGAGATAGACTTCAAGCAGTACGTCGGCAGGCTGGTGGGCGAGCTTTGCACGTCGTTCGGGATGAACGCCGACCGGATAAGGCTCGAGACACAGCTTAGCGACGTCAGCATGGGAATCGATTCGGCCATCCCCTGCGGCTTCATCATCAACGAGCTCGTGTCCAACTCCCTGAAGCACGGGTTCCCCGACGGCAGGCAGGGGTGCCTGAGGATAACGCTCGATTCGGAGCCGGACGGCACCGTCCGGATGGGCGTCGGCGACACGGGCGTCGGCCTCCCCGAGGGGCTCGACTTCAGGAAGACCGAGTCGCTGGGCCTCCAGCTGGTGTGCACGCTCGTCGAGCAGCTGCACGGGTCGATCGATCTCGACCGGACCCGGGGAACCGAGTTTTTGGTCGTTTTCAATCAGGCCGGACCGGAGGAGGGCTGAACTTGCCGGGCGAGAGGATACTGGTAGTCGAGGACGAGTCCATCGTCGCCCAGGACCTAAAGGGCCGGCTGGAGACCATGGGTTACGTGGTCGTGGGAATTGCGAGCACCGCGGATGACGCCATCGCAAAGGCCGGCCGGCTTCGTCCCGGGCTGGCCCTGATGGACATAAGGCTGGGCGGGAAAGGCGACGGGATCGATGCGGCCGGGGCTCTGAGAAGGCGGTTCGACATCCCCTCCATCTTCATCACCGCCTTTGCCGACGACGACACTCTGGGCCGGGCAAGCGCGATGGAGCCGTTCGGCTATCTAGTCAAACCGTTCCAGGACCGGGAGCTCCACGCCGCGATAGAGATAGCCATCTACAAGCACCAGGCGGAAAAGGCGCTCCGCTCCTCCGAGGCGAGATTGAGCGCCCTGTTCCAGCTGGCCCCCGACGCGATAGTCATGGCCGACCCCGACGGCCATATCACCCTGTGCAACCGGGCGGCCTCCTCCCTCTTCGGAAGCAGTCAGGAGGAGCTCTTGGGCCGGCGCCTCTCGGAGCTCTTCAGGGAGGATGGCCTTGAAAATGGGAACGCCGTCGTCGCGGAGCTGGGCAGGAAGGGCAGCCTCCACAACCTGGAGTTGGCAGTGCCTGCACGGGCGGGAGACCCGGTCCAAGTCGAGGTGAGCGCGTCGGTGATGCAAGACGATGCCGGCACGAGGACCGGGTATGTGGCCATCTGGAGGGACATATCCGAGCGCAAGCGCGCCCGCCGGGAGATGATGAGCCGACTCATGGCCCACGACCTCGAGGAAGGCAGCCTCTACCTTGTCAAGGAGGCCGCGCCGGTGCTCTCGCTGGAGTGCTTCCGCGAGCTCCTGAGGGCCGGCTACCGCGGGACGGCGCTCTCCCGCAGCCCCCCGGGCAGCCTGTCGTTCGAGGACGCTCCGCCGTTCGAGCACCGCTGGATATCGACCCGCGAGCGCTACGGCTCGCTCGGGCCCGACCTGACGGTCATCGAGCGCTGGCTGGAAGGGCTCGGGCGCAACCATGCCATCCTGATAGACAGGCTCGATTACCTCATCTCCGAAAACGATTTCGAAGGAGCGCTCCATTTCGTCCACCGGCTCCGCGAGATGGCCTACCTCCACGGTCACATAATCATCATATCGCTGGACCCGGCGACTCTGGCCACGACGGAGCTTCGGGCGTTCGAGAAGGAGGCCCGGGAGACCAGGGCCAGGTCGGAGAAGGGCCTGCCGGAGGACCTGCTAGAGGTGCTGAAGCACGTCTTTCGGCAGAACGGCCTGGGCATCAAGCCGACCATGAGGGAGATATGCTCCGAGCTGGGCCTGAGCCGGCCCACCGCGCGCAAGCGCCTGCGCAACCTCGTGCGCGCCGGGCACCTGCTCCTGGGTGCAAGCGGTAGGACGAAGGTCGTGGAGCTGTCGGAGAAGGGCAGGCGGGTCTTTTTGACATGAACACGAAAGACGCCGGTCCGCCGGCATATCACGCCCGGACGTTTTGTCCCATGGCAGGGGCGGAGCGACTGCGGTTTCCCTGTTTTTCCATCCCGTTTTCAATATGCCAATATAATCCGAACGCGCAATATCAGCCGATGCAGAAACGGTCGAATCGGGCGGCTTCCGAAAATCGCAAAGCAGGCGCGATGTCCCCCCGGCAGGCACGGAGCGGAAGATGAGAGGCGCAAGGATACTGATAGTGGAGGACGAAAACATCATCGCCAAGGACATAGCGCAGAGGCTGGAGGCTCTGGGCTACACGGTCGCCGACACGGTGGACAACGGGACGAATGCCGTCGAGGCCGCGGCCACGGCCGCGCCGGACCTTGTCCTGATGGATATCATCCTCAAATGCGGGATGGGAGGTATCGAGGCCGCCGGCATCATCCGGCGCCGCCTCGACCTGCCGGTCGTGTTCCTCACGGCGTTCGGCGACCAGGAAACGCTGAAGCGGGCCAGGATAACCGAGCCTTACGGATACATACTCAAGCCGTTCGAGGACCGGGAGCTCCAGGTGAACATCGAGATAGCCCTCCACCGCCACGCCTCCGAGAAGGCCCTCCGGGAGAGCGGGGAGCGCTTCCGGATGCTGGCCGAAGCCTCGTTCGAAGGCGTCCTGATATACCACGAAGGCGTCACGCTGGACGCCAACACCCGCCTCGCCCGGATGCTGGGCTACGAGCCCGACGAGATGCCGGGAAAGCGCCTTTTCGACCTGGTGGCGCCCCAATGCCGCGACGGCATCCGCAAAAAGATTCTCGCCGGAAACGATTCCGCGTTCGAGTTCCTGATGCAAAGGAAGGACGGGACCACCTTCCCGGTCGAGGCCCTCGGGAAGCCCATGAGGTACCGGTTGCCGGACGTCCGCGTGATGGTCTTGCGTGACCTGACCGTCCAGAAAGAGGCGGAGCGGGCATTGAAGCAGAGGGCGACATACGAGCTGTACGGCCTGGCGGTATCGGCCCTGCCGCTCATCACCCCCGGTGCCCACCAGCAGGTCCGGGAGGACCTCATCAAGATGTTCTCGGACCGGTTCGACAATTTCTTCAGACCCGGATACGTTAGGGCGGCGACCGCTCCCGGGAACGGGAGGCCGTCCATCGAGACCTACATGGCCTGGGCAGGGGACCTTTTCTCCAATTTCGGCATGGAGGCCGAAACCAGCATACGGGACGGGAAGGGACACCTCGAGCTCCGCTCCTGCCCCTGGAAGGACTATTCGGCCCAAAACCCCGTGTTCTGCATGCTCTGCCGCGCCATGGCGTCGCGCAGCTTCTCCTGGGCGGAGCCCGGCGGCTCGGTGGGCGTGACGGGCACCATCGCCGCGGGCCGCGACCGCTGCCGCCTGGAGCTCTGGCCCGGGACCGGGTAAATGATCCCTGACACGCCCATCGACGACCACGCCCCTTTCACTCTCTTTCAGCTTTTTTTTTACTATCCGGAAATACAGGGAAGGCGAATCGCGTATCTGCACCGGCAGGCCTGCCCTTCACGATGGGACCGGCGTCATGGGATGGTGTGCATGAACGGAAACGGACAGGACATGCCAGCGGCCCGTCATGGCCTTTCGGAAGGAGCTTTCGGAACCCCGGAGGTCCCGGGCTCGAAAATGGAATCGCCATCCGGCCTCGCCCGGCATGATTCCCACGGCTTCTCTGGCCATGAGATCGCCGGGACCGAACTCCAGGATGGAGTGTCCCTGGAATCGCTGGCCAGGCTCCAGGATAGGATGGAGGGCCGCGCAAGGGCCGACGGCGCGGCGTTCCGGCAGTGCATCCTGGACATCATTTCCGAGGTGGCGAATCTCCACGGCCGGAGGGCGGAGGACGTCCTGCCGATGATCGACATGGAGCACAACCTGCCATCGGCCAGGACGGCCTACCTGTGCGGCCTCATGATAGCGGAGCTGGTCTCCGGCTGCCTTCGCCACGCCGACGCGGGGTTGCCGGGCCTTTGCGTCAACATCACCTTCCGCCACACGGGGGCCGGGAAGAGCCTGCTTTCCGTCGCCGCAAGATGCGGCAGGCCGCAAGACCGCGCCGATCCGGTGCGAATCGGCCCCGCCGAGCTGGAGGCGGTGAGGCCCATCGTCCACCAGCTGCGCGGCGAGCTCGAGGGGGACGAAAGGGGCGGAACGCTCTTCAGGATAATATTCTGCGAGGCGGAGCCGGGGACTCCATGACGGGCGTGCTCGTGGTCGAGGACGAAAGGGTAGTCTCGCGGGACATCCAGCAGGGGCTCGCCGACCTCGGCTACCGCGTGGCGGGCATGGCCGTTTCGGGCGAGGAGGCCATTTCCAAATCCGGGGAGCTGCGGCCTGATCTGGTCCTCATGGACATCGTGCTCGAGGGCGAAATGGACGGAATCGACGCCGCCCGGACCGTGAACCGGCTTTTTGGCATCCCGGTCATCTTCCTCACCGCCCACGCAGACGAAAGAACGGTCGAGAGGGCCAAGGCCGCCGCTGCATTCGGCTACCTGATCAAGCCGTTCCTGGACCGGGACCTCAGGCTCGCCATCGAAATGGCCATCGAGAAATCCTCCGCCGAGAACGAGCTGCGCCAAAGCGAGGCGCGCTACCGGATGATAACGGCCGTGTCACCGGCAGGCATCTTCATGGCCGACGCGCAAGGCAACTACCAGTACGTGAACGAGCGTTGGACCCAGCTGACCGGCATGGGCCTCAACGAGGCCCGGGGCGAAGGCTGGCTTGGGGCGGTCCACCCGGAGGACCAGGAGAGGATATCGGCGGCCTGGAAGAAGATGGTGCGCTCCGGAGGAGGCTTTTGCCCCGAGTACCGCTTCGTGACGGCCGGAGGGAGGACGAGCTGGGTCGTCGGTGATGTCGCCGCCATGAATGACGCCTCCGGGAAGCCAGTAGGTTTCATCGGCACCAATCTGGACATAACCGAGCACAAGCGCGTCGAGGAGGAGCGCCGGGCGCTCCTGGTGCGCAGAAGCCAGGGCGAGCTGCACCGCCTGATGGTCAGCGCCCTGCCGTCGGTCGGCTCCGTCCTGTCCGAGGAGGCCCGGAACATGATGATGAGCCGATTCGGGGAGCTTTTGGAAAAGAACAGCAAGGCGGCCTTCCTCGGCGAGCTCGGGAGCTGCGCCGGCGGCGACTGCGGGGCGGAGGCGGTCCTTGGGCGCTTCCTGTCGGCATTTTCGGCCTGGATGGCCGATCTGGGCATCCGGACCGCCACCGTGGGCGGTAATGGCGCGGCCGGGCTTGTGTTCCTCAATTGCCCCTACGCGGAGGCGGCCCGGGAGAACGTCGTGTTCTGCCTCATGTGCCGGGTGATGACCAGCCGGGCGTTCGAGTGGACCGGCCTTCCGGGGGAGGTCGTGCAGATGTCGAGCCGGGCCGACGCCGGCGAAAGCTGCCGCTTCGACATAACGCTCCACGACCGCCCGAAGAAAGCGGCCTGAGCTGCAACGTCGCGCCGGGCGCGCCGGTCTTGTTGCGTCAGCGGCCCGAAGCGGAGGCGCCGGGCTGCGCTGCACCGCTCCGTGGTTCGGCTTCCGCCCGGCCGCGGGGCGGCGGCCGAATATCCTCGTCCTCGAACACGCCCGCAGCCTCGCTCTTGAGCAACGCGAGCTCGCTTTCCCTGAATGCCTGGGGATTCATTCCCAGCAGAAGCATGCCTCCGGTGCTCATCACCCGGTCGTTGAGGTACTGCACGAGCTTGATGACGGTCTGGAACCCGGTTTTAGACATGATGTACTCGACGCCCTCGATGAGAATAAGATAGTCCTTTGCCTCCCGGGTGAAATTGGAAATGGCCGTGCTAAGCGGCCCGAACTCGCCGGGGTCCATGCAGTTCTCGCCCGGTACGGCCGAGGAGGTCAGCCAGATGAACGGCGTCTTGTCGAGCTTGTAGAGCTCGCGGGCCTCGCGGGGCGGCCGCCGCGTGACCCAGAGGCCCAGGCGGCCGGACTTCAGGTAAAGGACGAAGAGCTCACGCGCCTGCTGCTTCTCCCGGAGGAAGATGTAGGTGGCGCCGGGCCTGAGCAGTTCTATCGGCGATTCCACGGCGCGCTCCTCCCTCTGCGGAACGATGAGCAGGCTCTTTTTCAACGCGGCCCGGCCAAGGACTAATGCTATCAGGGAACTGACGATGAGGTAGGTCGCCGCCAAGGAGATTCCCGGAACCACTGCGAGCATGCCGAGGCTCGCCGAAAGCCCGAGCCCTATGATCGTCAGGATGGCCCAGAGCTCGGCAGAAATCTCACCGGCTCCGGTCCAGAGCATCAGGAGCAGGGTGGACATTGAACCGAACACGTAGAAGGCCCCCGTTACCATGACCATCAGGTCCAGGGGCCCGAACGACGCAAACGGCGGAATCATCTGATGCGACACATGCATGGTCGAGGGAAGGAGGCCTCCTACCACGGCCAGCGAGAATGTGGATGCCAGGACCGGAAGGTAGATGATGAGGTATCCCAGGCCCGTGAAGCTGAGCCGCCTCCATTTGGAAAACGACAGTATCATATGAAGCTCCACCGCAACGGACCAGTAGACCAGGGTGTCCGACAATCCAAGGATGAACAGCTCGAACCCCGGCGGGATGCCGGCAGAGGAAAACAAGGTCAGGACTGCCGCGCAGACCAGGAGAACTATGAGCGCCACCGCGAGGTTGCGCGTCATCCCGGACCTGACGTTCCAAAGAAGGAACAGGGTCGTCAGGGAGATGGCGATCGTGCCGGCAAGCCCTGCCAGGATGAGAATCGTTGCAGGCTGCATCGGCCCTCACACCCCGGCCCTGCTTTTTTCCATGCGGGCCTTATCTTTCACGCCCGCCCTTTCCATCACGGGCGCGCACCCCCCGTCGCTCTCGTCGTGCACGGCCGATGCCTCGCTGCGCAGCAGGGCCATCTCCTCCGGCTTGAATGCGCCCGCGTCCAGCGCCACGAGCAGCACTCCCTGCGAGCTCATCACCTTGTCGTTTAGGAACTGCAAGACGTTCAGCGTGCCCTTGAACCCGATGTTCGAGGTAATGTACTCCAGGCCCTCGAACAGGATGATGTAGTCTTTGACCGCCCCCAGGAAGTCGATGAAGACCTTGCTAAGCCGGCCGGTGTCCGAGGGGCCGATGCAGACCTCGCCCTCGACGGTGGCGGAGGTGAGCCAGATGAAGGGCGTGTTGACGAGGCCCTGGGCCGTCCGTCCATCCCGCGGGTTTTTGCGCGTAACCCAAAGGCCCTGCACCCCGCTTTTGACCACCGAGGCGAATGCCTTCCGGGCCATTTCCCTGTCGCGGTGGAGGCAAAGGTGGGTCGAACCGGGCAAGAACTTCTTTTCAGGCGGCGTTTCCCCGGTCCCTTGCTCTCTTTGTGGGACGATCAACGGGCATTCCCTCATCACCGCGTAGGCAAGGGCGATGCCTACGAGCGACTGGAAGACGATCGGCACGGCGGTCGGCGGGAACCCGGGCAGGGGCTGCAATGCGAGCGGCGCATCCAGGAAGGTCACCGCAAGGAGCGCAAAGATCAAAGACATTTCCCATCTGGCGCCGGATGCGCCGGACCTGATTATGAGGCCCAAAAGGACCAGCGAGGCGATGAGGTATATCGATCCGACCGCCGCGACGACCGGCCCCAGGGGGCCGAATGTCACATGAAAGAAATCCGACTGCCCGCCCGAAGAGAACATCCCGGGCATCGCCGTCACCGCGCCTGCCAGGAGCACCGTGATGAACAGCGCGGGGGAATATGCCAGGGCGAGCGTGGCCGGCCTTGAGGGCTGGCGCCCCGTGCTATGGAAAAGCAATACCAGGTGGAGCATGGTGGCGGACACCCATATCGACATCACCTGCGGGACGATGGCGCCCGCTATCATGAGCGGGGAGGCGGCCCCGCCGTAGGAGAAAAAAAAGAGCATCGCTGTCAGTATTAGAAGCGAAAGGACCACCGTCGCCATCTGGCGCGACGGGGACGGCGGGGAATGGCGGAGCTTGAGGAGGGTGACCGCTGATATCAGCGTGGTTGCTCCCATCACGGCGAGAATAACCGGCGTCGCGGCGTACATCCTGCGTGATTCATTGAGCGCCCCCCGTTATATATTTTATCCTTTGCAAGACGCATTGTTCACGTGTACTGCCGGACAATGAGTGACCCGCACGCCCGGCAGCGACGATGTCCACGACAGGCCACTTGCGTTCAGGCCCGCGCTGCGGCGCCGGCATCGCGCTGCAACGGCCGGACCCCGACGTCACGCAGTTCGCGCCGCTCCTCGTCCGTGAGCAGGTCCGAGCAAAGCAGCACCGTCATGGCGGCCCGCTCGGCCTGCCGGCGCATTTCCACGAGCATGTCCAGCGTCGGGAAGAGCCCGGCGTTGGTCACCAGGTAGTCCAGGTCCTCGATGAGGACCACGCAGCCGTTGCATTGCTCGCCCATGTCCCGTATGACGTGTGAAAGCACGTCCACCCTGGCGGGCGAAAGGGATCTCTCGTACGGTGAATTGGCGAGCCATATCACCGGGGGGCGCGCCAGCCCCGTCTCCCGCCGCAACGCCGCCGGATGCGCCCGCGTGATGATTGCGCCCGGCGTGCCGGAGCGGACTGCATGGACGAACATCGCCCGGGCGCGCCGCCCATCGCCGGGCCCGGCGATGAAGAGCCCGGGCCGGGGCGGGGTGCCGCCCTTGATGGGCTGTTCGGCCGCCGGCACCGCCGAGACGGACTTGTACTTCAACGTTGCCTGCGTGAAGATGGCCCCGGCCGCCGCGGAAAAATACGGAAAGAGCGGCAGGTCGATGTTGTGGTACGGCAGGGTGAGGCTGTAGACCGGCCCTGACCCTATCATCAACGCAAGCGCGGCAATGAACACGTTCGGCTCCTCGCCGGTGAGCAATCGTGCCGCGCCCGTCAGGAACAGCACGGAGATGCTCGCCCCGAAGAAGAGGAGCGAGTAGATGGGGATGGCGGCGTCATCGGCCCGAAGGCCGGCCCGGGCGGCGAGGACGGCGAATATCACGCCAGGCAGAAGGAGGATGAGCGCCCTCCATGTCCGCGGCCCGGCAAGGACCGCTCCGCCGGCGTAGAACAGCATGAACAGCGCCACCATCGCCGGAAGCATCGCCGCGCACGCGACATCGATCTGGGCCGCGCCGGGGGCGTCCGGCCAGACGGTGGCGACATTTCGCAAAGCCAGCAGGGCAAGCAGTGCCGAGAGGGAGTACCCGGTCCGGTTGCGGACGGACCGAAGGACCAGGACCATCATCCCGAGGTCGGCAAACAGCGGCAGGAGCAGCCATTGCATCAGGAGCTCCCGCACCGGCGATATCACCTGCACGGTCATTCCATCCTGGACGGCCCCAGCGCCCGGAACTCTATGACGCGTGCTATCCGGGCCGGGTCCCAGGGGCCGTAGGCGGCCTCCCACTTGCGGCGGAAATCATCCAGCGACCGGGCGCCGTCCCGCACTGCCTCTTCCTCCGTGAACTGGCCCAGACGCCGGCGGTACACGTCGGTGACCAGCAAGCGCGAGAACGAGCGGTCGGACACCACGGACAGCTTGGCCTCGTAGATGCTCCCCGCCCTCATTCGCGTCCTGCGCAGGGGGCGCACGGCGGTCGTCTTCGAGCCGTACTGCACGAGCTTCACGTCGTCGGGGGAGAATAGCAGCGTTCCCGCCGAGCGGCGGCCCCAGCCCATGGAGCCGTTTGCCCACATGATGACCTTGAGCATCACGAAGGTCAGGGCGCCCCCCACGACCACCAGCGGCAGGAATCCGAGGCTGTAGAAGTTGGCGTGCCCCCAGAACCCGATGACCAGAAGCATCGAAACGACGAACAGCGCGGCGTTGCGGCCGGCCGGCGAGCCTAGCCCTTTGTACGGCACGGACGGGAATCTGTCGACCCGCTCTATTATTAATTTCGTCTCGCGACCGGAAATACCATTTTGCCCGGTCCTTCCGACAACACATGTCACTGGGCCGCGCCCGTTCTCCCTCGACGTGTCACTAAGAATTATGCCCGTGCCCGCCCGGACCCGGGGCTTTCCCCGAGAGCGGGAACGGCCTCCGCAGCCTCGCGCTCCTCGGGAGCCAAGACATAACAATTATATACGAACCGTCCAAATACCAATATGCAGACGGTTAAGCGGCATCATCCGGGCAGCTCCCATGCTTGAAGACGAATCGAAGGCAGCGTTCTCCGAGGGGCTCGACGATTTCCTCACCCAGGAGTTCGTCCGCTCGAAACCGGGCGCGAGATACCTCTTCACCTGCCGCTTCACGAAGGTCATGAAGCTGAACATGCTCATCCTGCGCCTCTGCCTGCAGGGCCGGCGTGAAAAGGGCATCTACGTCTCGATCGACCGGCCCCACAGCTACACCCAGCACAACCTCAAGGCGCTCGGCGTGCAGCAGGACGGCCTCATCTACATCGATACCATATCCCGGCTCACCGGACAACGGGCCGAGGACAGCCAGGTGAGGTTTCTCACCGATGGCTTCACGCTCCCGCTTCTGGACGACCTGTTCAGCCGGGCATTCCTGGCCGAGGGCGTCCAGAAGCATTTCGTGAAGATGGAGGACTTGAATTTCATCCTCCTGGACAACGTGCAGGTCATGACCCAGTATCTCTCGATGGAAAAGGCCCAAAGGATTCTCATCGGCCTCGGGGACCTTGTAAGAAAATACACGGCGATGAGGACGATGATGGTGATGGACCCCGAATCCAGTCCGGAGCTTTGCAGGTTCCTACGGACCCGGTGCGATCGGGAGCACCCGATTCCGGAGGGGTGGCTCTGAATGAGCTCGATGGCCGAGTTCAGAAAGACCGCCTCCGGCGGGGGAGGCGTATTCGTCCTGGATGTGAAATGCACCCAGATGACCCGGACGCTGATCGATGTGCTCCGGCACCTTCTCAACGAGCGGGAGGAATCGGGCGTCGTCTTCTCCGTGGACAGGCCCTCGGCCTTCCTCAGCCGCCTGCTGGAGCGGCAGGGCGTCCCGCAGGACCGGCTCCTCTACCTCGACGCCGTGACCAACATCTCCGGGGAGGACTTTGCCCCAAGCGACAAGCTGGAGCTCTTCAGCTCGCCGTTTTGCGTCAATCTGTTCTCGGAGTTCGTCTCCTGCCACTCCGACAAGGTCGCCGCCGGCCGGAAGGGGTTCGTGGTCGTGGACAACCTGGCCGCGCTCAAGCCCTACATGACCGACCCCTGCGTGGAGCGCATGGTCAACGCGCTCTCCACCCTGGGCCGGGGCAATCCGGATTTCAAATGCATCTTTGTGATGGACAAAAGCTCAACGCCGGAGCTGTACGACATTGTCCTGCGGCACGGCGGCCGGGAGGTGTCTTCGTGATATTCGACGGTTTCGAATACAATGTCTTTATAGAAAGAGGCACATATCAGACAGGAACAGAATCGTGGCGACGGTGAGAACATGGTCGGGGATACTCTCGAGCGGGTAAAGTCGGGGATAAACGGGATGGACGAGATGATGCAGGGCGGGTTCGCGTTCCCGTCCACGGTCCTGGTGGCCGGGAGCGCCGGCACGGGAAAGACGACGTTCGCGCTGCAGTTCTTGGCAAGGGGCGTCAGGGACGGCGAGCAGGGCCTCTTCTTCACGACGCTGAGCGAGCCGACCCAGTGGATGCTGCGGTTCGTTACGCACTTCACTTTCATAGACAAGGACTCTTTCGGCAAGCAGATCAAGTACGTCGATCTTGGCCCGGTACTGCGCAAGGACCGTGACCCGGACATCCTGCTCAAGTACATCGACGACCAGATAGCCGAGCACATGCCCCAGCGCATCGTCATCGACCCCATCTCCGTCATCGGGAACATGATAAAGGGCGACTACCGCATGTTCCTGTACGATCTGGCCAACCACCTCAAGAACTGGCGCGCCGTCTCGATAATGACCGGCGAGGTGCTTCCCAACGAGCCCTACCCCGTGGAGATCTCGTACATCGTCGACACGGTCGTCCTGCTCTCGCTGGGCCTCACCTCCGAAGGGACGCGGCGCAAGTACCTCGAGATACTCAAGATGAGGGGCACCCAGCACACCACCGGCCAGCACCTGATGGACGTTTCCCGGGACGGCATAACCGTGACCGTAGGGCTCAAGTAGCCCGGGGTCCGTGGGCTCCATGACCCGTCAGAACGAGGCAGTGATGCAGAAGCTGCGGGGCGCGCTCGATTCCCCGCCCTCGATCCGCAAGCTCCTCATCACGATGCGGGCCCAGTCCGTGACCAGGGTGGACCTGGCGGTGGCAAAGATCCTTCTTTCGGAGAGGAACGAGCGGGGCATCTACATCACGATCGACCGGCCCGACAAGCACGTGCTCATGATACTGGAGAAGCACAACATAACCGGACCGGGCGAGGCCTCGTCCGAGATGGAACCGGTTGCCAAGCGGCTCTTCATTGCCAAGGGAATCTTCTCGCCGGCGGTGTTCATAGCCGAGCTAATGAACCGGACAGCGAACCCGCACTCCGGGCCGGCGCTCGACGCCGAACTGCGGGCGATGAGATTCCTGATGGTGGACAATCTGTCCACGCTTGCGGCCTATAACGGGCCCAAGGGAATCGACGCCTGCTTCGGCCACGTGGCAATGTTTCTTATGAAGTACCCCTCGCTGCGGTTCATCGCCCTGGCCGGCCGCGATTCGCTGGGGGCGCTCGGTCCGGACGCCCCCGGGTTCTTCAACATGATGGTCGGCATCCCTGACGATTGGCTGATGGACTGAGGCTGGGAGCGGAGGGAAGGCGCACCGACGGCGCCGCCCCCCGACATATGGAGGGTCATGCAGGGGGAAAAGAGGCACGCGCAGGCCTTGCTGGAGCTTGGCGAGGGAGCGGAGCGCTCCGGCGACGTTGGCGGGGCCCTGGGCTGGTACGACGCCGCGGCGCGGGCCGACCCCCGGTTCCTGGCGGCATACCGGAACCGGTGCTCCCTGCTCCGCCGCATCGGCCAAAACGCCGAGGCGCTGGCCACCGCGGCGGCGTTCGCCGCGGCGCTTCCTGGCGAGGCGGCGGCGCACCACGAGGCCGGGCTTTGCCTTCTGGCGCTTCACCGCACGGAAGAGGCCGCAACGGCGCTCAGGCGCGCCGTGGCAATCGACCCCCGGCTACTGGCCGCGTGGAGGAACCTGGGGGTTGCCCTGGGCAAGCTCGGCCGCCACGAGGAGGCGTTCTCGTGCTTCGACCGCGCCGAGGGCCGCGAGCCGTGCGCCATGGCACCGGCGCCGCCCCAGCACCGGTGCCCGGAGCTCGCCGAAGCCGTGCACGACCACATGGTCGGCATGATGGATTCCGGCGGGGGCTTCACCCACATCGCCGCCGACGGCCCGTTCTCGTTCAAGGCCGCCGTGGCCGTTTTGGGATTCCTCCTCAGGGACTACGACATGGACGGCGTGGTGGTGGCGGTCGCCAGGCCCCCGCAGGTCTACCGGCAGACGCTGGCCCGGAGGGTTTCCACGCCCCATCCGCCGCACTACATCGAGGTGGCGGTCTCGCCTGTCGAAGATGCCGGCTTTGTCACCGCGGCCGCGCCCGGTGGCCGACCACCGGCCAAAGCCGGTGGTCTGCTCTCGCATGACTGCACCGCCCGGGAATCGGCCGGAGCCGCCGGCGACGTGACGACGCTTTCGGCGTTCGAGCCCGATCGCGTCGCCGCCGCGGTGAAGGCCGCCCTCCAGAATGTCGCCGGACGCTACGGCGGCGAGGAGCACTTCGTCCTGATGGACGATCTGGCGGCCATGGAGTTCTACAACGGGACCGAGGTGGTGAGAAGGTTCTCCGCCGGATTCTTCGGCGAGCTCTCCAGCCTGGGGATATTCTCGTTCGCAGTGCTGCCCGAGGCGCGGGCCCACCTTCTGGGGCCGGTGCCGTTTTCCCTTAGGCAGAGGCTGCGCGTCGAGGGCCGCTGGCTCGCCGAGGCTTGAGTGACCGGACAGCGCCCGCGGCGACCTTGTCCCGGAATCGTTTTCGGTTAGGTCACTGCACATGATCCAGCATTACCGGTAATGGGCACACCGGGAGGGTCGCAACCATAGCGCTGGCCGAGAGAAAAAATATTAATACGACGGGGTACAATGATTCCATCGCGATGCAAGAAATGGGTCCTCGGGATCTTCTGGGCCGTTCCGTCTCCGACGACAAGGGCGCCCCGCTGGGCGTGATAAAAGGCGTCCACCAGCTGCGTGTGGCCGGCGGTTTCGAGGAGGTCACGATTCAAAACGGCAGGGGCCTCATCTTCGCCAGGATAGACGAGCTCTCCCCGTCGGGGAAGGGGTTCGTGCTCGCCAACGGCTTCCATCACGTCGAGTGAGTCCTCCGTCGAGGGAACGGTTCACGCGCGCAACGGCGCCTTCCGGTCCTTGCGCCGCTCATCGGCATCTTCCGTCTGTTTCTGGGGGCCTCGGTGGCGGCGCCCGGGCGGACGCCGTTGTGCCCCGCATTTCCCGCCGCCTCCGGCCGCCCTCAGTGACCTGCCCGCGCCGGCGCATTCCGCATACCAGTAAGACCGGCAACATGTCACTGCAACCGGGCCCTTCGCGGCGGCGGCCCGCCGAGGGAGAATGGCCCTCCCCCGGTGGCTTCTGCCGTCGGTGAAAGCGGTTCCCGGACGCCGACAGGCAATATATTTATATGACGGTCATCAATAACATGTTTGACAGATTGCAGGAACAATGCGGTCCGTACCCTGCACCCCAGCTGTTTGCATCGGGACCGCATCCAGGGATGGAACGATGCCGAAAGAAGATAGGGACGGGTTCGGGAAGGATGGCAAAGGCGCCAAGGATGCGGATAGGTTGCCCCCGCCGCCCCCCAGAGCCGATTTCCCGAAGGTGCCGGAGCCCGAGAAATGGGTGGCGGTCCCGGTTACCCCCGAACTGCCCCGCGCGATCGCCCATCCTCCCGAGGCCGAGCCGGTGGCCGACATTCCCGAGGTCAAGGCGGAGCTTGTCGAGGAGGCAAAACCCGACCCCCGCGCGCTATTTGAGAAACCGGCGAAGAAGATACCCAAGCGCCCGAAGGCCAGGGGGCTCGTCAACAGAGGCGGGCTCACCAACGGCGGGGGCGGCCCGGAGGACCTTCGGTCGCCAGCGGTGCGGGCCTGCGGAACCGCCGGAGCCTCACCAACGGAAACGGCCTGACCAACGGCAATGGCATGGTCAACGGCCGCGGCCTTACAAACGGCAACGGCATGGTCAACGGCCGCAAGCGCGGCATGGTCAACGGCCGCGGCCTCACCAACGGGAACGGAATGGTCAACGGCCGCAGGCGCGGCATGGTCAACGGGCGCGGGCTGACAAATGGGAACGGGATGGTGAACGGGCGCCGTCGCGGGATGGTCAACGGGCGCGGCCTCACCAACGGCGACGGCAGGGTGAACGGCCGCGGGCTCACGAACGGCCGCTCGGCAGTCAACGGCAACGGCATGGCCCTGGACGATGCGCAGCCGCGCAGGCGCGCCCGGACTGGCTGGATAGCGGCGGGCGTGGTCCTTTCGGTTCTGGCTGCCTCCATCCTTGGCTACTTCTTGCTGGTTTCCACCGAGAAGGGCGTCCATGTCGACGGCAGCTTCTCGGACTGGTCGGGCGTCAAGAAAATAAGCGACGCGTCGGTGGACGCGGCCGATCCCGAAATAGACCTGAGGGAAACAGCGATGGCCGTCGACGACACCTCGGCCTCGTTCTATGCAAAGACCGATGGGAAGATGCTCGGAGGGCGCCAAAACGGAATCGACAGCGTGTATGTCTTCATCGACAAGGACCAGAATACCGCAACGGGCTATCCGGTCGACAGTGTTGGCGCCGAATATGTGCTCATGGTCGACGGTTACGACGGTCATGTCTCAGCCTCGGGCCTTTACAGCTTCTCCCGCGACGCGGGGAAGGCGGGGAACGACTGGAACTCCAAGACAGCGGTGGGCTCGTCGAGGGCCGTCGCATCCGGCAGCGAGCTGGAGGCGCAGGTTCCGCTGTCCGATTTGGGGGGCTCCCGCGCGATGAACGCGGTCGTGTACGCCAAAGACAGCGCCGGCTCGGACGATTTCGGGCTTGTGATGGCAAGCGGCAAGAGCTCGCTTTTGGTCTCGTGGCGGCAGACCGGACCCTCCACGGCGGCCCTGGGCCAATCGTCGGTCCAGCTCCTCCGGCTCGAGCTGGAATCATTTGGCGGGGCGTCCACAGTCACATCTTTGCGCGTGTGGGCCAACCCGGGAACGACCTCAACGGACATAGGCCGGCTCTCGCTGGCCACCAGCTCGGGGCAGGAGATTCCCGGCACCGCCGGCACAATCAGCGCCGGCAGCATCTCGTTCAACCCCTCCACGCCGCTGAATGTCGGATCCTCTGAAACGCTCGTCCTGACGGTCCAGACAACGGTTCCCGTGGACGCAAGACCGGCTCGGGCGATAGGCCTTTCGATGATGTCGCCGTCGGACGTGACGGCCGATACCGGCGCGATCACGGTCGAAGGCGGCGCCGTTCAACTGACCTATATCGGCGCGCCCGCCGCCAAAATATCCATCGACGGCGCGTTCTCCGACTGGGACGCGGTGGCGTCGCATGCCGATCCGAAGGGCGACGTGCCCAACCCGAACGTGGACGTTACCGATTTCCGCGTCGCAAACGACACCGGCTCGCTCTATTTCATGGCCAAGGTGGACGGCCGGATGATGGGCGGGGCGAACATTCCTGAAGCGAAGCTCAGGCCTTCCGGCGGCGGAGGCGGCGGCGGAGGCGGGCCGGTGACTTTGCCTGTCCTCGCCGGAGAGGACTCGTTTTATCTTTTCATCGACACCGATGGGTCGGCGGCCACGGGCTACATCGGCGGCGGGATTCCCGTCGGCGCGGAATACATGGTGAAGATGACCGGCCAGAACGGGCGGGTCCTTGAGAGGAAGGTCCACGCGTTCACCGGCGGGTCCGACCGTGAGAAATGGAGCTGGGCCGACGGGACCGACGTGGCCGCCGCTACGGACGCGACGCGCCTCGAGTCCTCCGTTGCGCTAAGCGACATCGGCTCGCCGAAGGCAAACATCAGCCTGTTCTACTACGCCACCGACTGGAAGGCCAACCGTGACACCGGGAGCAGGGTCGGATACGACCTGCGCGCCGGCGCCGGCGGCCGGTCATTCACGGAAGGCCTGCAGCATCTCGAGGGCGGCCTGTTCCTGCCGGGCGACGGTGGCCCGCAGCCGCTTCATGCGCCCGAGTTCCGGGATGTTCTTTTGCCTGTGGCCGGCATTGTGGGCATCTTCGTCGTCATCCGCCGGAAGCGGGGCCGGCGGAAGGACGGGGGCGCCTGAGGGAGGGGAAGCATGGCTTTGCTCACCGGGGTCATGCGGTTCCGGATAGGGTTGGCGCTGTCGGTCCTGGGCCTGGCCGGGGCCGTCGTGGGAATCTATTGGGACCCCATCAACGGACGGGAGCTTGCATCCGGGTCCATCGGCATCATGCAGGCGCTGGTCACAGCGGGCGGGGCGGCGCTGTGCGTACTTGGCGCTGTTTTGATGGTGCTCCCGCGGCGGGTGCCCGAAACGCCTGCCCCGGTGAAAAAAACCCCTAAGGGGGCGGTAGCGGGACTGGACGGCCCACCCGCGAAGAAGAAGAAGAAAAATAAGCTTGCCCGGAAGCGCCGCCGCAACAGCATCCGGCGGTAGCGGCCGGGGACCTCTTCCAGGTGAACGGGCTGGATGGCCATTCTTCCTAGGGAAGCCTCTCGACGGCGATTCCGCGGGCGCGGACCGCCAGCATGAACGCCTGGGAGAACTGCCCGGCGTCCAGTAGCTCGCGGGCCTTTGTCAGAAGGCGGCGGGCGTCCTCGTTGGCGCGGCCCCGGGCCCCCTCCTCGTCCAGCTTCTTCTGAAGCTGCTCTATCTGGTGGAGCGCCTGGTCCTCGTCGATGAAGTGTGAGGCGGCCACCTCGCACCCGGTGGACACTGCCTCGCCGGGCATCCATATCATTTCTTGGACTGCAAGGTATAAGCAATAATTGGTGCGGCGTCCAATCGTCGGGGAATATATTCTGCATGTATGCTTTTGGAGCAAATCCCCTGCCGGCCGCCTTTCCTTTCCATAAGTTTCAGCCGGCTTTTCGACATCCAGATATATCACGGACGATCAAGTATTGAACGCCGGGTCTGGCCCTGCGTGGCCGGCGGCCGGGCCTTCTGGGCCCGTTCGGGGAAAGGGGTGAAGGCGATGTCATGGTGTCGGCGTGGGGCGCTCAAGGTCTGCGTGCTGGGGGACCAGGGAGTGGGGAAGACCTCGCTGGTGCGCCAGCTGGCGGAGGGCAGGTTCGAGGAGCTTTATATCACGACCGTCGGCGCCAAGGCCAGGACGGTAACGGTCGGCGGAAAGGTCCCGGGGTTTTCCCGGGAATGGCTCCAAAAGCTCGTTTTGTGGGATGTCACGGGCCACGGCGGGCCGGAGGCTGCCGGGCCGTTCCTTCGGGGCGCCCGCGCCGCGCTGGTGGTCGCCGACGCGACGCGGCCGGACACGCAGGTCAACATGTGGAAATGGGTGGAAGCGGTAAAAGGGGTGGATGAGGCGGAAGTGGCGCAAAAGGGGGCAGGCGGCGTCCCGATGATGCTCGTCATCAACAAGACCGACATCATCGGGCCCGACTTCGACATCGGCCCGGTTATGGAGCTCTCGCACGAGTACGGGATACCGTTCCGGCTGACCAGCGCGCGAACAGGCCGGAATGTCCCGGCGGCGTTCTCGGACCTTGCCTCCCGGCTGGTCCGGCCCTGGGCCGCCAACGAAGCCAAAGCTGCGCGATCGGCCCCGTCCAGGCAGTTGAGGCGGCCGACCGGCCGCTTCGACCGCTGGGATTTCTCGGCCGGGTACTGGCCGGGCGACCCCGGCCCCGCCGGCTGGCCGGGCCCGCACGGGTCGGGCGTGGCAGGCTTAGCCGGGCGGGCGTTGGGCTGAAAATACTTCAGGCCCGTGACGGAAAATGCGCGCTATTCATGAGCCCGACCGCCTGATTTTGGGCGGGATAATTATTTATATCCGTGCAAGCAATAGATGCGCTTAACCACCCGACCGCAAGGAGCGCGTTACCATGGAAGAACGTCCCTCCGGACAAGAACCGCGCCCAAACGAGCCTGAAGCCCTCCCCGAAACGAGCGATCGCTTCCGTCAGCTCTTCGAGGACGCGCCGCTCGGATACCAGTCGCTGGACGCCGACGGTAAAATCATCATGGTCAACCTGGCCTGGCTCAAGCTTCTGGGCTTTACCCACGATGAGGTCGTAGGCCGGCCGTTTTCCGATTTCCTCGCGCCCGGCGGGGCGGAGCTGTTCCGGGAGCGCTTCCCGTTGTTCAAGGAAAGGGGCGAGACCCATAACGTGGAGTTCGACATGGTCCAAAAGGACGGGAAGACCATAACGGTTTCTTTCGAAGGTCGGATATCCCGCGACCCGGACGGGAGCGTCCGCCAGACGCACTGCATCCTCACCGACATCACGGAGCGCAGGCGGGCGCAAGAGGAGCTGGAACTGGCCCCCCGCGAATGGCAGGCCACGTTCGACAGCCTCACCGACGCAACCTGCATAATCGATTTGGAATCGGTAATCCAAAGATGCAACGGCGCCATGTCCACGATATTCGGGAAGATCCGGGAACAGATCATCGGACGCCTCTGCTGCGAGATCGTGCACGGGACCAAAGAGCCCCTGCCGGATTGCCCGGTCCAAAAGATGAAGAGGTCTCTTCGGCGCGAGTACATCGAGTTCCGATTCGATGGCCGCTGGCTCGAGGTGGCCGCCAATCCCATATTCGACGGCTCGGGCGCCCTCAAGGGGGCCGTGCACATCGTCAGGGACATCACCCTAAGAAAAAAGGCCGAAGAGAAAAACACCCTCCTTGCCACCATGGTCGACGCCTCCCCCGTGTCCATCACGGTCCACGATTTCGATGGTAAATTCCTTTATGCAAATGACCGGACCCTGCAAATGCACGGGTATACGAGAGAGGATTTTTTGGCGCTGGACCTCGGCGAGCTGGATATGCCCGAGACCGCGGCGCTCATAGCGGAAAGGATGAAGGAGATTCGGGAGAAGGGAGCGGCCCTTTTCGAGGTCCGCCACCGCCGGAAGGATGGAACGACCTTCCCGCTCCTCGTACATGCGAAGCTGGTGCAGTGGGAAGGCAGGCAGGTTATATTGAGCATGGCCACCGACATTTCGGAAAAAAAGCGCGCCGAGGAGTCGATGCGGGTCAGCGAGGAGCGGTTCCGCAAGATGTTCGAAGAGGGGCCGCTGGGAATGGCCATCTCGGCAATGGACCTTCGGTTCGTTGCCGCCAACGAGATGTTTTGCCGAATCGTCGGCTATTCCGCCGACGAGCTCAAGCGTCTGACGTTCCGCGAGCTTACGCACAAAGACGATGGTGATATGGATGTGAAGGGCATCCGGGAGCTGGACAACGGCGAACGGACGGTCTACCGAACCGAGAAGCGGTATGTGCGCAAGGACGGGGCCGAAATCTGGGGCAGGCTGTCCGTGTCTCTGCTGCACGACGCCGGCGGCCGGGCGGTCCACCACCTCGTGATGCTCGTGGACATCACCGCCCTCAAGCGCCTCGAAGGCGCAATAGAAGAAAGCGAGGAGTGGAACCGCTCGCTCGTCGAGAACACCTCCGAAGGCATATTGCTGACCGCACCCGACGGCCGAATCCTTTCGGCCAACCCGGCCGCCTGCCGTATGCTGGGGCGGACGGAGGAGGAGATATGCCGGCTCGGGCGCGACGGGGTGGCCGATACAAGCGACCCTCGCCTGGAGGCAGCGGTCGAGGAGAGAGCCCGCACCGGGAAGTTCAGGGGGGAGCTGACGTTTGTCCGCCAGGACGGGACGAAGTTCCCGGCCGAGGTCTCCTCCACCATCTTCGAACTGCCGGGTGGGGAGAAGCGGACCGTGATTATAATCAACGACATCACCGAGCGCAAGCGGGCCGAGGCGGCCCTTCAGGAAGCGAAAGAACGGCTGGAGATTCGCGTGGAGGAAAGGACATGCGAACTGGAACTGGCAAACCGCACGCTCCGGGAGGAGATGGCCGAACGCCTGCGGGCCACCGATGCCGTCAAGGCCGAGCGCAAGCAGTTCTACGACGTCCTGGAAACTCTGCCGGCTTACCTGTTGCTCTTGACGCCGGACCACCACGTGCCCTTTGCCAACCGCTTCTTCCGGGAGCGCTTCGGCGAATCCCAGGGCCGCCGTTGCTTCGAGTACCTGTTCAAGCGCAACGAGCCCTGCGAGAACTGCATGACCTACGATGCGCTGAATAATATGGCGCCCCTCGAGTGGGATTGGACCGGTCCGGACGGCCACAATTACCACGTCTATGACTTCCCGTTCAAGGACACGGATGGCTCTACCCTCATAATGGAGATGGGCATCGACGTCACCGAGCGCATGCGTGCGGAGGAAGATCTGCGCCGGCACAAGGAGCATTTCGAGAGGATGGTCGGGGAACGGACGGCGGACCTCGAGATGAGGAACGTGCAACTCGCCAACGAGGTTGCCGAGCGCAAGCATGCCGAGAACGCGCTGCGGGAATCGGAGGAGAAGTTCAGGAATCTCGCGGAGCAGTCCCCGAACATGATATTCATCCAGATGAGGGGCCGGGTGGTCTACGCCAACCGGCGCTGCGAGGAGCTTCTGGGCTATAAAAGGGAGGAGCTCTATTCGCCCGACTTCGACTTCTTCCGGCTGGTGGCGCCGGAGTTTCGCAATCTCAACGCCGAAAGATACGGGGCGCATCTCAGCGGCCGGGACCTTTCGCCGTACGAGTATGCGGTCGTCGGCAAAAACGGCAAAAGAATCGACGCCATCCTGAGCACCCGGCGCATTTTTTTTGGCGGCGAGCCCGCCATGCTGGGCATGATAACCGACATCTCCGAGCGCAAGCGGTCGGAATTGGCCCTGAAAAACAGCGAGCAAAAGTACCGCGAGCTCTTCGAGAACGCCCAGATAGGCATGTACCGCTCCAGAATCGACGGGTCGGCGTTTATCGAGGTGAACCGGAAGATGGCCGAGATATTCGGCTTCAGCCGCGAGGAACTGCTCAGAGCTCCCAGCATAAGCCGGTGGGCCGACCCAAGCGAGCGGGACCGGGTCCTGGCCATCCTGAAAGAACGCGGTGGAACGCTCGTGAATTACAGGACCCGGATGCTGACCAAAAACGGGGAGATCAAAGACGTCGAGGCCTCATTTAAATTGCACGAAAAGGAGGGGTTTATCGAGGGCACAACGGCCGACATTACCGAGCAAAAGCGGGCCGCGGACGCCTTGCAGGAGAGCGAACAAAGGTACCGTTCGCTGTTCGAGAACATGCAGGAAGGGTATGCCTATTGCAGGATGAAGTTTGACGACCGCGGCCATCCGGTAGATTGGACCTATCTCGACGTCAGCGGCGCGTTCGGGCGCATCACGGGGTTGGAGAACGTTGTCGGAAAGAGTGTCCTGGAGGTGCTTCCAAACATCAAGGAAACGAATCCCGAGCTTTTCGAGCTCTACGGCCGGGTCGCCCGAACGGGCAAGCCGGAATCGAAGGAGGTCAACGTATCCGGATTGGAGATGAAGACCGGTTGGCTGAACATCTCGGTCTTTTGCCCGGCGAAGGGGGACTTCGTCGCGGTCTTTTCCGACATCACCGGGCGGAAGAAGGCGGAGCTCGCCATGCGCCGGGCGCTCATGCGCTACGAGCTCGAGGAGGGCCGCGTGTACTTGGTCGTTGAAGGCGATCCCCGCATCTCGTTCGAGGCCTTCAGGGACCTGCTGAAGGCGGGCTATGACGGCTTCGTGGTCACGAGGGTCACCGGCGCGGGCTTGGAGCTGTGGCAGGAGCTCCGTTGCACCGTCGTGCCCCTTTCGGCAAAGGCCGGGAAAGGCGCTCTCCCGCCTGACGCGGAAGAGCTGGAACGGTGGGCCGAAAGTCTCGCCCCGGGCAAGGCCGTGCTTTTCGACAGGCTCGATTACCTGGTGACCGGGATCGGGTTCAAAAAGACCATTCTGCTCGTTCACCGGCTCGGCGAGATCGCCCATCACAACGGCCACATCATCCTCCTGTCCGTGGACCCGGCGACGCTTGAGGCGAAGGAGGTGCGCCTGCTGGAAAAGGAGGGGCGGCAGGTCGAGCCGCTGGTACGGGAGAGCGTTCCGGAGGACCTTCTCGAGACGATGAAGTACATCTACGAGAAGAATATAGCCGGCGTCAGGCCAACGCTCGCCTCTGTTGGGCGCGACCTTGGGCTGAGCCAGCCCACGGTGAGAAAGCGCATGCGCGAGCTTCTCCATCTCGGGTACATCGTTTCACATGCAAAAGGCAGCGCCAAGACGCTGGAGCTCACGGAAAAGGGCCGGGCCGTGTTCCTTCGCTAGTTTCACTACATTTCACTCTTTTTTTCACATAGGCTTAATTGTTCGTCCGGGAGTGTAATGGCCGGATAGTTGTGCGAGCGCATATGCCCTTTGAGCCAGGGGTCTCGAATATAGGCGCCGGACCGCCAAACGACGAGGAGCTCAGGCGAATCCGGCACCTCGCCTCGTTCCCCGAGAAGGACCCCAACCCGGTCATCGAGCTTGACCTCTCCGGAACGCTCACGTTCTCCAATGCCGCCGCCGACCGGCTCGCGAATGATGCGGGGGCAAAGGATGCCGCCGCCTTGCTTGCCGCCGATCTTCCCGCAATAATGGCGGAGCTGGAAAGCGCCGGTGGGAAGGCGGTCGGGCGCGAGCTTCTGGTGAAAGGCCAGACTTACAAAGCGGGTTACCATCTCGTGGCCGACCCGCCCCGGGTGCGGGCGTACCTGCGGGACATCACGCGGCAAAAACGCGCCGAGGACGAGCTTCGCGCCTCGGGAAAAGATCTGGACCTGCATAACCGCATTGCCGAAGTTTTTCTGACCGTCCCGGACAATGACATGTACACCGAGGTCCTCAACATCGTGCTGGCGGCGTTCGACAGCCGGCTGGGCGTTTTCGGCTACATCGACGAAAAGGGTGCCCTCGTGGTCCCGTCATTGACCCGGCAGGTCTATGACCGCTGCCAGGTCGCCGACAAGACGTTCACGTTCCCGCATGAGACCTGGGGCGACAGCGCCTGGCCGCGGGCCATTCGGGAAAAGAGGGCGGTCTGGTCGAACGAGCCATCGGCCATGGCGCCCGCGGGCCACGTGCCGGTCCGCAGGCATATCTCCATGCCCATCGTCCACAAGGGAGAGGCCATCGGGCTGTTCCAGGTCGCCAACCGGGGGACCGATTACGCCGAGGAGGATGTCCTGGCCCTGAGATCCATCGCAGACTACGTCGCGCCCTTGCTCCACGCACGGCTTGAGAGGGACCTGTGGGAGCGGGAGCGAAGACAGGCGGAGGAGGCGTTTGCTTCATCTGAGCAGTTTCTCAGAAACATTATCGAACAGAGTCCGGTAAGCCTGTGGATTTCTGATAGCGAAGGGACGCTGATAAAGATGAACCGGGCATGCCGGGAATTGTTCGGGGCAAAAGACGAAGATGTTGTAGGGAAATACAATATCCTCAAAGATAACGTAATCGAGGATCAAGGTTTTATGCCTCTGGTCGAAAATGTCTTCGAAAAGGGAGAGATTGCTCGATTTATAATCGATTACGACCTTCCAAAGGTTAGACATATTGAAGTAAAGGGAGGTACGCACAGAATTCTTAATGTGGTTGTTTCGCCAATCAAGGACATACACGGCAAATTAACAAACGCGCTGGTCCAGCACGAGGACATCACCGACCGCAAGCGGGCGCAAGAGAAGATTTACCTCAACTCGATGATACTTCACCAGTTAATATCATCGGTCTCCACCGCCGACATCAACGGGGTCATCGATTATGTCAATCCCGCGTTCCTGAAGCTCTGGGGCTACGAGAGCGTGGAGCAGGCCATAGGCCAATCTTTCGGCTCCTTCTTCGCAAGGCCCGAGGACGCCGACACTGTCCTGGAGGCAATTGCCAAGAACGGATTCTGGGAAGGGAGGTTCCTGGCCAATAGGAAGGATGGCATCAGGTTCTTCTGCCATGGATATGCCTCGAAACTGCTCGACTCGAAGGGAAAGCACATAGGATACGAGTCGACGAACCTCGATGTCACGGACATTGTAAAGGCCGAAGAACATATTCGGCTGAACGCGGAACGTACGGAGACGCTCGTCCGGATAAACCAGATGACCGGCTCCACGCTCCAGCAGATCACGGATTTTGCCCTCGAGGAGGCGGTCCGGCTGACCGGGAGCACTATAGGATACCTTGCGTTCCTCAACGAAGACGAGAGCGTGCTCACGATGCATTCGTGGTCGAAGAGCGCAATGGCCGAATGCGCGATAGTCGACAAGCCAATAATCTACCCGGTCGACACGACGGGCCTGTGGGGAGATGCCGTCCGGCAGCGGCGCGCCGTCATAACGAACGACTACTCGGCCCCCGTTGCCGGAAAGAAGGGTTACCCGAAGGGGCATGTGACAGTCAGCCGCCACATGAACATCCCCGTGTTTTCGGGAAAGCGCATCGTGCTAGTTGCGGGTGTCGGCAACAAGACCGAACCTTACGATGAGCGCGATGTCAAGCAGTTGACCCTCCTGATGGAAGGGATGCACAATCTCCTGGATCGCAAGCGGGCCGAATGGACGATACTCGAAAGCGAGGAGCGCTTCCGCACGCTGGTCGAGACCATGAATGACGGGCTGGCGATACAAGACACTGCGGGCATTCTTACCTACACCAATCCGAGTCTCTGCCAGATGCTTGGGTATGCCAAGGAAGAGATAATCGGCAGACCATGGAAGAGCCTCATCGATCCGGAAGCGCTGAAGGTCCTCGCCGATCAGATGGCAAAATGGAATGCCGGCCAAAAAGGGACGTACGAGATCCCCTGGCGGACCAAGGATGGCCGGACCCTTAACACCCTGATATCGGGGGCCCCGATCCATGACCAGGCGGGAAATCTCAAAGGCAGCTTTGGGGTCATCACCGACATCAGCGAGCGCAAACGGGCGCAGGACGCGCTGCGGCTCAAGAACCTTGTGTTCGATGCATCGATAGCTGCAAACAGCATTTCCGATCGCAATGGTGTCACAACAGAGGCAAACGATGCGTTCCTGCGGGTCTGGGGCTTTCAGAACAAGGACGAGGCGGTCGGCAAGCCCATTTTGCATTTCTTGAACGACCCAAACGAGGCTGTAGGGATAATCACGGCTTTGAACAACACAGGGGAATGGAAAGGGGATTACACCGCTAAAAGGAAAGACGGTTCGACATTCATCGCATATGGTCTTGCGACGACCGTCAAGGATGAGAGTGGCGAAATCATCGGTTATCAGTCCGCCGTCATGGATGTCACTGAACAGAGGGACGCGGAACGTGAGCTCGAGAGATACCGTGACCATCTTGAACAACTAGTTGCAGAACGTACGGCGGACCTGAAGAAATCCGAGGAGAAGTTCAGAACGTTGGCAGATTTTACATATGACTGGGAATACTGGATAGACCCGAACAGGCGTATGGTGTACATTTCACCCTCATGCGAGCGCATCACCGGATTCCCCCCCGCAGAATTCCATAACAATCCAAAATTTATGGATACAATAATTCACCCGGACGATAGGCGGGTTTTTGCAAAACACATTGAATTGTTTTTTTTGGGAGCCAAGCACAACGAATCATGCGAAATCGAATTCAGAATAATTGACAAAAAAGGGGATATCAAATGGATTGCCCATTCATGCACAACGATAATGGGTGACGGCGGTGAATATCTGGGCAGGCGTGGCTCAAACCGTGACATCACCGAGCGCAAGATGGCTGAAAATGTCATCCAGCAGCGCACCATTGAACTGGAGGCAATGAACAGGGAGCTCGAATCATTCTCCTATTCCGTCTCGCACGACCTGCGGGCGCCTCTTCGGACCATCGACGGCTTCAGCCTGGCCCTTTTGGAGGACTATTCCGGAAAGGTTGATGAAACAGGCATGGATCATCTGAGAAGGGTCCGGGCGGCCACACTGAGGATGGCACAGCTCATCGACGACCTTCTCAAACTCTCTCGCGTGAGCCGTGGGGAGCTGAAGATAGAGCGAGCGGACCTGGGCGCGCTTGCCCGCTCCGTGGAAAATGAGCTGAAAAAGTCGGAGCCAAAGCGGAAGGTCGATCTCGTTCTTGGGACGGACCTCGTTGCGGACGGTGATGCCCGCCTCTTGCACCTGGTCATGGAGAATCTTTTGTCCAATGCCTGGAAGTTCACGGGGAAGCATCCCAAAGCGACGGTCACAATCGGGAAGCTGGAAAAGGCTGGCGAGATCGTGTTCTTCGTCAGGGACGATGGCGCGGGTTTCGACATGGCCTATGTCGGCAAGCTGTTCGGTCCTTTTCAACGGCTTCATTCCACGGAGGAGTTCCCCGGGTCGGGAATAGGGCTTGCGACGGTCCAAAGAATCGTGCACCGCCACGGCGGCCGGATATGGGCCGAGGGCGCCGTCGAAAAGGGCGCCACGTTCTGGTTCACGCTCAATCCCAAAGATAAAGTCCTGACCAAAAAAGAAACGGACGTGACGGCAAGAAAAACGGACGTGACGGCAAGAGAAACGGACGTGACGGCAAGAGAAACGGACGTGACGGCAAGAGAAACGGACGTGACGGCAAGAGAAACGGACGCGACCCGACGAGAAACGGGTGCTGCGAAGAATGAGAAAGAGGCGGCATTGAGGAAGAAGGACCTATCAAAGAAAAAGAAGGATGCGGGTGATGGAAAATGATGAAGAAGAACGGAAAGAAGATATTGCTGGTCGAGGACAATCCGGACGACGTGGCCCTGACGCTGAGGGCGTTCAAGAAGAACAACATCATGAACGAGATCATCCTCGCAAAGGACGGGGCCGAGGCGCTTGCGCTCCTCTTTGATAAAAACCGGGAGCTTCCGGCTGTCGTGCTTCTTGACCTGAAGCTGCCCAAGGTTGGGGGACTTGAGGTTTTAGACAAGATCAGGGCCACCCCGGAGACGAAGCTGATACCGGTCGTCATCCTGACATCCTCCAAGGAGGAGGCGGACCTGACCAACGGTTACAAGTCGGGCTGCAACAGCTACATCCGCAAGCCCGTGGACTTCATACAGTTTGCCGAGGCGGTCAAAACGCTCGGGTTGTACTGGCTCGTGTTGAACGAGGGGCCCCCGAAGGAACCGTGAGCTCAAATGTCGAAAACATTGAGGATGTTCGGTTTCAAGGGTTCGCAGGATCGCCCCTGCCATATGCCGCATCGACAGGGGATGGCTGGTTTTTGGGCCTGGCCGGGGGGCGATTTTTCCATTTCACGTTCGAATAGGAGGATATGACATGCAGAACAAGAAGATATTGCTGGTGGAAGACAACCCGGACGATGTGGAGCTGACCATCCGGGCGTTCCGGAAAGTGAATCTGGCCAACGATATGGACGTGGTCACCGACGGGGAGGAGGCGCTCAAATACCTCAAGGAGCACGAAAACGGCCTGCCCGTCGTGGTGCTTCTGGACCTCAAGCTGCCCAAAATAGACGGCCTCGAGGTGCTCCGGCGGATGAGGGCCGCCGAACCGACCCGGCTGCTCCCGGTGGTCATCATGACCTCCTCGAAGGAGGAGCGCGACCTCATAGACGGGTACCGCTTCGGCGCCAACAGCTACATCCGAAAGCCGGTGAACTTCGAGCAGTTCGTGGACTCGGGGCGCACGCTGGGGATATACTGGCTGCTCCTCAACGAGCCGCCGCCGGCGCGCAAGGTGTAAGCCGATGACAACGAAGCTTTGCGTCTTGCTCGTGGAGGATTCGGAGGACGACGCCTCCTTGATTCTCCGGGAGCTCAAAAAGGGCGGTTACGCTGTCGAGCATCGCAGGGTCTTTTCGCGTGATACGATGGCCGCTGCGCTCGACGAGAAAACCTGGGACCTCGTGCTGGCCGACCACAAGATGCCGTCGTTCAATTCGGTGGACGCCCTGGCACTGGTCAGGGAGCGCAAGCTGGATGTGCCATTCATCATCGTGTCGGGGGTGATAGGCGAGGAAACGGCCGTGTCGGCGATGAAGGCCGGGGCGCACGATTTCGTGATGAAGGGGAGGCTGGCGCGCCTGGTCCCCGCCGTCGGGCGGGAGCTCCGGGAAGCCGAGAACAGGCGCCTGCGCGCCCGGGCCGAGGAGCAGGCTAAAAAGGAGAGCCTGCGCGCCCAGCACTACCTCGACATCGCCGGGACGATAATGCTCGCGCTGGACGCCCGCGGAACGGTGACGATGATAAACCGGAAGGGCTGCGAGATATTAGGCCGGCCGGAGCATGAAATCGTCGGCAAGAACTGGTTCGACGATTTCCTTCCTCCCCGGGTCGGAGAGGAAATTCGCACGATGTTCCCGAAGTATCTGGCAGAGGGCGGCCCGGAGCAATGGGAGAACACGGTCCTGACCTCAGAAGGGAATGAGCGCGTCATCGCCTGGCACAACGCCACAGTCAGGAATGGCCACGGCAAGGCGGTCGGGACCCTCAGCTCGGGCGAGGACATCACCGAGCGCAAGCGCCTCGAGGCCGCCCACCGGGAGAGCGAGGAGGGGTTCCGCAGGCTGTTCGAGACGAACGTCCAGGGAATGGTCTTCCAGGAACCCGACGGCAAAATAACATTGGCCAACCCGGCGGCCCAAAGGATACTGGGCCTTTCGCTGGACCAGATGCAGGGCCGGACCTCGATGCACCCAAAGTGGCGGTCGATCCATCTTGATGGCACTCCATTTCCGGGCGATGAGCACCCCTCGATGGTGGCGCTCAGGACCGGAAAGGTTCAGATGAACGTCATCATGGGCGTTCATAATCCCCAGACGACGGAGAATACCTGGATCAACATCAGTGCAATCCCTCAATTCAAGCCCGGTGAAAAAGAACCTTACCGGGTCTACACGACTTTCGACGACATCTCCGAGCGTAAAAAGGCAGACGAGGTGCTGCGCGAAAATGAAGAGCGGTTCCGGGCAATGTTCGAGCAGGCCGCAGTCGGAATCGCCCAGGTCGCTCCGGATGGCCGCTGGTTGAGGGTCAATCAGCGGTGGTGCGACATCCTCGGCTATACGCGCGAGGAACTGCTGACGAAGTCGTTTCCGGACATTACGCACCCGGACGATGTTAATATCAATATGGCAAACCAGCGCAGGCTTCTGGCCAACGAGATTCATACCTACTCGGAAGATAAACGGTATATCGGCAAAGACATGTCGGTTGTGTGGGTCAACCTCACGGTATCGCTTTTGCGCGATGCGGCCGGCGCCCCCAAGTATTTCATTTCCATCATCGAGGACATCACCAAGCGCAAGGAGGCCGAGGAAGCCCTCCAAAGGAGCGAGCAGCTGTTCCGGCTTCTGGCCGAGAACGCCAGGGACCTGGTATATCGCGTTAGGCTCCAGCCGGCGCCCACCGTCGAGTACATCAGCCCGTCGGCGCTCGCCCTCACCGGGCATGCTCCGGAGGAGTTCCTCTCCGACCCGGCCTTGGCCGCGCGCCTTCTGCCTCCCGAAGCCCGGGAGGCGCAGCAAATGAACCCGAAGTTGAAAGGGAATATGGGCGGGCCGGTCACGATGTCCTGGCCGCGCCCCGACGGCGCCATGGTCTGGCTGGAGATGGTGAGCCACCCCGTGCTGAACGCGGCCGGAAAGCTCGTGGCCGTCGAGGGAGTCGCCCGTGACATCACCGAGCGAAAGCAGGTCGAGGACGCGCTCCGGGAATCGGAGGAGAAGTTCCGCAACCTCGCGGAGCACTCCCCGAACATGATATTCATCAATGTGAAAGGGCGGGTGGTCTATGCCAACCACCGCTGGGAAGAGGTCATGGGCTATACCCGGGAGGAGTTCTGTGCCCCCGGCTTCGATTTTCTTTCAACTGTAATATCGCCTGAGCATCGGGAGGCCATGAGGGTGAAGTACAGGAGCCAGCTGCGCCAGATGGATCTCACCCCGGATGAACACGTGGTCATTGCAAAGAATGGCAGAAGGATTCCGGTCATTTTGAGCACGGCGCTCATCCGCTTCGGCGGCGAGAATGCCATATTAGGCACTCTCACCGACATCACCGAGCTCAAGCGGTCGACGGAGGCCCTCAATAAAAGCGAGGAGAAGTACCGCGATCTCGTCGAGAACATCAACGACGTCATATTCTCGACCGACAAAGACTGGGTCGTCACCTACATCAGCCCGGCAGTGGAGCGTATCCTCGGATTCGGCCCGGGCGACGTTACCGGAAAGAGATTCACCGAGTTCATCGTTGCAGAGGACCTCGAGCGCATCCAGGCGGAATTCGGCACGAGGCTGGCAGGGGAGCTGCGTCCCAGCGAGTTCCGGATAAAGACTAGAAGCGGTGAGGTCCGCTGGGTTCGCACCTCCAGCCGCCCGGTCCTGGCGGACGGGGTGGCGTCCGGCCTCTCGGGAGTGCTCATGGACATAAACGAGCAGAAGCAGGCCGAGGAAAAGATACAGGCCTCGCTGAGGGAGAAGGTGGTCCTGCTCAAGGAGATACACCACCGCGTCAAGAACAACCTCCAGATAATCCACAGCCTGCTCAACATGCAGTCGCGCAAGATGAAGGACACGGCGGCGCTTGGCGCCATCCGGGAGAGCCAAAACCGCGTGCGGACGATGGCCCTCATCCACGAGCGCCTTTACATGTCGTCCAACCTTTCCGAAATCGATTTCAGGGGGTACATCACCCAGCTTTTGCACGAGCTGTACTCCACCTTCGGCGCCGACCCGGACAGGATACGGCTGGAGCTCGAGCTTGGCGATGTGAGGCTGGACGTCGACACCGCCATCCCCTGCGGCCTGATAGTCAACGAGCTGATATCCAACTCGCTCAAGCACGCCTTTCCGGACGACCGGCGCGGCAAGATCCGGGCATCGGTCGAAACCGGCGGCGACGGGACCGTCCGGCTGGTCGTGGGGGACACCGGCGCCGGCCTTCCGGAGGGCCTCGACTTCCGAAAGACGGAGTCCTTGGGCCTCCAGCTCGTGTGCACGCTGGTCGACCAGCTGCACGGGACGATCCGGCTCGACCGCACGGGGGGCACCAATTACACTATGGAGTTCAAGCCGGGCAAGGGGGGAGGGCCGCTGACATGGCGGGCGAAAGGATACTGATAGTCGAGGACGAATCCGTCGTCGCCCGGGACCACGGCGACCGGCTGGAGGAGCTCGGCTACACGGTCGCCGGAACGGCCGCCAGCGCCGCGGAGGCCCTGGCGAAGGCGGATGAGCTCAGGCCGGACCTGGCGCTCGTGGACATCCGGTTGCAAGGCAACGGCGACGGCATCATGGCCGCCGGCGAGCTCCGGAGAAGGTTCGGCATCCCGACGATATTCCTCACGGCGCTTGCCGACGAGGAGACGCTCGAGCGGGCGCGCCAGACCGAGCCTTTGGGATACCTCATCAAGCCGTTCCAGGACCGGGAGCTTAGGGCGACCATAGAGATGGCCATGCAAAGGCACCGGGCGGATAAGGCGTTGCGTGCCTCGGAGCAACGGTTCCGTACTCTCGTGGAGCTTGCCCCGGACGCGATATTCCTGGCCGACCGGGAGGGGCGCGTCACCCTTTGCAACCGGGCGGCCGGGTCTTTTTTCGGGCCGGGCGGGGATGCCGGGCCGGGCCGGGGGCTTTTCGACCTCATCGACGGCGGCGGCGATGGCGGTAGCCGGGCATTGATGGAGGAGCTGGAGAGCAAGGGGACCATCCACCACATGGAGCTCCCCGTGCGTTCCGGCGGCGGCGGCAGAAGATGGCTGGAGCTGAGCGCATCGCTTTTCTCGGACGCTCCGGGAGGGGAACCGGGGATCGTGGCCGTATTGAGGGACGTGACCGAGCGCAAGAGGGCCGAATCCGAGCTGGTCAGGCTTTCGGCGGCTGTGAGGCTGGCCCGGGAGATAATCATCATCACCGACGTGTCGGGGAAGGTGACGTTCGCCAACGAGGCGGCGGCGGCCGCCCTCGGCCTCGACCGCGACGGCCTCGTGGGCGCGGAGCTTGCGGACCTGCTTGTGCCCGAGGACCGTGAGATGGGGCGGCTGGTGCTGGAAGAGATCGCCAAAAAAGGCTCGCTCCCCGGCGTCGAGCTCGAAATGCGGCGCCACAACGGCGAACCGGTCCTGGTCGAGCTCAACGCCGCGGCGCTGGGCGATACGACCGGCGTCACAACGGGCGTCGTGACCATCTCGAGGGACATCGGCGACAAGCGCCAGGCCGAGCGCGAGCTCCGGTCCCGGCTTATGTCCTACGAGCTGGAGGAGGGGAACCTCTACCTCGTGAAGGAGGCGGCGCCGGCGCTGTCCCTGGAGGCCTTCCGGGACCTGCAGAGGGCCGGCTACCGCGGCGCGGTGCTGTCCCGGACGCCGCCCGGCAGATTCCAGTTCGAGCCCGACCGGCCCATGGACTTCAGATGGATGGCCGAAAAAGGCGACGAAAACGCCATTCCTCCGCGTCTGGCCGATATCGAGCGGTGGCTCGATGGTCTCCCGCGGTCCCGGGCGCTGCTTCTGGACCGGCTGGACTACCTGATTTCGAAAAACGGGTTCAAGGCGACATTGCATTTCATCCACCGGCTCGGCGAACTGGCCTACCTGATGGGGCACATCGTCATCGTCTCCATCGATCCCGCGACCATCTTGGAGCGTGACCTGCGGGCCCTGGCGAAGGAGGCGCACCAAATCGTCCCCAGGGCGCGGCCGGACCTGCCATCCGATGAACTGGAGGTGATCCATTTCGTGTTCGAGCAGGGGATCAACGGAGGCCGGCCGACCCTGACCGGGATCGGCGCCGGGCTGGGCATGAGCAAGCCCACGGCGCGCAAGAAGGTCCGGGACCTGGTGCGCACGGGCTACCTTGCGATGAGCACGCGGGGCCGGACCAAGGTGCTGGAGCTCACGGAGCTGGGGGGCCGCCTCTTTCCAAAACGGGCGCCTTGAGGGCCGCCCTCGCTTTCACTGTTTTTCACTGTTATTTTCACAATGTTTTAATAATGCAGAAATGGTACTAGCCCTCCGGTGGGAAGGGGAGATGTCACCTCTTGGGCCTGTAATGACCAGTTGGTATCATCCCGAGACGGCGTCGCCCTGAGCACGGATGGCCGGGGCAGTCAATGAAAAAGTCCGAATCATGCGAGGGGAAGACGCCGGAGGGCGGCGCGGGAACCGGTGGCGGGGAGGCCCCGCCACAGGCTCCGGCCTTACAGCCCTGGGCCGCCGAAGGAGATCTTCGGCCGGATGTCGCCAGGGAAGCCGTCCGCCGGGACGAGGAGCTGTTCCGGGGCGTGTTCTACAAAACCGCGGTCGGCTTGGCGCTCTTTGATATGGAAGGCCGTTTCATCGACGCCAACCCGGCCTTGCAGGATATGCTGGGCTACGGGGGGGACGAGTTGCACCGGATGGACTATACGGGCTTCGTCCACCCGGATGATCTACCCAGGGTGAGGGCCCAGCTGCACGATATGAGGCGCGGCCGCGCCAATCAGATACGGATGGAATTGAGGTACATCCGCAAGGGCTGGGAGATGAGGTGGGGACGGGTGACCGGCTCCCTGATGTCCGACTTGGGGGGAGGCCGGCCGCTCATCGTGGCCGCCCTGGAGAACATCACCGAGCAGATTCTGACATCGGAATCGCTCCGGACGAGCTTCGCCATGTACCGGGACCTCGTCGACAACGCCGCCGCCGGCGTGGCCACCGCCGATTCGGACGGGAACCTCACATTCGTCAACCGGGCTCTCTGCGCCCTCAGCGGCTACTCCGAGGAGGAGCTTCTGGGGCGCCACTTCTCGGAGTTCATGCCTCCCGAGGATCTGGGTAGCATGCTGGAGAGATTCGGCGCGGTCTTCAACGAGCACCGGGAGGACCCGGCCATCGAGTTTCGGCTGGTCCGCAAGGACGGGCGGGTGGTCCACTGCTACACCTCGCCGACGGTCTCCTATCTCGACGGCGAGGCGGCCGGCTACAGCGCCATAATCCAGGACATCACCGCTCGCAGGCGGGCCGAAGAGGAGCTCGAGAAGCTCGCCGCTGTGGTAAAGCGCGCCGGCGAGCTCGTCGCCCTCACGACGCCCGAGGGCCGGATGGTCTTCCTCAACGAAGCGGGGATGCGCATGCTGGGCCTGTCAAGCGACGAGGTCGGCCGCACGGAGCTGATGCGCATCTTTCCGCCCAAATTGCAGCGGATGGTCAATGATGAGGTGCTGCCGCAGGTCAAGGCGAAGGGCTCCTGGATGGGCGAGCTCACCTACCAAAACGTCAAAGGCGGGGGCCAAAGAGTGGTCCAGGCGACGTTGTTTTCGATATCCGACCAGCGCACGGGCGCTCCGCAATACCTTGCGCACATCTCACTGGACATCACCGAGCGCAAGCGCACCGAGGGCGAGCTCGTCAGGCTCTCGACGGCCGTGAAGCTCATCCGGGAATCCATACTCATAATGGACCTCGCTGGCAAGGTGACGTTCGCCAACGAGGCTGCCTCCGGCCTGGTGGCCAAGGGCCAGGCAGGGACCGCCGGCTGGGACTTCGCCGGTCGCCTCCCGCCGCCAGAGAGGGAGAAATGGCGCCTGATCCTGGCCGAGACCCTCCGGAGGGGGAGCGTCCACGGCGTCGAGCTGGACATCGACGTCGGCGACGGACGGCTGGTCCCGATAGAGGTGAGCGCGACGGCGATGGCCTATGACGGCGGGAAGCCGGGAAGCATCGTCGCCATCCTGCGGGACATCACCGAACGGAAGCACGCCCAGCGGCAGATGAGGAGCCACCTGATGGCCTTCAAGCTCGAGGAGGGAGGCATTTACCTGGTGAAGGAATCCACATCGATGCTCTCCATGGAGGGATTCCGCGACCTGCTCAGGGCCGGGTACCGGGGAACGGTCCTGTCGCGGACGCCGCCCCGAAAGCTTTCCCCCGATGCAACCGAGGGATTCGGGCGCCTCTGGCTTTCCGAGAAAGCGACGCCGGATTCGATTGCCCCGCGGACTGGGCAGATTCTTTCGTGGGTGGAGGCACTGCCCCGCAACCATGCGATATTCATCGACCGGCTGGACTACCTGATATCCAGGAACGGGTTCCGCGGGGCGCTGGAGCTGGTCCACCGGCTCAGAGAGGTCGCCTACCTCATGGGTCACATTGTGATAGTCAGCCTGGACCCGGCGACCCTGGACGATCGGAAACTGAGGTCGATCGAGAAGGAGACCTCCGAGATGATGCCGCGAAGCTCGCTCCAGCTCCAGCCCGAGCAGCTGGACATCGTCAGGTACGTGTTCGAGCGGAGCATCGCCGGCGCGCGGCCCACGCTGACCGAGGTCGGGCAGGCCCTGGGGCTCAGCAAGCCGACGGCGCGCAAGCGTTCCCGCGACGCGGTACGCGGCGGGTACGTCGCGCTGAGCCCGAAGGGGCGGACAAAGGTCCTGGAGCTGACCGAGAAAGGGCGGAGCGTGTTTTCGAAATGATCGAGGCGAAGGCGCAGGGCGCACCGCAAAGGACTGAAGTGCACCCCTTTCTTTGGACACTTGAATGGCGACATGACTATGGGGGGCTGACGTATGTCCATAAGTAATACATTCCCAAAAACCGAGTGTTGATTGTGGCCATTCCGTCACCAAAATATGATATGCGCGATATGCGCGGGATATGCGCGCGCATAACATTGTTGGGGCTCTTGAACTTACGAAAGAAATAAACCATGAATTGAACTGGGCCTGCTCAGAGATTGTGGCAAAATGGGTG
>Ga0315291_10000724_pt1 | contig 43863 bp, 33 predicted proteins | sample YL17G12_20_MG_FD_203070 | JGI IMG/M metagenome (GOLD analysis project Ga0315291, IMG submission 203070) | Sediment microbial communities from Yellowstone Lake, YNP, Wyoming, USA - YL17G12_20 | ecosystem: Environmental > Aquatic > Freshwater > Lake > Sediment | place: USA: Wyoming | collected...
TTTGCTTCTGGTTTTAGGAATGGCTTTTTCACTTTATATTGCTTCCCAGCAAAAATCATCAGTTCATTCTCCCGCTTTCGTTTATGATGAGATTTTGGTACAAAAGAAAGCGATAGTTGAAACCAGAGTATCGGCCAGGCCAATTGTTCAAGCAAAAGAAATAGCTGTTTCTAAATCGGCAAATCCTATAAGCGTAACTCTGCCAATTACACCACCAAGGGTTATTTCCCAAGTGTTGCCGGAATATCCTGCCTCTGCGCTAGAAAATGAAATAGAAGGCGTTACGCTGGTGCAGGCATATATCGGATTAAACGGAAAGGTTGAAAAAACTGAAATTAAGACATCGTCCGGCAATGCAGATCTTGACGCGTCAGCGATAAACGCGGTATCCAAATGGATTTTTTCTCCGGCTACCCAGGGAAGCGCATCTATCGCAAGCTGGTTTGATGTCCCGGTGAGGTTTTCATTAAAATAACCACAACCTAAGGGATTGTAAGAGTGATGGTCAAAAAAGAAAAAAATAAAGCCGTTAAAATTTCAATTGTTTCACCAAAACCGGATCAGGTTTTTCGGCTTAATAATGCTCCGATAGAAACCGGCCCCATCATTTTAAGCGCCAATGTAATTCAGGATGGCGCGGATATTACCGGGAATGTCAAGATAAACTGGAAGTTAAGGTTGAGCTGGCAGGCAACTCACAAGGTTTATCAGACAAAAATAGAGATTGCTGGAAATTCGGCAGGAGTGAAATTTATATCTGGTGGGATATTGCGGATACGGGCGGCCGTTATAGTTGACGGCAGAGAACATTCAACGAGAAGTAGGGTTAATATTATTGGAGCTAATCCAACCAAAGATCAGCTTAATAAAGTTTTAGATAGCGATCTTATTAAAGCATTGGCTTGGCAAGAGAGCACATGGCGGCAATTTAACAACGATGGCCAACCTTTGCCGCCGGTTGTTCCAAAAGGGCAAAAGAAACCATCCATGCGGGGGCTATTTCAAATTAGCGAGTGGTGGTGGGCTGAAGAAAGGACTCCGCTTCCCTTAAAGGATTTTAACCGAATGGCTTGGCAGTGGGAATATAATCTTCAAGTTGCGAAACTTATTTTAGAACATTACCACGATCGAGTTTTGAAGAATTTTCCGAAGGAATCTGCTCAAAAACAATGGGATTGGACATTGAAAGCATATAAATTGGGTCCAGGAGCATTTGAATCAAAAGAAGATCCCGGCAAATTTTGGTATGTTTTGAAAATAAAAGATTTTATAAAGAGCAAACCATGGCAAGAATGATAATGGGGTTTACTCTCTTTTATTTTTTATTGCTTAGTTCCGCTGCTTCAGCGCTTAACCTGGATTCTTTTATTCCAAAAGGATGGCAGGCTGGAAATGGTTTTAGAAACGATCCCTACCCTTATTACTTAAGAATAAATACCGGGATGGGCGCGAATAAGGAAATTATTTTGCATTATTCCTTCGTGGAAAAAGGCGAATATCTGCCGGATAAACATATTATATCTTTTTTAAGTTGGAACGGCGCAAAGTATATTGAGAAATGGAAAAAGACCTTTAATTCAATTGAAAACATTTTCTTTTTAGTGAATGACATAAACAAGGATGGGAAAAAAGAATTAATTGTTCACGGGCTTCATTCCGGCAATGGGGCGTATGGCAATTTATGGGTTTTTCAATTTGGCAAAACCATGGCTGGAAAAATATTTGATAAGGCAGTTCAGGGGGAGAGGTATCTTTGGAATGATAAAAAGCGTCAAGCAGGAATATGTCCCGAGTACTTCCCGGATTTAGACAAGGACGGGATTTTGGAAATTATGGCAGGCCATCGCGCCGAAGATGATAAGGTTGCATGCGTCGACGAACCATGGTGGATTGATATTTACAAATGGAATGGGGGAACTTATATTTTAGCTAATAATAAATTCCCGAAATTTTATAAGAATGAATTGGCAGATTACCGGTCTTATGTAAAAGAAAAGGGCGAAAATGAGTCAATTAAGAAATTTATAAAAAGAGCTGAAAAGATTATAAACGGATAAAAAGGAGATAATATGGCATTAGAATCTTTGGGAAAATTATTAATAATAATCGGCGTCAGCGTGGTTATGGTTGGCGCCTTTTTCATGCTTTTGTCAAAGCTTCCCTGGTTTGGCAGGCTGCCTGGGGACATTGTGGTTAATAGGGGAGGATGGTCCATTTATATTCCAATAACTACCATGATCCTGGTATCGCTTGTTCTAACCATCATAATGAATTTTATTTTCCGTAGATGAAAGTTTCCGATTTCGACTATTCTTTTCCAAAAGAAATTATTGCCCAAAAACCATCCGAAAAGCGGGATCATTCGCGATTGATGATTCTTGACCGCAAAACAAAGGCAATTGAACACAAGCTGTTTTATCAGGTAAGTGATTATTTAAACCCCGGCGACCTTTTGGTTTTAAATGATACTAAAGTCATTCCAGCTAATATTGTTGGGGTAAAGGATGGGGGCAACGCGAGGATTGAGGTACTGCTGGTAAAGAGAATAGATGTAGAGGAGGCCTTTAGGCCTCCATATTTTGGCGACCTGAAGGTCGCCGCTACATCGAATTTAGAAAGTCGGCAAGTTTGGGAATGTCTGGTTAAACCCGGGAAACGATTATCAGTCGGATCGAAAGTTATTTTTGGAAATGGAGAAGTTATTGGAAAAGTTTTGGAAAAGCTTGAGTCAGGCGAGCAGATCATAGAATTTGATGGAGATATTGAAGGATTCATGCGAAGAAAAGGTGAAATTCCTTTGCCTCCTTATATTAATTCGTCCATCATCCCTCGTCCATCGTCCCTCGTAAATAGATATCAGACTGTATATGCGCAAAAAGAAGGAGCATCGGCGGCGCCGACCGCCGGACTTCATTTCACTCAAGAGCTTTTAGATAAGATCAAAGAAAAAGGCATCAATATTGCATATGTTACTTTGCATACCGGATTGGCGACGTTTAAGCCGGTTTATGCGGAAAATGTGGAAGAACATAAAATGTATGAAGAGTATTTTGAGGTGCCGGTCGAAACGATTAAAGCCGTGAGAGAAGCAAAACGAGTCATTGCGGTCGGAACTACTTCCGTTCGGACATTAGAAACAATTAGTGTCCGATTCCCAGATCACCCAATATCCCGATCCCCCATCCCGGATCACCCGATCACCGGATCAACCAATCTATTCATTTATCCGGGATATGAGTTTAAAATAGTGGATGCAATAATCACCAATTTCCACTTTCCAAAATCAACTCTTTTAATGCTCGTTTCTGCCTTTGCCGGAAAGGATCTTATTTTTAATGCCTATGAAGAGGCATTAAATGACGAATATCGATTTTTCAGTTTTGGCGACGCGATGCTGATTGTTTAGTGTGTTATAATATAAACTGAAATGATTGAAAAAGACAGACAAGTAGAAATATTAAAGAAGAAATCAACAGCCGAAAGATTAAAAATAGCTTTTGATTTATTAGACTTTGCGCGTAGAAGAATTGGATCAGAAATTCACCGCTTAAATCCACAAATGACGCCTTCAGAAATCAATCAATCAATCAATCAAAGATTCTTAAAATGAAAACCGGACACGACGTGTTTGCCGAAGCGATAGCTGTTTTAGAACGACTAAAAATTCCCTATATGATTGGAGGTTCGGTGGCGGCGATTGCTTATGGGGAGCCTAGATTAACAATAGATATGGATGTCATAATAAACTTGACTCATCCACAGGCGAAAATGTTTGCTGGTTCATTTGGCCCGGAATATTACATTAGTTTGGATAGTATTAACGATGCAATTGAAAACAGAGGGCACTTTAATATTATCCAATCAGAAGCTGGCGTAAAAGTTGATTTTTATGTATTAGGGCAGGATGTTTTCAGTCAGGAAGAATTCAAAAGAAAGCGAAGAGAAGCTTTTGATGAAGAAACCACAGCTTTTTTTGCCTCTCCAGAGGACATAATTATTAAGAAACTCGAATGGTTCAAAATGGGGGAATCGCAAAAACATATTGATGATATTAAAGGAATAGTAAAAATATCCGCGGATAAATTAGATATTAAATATATTGATAAGTGGGCGATAAAAATTGGCGTATGGGATAGCTGGAAGAAGATAAAAGATGAAAACCTTCAAATTTGAAATCCTCAAGAAAAGCAAAAAGTCGAAAGCCCGGGTTGGAAAACTATATACAGATCATGGCATAGTTAACACGCCCGCTTTCATGCCGGTGGGCACTCAGGGCACAGTTAAAACAATGTCTCCTCGAAATTTAGAGGAGATTGGCGCCGAGATAATTCTTTCCAATACCTACCATCTTTATTTACGACCCGGACCAGAGCTTATCAAGGAAGCCGGCGGGCTTCATAAGTTTATGAGCTGGAACAAGCCGATCTTAACTGATTCCGGCGGTTTTCAGGTTTACAGTTTGGCGGAGAAAAGAAAGGTTACAGAAGAAGGAGTTGAATTTACTTCTCATATCGACGGCTCAAAACATTTTTTTACTCCAGAAAAAGTAATTGAAATTCAGACCGCTTTTGGTTCGGACATCATGATGCCGCTGGATGAATGCGTGCCTTATCCTTGTGATAAGAAAGTGGCTGAAGATGCGGTGGTGAGGACAACGAAGTGGGCGAAAGAGAGTGTACAGTGTACAGCGAACAGTGAACAGAAGGGGATTTTGTTTGGGATTGTTCAAGGCGGGACCTATAAAGATTTAAGAAAGCGATCGGCTGAAGAAATATGTGGAATTGATTTTCCCGGTTACGCGATTGGCGGGTTGTCAGTAGGGGAACCACAAGAAGAAATGTTTGAGATGCTTAATGTTTTAAAAGATGTAATGCCGGAGGATAAGCCAAAACACCTTATGGGCGTCGGATTCGCCAGCGATATCCTCGGGGCGATAAATTATGGCATGGACCTTTTTGACTGCGTGATCCCGACCCGTCTTGCAAGGCATGGTTCATTTTTGACCTATGAGGGCAAGACCAGCATCAGAAATGCCAGGTTTGAGCGGGATTTCTCTCCGATCGACCCTGAATGCGACTGCTATGCCTGCCGGAATTTCACCAAAGCTTATATTCGCCATCTCTTTTGGGCTCGTGAGATATTATCCATGCAGCTTTTGACCATTCATAACCTGCGCTTCTTCATGCGCTTGTTAGGTAAGCTCAGAAAAGATATACTAGCTGAATAGATAAGCGCCCGTAGCTCAATTGGATAGAGTGTCAGCCTCCGGAGCTGAAGGTTGTGGGTTCGACCCCCGCCGGGCGCAGATTTAATTGGACACAATAATAATCTTTTGCTATAATCAATTCTCGTTATATGAGAAAGAACATAAATCAGCTCAGAATACTGATAATTTTAGCCATTATCGGCGCCTCTATTTTCATTCTAATGAAATTTCCCATAAACCTGGGGCTTGATCTGCAGGGCGGCACTCGTCTTGTTTTTGAAGGACAGGATACGGAGAAGGTAAAAGTTTCCGATGACAGCATGGCGGGCGTGGCGGCCGTCATCCGCGGAAGAATTGATGCCCTTGGCGTCACCGAACCGCTCATACAGCGCAAAGGGAAATCCCAGGTCATCGTTGAGCTTCCAGGCATTAAAGATCCCGATCGCGCCATAAAGCTGATCGGGGACACCGCATTGCTCGAATTTGTGGAAGCGGAATGGGCGCCCGCGGGAGCGGCGGAGTTAACGCCTGAAAAAATCAAAGAATTTTACGGCAAGGACGCGCGTTTGGCTAAAGTACCGGAGATGCGCGATAATGTGGTTGTTTCGGAGCGTCCGATTATATTGAAACAAACCGCTCTTACCGGTTCAGATCTAAAAATCGCTTACCCGCAGATAGATGAATACGGAAATCCCAGCGTGGGTTTTGAATTGAATCCTGATGGGTCAAAGATATTCGCCGAGCTTACATCACGACACATAGAAAAACCAATCGCCATCATCCTTGATAATAAAATAATCTCCGCGCCCAATGTCAAAACTCCAATCACCGAAGGCAAAGGGATAATCACCGGCAATTTTACCCCCGAAGAAGTAAAAGATATGGTGATTAAATTAAAAGCCGGCGCTCTCCCTTTGCCCATAAAAATGGTTGAAACCAGGATCGTCGGCCCAACCCTCGGAAGAGATTCCATAGACAGAAGCACTGTGGCCGGGGTAATCGGGTTTATCTTGATCATATTTTTCATGATCCTTTATTACCGCCTTCCCGGGTTTTTGGCGGATTTAGCGCTGGGAATTTATATCTTTGCAACTCTGGCCGTCCTTTCATTGATCCACGCGACATTGACTCTTCCCGGTATTGCCGGATTTCTGCTTTCTATCGGCATGGCGGTTGACGCGAACGTGATCATTTTTGAAAGGTTAAAAGAAGAGTTGAGATTGGGCAAAACAATTAAAGCCAGCATTGAATCGGCCTTTGAGCGGGCCTTCTCGGCCATTCTGGATTCAAATATTACAACCGTGATCGCGGCGGCAACCTTATTTTTTGTGGGCACGGGCACGATCAAAGGTTTTGCGGTCACGCTCTCAATTGGTATTTTAGTTTCCATGTTTACGGCCATTGTGCTTACCAGAATGATGATGGAAATGATGGTTGACGGAAAGATACTAACTTCAACGGATACAAGGTTGCTGTACAAATAGAGGGAAAAATGTTCGATATAATTAAAAAAACAAGAGTATGGTTTTTATTTTCGGGCACGCTGATCGTGCTTAGCATTGTCACATTGATGTTTAACGGCATGGTTCGCGGTAAGGTCTTGAATTTCGGGATTGATTTCACCGGCGGGACATTGCTAAATTTAAGATTTACCCAGCCGGTATCGGTTGGTCAGGTTCGCGAGGTTCTCGATACTTATAAACTTGGCGGCGCGGGCATTCAAAAATCCGGAGAAAAGGATATACTCATAAGATTTGAACCGCTTGAGACCGAAGTAAGGCAGAAGATTGTCGATGATCTGGGGCAGAAGCTGGGCGGGGTAGAACTTTTAGAAGCCGATACGATCGGGCCGGTGATCGGCTCCGAGCTCAGATACCAAGCCATCTGGGCGCTGATTCTCGCTTCAGCGGGCATTTTGATCTATCTTTCCTTCCGTTTTGAATTTATCTATGCGGCGGCCGGCGTTGTAGCTCTGCTTCATGACGCCATCATAACTACCGGCTTTATGGCCCTGCTTTTTCGAAACGTAGACATAACTTTTATAGCCGGCATCCTTACTATTTTGGGTTATTCAATAAATGATACAGTCGTGATCTTCGACCGCATCAGAGAAAATCTTAAAAGGCCGGGCGCGCAGAAGAAAAAATTCTCTGAATTGGTCAATCAGTCTCTTTGGGAAACGATGGCGCGCAGTATAAATACTGTATTAACCGTTATTGTCATGGTATTGATGCTTCTAATTTTTGGCGGTGAAAATATCAGGGATTTTTGCCTTTTGCTTTTGGTTGGCTTTACCCTCGGCGCCTATTCCTCGATCTTTATTGCCTCGCCGCTTGTTGTCCTCTGGGAGCGCGGTAAGAAGTGAAGTACGTCATCCTTGGACTTATTCAAGGGTTGACTGAATTTCTGCCGGTATCTTCTTCCGGACACCTGGTCATATTCCAGAAATTATTAAATGTACCGTCAAGCATTCCTTTTGATATAACCGTCCATCTTGCGACCCTTCTGGCTGTCATAATTTATTTCCGGCGAGATTTAATTGAAATCATCAAGCAATTTTTCATCGGATTTTTTAAAATATTTAGAAGAGAAATTGGATTTATTGAGGCCTATAATTCAATTGAATACTTCAGATTGGCCTGGCTGCTGCTTCTGGCAACAGTTGTTACGGCAGCCATAGGATTAAAATTTTCAGATTTTTTTGAGAATCTTTTTTCTTCGACTAAAGCAGTCGGCTTCTTCCTGATATTGACAGGCATTTTAATTTTTATTGCTGAAGCTTTCCCGAAAGGGAGCAAAGACATCGGGAAGATGAGTCTTTGGGATTCATTTGTTATCGGGCTGGCGCAGGCGGCGGCGATCGCGCCGGGGCTTTCAAGGTCCGGGGCAACCGTTTCCGCGTCGCTTATGCGCGGATTAAATAGGGAACTGGCAGCGCGATTTTCTTTTTTGCTTTCAATCCCAATAATTTTGGGAGCTGGAATATTTGAAATGAAGAAGATCGCGGAGGTCGAAAGCCTTTGGCCTCTTTTGCTTGGCGCGGTTTCCGCTTTCATCTCTGGTTTTTTCGCGATAAAAATATTTATGAGTATAATCCAGCGGACAAGCATTCGCGCGTTCGCTTATTATTGCTTTGCGGCCGGGGTACTGGTTATGGCTTTTGCTCTATTTTAAGCCAAAACTGACCAAAAATACTACAAACTGACGAATTTCACTGCAATTGTGGGCCAAAACATTGTTATAACTGCTGGCATGCTAATTGCATATTTCTAATCAGCATGTCGGATAATGTTATTAAACTGCTCGACGCGATTATTGAAGAGGGGATCAAGAGCCGAGCTTCGGATATCCATATCGAGCCTCGTGAAGATTATGTGCGCATCCGTTATCGGATAGACGGTCTGCTCAAGGAGGCCGAACCGGTCCATAAATCACTGCAGTCAGCACTGATCTCCAGGGTCAAAATCATGGTAAATCTTGATATCGCGGAATCCCGTCTTCCTCAAGACGGCCGCATTAATTTCAAAGATTTTGACATGCGTGTTTCTACCATTCCTACCATACATGGCGAAAAAATAGTCATGCGCATACTGGAGCGGAGACGCGTGCTGTTGCGCCTTGATGAGCTGGGGATGCGCGCTTCAGATCTTTTAATATACAGAAGAATGATAGCTAAAAAGAACGGCATCATTATGGTGACAGGACCAACAGGTTCCGGCAAAACAACCACTCTTTACGCGACATTAAAAGAACTCAATTGCAAGGAGAATAATATTGTAACAATCGAGGATCCGGTCGAATATCAACTGCCCGGCATCAATCAAATCCAGGTCAACAATAAAACCGGGCTTAATTTTCCCCGCGTTTTGCGATCGATTTTAAGGCAGGATCCGGACATCATAATGGTTGGAGAAATAAGAGATATTGAGACAGCCCGGATCGCGATCCAGGCGGCGCTTACAGGACATTTGGTCTTAGCTACCCTGCATACAAGAGACGCGCCTTCAACGATCACGCGCTTATGCGAGATGGGAATCGAGCCTTATTTAGTTAAGGATTGTGTAATCGGCGCGGTTGCCCAGCGGCTGGTGCGGATAAAACCGCAGGGTAGAATTGCTGTTTTTGAGATAATGTTCGGCACCGAACCCCAATCAGATATGAAATCGCTTAAAGAGAAAGCTTTAGAATTGGTGAAACAGGGGATTACAACCAGTGAAGAGGCAGAAAGGGTCATTTCTTTTGATTGATATTCATCAGCATTATCGCCAGCCCGACAATCTTTTCAAATATCCGGGGAACAAGGTTTTCCATCGTAACTACGCGGCAGCGGTGGCATTTGGCGCAGATCTTGAATTTCATCTTAGATGGAGTACACGTTTCTGTCTTAAAAAAAATGCACTTTGTTTCTTCCGAGATTTGTAGAGATCTTGCTTTGGGCTCGCTAAATGTTACGGTTTCCACTTCCATTATACGTTTCTATCGTCTTGCCAAAATAAAAATTTCAGGTTATTCTGTAAGGCATGAAAATCATAAGATCCGCCTTCTTTTATGCGGTTGCGGTTATAAGTTTTATCTTTGGAACTTTGCTGACGATTTTCTTGTCCTGGTTTACAAGCGATAAAACCCGCTGTTTCCTGCGTTCAGCCCGCATCTGGGCAAGGTTCCTTATGCTTATCAGCGGGATCCCTGTTAAAGTTTATGGAGCAGAAAATATTCCACAAAATGAACCGATGATATTCGTTTCCAATCATCAGGGAGCAATGGATATCCTGATCCTTCTGGCATATCTGCCTGTTTATTTCCGGTTTGTCGTCAAAAAAGAGCTTTTCGGAATCCCGTTTTTTGGCTGGTATTTAAAAAGAGTGGGATATCTTTCGGTAGACCGGGGGGTAGGGGAGAAAGCGCATAAAATGTTCTCTAAGGCGGAAAACATTTTGGGTTCCGGAGGAAATCTTTTGGTCTTTCCTGAAGGAACAAGATCTTTAAATGGTGAAATCCAGCCGTTTAAAAGAGGGAGCCTGCTTTTGGCCTTTAAGGCGAAGGTAAGAGTTGTCCCAATCGCGGTTTCCGGCAGTTTTCATATCCTGCCGCCTAAAAAAATCATCTATAATATCGTGCCGGTAAAAGTTAAAATAGGCAAGCCGGTTTCGCTTGAAAAGTACGGCTCAAATTATGAAAAAGCATTGGAAGATATACATGAAACGATCAAAGACTTGCTTTAAGAGCATCGCTTAGATTAGAAACCGCAAGGACTTCAATTTTAGATTTTTTTCCGCCGGAGGCGGATCCGCCTTTGGCGGATATCTGTTTTAAATTTCCTTTTGGAATAATAATATTCTTGAAGCCAAGTTTTTCTGCCTCCGAAATCCTGGCCTCGATCTGATCGACGGCCCGTATTTCTCCGGCAAGTCCGATCTCTCCGACCAGCACCGTTTTTTGATCTATCGGTTTGTTTTTATAGCAGGAGGCGATTGCCAAAGCCATGGGAAGATCAGCGGCAGGCTCATCCACTTTTATCCCCCCGGCCACATTAATATAAATATCTTCTGAACCCAATTTAAGGTCAAGCCTTCTTTCCAAAACCGCAATAATGATCGCGGCGCGATTATAATCTATACCCACCGTTGCCCTTCTGGGCATGGCGAGATTCGTCCTGGAGGTTAAAGCTTGAATTTCTAGAAGCAGCGGCCGCGTCCCCTCGATCACCGCAGTTATAACTGAGCCGCTTTGTCCTTCCGGCCGCTCAGACAGGAACATCTCTGAAGGATTTGAAACTGGAACAAGTCCCGCTTCCTTCATCTCAAAAATGCCGACTTCATTTAATGACCCAAAGCGATTCTTAACACCTCTTAAGATACGGAATTGCTTATGAGAATCCCCTTCAAAGTATAATACGGTATCTACAATATGTTCCAGTATCTTTGGCCCGGCAATTGAGCCCTCTTTTGTTACATGTCCGACGATAAAAATTGGTATGTGTGTTGTTTTTGCGATCCGTGTAAGATAAGCGGCGCATTCCCTGACCTGCGAAACGGATCCGGGGGCGGCGGGAATATCTTCCCGATACATGGTTTGAATGGAATCAATGATCAGGTAGCCGGGTTTTAGTTCTTCAACCGCTTTTTCAATTGCGAACAGGCTGGTTTCCGGCAATACATTTAATGTTTTAGAAAGCGCGCCAAGCCTTTCGGCTCTCATTCTTATCTGCTTTGCCGATTCCTCGCCTGAAACATAAAGGACGGAATTTTTAAGAAGGCAGGCGATCTGAAGCATTAAAGTTGATTTGCCGATCCCCGGATCACCGCCGAATAAAACGACAGAGCCCGGAACAACTCCACCGCCAAGTACTCTATCCACTTCTGCTATTCCGGTTGAAAACTTTTCTTCTGCTTTGTAATCGATCTTATCAATTGAAATCGGCTTTTGAGTTTGGTAGTTTTGGATTTGGAATTTATTTGAGCCCTGCCTGCCGCCAGGCAAGATTTGGAATTTGGTTATTGGGATTTTTTCCTCAACGAGGGAGTTCCAATCCCCACAGGCCGGACACTGCCCGTACCATCTCGGATAATCATTTCCGCAGGACTGGCAGAAAAAATGGGTCTCAGGTTTTGAGGGCATCTTCTTTTACTTTGACTTCTTTTTGTGCGGATTTTTTGCCGGTGAAAACAATTTGCTCTTTTTTAAAATCCGCCTTGATCTTCATGCCCGGGGTGAATTTGCCGCGCAGCACTTCTTCTGACATCGTATCCTCAATATGGTCTTCAATCGTTCTTCTTAGCGGCCGCGCGCCAAACTTGGGGTCGTATCCTTTATCCACCAGAAAATTCTTGACTCTATCGGTTATTTCAAGGGTAAGATCTTTTTCCTCAAGCCTTTTGTTTAGATCTTTTATCATGATGTCAACAATTGCACAAAGGTCTTCTTTAGAGAGTGGCCGGAAAACAACCGTCTCATCGATGCGGTTTAAAAATTCAGGGCGGAAGGTCTTTTTTATCTCATCCAAAATCTTTTCCTTCATCCTGTCATAGCTTGCTTTTGCGTCATCGCGCGTCACAAACCCGATATTGGTTTCTTTTTTAATAAGGTCTGCGCCTACATTAGAGGTCATGATTATAACGGTGTTCTTGAAATCTACTTTGCGGCCCTGAGCGTCGGTTATCTGTCCGTCATCTAAGATTTGGAGCAGTGTGTTTAATACATCTTTGTGCGCCTTCTCCACCTCATCAAATAAAACCACAGAGTGAGGACGGCGCCTGACCGGCTCAGTCAGCTGTCCGCCTTCACCAAAACCAACATAACCGGGAGGCGAGCCCAGCATTCTAGAAATTGTATGCGATTCTAAATATTCAGACATATCAATCCGGATCATGGCATCAATGTCGCCAAAAAGGAATTCCGCTAACTGTTTGGCCAGCTCCGTTTTTCCAACCCCCGATGGGCCAAGGAAAATAAATGAACCGATCGGGCGGCGCGGGTCCTTGAGTCCGGCCCTGGCGCGCCTTATGGATTTTGCGATCAGCTTGATCGCTTCCTCCTGTCCGACGACATTTTTCCTTAATTCTCCTTCCATTTTTAAAAGTCTTTCGGCTTCTTCCGCGGTTAGCTGAGTGACTGGAACACCGGTCCAGGCGGAGACAACTTCCGCGATCACTTCAGAATCAACCAGAGGCAGATTTTCATAATTTATTTTGATATGGCTTGAAGCTTCCTCATATTTTTTCCTGGTTTCTTCCTCAATATCCCTCAATTTTGCGGCCAGTTCGAATTCCTGGTTTGAGATGGCGATCTCTTTTTCCGCTTTGATCTTCTCCAGTTCCCCTGTAAGCTCGATAAGCTCGGGAGGGGCAGCCAGTGATTTCAGCATTATTTTGCTTGAAGCTTCATCAATCAGGTCTATGGCCTTATCGGGGAGGCGGCGGTCAGATATATAACGATCGGAGAGGCGCGCGGCGGCAACGATAGCATCATCCGTTATCCTTACTTTATGAAAATCTTCGTAGCGGCTTTTGAGTCCTTTTAAAATTTCAATCGTTTCTAAAGTTGTGGGTTCAGAGACCATGACGGATTGGAAGCGTCTCTCCAGTGCCGGATCGGATTCTATTTTTTTACGGAACTCGTCAATGGTGGTTGCGCCGATGCACTGCAATTCTCCTCTGGCTAAAGCAGGTTTTAGAATATTGGCGGCGTCCATTGCCCCTTCCGCCGCGCCAGCGCCGATTAAAGTGTGAAGCTCATCAATAAAAACGATGATGCGCCTGGCTTTTCTTACCTCTTCCAGGGCTTTTTTTAATCTCTCTTCAAATTCTCCGCGGTAACGGGTTCCCGCTATCATCAGCCCCAGATCCAAAGTTACAACCCGCTGCTCGAGAAGCGGCGGGGGAACATTAAGAGAGACAATTCTCTGCGCCAGTCCTTCAACGATTGCCGTTTTTCCAACTCCCGCCTCTCCCAGCAGAACCGGATTATTTTTTTTGCGGCGGGATAGAATCTGGATCACTCTTTCAATCTCTTTACCCCTGCCCGTGACTGGGTCGAGCTTTTTCTCCCGCGCCATTCTGGTTAAATCCCTGCTGAACTGGTCAAGTACCGGAGTGTTTGTGCGGGGCGGGAATTTTTTTTCAACGGCCGCGCCTTCGCTCATCAGTGATATGATCTGGCTTTTAGCCGAGCCCGCGGTTATGCCCGCCTCTCCCAGGATCTTGCCGCAGATGCCCGAACCCTCCCTCAAAATGGATAAAAACAAATGCTCAACCCCGATATAACTGTGGCCCAGCGCGCGGGCTTCTTCCCAGGCAAGCTCAATCACCTTTTTGACTTGCGGAGAGAAGGGGATTTCCATGGTTTCTGAGATTTCTTTTACCTTTGATGACTCCTGTTCGATCCTTGACCTAAGATCAGAGGGAGAGACGCGGAAATATTCTAAAACCTTAATGATTATATTTTCATTCTCGCGAAGCATTCCCAAAACCAAATGCTCAGAGCCCACAAAATTTAAAGAAAGCCGCCGGGCTTCCTCCTGTGAGGCCATGATTACTCTTATAGCGCGCTCGCTAAATCTCTCAAACATCAGACCTGGTCCAGCCTCTGGGGCAGAGTGATTATAAAAGCAGTTCCTTTTCCGACTTTGCTTTTGACTTTTATGCTTCCCTTGTGCTCTTCGATGATCCTTAAAGTAATGGGTAACCCCATGCCCGTGCCTTTTATTTTTGTCGTATAGAAGGGATCAAACAAGCTTTTGATTTTATCAGCGTCAATTCCCGGGCCTGTGTCCGTGATCTCAATAAAAATTACGGGGATAGGTTGAGCCGCCTCTTCGGGAGCTTCCCAGACCATCTCTCCTTTTTCTTTTTCCACCCCGGTCCGGGAGGGTCGACCGATCTTCACCACTTCTCCAACATCAGTTTTGACTGTTAGCTCCCCGCCTTTGGTTTCTTCCATTGCCTGAATGGCGTTTAAGATGATGTTCACAAAAGCCTGAGAAAGCTGCTGCCCGTCACCTAAAATTTCCGGCAAAGTCGCCAGTTTTGTGGTTACGTGAATATTATTCTTTTTGCATTCACTATCGAATAACATCATAATTTCTTCTAGAATGCTGTTAACATTTACTCTGGTAAGCTCCGGCTTGATCGGCCGGCCGAATTTTAGGAGACTTTCGGCAATCTTGTTGATGCGTTCAATTTCATTTGGCACGATCTGTGAAAACTTTGACCTGAATTCAGGGTCATCCCATTTTTGCTGAAGGAGCTGGCTGAAAGTTCTAAGTGAGACAAGCGGGTTTTTTATTTCATGGGCCATGCCTGCGGCCATGGTGCCCAGTGAGGCCAGCTTTTCAGAGAGCACCAGCCTCTCCTGGCTGTCTTTTAGATCTTTGGTCATTTTATTGAAGGCGGCAGCAAGACTGCCTAATTCATCGATTGAATCTATGTTGATGCGATGGCTTAAATCTCCCTTGGAGACGGCCTCAGTTCCCGCTATCAGCTGGCGGATTGAATGTTCGATGCTCTGGGCAAAATATATTCCGGTGAGCACGGTTAATATTATTCCCACGATCGCAAATAGCAATGAATTCGTTTCAAGAAGGCGCAGCTGTACATAGGCCTGCCGCAGCGGCTCTTCTACTATAACTGCTCCGCCGAATTTTGAAATCGGCGCGTAAGCGCCGGCGTTTATCTCTCCGAATTCATCAGGGGGGAATTGGCCTCCGCCTGTTTTACCAGAAAGGGCGGCGGCAACCGGCGCCCTTTCTGAAACTTTGGAGTTTATGCGCACAGGATCAGAATGCGCGAGAATTATGCCGTTCTTATCAATCACATAAACCACGCGCCGTCCCAGGGTTTTTTCAAGCACTAACTTTTCGAGAACAGGCGGACTCGTCTCCGGCAGATCAGCGATCTTGCTTGCCGTGTCTTGGGCTACCTCTTTATAATTCGCGATAATTGATACGGAAAGGGCGTGTTTACCCAAGGTCAGCGTCACCAGCGTAGTGATCTCAAAAAGCACAACGATTAAAAGTACAAAAATGAAGATAAGCTTAAAGAGTATCCTGGAACGCAAAAAACTCAAAGGGCGCAAAGCGTAGATCGATGTTAAAGGAATACTCTCTGCCAATGTTATTCCCAGCACACCAAATAGCATGGCAATCCAGGAAAAAAGCAGGTAAATGGACTCCTCATAATTTACATAAAAATTGGTCAGGATATAAGCTGCTACAAACAGCAGGCATGAAATAAAAAATAAAAAGGAAAGGATCCTCTTTGCCCGCATCTCAAAGAAAGAGTGGATGAAGACAAAAATACCGATAATCCCCCACATGAACGCAAAAATTGGCCTGGAAAGTGCTGGCGAATTACCAAATGTGACAAGCGGCTCCAAAACATCCTGGCGGTAATTTAATGTTACTTGTGAGGCGGGTGTCATCCAGGTTTGATAAATCAGGAAAAGAACCGGCGCCAAGAGAATAGCAATCAGCCAGTTTATTTTCCAGCTCAATTTTTGTTTTAAAAGGATTAAGATCAGGTATGATCCAATCAAAAGAGATGTTTCTATCAGCTTTTGAATGAAGATCTGGTCCGAGAGGCTGCGGTCAAGATTGTAAAATATTTGCGAGAGAATGGTCAAGACGGTAAAACTGGAGAAAACGATGAAAATTAAACATAGCGTAAGATCCTTGAAATAGTGTTCTTTCGCAAATTTAATGAGAAAAGTAAATATGCCCGAGATCAATATCCCTGAAGCAAAAATTTCAGTAAAAATACCGATCAGCACCAGAGTCGTTAACATTATTTTGTCACCTCTAATTGGATTGTGCCGGATGTCTCCCCGCCCGCCAAATTCTTTGTTTTGACCGGAAGTTTTTTTGTGCCGGCTGAGATATCGCTTGAAACCACGATATTTCCTATAAAAGATCCATCCTTTGCCATGCGCAATTTTATTTCATCTCCGCCAACATCTCTTAGATCAACCGTTACATCCGAGATATCCTCAAGACGCCCCGGATTATCAATTCTAACAGAAAGGGCGGTATAATTCCCGGCGGGCACTTTAGCGGGATTAGCAACCGCGGAGAGAATCACTGGATCCTTTTCTATGTTAATTGATGTTTTGGCGAGTGCGAGCCAGCCTTTTTTATTGGCTGCCGTCACCGGGATTTCTTTGTCTCCGAGGGAAACATCCGTATTTACGGTTGACTGAAGGGTATAGATTCCATCCCCGGCAACCGCGTCACCCCAGAGGCCGCTATCAACCAGTGACATGCTGGCCAGTTTGCCAAGGCTAGAAAGATCGGCTTTTACTCCGCTGATATTTTTCATCCCGCCGGGATCAGTGACCGAGGCAAGCAGCTCAATTATCGTGCGTCCATCCGGGGGAACCTTTTTAGGTATCGCCCTGACAAAATTTATAATGGGCATCAGTCGAACTCTGTTTATCCCTGAAATGTCATACCCCACATTCCAATTAAAAAGAGTAGATTCTTTTTTCTTGACCGCCTGGCTTTTTGAAAGCAGTGCTATTGCCTCAGCTCTGGTCATGGCTTTTTCCGCCAGGGATGATCCGGCAAACGAAATTATTATAGTAAGAGCAATCAATATTTTTTTCATCTGATTACTCCGAATTTTCTGAATATATCTTCGCCTTCAGCCACGGAAATAGTCGCGTTAGGGCGAAAAGTCTTATCCGGGAAAGGTTTGATCAATCCCCGGTCAACGGCCACTTTTATGTATGGGGCCAGGGGATGCTCTTTGGGGACATCAATGAATGGATCGGTATTTATCCTGGGCAGAGGGTAGTTGGCGGCTTTGACCAGCCAGCTTGAAAGCTCTCCGCGCGTGACCGGCGCCTCAATAGAAAACTCGGCTTCGGGAGAAACCTCAATCACTCCCATGGTCACCAGAGTTTCAAGCCGGTCTTTATTCTGAGACAACTGATTTTTAGCTTCTTCCAATTGCCCTTTCTGTTCGGGGGTCCTGGCTTCCTTTAACTGTTTTTCCACCAGCTTTTCCTCGGCCACAATAACTTTGGCTTTCCGGAATATTTTCCTTTCCTGGGAGAGCCGGCCGCCTTCAAGATAGCTATCGATCACGACAAGATTTTTGCCCACGCTGAGCGGCAGGAGAACGGCAAAGTTCTGATTCGAGTCAATGTCCGCCCGTTGATCGCTGACATATACTTCCACGCCGGGTTTTGCCGTGCCTGAAATCAGTATCCGGTCTTCATAGGTTATAAGGTTGTCTTCTGGAGAAAGATTTACAACCGGATCCGCGATTCTTATTGCAGGATACTTTTGTACCGGTCGTTTTATAAAAACCCATTCTTCAGGGAAGTATAAAATCGAAAAATAAAAATCATTGCTTCCTTTAACGGGATCAGTGTACGAGGTCGCATCTATCCCCCAGTCTTCAATCCGGACGCCAAGCCCAAAGCTTGTGCTTGTGCGCTGGGGGCGGCAGTAGTATCCCAGCCGCAAAAAATAAGTCCCGGCATAAGCCCATTCGGAGCCAAAAAACATGGAGCTTGATTGCGAATTTATTGTTTCGATATCGTATGACAGCGTAAATTCCTGATCCTCAAGATAAATTGGGGACCAGATATCTCCGATTATCTTTGATGAGCCGCCGATTTTTAAAACCATCGGAGCTTCTTCCGTCAGCCCGTTGTCCCAGATTAATTTTGTCCCGGGGAGAATATTTGAGGCATTGATTCCAATAGCTGAAAAGCGATTGATCTTGTAAAGCAGGCCAGCATCAAGCTCAAAGCCCTGCGCGGTGCGGTCTGGTTCCCCGGTCTTACGGAGGGATTGAGCAAGAAGAGTTTTAAAATTGATTCCAAATCCCATATTATCTGCAATTTTATTGTCAGATAAGGGAGGTAATGCCGAAAGCTTGGTTCCCGCGGAAATCAGGAGAATGGTACTTGAAAAATCCGCGCTTTTACCGGCAGAAACAGGCAGGTTGGGCAGTCCGGTTTGCACAACAGAGATGCCAAGAGTCGATCCGTAGCCCGTGGGATAGGCCTGACTGGCGGAAATATTATTTATATCCTTTACGTTTAGGCATATTCCCTTGGCCCAGGGAAGACCTCCGGGATTAAAGAAAGTTGCATTTACATCATTGCTGAGCCCGACAAATGCTCCTCCCATAGCCATGGGCCGGCTGCCGGATTCCAGGCGATATGGAATTAAATTTAATTCTGAAAGCAAGGCGGGGGCAGGATGGGCAAACAATAAAAGAATAAGAATTGGAAAGAGAAATTTATTCATCTTACGACCGTCACGCTTGTTTGCCCTGATCCGGTTGAACTGTACTTGTCAGTGGCAGTTACAGTTATCGCTTTTTCTCCCCATGATTCAATAGTTGGCGTAAATTGCAAAGTGTATTCTCCATTTGTTCCACCGCGCATTTCGGCATCGGGCGGCCCGCCAAGACTTGAAATATCCGATTTGACGCTAAAAATATCCTGTAAGCCTTCCCGGTCGTAAATTCTGGCTTTTAGGGTAAGCAATGTGTTTTCATCGAAAATGCTGACCCTTTGGGGATTGACGGAAACAGAAGATATTTCCGGCGGGGTATTTATTTTACAATAGTATTTTTCGGAAAAACCCTGTTCAAAATCATAAAGCCAGCTTGCCAGCAGTTTTACCCTGTTGAATCTTGAGATCACGATCGCGGCTTCGGCGCGGGTGATTTCGCGGTTCGGCTCGAAGATCGGGAACTTCCGTGAAATCCCTTCGACCAGCCCGCTCTCTTTTGATTTTTCAATTGCCGCATAATAAGGATGAGTTTTTGGAACATCATTGAATGCCGATTCGATCTCTGATATAAATTTGCTTCCCTCGACCTTGAGCGCGACGCCGGCCGCCTCAGCGCGCGTAACGGTATCATCAATACCGAAAACATTTGGGGATATGGGTTGCATAAGGCCGTTATCATAGGCGGCTTTTATATACGGCGCGCGCCAGTGTTCTTTTGGTACATCAAAAAAAACATCCGTCAAAGTTTGATAAACGGGAATTCCTTTTGCCCTGATAATCCAGGTGGCGAGCTCGCCTCTTTTTTCCGCCTGATACAAATAAAAGTTGCCGTCAGGGTAGCCTTCAATAATGCCCAGCGAGGCAAGGGTGACCACTTCGCTCCGCGCCCAGTGTTCCTTATTCTCATAGCGGATTTCCACATCAGGAAAAGAAACGAGCCTCAAGATTCTCAACGATTTCACCTGAAACTTGCCTTTTTTATCCCAACTTTTTATCCCGACATAATTTTTACCCCGGGCAAGCACCAGGCCGCAGGAAAAAGATCCATCCGCTTTGATATCGATCGGGATGTTATTTATGGAAAGCGCGTCAAGGCCGGAACTGTTTCCTGATAAAGTCAAAACTTCCTGATAGGTTGTTGTTTTATCTTTAGGCTGGTCAATATTTAAGAGCGAAGCGCTAGCCGCGGAGCAAAAAAATATAAGAAAAGTTATATAGAAAAGAAAACTTCTCATTTTCGTTGTCATTTTAACATAAATTCGGTTCTTTGCAAGGATGCTTTTTTGTGTTAAAATTCAGAAGATGTTTTTGAAAAGCTTGATTTTGCGCGGCTTTAAGACTTTTGCCGATAAGGTTGAGTTTGATTTTTTAGGCAAAGGCGGAATTACAGCGATTGTGGGGCCGAATGGCTGCGGCAAAAGCAATGTGGTAGATGCTTTTCGTTTTGCGCTGGGCGAAGCCAATTTCAGGGAACTCCGGGTAAATTCTCTTCCCGAAGTTATTTTTGCCGGGACGGCGCGGCGCAAGCCTCTTTCCCTGGCTGAAGTCACTTTGATTTTTGACAATTCAAGCGGGTTTCTCCCCATAGATTACACCGAAGTTTCGGCAAAACGCAAAACCTTTAAAGATGGGACATCCGAATTTTTAATTAACCAGCAGGCCTGCCGCCTCAAAGATATCCGCAGCCTTTTTTTGGATACAGGGATAAGCTGTGAATCTTTATCAATCATAGGGCAGGGCCGCGTGGATGCGATCTTGGCCTCCCGCCCCGAAGAAAGACGGGCATTTTTCGAAGAAGTTGCCGGCATCCATAAATATAAAACGCGAAAACTGGAAGTTGAACGCAAATTGATTTTGTGCGAGCAAAACCTCCTGCGCATATCCGATTTAAAAATAGAAATCGGGGAACAGGCAATAATGCTTGAAGCTCAGGCGCGCAAGGCGAGAGAATACAATGAAATACGTTTAAGGGTGCATGATCTGGAAATGGGGATGTTTAAAAAGCAGGTTTTGGACCTCCTTTTAAAAATTGAGGGGATAGAGGAGCGAATTGCCGGCCTAAAGCAGCAGGCAAATGAAGTTTCAGGAAAAACAAGGAAAATATCGGAAGAAAAAATACAGCTTAAGGAAAAAATAAAACGGCTTGAGGACGAGATTGAATCAATCTACCTTAAAATTGAAGAGGCTAAAGAAAAAATAAAAAGCGAACAGAGCAGCATCCTGATTGAAAGGGAAAGGGCAATATTCGCAGAAAAAAATAAGATCCGGGACATTGTTGAGGAAGAAAGATTTATTAAGTACGAGATTTCAAAACTTGAAAACACGATCCCTGAGCTTCTCTTAAAAAAAGATAAAATAAAAAGCCGGATTGCCGAATGGTCCCAATCGGAGGTTCCCGAAATTGAGGGGCTCAAATCTTTGATCGGGCTCGGCCTGAAAATTATAGAGCGGATAAATTTTCTGGCCGTGGCGCTTAACGGAAAAGAGGGCATTGCGCTGCGCTCGCAGTCCGAGGACAAGATTGTGGAGATGTTCAGATCCGAGCTTAAAAAATTTGAGGAAGAAGAAACATTGCTTAATGATAATTTAAAATCAAAAAAGAAGGAAGCAGAAAAACTGAAAAGGAGCGCTGCGGAACTTAAAAATAAGCTTGATATGCTCGAAGCTTCAGAATGCCGGACAGATTCCGACGAACTTAAGATGTTGGGGGAATTGTTAGAAATGCTGGAAAAATTAAAAAGCGAAAAGAATAATTGCCGGCAAATTTTAGATGGACTTGAGGCTCAGCCGGCCGGGCAAATATCAGGCGCAGAAGATCTGATGAAGGAAGAGGTATCGCTGGCGAAACTGCAGGGCGAACTATTGCAGGTGGAAGAAAGGATAAAAAGTGAATACGGCCTGGAAAGGGAGAAGCTTTTAGCCCAGCCGCTCAAAGCCGAAAATATGGCAAGAAGCAGAAAAGAAGCCGAGGAGCTTAAAGTTCGCCAAAGAGAATTGGAGCCGGTAAACCTTCTGGCGATAGAAGAATACGAAAAAATAAAAGAGCGGCATACATTTATAGAAAATCAGTATGCCGACCTGGTATCCGCGCGCGAGAATTTGAATAATTTAATTGCTGAGCTTGATGCTAAAGCCGATGAAGATTTTAAAAAGACCATGGAAGTAGTTGCCAGGAATTTTTCCGAAATATTCGCCAGTCTTTTTGAAGGCGGCGAAGCATTAATTGAGGTTGTCCAAAATGAAGGAATTGAAATATCGGTTTGTCCCTCCGGGAGAAAGTGGCTGAATTTATCTCTTTTGTCAGGAGGGGAAAGATCTCTTACCGCCATTGCGCTTCTTTTGGCTTTTTTGAAGACCCAACCCTCCCCGCTTTGTATACTGGATGAAGTGGATGCCGCCCTGGACGAAGCTAATGTCAGCCGCTTTGCCCGTTTTATTTCTGAATTCTCGAATAAAACACAGATTCTGATTATAACTCATAATAAAAGAACCATAGAAGCGGCAGACGTTATATACGGCATAACCATGGAAGAACCCGGCGTCTCAAAAGTGGTTTCCATGAGGCTAGAAAAAGTTTGATCTCAAAGGTTAAAATTTATGATTAAAAATACAATAATAACTATAATAACGATATTTGCCTGCATAAGCGCCGAGGCGCAGTTTCCGATTCCGCAGTGGGGGTCTTTTGGGCTTATTGTCAATGATACCGCAGGCCTTACCGCCCATATTAAACCAAAAATGGTTGAATCGAACAACTCGGAATATCTCATAATTTTTGAAGATTTCCGCGCGGGCACTTCGGATATTTATGTCCAAAAAATCGATGTCCAGGGAAAGCTCTTATTTGACCCGCAGGGCATTTCTATTGCCAACGGCGAAGGAGAGCAAAGCAATTGTAATGTCATCTCAGATGGCGCGGGAGGGGCAATTGTTGTCTGGCAGGATAGCAGGCGCGGTGATTTTGACATTTACGCCCAGCGCATCGATTTAAACGGGAAGAGTCTTTGGGCTCAAGAGGGCTTGCCCATATGTGAGATGCCGGAAGGGCAGGTTTTTCCGGAAGTTGCAAGTGATGGGTTGGGTGGGGCGATCATTACCTGGTACGATTACCGGTCCGGAAGCGAGGACATTTACGCTCAGAGGATTGATGCTCAGGGAAGAATTCTTTGGACGACAGGAGGAGTGCCTGTTTGTCAGGCGGAGGGAACGCAATGGTTTCCAAAAATTGTCTCAGATAGCGCAAACGGAGCGATTATCTCCTGGATGGACAGAAGGAGCGGCAATTTTGATATTTACGCGCAAAAAGTTGACTATACGGGAAAGTTAATCTGGCAGCAGAATGGAGTCCCGGTATGCCAGGCCAATGGAAATCAAGAAAATGTTGATATGGTGCAGAATGAAGAAGGCGGCGCAATTATTATCTGGAAGGATTCCCGGCCGGAGGCTCCCGGATTATATGTGCAAAAAATAGACAAAGATGGGAAGCCAGCTTTAAATTATAACGGCATTTTGGTTTCCCAGAATTCCGATCAGGCTTCCCCCCCCAAGATCGCACCGGATGGAAAGGGCGGGACAATGATTGTCTGGAGCGATCCCCGCGCGGGAGATCCTGACATATATATGCAATTTTTGAGCAAGGATGGAAAACTCCTGTGGGGTGATTACGGAAGCCCTATTGTGCGTATTAAAGGAGCTCAGGAAAATCCGGAAGTTTCTGGTAATTCCCCTTTTGTTGTGATCTGGAGCGATAAGCGGAGCGGAAGCGTCCAGCTCTATGCTCAGGCCATAACAGAAGCCGGGGGTTATCTCTTTGCCAATCCCGAGGGCGTTTTAATATCTAGCGGCGGAGTGGAACCGCAAAATGCCGATGCGATTTTGCGGAGCAACGGAGATATTATGTGCTCTTATCAGGACCGCAAAAAGGGCAATTTTGATATTTATGCGAGTTATATTTTATCTGGCGGCAAAGTGCACTGGTTAAATATGGTTAATAATACAAAAGGGGCGGTTCCACATCAGAATTTTGATTGTATTTATACCGAAGGCGGCGTGGTCTTTGCCTTCGAGGATTTTCGCAACGGATATTCTAATATCTATCTTCAGAAAGTTTCAAAAACAGGAGGGCTTTTATGGGGCAAAAACGGAGTGGCCGCGGCCGCGGGGAAATATAACCAGAAAAATCCCAGCGTTATTTCTGACGGTGGCGGGGCGATAGTTGTCTTTGAAGATTTCCGCTGGGGGACAAACGCAAGGATTTACGCGCAAAAAATCACCTCAGACGGGAGTGTTGCCTGGGAGGATGAGGGGATTCCGGTTGCTCCCAAAGCCCCGTCTATTGAGCAGACGAAGCCAAAAATTGCGCCCGACGGCGATGGCGGAGCGGTAATTGTTTACTGTGATTATCGTTCAAATTTAAATTATCAGGATATTTATGCGCAACGTATAAAAGGTGATGGAGGGCTTTTATGGGGGAACCAGGGGAAAGTGGTCTCGGCCGGGGACGGTGATCAAGACGATCCGGTGATCGCGCCAAAATCACTTTATATCACGTGGACAGACTATCGCAATGGGGAAAGCAATGCCGATATCTATGCTCAAAAATTGGATCTGTCAGGCAACAGATTCTTGGCAGAGGATGGAATTCCTGTTTGCGAAGCGCCGGATTCGCAGCGTGATCCGTTTATTTTAGATGATGGAGCGGGGGGAGTGATCATTGCCTGGACAGACAGGGGTGGAGGAAGTTTTGATATTTTTACCCAGAGATTGGATAGTTACGGAAAACCATTATTCATTAAAGACGGGATTCCCGTCTGTCAGTCGGCAAGAACACAACAGGGCTCAGTTATAGTTCCCATGGCAGCTCAAGAATTTATGTTTTTCTTTGAAGATTTCCGCTTCGGGAACTGGGATATTTTCTCCCAGAAATTAAACAATCAGGGAAAGCTCGTGTTTCCTGAAGAAGGCTTGCCTATTGTAAATTTGGCAGACACGCAATACTCGCCATTCGCTGCCGCCTTTCAAGATGGAGCGGTGGTTGCCTGGGAGGATTACCGCAATGGAAAAAATTACAATGTCTACATGCAAAAGGTCTCAAATGACGGGACTCTGCTCTGGGGTGAGAATGGATTTCTTGTGCCGGGAACGTCCCTTGGCGCGAGGTACCCCAAATTAGTGGCTTTGCCTGATAAGAGTTTAATCCTTGGCTGGGAAGATTATCGGTACGGCAGGCGGGCGATATACGCCCAAAAATTTACTTTTTAACGGCCGCCTTTTTTAGAATTTCAGCTTTATCCGTTTTTTCCCAAGGAAGATCAAGATCCGGCCTGCCAAAATGGCCGTAGGCGGCGACCTGCCTGTAGATCGGTCTTCTTAAGTTCAGGTTTTTGATTATCAGCCCCGGCCTCAGGTCAAAATGCTCAGCGATTAATTCCGCTATTCCGTCTTCTTCAATTTTTCCCGTGCCATACGTGTCCACCATTATGGAGAGAGGATGGGCCACGCCGATGGCATAGGCGAACTGAACCTCGCATTTTTTAGCCAGGCCGGCGGCGACAATATTTTTCGCCACATAGCGCGCGGCATAAGTTCCCGAACGGTCTACTTTGGTTGGATCTTTGCCTGAAAAGCAGCCTCCACCGTGTCGGGCATAGCCGCCGTAAGTATCGACGATGATTTTTCTTCCGGTGACTCCGGTGTCTCCCTGAGGTCCGCCTATTACAAATCTGCCAGTCGGATTAACATAATATTTTATCTTGTCATCAACCAGTTCCTGGGGAAGAATGGGCAGGACGACTCTTTCGATTATCTCATCTTTCATTTGTTTGGTATCTACATCCGGGGAGTGTTGAGCGGCGATTAAAACAGTGTGAACTCTTACCGGCTTGTTCCCTTCATATTCTATCGTTATTTGCGATTTGCCATCCGGCCTTAAGTAAGCAAGCTCTCCGGTCTTTCTAACATCTGCCAATTTTTTTGCCAGGCGATGAGCAAGGGTAATTGGTAAAGGCATAAGTTCGGGTGTTTCATCACAGGCAAAGCCAAACATTAATCCCTGGTCACCTGCTCCCAGCGCTTCCAGGTCTTCCTTTATAACTTCACCGCCTCTTATCTCGAGTGCCCTGTCTACTCCGCGGGCGATATCTTTGCTTTGTTCTTTGATGGAGACCAAAACGCCCACCGTCTCATAATCAAAACCATATTTGGCTCGGGTATAGCCGATATCCTTGATTACTTCCCGGCAAATGGCTGGAATTTCAACATAACATCCAGTGGTAACCTCTCCCGCCACCATGCAGATGCCGTTGGTGACCAACGTTTCAACTGCCACGCGGCCTACGGGATCTTTTGCCATGATGGCATCAAGAATGGCATCTGATATTTGATCGCAGATTTTATCGGGGTGGCCTTCGGTAACAGATTCTGAAGTGAACAGATGACGACCGTTTTTCATGTTTATACCTCCCTCGTACGAGCGGACCGGCTTTATGATGAAACTTGCTGCAGTGTAATCGATAGCATTTGCTTTGTCAAGCAAATATTTGTATAATACTATAAATGGGAGACCTCTCGGAACACTTTAACCACAAGGATTTCAAGTGCCATTGCCCCGAATGCAGGGGCGAAGAATTTAAAATCCATCTCGGACTGGTGGGCGCGCTGGAGATGATCGCGGAGCATTTTAAAAAGCCGGTTAGGGTAATCTCAGGCTACTGGTGCGATGCTTATAATGATAAGCTTAAAAAAGAAAAGGTGAGCTGGCATGTCAAAGGCAAAGCGGCGCACTTTGCAATTGACGGCGTGCCGTTAGCGGAGCTTTTTTTATTTGCTGAAACCATCCCGGAGATAAATGGTGTGGGACTGTATCTCAAAGAAGGTTTTATCCATGTTGATACCAGGCCGCAGGAAAAAAGGGATATCTTTATAAAAGACGGCGAGCGCTACATCCCCGCTACTCCTGAAAAGCGCAAACTATATGGTATCGGCAGCTAAATTCCAGGTATATGTGGACAACTTCATCGATTCGCTTAGCTCGGAAAGAAATTTCTCGCGATATACTATTATCAATTACCGCATAGACCTTTCCCGATTTCTTTCGTTTATTGATAAGCGGGGCAGCTCTCTTTTTTCAATTGACCGCCAGTCTGCCCGCGAGTTTTTGTATCATTTAGAGAAGAATAAGTTCTCAAGGAGATCACTGGCAAGAAAAATATCCGCCATCCGTTCTTTTTTCCGCTGGCTTATAAGAGAAGGTAAAACTAAAACCAATCCTTTTAAACTCATCTCGACCCCAAAATTACAAAAAAGATTACCGAATTTTTTGTACAAGGAGGAAGTGGAAAAATTGCTTCAAGCGCCGGATGTCAGGTCCGTTCCTGGTAAAAGGGATCGGGCAATATTTGAATTGTTGTACGGCAGCGGAATAAGGGTCTCGGAAGCCACAAAACTTAATCTTTCTGATCTTGATCTTGATGCTTTAGAGATCCGTGTTTTTGGGAAAGGCAGAAAAGAAAGAATTGTCTTGATTGGAAAATACGCGGCCTCCGCGATTAAGGATTACCTTAACGCCAGGATAAAAACCCAGAATCGCGCGCTTTTTCAGAATCGGCGCGGCGGGCGGCTGACAGAAAGATCGATTGAAAGGATGATCAAGCTTTATGCGAGAGCCGCGGGCATCGACAAGCCCTTAACGCCCCATACGCTCCGCCACACCTTTGCTACCCATCTGCTCTCCTACGGGGCGGATTTAAGAACCGTTCAGGAACTGATGGGGCATTCTTCGCTTTCGACCACACAGATCTATACCCATGTGACCAAAGAGAAGCTCAAATCGGTTTATGACCTTGCGCACCCGCGCGCAAAAATAATATAATCAATATATGTTACTGCGTTTGATATTTGGAACAATAGGCGTTTCGGCGTTTTTGGCGGCGCTTTTTTTTATTTTGGGGCTGAAACGTAAATCATTATTTGACTGGGATGGGATAATTGAGCGAACTCTCATTGTTATGATATTTACGACAGGAGGGCTCTTTTATTTTGTTATCCCGGTTGTTATTGCAATCCGCATACTTTTTTATCTGAACATTCATTCGTATATTAATAACCGGGAGCCGGCCATGGAATTTCAAAAAATAAAATTTAAAACCGAAATGCTCCTCGATCTTATTTTAAGCCCGGTTTTGGCTGTTTTTATTTGCTTAATCATCTAATGAAAAAATATTTAATCCTGTTTTTTATCGTTCTTTTCTGTTCGGGCTTTTCTTTTTCCGACCTCGCGGATCCGGTATATCAAAACATTAAACAGCAGGCGATCAGCAGTTTTTCTGATCTATTTTCCGGCAAGGTTGAGATCGGTAGTGCGGGAGGGATAATCGTCGGGCAAATAAACCTTTACGATGTAAAGATCGGCAAAGAGCTTAAAGCGCAAAGGGTTGTAATCTATTTTAACCCGGTTAATTATCTGGCCGCCGGGGGAGATGTGGTCCCGGCGATCACCGGCATAAATGTTTATGGCGGAAGGGCGCAGATCATAAGAGATAAAAAAGGCGGCATAAACGCCGTCCATTTTTTAGCTCCGCCGAAGCCGGGCGGGCCGGCTTTCCCCTTTAAGGCAAAAATAAATTTATTCGATTGCCGGGCCGAATACAGGGATGACGGCGGACTGCCATTCAGGCCGAGAGCAAAGCCGTTTAGTGCTGATTTCGAAAAAATCAGCGGGAGCATAGATTTAAAAAAACCGCCGAAAATAACGCTCGATCTTGCCGCCTATTCAGGTCTCGGCTCATTATTTGCGATCGGGAATGTAAATCCGGGAAAAAATATTATCGATCTCAAAATTGCTGCGAAAGAGCTGGATATTAAGAAATGGAGCCCGTATCTTCTTCCCTATTTTGATTTTGAATCAGGCACGGCGAACCTGGTTTTAGACATTAAAAACGAACAAATAACTATGCAGGGCAACGGCACGGCGGACGGCATCAAATTCGAAGTCAACGGAAAAATTTTCGATAAGCTTGATTTAAAGGTGGCCCTTGAGAACGCGGATTTAAGCAAGGCCAAAAAGTTCTTTAAAGAAATAAAAGGGATCGATCTTAAGGGCATCGCCGATGTTAATCTTAATATTTTGGGGCCTTATCAGAACCTCCGCCTTTCGGCCGACGCAAAAGCGGCCGCTTACGGCGGGAAACTGTCCCTTTCCGGGGCGGTTAACCTTTCCTCAAAAAATCCCACATTTAAAATTTCCGGAGAATTGGACGGGCTTGATCTTAAGGAATTTACTTTAAATTCTCCGGCGGTTTCCGGAAAGATTTCCGGCAGGGCGGAAGCGTCGGGCACGATAAATGATTTTTCGGGGAGATTTGAAAGCTCGTTTAAGTCATCGTCCGTGCTGGGACAGCCGCTTGAGTCAGGCCGGCTTAATTTCAAATTCAAAAACAATAGATTGACAATTGATTCTCTCAACTTAAAGTCCGCGACCGCGGACTTTAACGGATCAGGTGTTATCGAAAGCGACCTGTCAGCCGCGCTTTCCGCGTCCGCTACCGGCATACTTCTAAAAGGCACGGGTTTTTTAGGTGATATGCAGGCCCGGGTCGACAACTTTAACGGAAATCTGTCATTTAAGTTAAATGAGGAGTTTTTAAAATCCCCGATCAAAAAGCTAACCGCTTCCGGGACGGTTGAAATGTCAGAAATTAAGTTGGGCGAGCAGTCAATTGATAAAGCCTCCGGCGGGATCGAGCTTTTTAATGGGAAGATTAAGATAATCGAGGCGAATATCAAAAGTGGGGATTCGACGATCAATGTTTCAGGAGAGGTGGGCATGGGAGAGCCGACGGAGCTTAAAATCTACAGCTCTTTACTTAATCTTTCTGACCTTAAAATATTAAATAATCTTCTTCCGCCTGAACTTAAAGATCCCACAGGTGCAGCGGCTGTGGACTTCCGTATTTTCGGGACGCTTCAAAAGATCGCTTCGTTTGACGATCTCATGAACCTTGAAGCGGTGGGAGAGATAAGGGTAACCGGAGCAAATCTGGGCGGCCTTCTTATCAGGGAAGCGTCGCTTGAAGCGGCATGGCAGAGCCGCAATCTAAGCCTGAAAAATTTGTATTTTAAATCCGCCAATTCAGAACTTTCCGGATATTATTCAAGGTCTAAAACATTGCTTGATGCAAAATTAACAGCAAAATTTGATCTTTCAGATTTTTCTCCAGCGTTAAAAAGGATCGGTTTTATCACGGGGAGCGGCAAAATTGATGTTAACCTAAAAGGCGATCCCGCAAAGCCGCAGGGACAAGCATCGCTTGATATTAAAAACCTGCGCTACAATCAGATCGGAATTGACAGCCTGAACGGCGCGCTGGCCATAAAAGATCATGAGCTTTCTTTTAGCCGTCCCATCGAGATCTTAAGCGGGGGAAATCGATTTAAGATTAGCGGGGGCGCCCGGCTGGCTGATGATTTTCAGGAATCAGAATGGGCGGCAAATATTGAGCTTCAGAAAGGCGACATAACAAGCCTGTTCGATCTATTGCAGAAGATTTATATCGAAAGCGCTAAATTCGTGGCGCCAGCCGCCAGTGGACTGGTCAAAATAGACGCGGGTTCTTTAGCCATCAAATCCCCGCCGTTCAGGCGGATTTTTTATTTAAACGGAGGCAGGCAGGATTATTATCTTAAATTTTTTGAAAAGATATCCTCCGAGGTCAGCGCCTATGAGAAAAAGCAGGAAATCCCGTCTCTTGAAAAAATAACCGGGCAGGTCTCGGGCAAGATCAACTTCACTGGCACCATTAAAAAACCGAATTTTGATCTTACCGCGGAATTAAAGAACGCCTCTTACGGCAAATATCCTTTTGAATCACTTTCAATGAACGCCCAGTATCTGGGCGGGGATATTTTGATCAAATCGATATCTTTGAGCAACAAGGGCGGCAGGGCCGATCTGGGGGGATCCGCCGGATTAGACGGCCGCCTTAACCTGAGAGCTGCCGCCTGGTACCTTCCGATCGATTTTCTCAAAATATTCACGGACCGTAAATTCGAGGGCTTGCTCAGCGGAAGCGCGCTGATCGGAGGAACTGTTAAATCGCCGACTTTCTCCCTTTCCTTTAAAGGAATCAGGGGCAACCTTGCCGGCGTATCATTTGATGAGCTATCCGGGCAAGCGGCTTATAACGGGAAAACAGCGAGCTTGACCGATATAAAAATGATAGAGGGAAAAGAAATATCTGAGGTTCAGGGAAGTTTTGATCTGTCCGGCGGAGGCGAGATCTCCGCGACGATCGAGGGCGAAGCAGCGGGTCTTGTTGGTTTGCTGACCGATGAAATTCAGTGGAGGTCAGGCAAATCATCCGGCAACCTTAATTTGCTGCTCAAGCAAGGCAGGCCGCAGCTAAATGGCAATCTTAAATTAAAAGATGCTGTCGTTTATGTGAAAAGGCTGGATTCCGACATTACATCAGGCGATTTAGAACTTTTAGCCGAAGGTACAGGAATAAAAATTGATAAATTGGCCGGAATCTGGTATGGGAAGACAAGCCGCGGCCAAGCTAATTACATTTCTCTTGCCGGCGCCCTTGACCTTGCGACTTTAGACATGAATTGGGCGCTTGCGGATTCCCATTTTAACATTGACTTTCCGGATTTATATAAAGGAGAAATCGACCTTAAGGGGATTACCCTTTCTGGAGTCCCGGGGAAAATGCTGTTAAAGGGCAGGATAGATTTCAATGACGGCATTTTATATCTGCCGAAAAATGGCGCGGGGGCGGCAGGCGTGAGGGGAGCCGCCGGGCCGCTTAATTTTGACCTCGGGGTAAATTTGAATAAAAATGTCTATCTTGCGGCAGGAGATGTTTTAACGCTTGATCTAAGCAATATTTTCTTAAATCTTGAAATGGCCGGCCAGGACATAAAGGTTCTGGGAAACGTCCTGGAACCGCGACTTCTGGGAAAGGTAATCTTCAAGCGCGGGACGGTTAACATTTTGAACCGCGAATTCTCACTGTTGTCGGAGGACATGCAGAAGAAATTTTACCCCTATGATCTTGAGCGCGTAACCGAGAATTACGCTCAATTTGAAGGGGACGGAGTAATGCCTTATCTGCACCTTTCGGCCCTGGTCAAGGTCGAGGCGGAGGCAAACAAGGAAGTATCGATCGTTTCCAATTTGATCGGCACTTTACAGGCAAGGGAGGAATCAAAGAAGCTCAATGTCACTTTTGACGCTTTCGAGGAGGATAAGACTAAAACTCCTCCTGAAATGGTGCGCTCCAGATATTCCGACCAGGACATAAGGGTAATGCTTTTGCCGGATTTTATAAAATCCCTTGCCGGGGTTGATACCAAGGCGGTGGTTGCCGATTATTTAAACAGCCGCCTCCAATCGGTTGTCTTCAGGAATTTGGAGAGGGGGGTTGAAAAAGCGCTCGGGCTTGAGAGCTTAACCCTTGAATATAATTTCGGCAGTGATATCAAGCGCGCTCTGGGGGTTGAGGACACGGGCCGGACAGAAAAACCGACCTTCGGAGTGGGTTTTGTTAAAGGATTCTTTGACAAATTATATATAGATGTGAGATACTCTCAGGGGATTGAACAGCAAGCAGGCGTACAGCAGCAGAGCATAAATTATCAAATAATCTATAAGTTGTCGCCCGTTTGGTCTGTGGCATATTACAGGGAGCCGGCTAATATTTATGACCTTAATTCCGGCTACTATAAAACCACACTTAAGGCTGGTTATTCTTTTTAAGGAGTTGGTAAATGAGAAAATATTTCTTGATTGTAATGCTGGTTTTGATTTTTACAGGCTGTGCTTTTTCTGAAACATTAGAGGTTCAAGCCAAAATCACCGCCATTGATATCAGAGGCAATAGAATTGTGCCGGAGAGTGAGATTAGAGGGGCGCTTTTTTCAAAAGTTGGCGAAGCCCTTGATGAGCAGAAAATAAAGAATGATCTGAAAGCGGTTTATGTCCTGGGATATTTCGAAGATATTTCCTCTGATCTTGAAAAATTTCAAGATGGAACCAAAATAGTCTTTAAAGTGGTTGAAAACCCGGTATTAAAAAAGTTGCAGATCGAAGGCAACATAGTTTTTACAAAAAATGAACTGCTCCCATTGTTAAAACTTAAAGAAGGCGAGCTGTTAAATTACAAATCGATGCGAGCCGATATAGAGACGACCAACCAATATTATAAAAAGGCGGGCTATGCTCTGTCCAGGATTTCAGATGTTTTAGTGAGCGATGACAAAACCGAAGTTGCATTTAAGATTGTGGAGGGGGTAATAGAGTCGGTAACGCTTGAAGGGAACGAGGCGACCAAGGACTATGTCATCTTAAGGGAAATGAAGACGAAACCGGGGAAAGTTTTCAACGAAGAAGTACTGTCCAAAGACCTGCGCAGAATTTTTAATCTCGGTTTTTTTTCCGAACTTACGCCGGTTTTTGAGCCTGGGTCTTCACCGGATAAAACCACTCTGATCTTAAAAATCAAAGAAACCCGGACCAACACCATAAATTTTGGAGGAGGGTATGGCGAGAGAGAGGGCTGGTTTGGTTTTACGGATCTGGCGATAAACAATCTGATGGGCACCGCGCAGGGATTGCTCTTGAGAGGGCAGGCGGGGCAGCAGCAGACCACTTATCAGTTTAAATATTACAATCCCTGGTTCTTGCCGGAGCGACTTGGCGATCGGACCTCTTTTACTTACCGCTTGTGGAATACCATGGGAACGGACATTTATTTAACCCAGCAGGATGAGCTTCATATCGGCTGGGACGCAACCTTTGGCAAGACCCTAAAAGATGATTATCTGGCTTCTTTCTCATTAGGCTCAGAGAGGGTGTCTCCCCGGGGCTCGGCTACCTTTGAGGGTTATAATTCAGATTTTATTGGGACATCTCTGTCTTATGATACGAGGGATTACTGGATGAATCCCAGCAAGGGGGCATACCATACCATATCATTAAAAGAGGGATGGAAAACCACAAGCATCACGACAAATTATACCAAGATAGGATTGGATTTAAATACTTTTATTCCCTTAAGAGAACGCCAGGTTTTTGCCTGGCATTTTGGGGTCGGCTATGGCTATGGAGATGTCCCGCTGGGTGAGCTTTATTGGGCGGGCGGCCCCACCACCGTGCGCGGTTATGGATTAAATGAAGTCCATAAAGGGGCGCGCAAGATCATCGCCAATATTGAGTATCGCTATACATTCAATGAAATATTTCAGGGAGTCGTATTCTTTGACTGGGGAGATGCCTGGGATACAGGCGCGCCGGCGCCTGATAATTTCTTAACCGGCTGGGGACCGGGTTTGCGCTTAAACACGCCGCTGGGGCCGATCCGTCTTGATTACGGAATAGGTGCCGGAAAGAATGCGGGTGAAGGCATCCTTCACTTCTCAATTGGACAAGCTTTTTAACCTTTATCTTAAAGAGCTTATTGAGTGGAATAAAAAGTTTAATCTGACGGCAGTTACCGATCCGGACGAGATAAGGATCAGGCATTTTGAGGATTCGCTCTCTGTTTTGCAGGCTATTGACCTTAAAGATCAAAAAGTATTGGATGTCGGGGCAGGGGCGGGATTTCCGGGTATTCCTCTTAAAATTGTTCGCCCAAATATAAAGCTTACTTTAATTGATTCAACCAGAAAAAAAGTTGAATTTTTAAACCATATTATAAAATTATTGAAGCTTGACCATGCCGAAGCAATTTGGGGTAGGGCGGAGGTACTTGGCAGTGATCCAAAATATAAAGGAAAATTTGATGTCGTGGTCTCGCGAGCGGTCGCAAAATTACCGCTGCTCATTAAATATTGCCTGCCTTTTTTGAGGCCCGGCGGAGTTTTTGTCGCCATGAAGCAAGAAAATGTTGAAGAAGAGACAAAGCAGGCAAGAAATAATTTAAAAAAATTAAAAGGAAAAATTAAAGATCTTATTAAAATAAAAGCTGGAGATATTCCCCGCTCTCTCATCGTGATTGGAAAAATCTGACAAAAAAAATTGCCTTGACAAATTCGGGGGGGGACGTATAATTATGCTTGGCTCAAAAGCCGCCGGGACGGCTGATAAAATGTAATTAAAAACAAAAGGGGAGTGGTGGTTATAGGGTGAAATAAAAAAGTTTTTTTTGACTCTTGTTTCCGGTTTCTGGTCTTTGCTCCGAAATGAAAAAAGGGGAGGGGAAAAAATGAATAGGAAAAGTGTTTTAGCTATTATATTGATCCTTGGTCTCGCTGCGACGCTCGTTTCAACATCAGCTTTGGGAATGGGGAAAATTATGGGAAAGGGGAAGGTGGCAAAAGCGACTACAACTACCGGGGCAAGCTGTGTTGTGGTACCGGGTATTACTAACACCCTTGGGATTACCCAATATGGAGAAGAAATAAATTGCGGCAATATTGTAAGATGCGCATCAAAGACTCGATATCCGAGTTATAATGCAGGTGATGAGATATTTTCATACGAGGGTTTGAAAAAACTATATTTGGGAGAAATCCTACCTCCGCCATATCCGCCTGGCATACCATCTGAATTAGCCACTATGGATCCCCCTGTAGATGCTGCTATTCGTAGTTTATATGGACCTACATATGGTTGGTATATAATCCAAAATATGGTTAAGCTTCAGTGTATGGCGTCTATTAACCCTCAAATTTTGAAATATATTGTTAACACTGACGCTGCAAGAAGCACTTCAGATAGCAGCGGGTTTGCTCATGCCGGTCCGCCAGCGAACTTAACAAGCACCTTTGGCCTAACCGATGTAAAGAGGCCCGGCGATTTTTCCGGTGAAGCTGAATTTGCAGCGCTTGATGCTAGAACATATCGTGTGGAATTTTCCGTGCCCAAGACCGCTTTTCAAATAGGTGGGTATAACCCGGTAATTGACTGGGCTATTCTAGGGCTGCCTCCGTTATCGCCGCCCATTCCACCAGCAGTGGCTGATCCGAATGGAGATGGGAAAGTCCAGCTGCGCGGCTGGTATATTAAAGGTGATGGCGTTAGTAATCGCCATCCTTTGGTCTTCTATATGTTAGGATATTGGAGTTGCCTGGAGGATACTGCGGGGGTTCCTTCGAATGGGAATCCTTTGGGGAAGTATGGAGAAGAAAAGAGAAAGCTTATTGCGTATTTTGTTGCCCAGGGTTTTGATGTGTTAGCGCTGGACATGAGAGGAAAAGGATATTCGGAAGGATTGATTGAATCAGTAGGAGAAGATGTTTTCAGGGTTTTGGATCAGCTTTATAATGGAAATGCAGGATTAGGGGGCCGCCAAGTACTGGATCCAAATGGCAATTCAATTTCAGCATTGGTTAATTTGCTTAATGTTAGCGGCGGCAATTATACCGCAAAGACCAAACCTGTAGCATTATTCGGGATTTCTCATGGCGCAATAATCGCAGAACGGGCAATGGCCATGAACTACTCTAGTTTGCCAATAGATTTAAATGCTGACACTAATCTGCAGCCGCGCAAATATAATTTTGATGGGGTAATTGAATTAGCTGGTAATGTGTCCCCAAAATATGATTCACGCGTGGGTGCGGCACTATTGGATGGTGCATTATATGCAGATGCAAATTCGAATGGTCTTGAATGTCAACAAAATGTTTATAAAAGCATGGATCAATGGCCCGGTTATTTAGCCGTAAAAATGTTCCAGGATTCCTTTTCCCCGGATGGCCCGGTAGATGCTTATAATGACAAGCTGAAGGGATTTAAAAGGATAGTTTTGGTTCACGGCACACTTGGAGATGACCCTAATGCTGTTACGGGTGCGACCGTTTTGAGTGAGAGTTTTTCCTATGTCGAGGATGAAATGGGCAAATTCGCAAAAAAAATGATAAGGGCTGATTCTCCATGGCCCAATAATACTGAAACAACCACCCTGGCACAGCAAGTATGTATGGTGCCGCACAGCGGAAGACTTTCTGCCGCTGACAAGAGAATTGGAAAGATGCTGTCTCGTGAGCTGGAATTACTGCCCGGTCTTCCCGGTCTTCCCGGTCTTTTGGTTCGGTAGTTTCTATCGCTTCTAAATCGCGAGCCCCGCGGAGATTTTGTGGTCTCCGCGGGGTTTTTTTAGTATATGAGGAAACCATAAAATGAGGGATCTCCGGGCGGTCTATATTCTCTGGCTGCGGGATATTAAAAAGTACCGGTATGACAAAGTGAGGATCATCGCTTCGCTGGGACAACCCTTACTGTTTCTTTTCGTTTTCGGGACCGCGCTTTCTCCGGCGTTTGAGGGGGGAGGAGGAATCAGGTTTTCCAAATTCATTTTCCCGGGAATAATATCGATGACCGTTCTTTTCACTTCGATCTTTTCGGCGATTTCAATTGTCTGGGACCGGGAATTCGGCCTTTTAAAGGAGGTTTTAATAGCGCCGGTTTCGCGCTGGTCGATCGTGATCGGAAAAGCATTGGGGGGATCAACCGTGGCGGTGATCCAGGGAAGCATCATGCTGCTGCTGGCGCCGCTCATCGGAGCAAAGCTCTCTTTGCTTATTTTTTTAAAAAGTGTTTTAGTCATGTATTTGATTGCTCTATCTATGACCGGCCTTGGAATCATGATCGTCGCGCGGATGAAAGAGATGGAGGGGTCTCAAATGATCATCAATTTTGTCATCATGCCGATTTTTTTTCTCTCCGGCGCCCTTTTTCCGCTTGATGGTCTCCCCGAATGGCTAACTCTGCTGACGCGCATCGACCCGCTGACTTATGGAGTAGATCTTATGCGCCGGATAATGCTTGGCGTTAACACATTTAATCCTTTAGCAGATATTGTTGTGATATTTAGCTTTATGCTGATCACTTTTGCCATTTCGGTTATAGAGATTAATCTATCGGAATAATGGGGGTAAAGCAATGAGAATACGTCCTATCCACTTATTTTTAATTTTCTTTCTAATTCTGGCCGCTTCTGCCTTTGCCGCGGAAAAGAGCGCCGAGGTCATGGGGACGACAGTTAGAGTCGAAGTCGCCGCGAAAAACGCGGCGGATCTTTCCGATCAAGCTCTGGATGAAATCAGGCGGCTGGAAAAACTGTTCAGCAGATTTGATCCCGCGAGCGAAATAAGCATGATTAACAGGTTGGCGGGGGAGGATTCTCTTCAGGTTTCTCCCGACACTTTTAAAGTCATTGAGACGGCGAAGAAAATCAACGAGCTTTCGCGCGGCGCCTTCGATATCACCCTGGGCCATCCCGAGGATCTTCTTTTGGACAAAAAAACCCGGAAAGTTTATCTCAGGCGCAAGGGAATTAAAATTGACCTCGGAGGGATAGGGAAGGGATATGCGGTGGATTCGGCCCGCGGGATTCTGCTGAAGAGGGGAGTCAGAAGTGCAATAATTGACATGCATTCTTCCATTGCTGTTATTGGCGACGGCTGGGGAGTCGGCGTTCTTGATCCAAAAGATAGAAATAGGATTCTGGGAACAGTTATTCTTAACAACGGGGACGCCCTTTCAACTTCGGGCCAGTACGAACAGCCCGGTCACATTATTGACCCGAGAACCGGGAAGCCCGCGGACAAATGTTTGAGCGTGACGGTTATTACTCAAAATGCGGCGCTGGCGGATGCGCTTTCAACCGCGATTTTTATTTTGAGTCCGAGCGAGGGGATGAAAACCATAAAGTTGATGAAAAACGTGTCGGCCGTCATCGTCGATAAAAGCGGGAAAGTTTATGATAATTTTGGCTTTAAACTGCGGTAGCTCGTCGGTCAAATACATTGATTGAAAAAATCTGATAATTTGTTATAATAACCTTACCCCCTGTCCCCCTCTCCATCTTTAATGGAGAGGGGGAACCAAGAGGAAAAGCAATAGTACTCCCTCTCCATGAAAATGGAGAGGGAGTCAGAGGGTGAGGGAATCATTAATCCAATGGGTCAAACCACATCCTTCGTCAATCAAAAAGGCGGAGTAGGCAAAACCACAACAACCATAAATCTTGCGGCTTATTTGGCCACTTTTGGAAAAAAAGTTTTGCTGGTTGATATGGACCCGCAGGGAAACGCCTCGGTTGGGGTGGGAATTGACAGGAATAAAATTGAACTGTGTCTCTATAATGTTTTGATTGAAAATTATCCCATTTCTGCCGTAATACAAAGAACAGCATTAAATAATTTAGAAATCGTTCCCTCAACTGCCAAGCTGGCGGGCGCAGAGGTGGAGCTGGTGGCTGAGCCGGAAAGAGAAATACGGCTTAAAAATGCATTGTTTGAAATAAAGGATAATTATGATTACCTGCTGATCGACTGCCCGCCGTCTTTGAACCTTTTAACCGTTAACGCGCTGACTGCCTCGGATGAGGTGATCATCCCGATCCAGTGCGAATATTATGCCCTTGAGGGGATCAGCCAGCTGGTTAAAACACTGGAGATGGTTCGGGAAGGATTAAACCCGATGCTCAAGATTGGGGGAATATTATTAACCATGTATGATTCCAGGACTGTGCTTGCCAATCAGGTGGTGGAGGAAGCGCGCAGGCATTTCGGCAAAAAAGTATTTCAGACAATTATCCCGCGCAATGTTCGTCTGGCGGAGGCTCCCAGTTTTGGCCAGCCGATTATTTTTTATGATCCTTCAAGTTCCGGAGCATCCGCTTATGAAAATTTGTCCAGGGAGGTGATCGGTGAATATGCAGCCTAAAAAAGGTTTGGGTCGTGGATTAAATGCTTTGATTCCCCAAGGTTCGGTTTTTACCGGCGGCCGCACGATCGTAAACATCGATGTAAAAAAGGTATTTCCGAATCCACGGCAGCCGAGGACTACCTTTAATGATGAAACAATATCGGAGCTTGCTGACAGCATTAAACTGCGCGGCATCGCCCAACCGATACTGGTCCGGATGCGCAAGGAGGGTTATGAGCTTGTGGCCGGGGAAAGAAGATTGCGTGCAGCCAAGCTGGCAGGATTGACGGCAATACCCGCGATTATAAAAGATTTTTCAGATGAAGAAAGCGTTGAACTTTCCCTAATCGAGAATCTGCAGAGAGAAGATTTAAATCCTATGGACGAAGCCGAAGCGTATCATCGGCTGATGACCGAATTTAACCTGACCCAGCAGGAGGTAGCGAAAAAAGTAGGCAAAAACCGGTCAACCGTTGCTAACATGACGCGGTTGGTTGAGCTTCCATCCGAGATTAAAAAATCTTTAAGAAAGGGTGATTTGTCCGCCGGTCATGCCCGGGCCCTGCTCACAATCGAGGATAAGGATAAGCAGCTGCTTGTTTTCCGCGATGTAATCAAAAATAAGCTTAGCGTAAGAGACATTGAAATTCTGGTTTATGGCGCGCCGAAGACCGAGGAGGCGAAAAGAAAAAAGAAAAAAGTAGAGGTCGGGGATGCGGAACTGCAATCATTTATCGACCGGTTAACCGGCCATTTGGGCACCAAGGTAAGAATTAAAGGAACAACCAAGCGCGGGCGCATCGAAATTGAATACTACTCACAGGAAGACCTTGAGCGGCTGCTTGAGATAATTACCAATCTTAAAATCGAAAAACAAAAGGAGGTGACCACAATTGTTGGGTAAACTCACAAAGATCGTAATAGGAATTGTTTTAATAGGCCTTGGCATTTTCACGATTTATATTTGGTGGAACGATGTTCTGGCTTTGATCCGCGGTGGTATTGGCTTAATACTGATACTAGCCGGACTTATAGCGTTTGCGGTTTTGGACTAATCCTTTTTCTGATCTCAACGATCGGGATCGGAGTCAAGGCGACAGCGGCTGAAATAATAATCTCAAACGTTGAAAGGGCCGTAGTTTTAAAAATTGTCTGTAAATAAGGCACATAAACTACGGCCATTTGCATTATTATAGTGGACAAGATGGCCAGTATGAGATAAGGATTCGAAAAGAATCCGATCTTAAAAAGCGATTTATCAAGAGAACGGCAGTTTAGAACGTGCGCCATCTGGAAAAAAGACAATACCGTGAAGGCCATGGTGCGCGCTTTGATTATGCCTCCGTCATTCATCCCAAGTAAAAATAAAAGCAAGGTTCCGGTCCCCATAAGCAGCCCAATCCCGAGCATGCTCCATAAAAGTCCCTCTGAAGTTATTTTTTCCCTGGGATCTCTCGGCGGGCGTTTCATTATGTTCTCCTCGACCGGTTCGACTGAAAGCGCCAGCGCCGGAAGGCCGTCCGTCACCAGATTCACAAAGAGTATTTGGATGGGCAAAAGGGGAAGGGGAAGACCGAAGATGATCGAGCCGAACATGGTAAATATCTCGCCTGAATTTGTGGAAAGCATATAGCGCATGAATTTCTTGATGTTGTCGTAGATTCCTCTGCCTTCTTCTATGGCGGAGACAATGGTGGCAAAATTATCATCGGTCAAGATCATGTCCGATGCTTCTTTGGTCACATCCGTGCCCATGATCCCCATCGCCACTCCGATATCTGATTTTTTAAGGGCAGGAGCGTCATTTACCCCGTCGCCGGTCATAGCCACAATTTCACCGCGGGAACGAAGGGCGTCTACGATCCTTAATTTGTGCTCCGGAGTTACCCGGGCAAAAACATTGATTTTTAAAACCGCTTTTTTTAAATCTTCATCGGTTAGTTTGTCAATTTCTATCCCTTCCATGACTTCATCTTCATGCTCGGCGATATTGATCTCCCTTGCGATCGCAAGAGCGGTAAGCTTGTGATCTCCGGTGATCATTATTGGTCTTATGTGCGCTTGGCGGCATTTTATAACCGCCTGTTTTACCTCCGGGCGGGGCGGGTCGGACATGGCGGCAAAACCGAGAAAGTGGAATTTTTTTTCTTCCGTTTTTGGCTCGATTGTTCTTTTGAATGCAATGCCAAGGATACGCATCCCGGAACGCGCTAGATTTTCAGCCACTTTGATCACTTTATCGCGTTCTTCAAGATCACACATTTCAATTATTCTATTAATGGCGCCTTTGCTGAAGCATAAATATCCTCCATCCGGATTGCTGTGAACGGTTGTCATAAGCTTGCGGTTAGAATCGAATGGGATCTCATTCACACGAGGATAAAGTTTTTCCATTTCTTCTTTATTAAGACCAGCCTTAGCGGCCAGGACCAGGAGCGCGCCTTCGGTCGGGTCGCCTATAATCTTATCTCCGATAAGCCGGGCGTCATTAGTCAATAATCCCGCCAGAAGCTGCAATCTGAGATTCGGTTCTTTTTCAAGGTCGATAGGGGAATCGTAAAGAAGAAATTCTCCTGCGGGCTGATAACCTTCTCCAGTAACTTTGATCACACGGTCTGCGTTATAAAGCTCGCGGACGACCATTTTATTTTGAGTCAGGGTGCCGGTTTTGTCGGAACAGATAACAGTTACGCTGCCCAGGGTCTCAACCGCCGGAAGTTTTCGGATAATGGCGTGGCGGCCGACCATGCGGTATGCTCCCAGGGCTAAAGCGATGGTCACCACCGCCGGCAGTCCTTCAGGGATCGCCGCGACCGCGAGAGAAATAGAAGTCAAAAACATTGACACGATTTTTTCTCCGCGCAGGATTCCTGCCAAAAAAATTACGCCGCATATTAAAAGCGCCAGTCCTGCAAGCCATTTGCCGAAATATTCAAAGCGCTTTTGCAGGGGAGTAGCTTCTTCTTTTGCTGCCGAGATCATGCCGGCGATTTTCCCCAGTTCGGTTTTCATGCCGGTAGCGGCAACCAGCCCTTTTCCTCTTCCATAGGCTGCGGCACAGCCCATAAAAGCCATATTAATACGTTCAGCCAAAGGAACCTCGGTTTTATCAATCGCATCCGACCCTTTCTCAACCGGAACCGATTCTCCGGTAAGAGATGATTCATCGATCTTGAGATTTACAGCTTCGATCAGGCGTACATCGGCTTGAAGGACCGAGCCCGCTTCCAATATTAGAAGGTCGCCCAAAACAATTTCCCTGGACGCGATCCTGTTGATTTTTCCTTCTCGAACCACAGTTGCCAATGGGGCAGCCAGTTTTTTGAGGGCTAAAACAGCTTTTTCCGCCCTTATTTGCTGGCTGGCAGAAAGGGCGGCATTGAGAAAAACTAGAATCAGGATGAAAAGGGAATCTTTAAATTCGCCGATCAATCCGGAAACAAGCGCGGCGGCAAGCAATACAATGATCATGGTATCTTTGAACTGTTCGAAAAAGGTTACAAGAGGAGAAACAGCTTTTTTTGCGATTAACTCATTTGGCCCGTATTTTTCAAGCCTTTTTTTTGCTTCAGCTAAGGTAAGTCCGCTATTTCCATTGGAAGTTAAGCTGGCTTCAGCCTCCTTGGGAGTTAATTGATGCCAATGCTTCATTTAGGAAGCATTCCTTGGGATTTTTTCATGTTTTCAATAGCTTCTGCGGCGGTTAAGCCGTCCTTGGCGGCTTGCCTTAAGGTTTGATATAATATCTTGGTTTTTTCGGCAGAATTGTAAATTGTTTTATCCAATTGGGCTTCAAAAGCGGCCTTTGCCCCCGGGGTTAAAATCTTATAAACATCAAGAAAATTTTTGATATTGTCGTTTAGGGCATCAAAACCAGGCATAATTTGTCAATATTATAGCATATATGTTATAATAACTCCTGATTGTATGGCAAAGATCTATCCATTTAAAGGCATCCTTTATAACAAGAAAAAAATCAAAAATCTATCAAAGGTAATGTCTCCCCCCTACGATGTCATATCACCTGAAGGGCAGGACAATTATTATCAACTATCTGACTTTAACATCATAAAACTGATACTGGGAAAAGAATTTCCCGGGGATACGCAGTATAATAATAAATATGTCCGCGCTGCCGCGTCTTTTGAAGGATGGCTGCGCCATGGCATCTTAATACAGGATGAAAAACCATCAATTTATGTTTATGAGCAGAGATTTTCATACGGCGGCCATAAATGGGTGAGGCTGGGATTTATA
>Ga0315291_10000725_pt1 | contig 43780 bp, 30 predicted proteins | sample YL17G12_20_MG_FD_203070 | JGI IMG/M metagenome (GOLD analysis project Ga0315291, IMG submission 203070) | Sediment microbial communities from Yellowstone Lake, YNP, Wyoming, USA - YL17G12_20 | ecosystem: Environmental > Aquatic > Freshwater > Lake > Sediment | place: USA: Wyoming | collected...
AATAGCAGACGAAAGAGTGGCAGGATATCCACCCGGGTCGAGGGCAGGTATACTGATATGCGCACTCATAATGGATTTTACTCCCGCTTCAATTGCAGACCGGAACGGAGGGAGTTCAACTTTTTCTAACCGTTCCCGGTCGGCGTTGATAACGGGAAGATTGGAATGGGAATCAACATCGGTATCTCCGTGTCCTGGGAAGTGTTTTGCTGTTGCAATAAGCCCATTCTCCTGACATCCCCGGATAAACGCAGTTGCCAAAACCGATACCAATTCCGGTGTTTCGCCGTACGACCGGATATTGATAATCGGATTTCCTGCGTTGTTATTTACATCAACGACTGGTGAATATGTCTGATTGACACCGGCGGCTCGTCCTTCAATTGCAGTAATTCTCCCGTATTCATACGCCAGCTCTGGAGAGCGTGTTGCACCCAATGCCATATTATGGGGAAACTGTATTGCACTGCGGAACTGATTCCCTGCTCCCCGCTCAAGATCGGACGAAATCAGCAATGGAACCTTCGCTAACCTCTGCATCTCGTTTGTTAAATGAGCAGTTTCAAAAATATCCCCGCCAAAAATAATAAATCCCCCAACATGGTTGTTTATTATTTGTCGTTCAACGGTATCCAAAAAATACTTTGAATGTGTATTAACATAGTTTCCCGAAACAGAGACAGAAATAAGCTGTCCGACCTTTTCCTCAAGCGTCATTGAAGCAAGTGTTTCCTCGACCCAATCGGCGGTGCGTTCCGTTTTTTCCTGCCGCGGTTCTTCTAATAGTATAGGTGTATTCTGTTTGGGGTTTTGCTTCGCCGCAACAACCGCACAACTCATCAAAAAAGATACAAAAATAACCGAAAAAAAACATTTCGCCGCAACAAAAATAAGTTTTCTTTTCATTTTAATAACCCTTTTTATTGATGACTACGACGCCCTGCTATCTTCCCGCATCAACTTTGACAAGCTCGACAGCAGTGGATAGTTTTGTTATTTTAAGCTCGATGGCTGACTCAACACCAGGTTTTGCCGTTCCGACATTTTTGCCTTCCTGTAAAACCGTGTAGGATGTTTTACCGATCGGTGAAATCTTCATCACAGTCGTATGATTGTCTTCTGTCCGGTTCTCTACTGTATACCAAATCCGCGTTAAATTTTTATCTGTTATTATCGGCTTTCCAGCGCTAAAACCATCGCGGTCGAGTTCAACCTTTATACGCTGGTCAGCTAAAACCACGTAGAATCGCTGCCGCAATCCGTCACGCGGGACAACTGAAATTTGGTTTCCGGAGATATTAAGCGATCCTCCATAGGCTAACCAGTCAAAGAGCGGATCCTGTGTCAATACCGTTGCCGCCGTCCGGAGTCCGCCCCCATACCCAAGGTCAATTTCCCCGTCATAATACCACGGACCTCGGGGCACGTCTTTTCGAATCCACGCCCTTCCAAACTTCGCTGTCATAAACTGCCAGCCAGTAGCTCCGTCATTTTCTTTTCCCGGAAACCAAAATCCGTAATTCGTTTCTGGCTTGCCTGTATTCATCAGCGACCAGGAACTCAGGTATGAAGCATAACCCAGCTGAAGCCAGTCATACGGAACATCCGCAAAATTAACAGCATAATCCAGAATACCCCAGCCTCCCATAGTTGCCATATAACTCATAGAACCGGTATCGGACGAACCGGTAAAATCCGCTCCTAAAAGATAATAGGCGGTCTCTAACCAGCCACGCACTGCTAAACCAGCCATAAGCTGGCGGTCCATAAACACCCGCGAATCCTCCTTCTTTACAACAGGATGTGAATACCATTTCTGTAACCGCTTGTCATACCAGAGGTTCGCATCCGGCTTCATTTCGTGCGTTGCACCGTATTTTGCCAGTGCATAGCTCGATTCAAACGCAGTGCGGTCAATTGCATACTCGGAGCGAAATGGATATTTATCATCATAGACAAAATACTTTACCTTCTTTTCCCACTCTGCACGGAGCCAGTCAGCTTTATCTTTAAAACCTTCCTTCTCAAGAGCGTTAATAAGGTCTAAAATAACCAGCTCATCATAACAGCCCCATTTATACGTCTCATAATAGGTCAGAATCTCATAAGGATAAATAAAATAAGCGTGTGCAGTCTGATAAGCACGCTCCAAATAGCCCGACGCATCAAGATATTTAACCAGAGTGGGATATTTCTTTGCAATTTCATACATATGGTAATAGAGCATAACGAGGTGCGGATAATCATATGACCGCCAGACATGCATCTTGTCCTGATTAATGTCCCTCGTTATCGCTGCCCGTCTTAAAGAATCCCTGTTTACCCACCAGTTCGGTGTTCCGTAGATGCCATACGGATACGGAATCTCTTTGTCTGAACGCTGCAATTTTCCCCATACAAAATGTTCTAAATAATATTCAACAGATGCAATCTCCTCTTGCACCGGAAAATGAACATTCTTGGACGCAACATACGGTGCTTTGCAGAGCGCCGGGTCGTCGCACGCTAAAACATATCCCCACCAATCATCAAATCCATCTGTATTGTCGGGTCCGCGCAAAACCTTATTCTTCATATCGTATACCGAAAAAAGCCCGTCGTACCACTTGGAGGGGTCGCGGTGCTGTTGGTGGTTCGTGATAAACCAGCTCCGCTTTTTAATTAAGGTCTCTAACGGCTCGGTCGCAAAAAACTCCAGATATGTCTTCCTTCCTCCGTTATGACGAATTGTCAGTATATTCTCGCCTAAATGCTTGAATTCAACTTGATAAAGATGATAGCCGGTTTTTTTCTCACCTAAATAGGTAATCTTCGTTTCTTTTGGAAATTCAGGCACGATGGATTCAATCTTGTTTTTAGTATGCAGGGAAAACTGAGCCGAGAGGTCTTCCGGAATAGTCATTCCGGGAACGACCCGAATATCAAAGAGACCTGCTTTATAAAGAATATCGCGTATTTCATTATATGATTTCGCCCATTGAAACTTGATCCCGTAACTAACTTTGCTATTCTTTGCTGAAGCCGGTCCTAAATTTAAATATGTATGCTCCTGCCGCCACGTTCCCCGAGTCTCCTGATTTCCGGTAACACCCGAATGAACAAACGCACGGAATCCGCCCGTATAGTACTCAAACTTGGTTCCGGGATGCACGGTGATAACAAGGTATGGCGGTTCCCCATTCGGTTTAACAAAGTAAATAAATGAGCCGCTGCCAGAAATGAAATGATGTTTAGTGAAACTCCTTTCGAATATCGTTTCAGGATTTTCTCCCCCGGGATTCCTCCAAGGAATTAAAAAGGCAAAATCACCGATAACAACAGGAGACGCTATAGTCGTCTCGACCTCAACTATCCAATCCAAACTGTTTCCATCAGTCTTGAACCGTTGCACCAGCTTCACCGGTGCATCTCTAACATAATCCGTGTAAACAAGAGATCTATTCTTGAGGTCTGACTCTAACTTCCGCTCTCTCGTATTAATATCCAACCAGCCGCCATCGCCAACCTTGTACTTCACAATAGGATCCCCAAGACGTCCTCTCGACGGCAAAAATTCAGCGTGGTAGGAATCCTGTGGATTTGATAGACTGGTAATACCCCTTCCATTGTATGACAAAACAAAATATGCAGTGCTGATTTTCCCGGAATCCGGTTGTACTTGCGCATTCCCCACAGAAAAAACAAGAACAATAAAGATGAAACTAAAGATAGAATTGTTGTAGAAACAGCTTACTTTAATCATATACTATAATCCTTTTTGAAGCTGTTATTTATTCTCTTTACAATATTACAATTTAAATTTACAAAATAAAATAGAAAATTCACAAAGAGTGAATTTATTTCCGTATTACTATGAGCTTGTTGAAGTGAAAGCTGAAGACGGTTTTAATTTATGTATTTTATTTAATCCATTTCCCCGGAGCGTTAGCCATCACTTCGTGATAAAAAATAACTCACGCCAGAAAAAGATGTTATCTGTCGGCGGGCTTTTCCGTCAAAGACGGATTTTTTTGTCAGAAAAAACACAAAGGCTTTAGTTCTTTTTCATTTATTTTTTGTTGGGCACTCATAATTTATACAAAATAAATGAACGTTTTTTATTAACGAATCGTATTTAGACTATACAGTTAATTAGAGTATTGGTTGCGGATGAAATGAAAATAGAGATAATAGGCTTAAAAAAAGAATATCCAAACGATGTGCAGGCACTCAAAGGGATAGACCTTGTGATTGAACAAGGTATGTTCGGACTTCTCGGACCAAATGGCGCTGGCAAAACCACCCTTATGCAAATCCTCGTTACACTCTTAGAACCGACGGCAGGCGTCGTTAGATTTGGAAATTTGGATATAACGAAAGATCGGGCTCAAATTCGATCAATGCTTGGGTATCTCCCCCAAAATTTCAGTACGTTTACGCGCCTCAAGGCATGGGAATTTCTCGATTATTCGGGACAACTCGCCGGTATGACAAATAAACGGAAGCGGCGCGAATCTATTGATAAAATGTTAGAGCTTGTGGGAATTTATGATGCACGGAATAGGCAGGCGAACAAGCTCTCAGGAGGGATGAAACGCAGACTTGGCATTGCGCAGGCAATGATTGGTAACCCTAAGTTACTTGTTATTGATGAGCCGACGACGGGTCTCGATCCGGAAGAGCGGCTCCATTTTAGAAATATGATGTCGAAAATGAGCCATAATGAGACAATAATTATTCTTTCAACTCATATTGTCGGCGATATTTCAAGCACTTGTAATACAATGGCTATTCTGAATAAAGGTGAACTTATATATTCCGGTTCTCCCGAAGCATTGATTCAGCGAACCAAAGGTCGAGTCTGGGTTGTGCAGGTTAAAGACGCAGAAATGCAGCAATTGAAAGAGCGTTATCCAGTTGTGGTAAGCGTGCCCACCCTTAATGGGTATGAGGTGCAGGTTGTCGCTGATTCCGTGGAAGGGTATGATGCTAAACCTGCCGCGCCCGATATTGAGCACGCATACGTTAATTTGATGGAGCAATCAACAAGCGAAGGGTGGGACGGGTACGAAATAGCTTAAAGCGTTAATAAGAATGAAATTGCGCTTCGGCTCTGCCTGATGAACGATTCATCAGGTTATTGCAACCATAATTCCGCTGAAGACAGAAAGATAGAAGATAATACTATAAACTGTATGAAATGACAGTTAGATATAATTTAACCGGACGCGAATGAGTCTGGTTTCTTCTTTATTAAAACCCTCGTTAATCGGGTGAGAGTAAATATGAAATTACGAACCCCCGTTATCATCGTTGCGCATTATGAAATAAAAGCGCTTCTGAGAAGCTGGTTTTTCAGAATTTTTACTATCCTTTCGCTCGTCGTGATAATCCTGCTCGATATGGTATTCTTTGCTCTCCCGGGGTCTTCGCGTTGGCTCTATTATGGAATACCATCGGGCATTCCATACCTGAACCTTATGCTCCTTAATATAGCGCAGGCGGTGTTAGCGGCGTTTCTTGCTTCCGATTTTCTGAAAAATGACTACCGTCTCAATTCGACTGCCGCCATTTATGCTCGGTCAATGTCTAATACATCATACGTCGCCGGTAAAGTCCTCGGATTATTTGCTCTCTTCGGGATTTTTAATGTTTTGGCAGTCGGTATTGCACTGGTTTTTAATATATTCTTTGTAGATGTACCCGTCGTTACCAAAACATATTTTATGTATCCGCTGATCATCAGTCTGCCAACGCTCATTTTTATTTCCGGATTAACGATAGTATTGATGTCACTGACGAAGAATCAGGCGGTATCAATTTTACTTGTACTCGGTTACGGTATCGGCTCGTTGTTTTTCCTCAACAGAAAACTCCTGTATTTTTTTGATTTTTCAGCATTTCATCTACCCCTGCTGTATTCCGATTTTATTGGGTATGGTAATGCAGTCTTTTTATTGTTCCAACGCGGGATGTACCTCCTCGCCGGCGTGGGAAGCATCATTTCGGGTATGATCCTCTTACAGCGCCCCAATCAGTCTCCAACTATTCAAAGAAGCACCTCTATGGCAATGATTGCGTGTTTTATGGGTGCCGCCATCTTGGGAACCGCACATATCGTACGTATTGAAGCAGGTAAGTCATTGCGCGCACATATGAGGGCATTGGATGAACAGCGCTCGGATTTGCTGAACGTTACCACACTTTCCTGCGCAATAAACCTCACTCACCATGGCAGTACAATAAAAACCTCAGCCGGGTTGCTTATTATAAACAATTCTCAGTCGCCTCTATCGTCGTATGTTTTCAGCTTAAATCCAGGATTGCGGGTCAGGCGTGTCGTACGGAACGGCACAGAGCTACGGTTCGACCAAAAACAACTGCATATACTGACGGTGTATCCTGAAACCACCCTCACTCCGGATAACCGGGATTCGATAGTCGTCTATTATGAAGGCACAATAAATGAAAATGCGTGCTATTATTATCTGGATGAAAATACGCGTAATACACCGAACAAATTTTTCGCGTATAATGCCGCCAAACGGTACGGTATAGTCAGCCCCACGTATGTGCTTCTGACGCCCGAGACACTCTGGTATCCGATTGCTGGTTTACTCTCATACGGTGTCCGCTTGGACGCGCCGGTAAAGCATTTCATCAATTTTACGGTAACTGTTCAAACGGATGAAGGACTGACGGCGGTATCGCAGGGGGCTTTAACGAATGCCGCACCGGGACTTTTTACGTTTATGTCGGAAACGCCGCTGCCGCAGATTTCGCTTGCCATCGGAAATTATATCCACACATCAGTTATGTCGGATAGCACTGAATACTCATTGTACGTTCTTAAAGGTCATGATTACTATACCAATTTTTTCGCTGATATAAAAGATAACATCCCGCAGGAGATTAGCGCAGCGCGCCGGAATTTTGAACGACGGCTTGGATTGACATATCCTTTCCGTCGGTTTGCTTTGATTGAAACCCCCATACAGTTCTATGCGCATCCGAGGCTGTTAACATCGTGCGTCGAGTACGTTCAGCCCGAGCAGATTTTTCTGCCCGAAAAAGGCGTTTTACTCACTACCGCTGACCTTCGAACTGCTCCTACAGCCTCCATCGCCGCCAGACAGCAATTCCAGCGCGGCAGGGGTGCGGCGACCGAAAAAAATATGAAGCTGAATTTTTTCCAGCGATTCGTTGATACATCATTTCTTGGTATGAACGCCCGCTCATTTTTTGTCCGGTTCAGCCAGCAGGCTCAATCGGGATTAGCGTCATATCTCAACATTCTCAATATGAATGAAAACGATATTACAGAGCTCATTTCAGTGTTTCCTATGTATTATACGTATTCTTTTCATTTTTCTTCGATGCAATGGCCTCTGTTTAATGCGGCGGTCGAATATTACCTGCTCGGTTCCACAAGCAGCCAAGGCTCTGCTTCTCGAGGGGGAGGGATGGGAATGCTTGGAGGCGTGGGTGGGGGTATGGGCGGAGGTGGAGGCGGAGGTGGAAGAGGAGGCGGAAGAGGAGGCACCGCGACCAGCCCGGGTGTTCTTCCTCCTGGCGGCCAGATGCTTGCCGCTCAGGGAATTGTCAGTGGTCTGTCCGAGCAGGAACAGGTTAATGTAGCCCTTGAAAACCGGTCGCTCGCTGAATTAATAGCAAAACCACTGAAAGGCGTGGATCTTCCGAAAATACTCGAACATAAATGCGCCTATCTGTTTGATATTTTTCAGAATGAAATCAGCGGGGAATCGTTCGATTCCTTCCTCAAAAGATACTTGTCGTCCCACCAACATTCTGATCAGCCGGTCGACGAATTCCTGAAGGAATTGCGTAGTTTGACTGAAACTGATTTAAAATCGTTCTTTGACGAATGGCTCTATCAGAATTCGCTGCCTGCGTATGTTGTAAGCGATGTAACGTGTTATGAGGTTATTCAGGGCTATCAAACCCGCTATCAGGTCTTTCTCACTATTCAAAATAAGGAGAAGGCCAACGGAATTATCAAAGTCCGGTTCAGTTCGGCGGGCAGAAATCTCGGCGGCAGATTCGGCGGCGGAGGCGGCGGAGGAGTCGGCGCCGGTGGCACCGGTACAGGCGTAGAAAGAATTATCAAGGTGAGTGGCAATGATTTTAAAAAAGTCGGAATATTGCTCGATACCCAACCGATAAGTATGACAATCAATACACTTTTCTCGAAAAATATACCTTCAGAACTGACAAGAACCTTTCAAAAAATCGAAAAAAATGAATCGGTACAACCTTTCGAAGGAGAAATTCCACTTGATTATTCTCTCCGTGCTTACGATCCAGGAATTGTGATTGTGGACAACGAAGATCCCGGATTTTCAGCCTCTTCCGGCTTGAGCGAATCGAAAGGTTTTTTAATAAAATTATTCGTCGCTGATGTTCCCCAAGAAAAAGAATATGTTCAAATGATGCCGAATAATCCACCGCAAAACTGGAAAAAGTCATCCGGTCCGAGTTATTACGGTGAATCGGTGAACAGCATCCATTATATCCGTTCAGGAAAGGGAAAAAACACTGCATCGTGGTCAGCAGACCTGACGGTTGAAGGTTTATATGACGTATATTATTACACATCGGGCGTGGGAATGTTCAATAGACAACAGCCGGGAGGAATGCGAGGGCAGGGACCCGGTGGTGGACAGATGCAGTTTAGTGGAGGTGCACCGCAAGGAGGCGGAAGAGGTGGTCAATTCGGAGGAGGTGGCGGTGGTCAAGTGGGCGGCGGTCAAGGTGGTGTTGGTCAAGGTGGCAGTCAGGGTCAAGCTGGTGGTGGTCGGCAGTCCACCAATATTCTGGACAGGTTGCGGGGCGCTGGAGGTAGAGAAACAATAATTCAGGACTTTCATTTTATCATTCACTACTCAAACGGCACCGAGAAAGTAACGTTCGATGCCGCCCGAGCGGAACCAGGTTGGAATCTGCTTGGAACGTTTTACCTAATCCAGGGGAAAAACCTCGTCGAATTGACAGACCGGTCGAACGGTAAATTAATTTACGCCGATGCCGTGAAATGGGTTTTGCGTAAATAAACGGTATACCAAAACCACGACTGAGAAATACGGAAATCAAGTTTGTTGATGAATAATAATGAAACATTTGAAAAAATGACACGTTTTTTAATAAGAGGCATTAATATATCACTCTATTCAGCTCTTGTTATACCATCGGTCAGAAACAGATCCGCCTTCGACTAGAGGCAAATCTGTCTCAGGCACGACTAGTGGAAGAGGAGAATAAAATGAATGTGTCATTAAATTTCTCTAATATAAAATGAAATTTCCTTATTAAATCAAAGCTCTCTAATAATCTAAATTTAATCAATGGGATGAGCATGAAACGGATACTTGTGGCAATTGCCATCGCGAGTGTTATCGGGGGATGTAGCAAACCCGAAACGTATACCCGAACGGAAGTTGAAGTGCCGGTGAAAATAACCGAAGTCGCTCGAAAGCAGATCGAAGACGTTACCGTTGCGACTGGATCGGTCATTGCAACCATGGATGTAACTGTTAAATCGGAAATCGAAGGCGCGTACACTCTTGGAGTCAATCCAGCAACCGGCAAGCAGTATGCGGTCGGAGATAGCGTTAAAAAAGGGGAAGTGATAGTAACTCTTCAAAGCATTGAACAGGAAAACAAAATCAAATTTGTAATAGTAAAAATGACGCTGGAGACTGCACAAGATAACCTGAAAATGCAAAAAACGCTCTTTGAAAAAGGCGCCATCACGCAAACTGATTTGAAACGCGCAGAGCAGTCGCTTTTAGAAGCACAATATAGTTACGACAATGCGCTTATGCAGCTTGAAAAATTCAAGATTGTTCCTCCATTTGACGGAATGATCGTCAATCTCCCCTACTATACCCCCGGATTAGATGTGGCGGCGAACGTCGAAATGTTCAGAATTATGGATTACGCCACGTTGAGTATGGATGTAAATTTGCCCGGAAAACTGTTAGGGATAGTAGTTGAAGGACAGAAAGTCCGCGTATCCAGCTATCTTATTCCGGACAAAGTCTTTGATGCGGCCATTATACAGGTTACCCCTGTACTGGAATCAAGTACCCGAACCTTCAAAGCCTCGATTGCCGTCAATAACAAACAACTCATTCTCAAACCCGGTATGTTCGTCAAGGCAGAAATCGTAACCGACGTCAGGGAAAATGCTATCGTGATTCCAAAGAATATCATTCTCGTCCGGCGCAATGAAAAAACGGTGTTCATTGTTTCCGAAGGCGTCGCTCAACAGCGAAAAATCACCACTGGACTCGAAAACCAGGATGAGCTTGAAGTCGTTGAAGGATTGCAGGAAAAGGAATATCTTGTTGTCGAAGGATTTGAAACACTCCGAAGCGGCGCCAAAGTCGCTATAACCCGTAAGTAATAGTCCGCTCGTATTCTTTCACGGTATGTTGAAAAAAAATAATGCGGTTAACCTATGAAATCAATTGTTGAATTTTCGGTAAAATACCCAATAACCATTCTTATGGTTGTCCTGGCGATCCTTTTGATGGGGACTATTTCGTTTGAAAAATTGGGTATGGACCTTTTTCCAGAGCTGAAAAATCCTCGTCTCTATATTGAACTGCGTGCGGGGGAGCTTCCACCTGAAGAAATTGAAAAACAGTTTGTACAGAGCATAGAATCGCAGGCAATCAGGGAAAAGAATGCAGTGAACGTCTCCTCTATCTCGCGAGTCGGCGCAGCCCAGCTGACCATCGAGTATAGCTGGCGAACCAATATGAACGAGGCATATCTCAGCCTCCAAAAAGCGCTTGCAAGCACACAACAAAACACCGCCGTAGACGAACTGAACATAACTCAATATGACCCAAACGCAGAGCCTATTGTTATCCTTGGTTTTTCTCACCCCGATATTACGGATATGAATGAGCTGCGGAAGGTCGCAGAGTCCTATATCCGCAACGAACTAATCCGCCTGGAAGGAATAGCTGACATTCGCTTGATGGGGCAGGAGGATAAAGAGGTTGTGATTGAGACCAATCGTTATGTTCTCGACGCATTCGGTCTTACACCTTCCGGTCTGGCGAGTAGCATCACGCAGTATAATCGTAATGTATCCGGCGGTTCAATCACCGAAATGGGAACAAAATACACTATCCGGGGAATCAGCGAATTTGGCTCGATACACGATATCGAAAACGTCATTGTAGCCTATAAACAGCCAACGGCGACGACAAGCGCGGGAAATACTGAACGTGTACCGGTGTATTTAAAAGACGTGGCGTCAATTTCCTACAAAAATAAAACACCATACAACATTGTTCGAATCAATCAAAAGCAGTGTATGGCGTTAGCAATATATAAAGAAACAAAGTACAATACCGTCAATGCGGTCAATGATTTAATGAAAGCGCTGGAGAATATTCGGGCACGCTTGCCTGAATATCAACTCACAGTAATTCAAAATAAGGGGAAATTTATTTCCACCGCAATTTCGGAAGTCCAACAAACCCTGCTGTATGGTATTTTTCTCGCTGTTGTCGTTTTGTACATTTTTCTCCGACGAATAGGGACAACGATGATTATAAGTTTGTCTATGCCTATTTCTATTATTGCTACGTTTAACTTTATGTATTTTGACGGGTTAACGCTGAACATTATGACACTCGGTGGACTGGCGCTTGGTGCCGGTATGTTAGTGGACAATTCCATTGTCGTAATGGAAAGCATTTTCAGAAACTTTGAAGATGGTGCTCCTCTGCGAGAAGCGATAATTCGCGGAACATATCAGGTTGGCGGTGCGATTACTTCATCAACAGTAACGACAGTAGTGGTTTTTCTCCCTATCGTCTATCTGCACGGCTCCGAAGGAGCACTCTTCAAAGACCAGGCATGGACTGTTACTTTTTCACTTATGTCCTCACTCGGCGTTGCATTGACAGTAATTCCAGTGCTCAGTAAATGGCTTTTAAAAGAAAAAAGCACTGGCAGAAGCCAAGTAAAATCGTTACGATTATCCTGGTACGGGAATTTTCTCCGCAGCATGCTTCGCTTCAGATGGATTGTCATTATTGTAACGGCGGCGATCATCGCTGTAACCATCTATCTCCTTCGATTCGTCGGTAGCGAATTTATACCGAAAACGGATACTAACGAATTTACTGTTGGGCTTCGGTTGCCGGAAGGAACCGAATTGTACCGCACCGAAGGAACTGTTGCCGGAATCGAAAAACAGATTTCTGCTGTGCTCGATAACGACATTGAGTCTATGTTCAGCGTAACAGGACCGACGACGGCAATCACCAGCAGCACCGGCTCAATCTTTGAAAGCGAAAACACAGCCGTGTTGAGATTGGTGCTGAAAAAGGAACGAACCCGCTCCACTGAAACAGTGTTGAGTGCAATATCCGACGTCCTCTCACAAATCCCCGACATTGAGGCAAACGTCTTTCAAGAACAAACTGCTCTGGAGCTGACCATCGGCTCGCATACCTCTCCAATGGTTATCGAAATTCGTGGGGATGACCTTAACACTATTCGCGATCTGACTGAAAAAGTAAAAGCTCTAACAGAGAATGTTGAAGGGCTTCAAAATATTGAAACAAACTTTGATGAAGGCCGTCCAGAAATAAATATATCTCTTGACCCATTCCAGTCGGCAGTGTATAATGTAAGCGTCCAAAATCTCATTTCCCAACTGCAATCACTTCTCATGGGGACAAATGCAGGACAATTAGATGCGGAAAGCGAACTATTGGATATTACTATCCTCCTTCCAAAAATAAGTGTCGGAGGTCTTGAAGACGTAAATTTGACCAGTGGAAGCAACATCGTTAGTCTCAATACTATTGCAAATATAAACAAAGCAAGAGCGCCGAATGCAATATCCCGAAACAATCAGGTCAGAACGGGTGAGGTTACTGCACTTCTCCACAAAAACGTCCCTTTGGACCGTATGGTACAAACTATTAACGGGATTATGAAAAAAGTAGCTTTGCCTCCCAACTATGAATATGAGATAACGGGCGAAGAACAAAAACGGCAGGAATCTTTCAAAAGCCTCCGGTTCGCGCTTCTCCTGTCCCTTGCCTTAGTCTATATGGTACTTGCAGCTCAGTTTGAGTCACTGCTGCATCCCTTCACAGTCATCCTCTCTATTCCAATGGCTTTCGTCGGAGCCATAGCAATCTTTCTCATAATGGGTAAAACGATGAACATAATGGCGTATATCGGCTTTATAATGCTTGGCGGCATTGCCGTAAATAACGCTATTGTTCTGGTTGACAGAATCAATCAATTGAAAAATGATGGATTAACGCTTATGGATGCAGTTGTTATGGCTGGACAGCAGCGTATCAGACCTATCCTGATGACGAGTCTCACTACGATACTCGGGCTTTTACCACTGACGATTGGCTTCGGCGAAGGTGTTTCCCTGCGAGCTCCGATGGCACTTGCCGTTATGGGTGGATTGACAACATCAACAGCTCTGACGCTTATTGTCATTCCTTGTGTCTACTATATAATTGATGTCTTGCACCAAAGAATCTTTAAACGCACTATTACCGTTTAAAAGCGAATAGTTCTTATGAACATCATAGAAATAGCTACAAAGCGTAAAGTATTGATATGCATGCTTTTTCTGGGCTTATCAATGCTCGGTGTTGTGTCATACAAGCAGCTTCCGCTGGAATTAATGCCGAACGTTGAAAGTTCGTCCCTGGTTGTCCAGGTAAGTGGTCCCGGAGAAATGGACCCTTCGTATATCGAAAAACAAGCTGTCATTCCCGTTGAAGGCGCAATTGGCACCTTGGACGGCGTTAGCAGTATTGAAACAAGTATCAGCAGAGGCAGTGGCAGAATTAATGTCTACCTCAAGCCAAACGTTGATATTGATTATGCTTACCTGAAGCTCCAGGCAATAATTAATCAGATAACCGTCACCTTACCGACTGGATTTCGTGTACGGATTTCAAAAACTGATACTCAACGGCAGTCGAATAACTTTATGGGTTTGCAAGTACGAGGAAGCGGAGGATTGGAACGCGTCCGTTCAGTTATTGACAACTATATTCTTGAAGAACTCGGCAATATTGAGGGCATCTCGAACGTTACGGTAACGGGTGGTCAGGTAAAAGCTGTCGAAATAATCCTCAACGACGATGCGGCAAAGGCACACAATATTACCCCCTCCCGGATCGCCTCTGTCATTCGCCAGAACAGCGAACGGAAAAGCTTCGTCGGAGATGCTTATGATAAAGCTATCCATTATTTTGTGAACGTCGTCTCGGATTACGTAAAAATCAACAATTTGGAAGACCTCGTCATAAATCCGAATGGCCCCGTTCTGTTAAGAGACGTCGCTGACATCGTTTTCGGCACAAAAGAACCTGAATCCATCAGCAGGGTTAATGGTAAGGACGCTGTTACGATGCAGTTGACCCGGGATGCGCGCGTTAATATTATAGAATTATCTCACATAACGCGCCGCGTCATTGACCGGCTCAACACCAAGCTCGCCTATCAGGATGTGGAAATTGTCATCCAGAGCGATGCCTCACAAGAAATTGAAAGCAATATCAATTTGCTAATGTGGCTCGCCTTGACAGGAGGTTTCCTCGCCGTAATTATTCTGTGGTTTTTCCTCCGCAACATTCGGTTGGTCGCTATTGTAACACTTTCCATTCCGGTCTCTGTTTTTATTTCTTTCAATCTGTTCTATGCTTTCAATATAACGCTGAACAGTCTGACATTGGTCGGTATGGTTCTCGCCATCGGTATGCTGGTAGACAATAGCGTCGTTGTGCTTGAAAATATCTACCGTCATTTAAGCCTCAGGAGTAATAAAGACGCCGCCGTCGTAAAAGGAACTAATGAGGTCAAGCGATCTATAATTGCCTCTACGCTGACGACGGTTGTGGTTTTTCTTCCCTTCGCGTTCTCTTCCGATGAAATGGTTAAGTTGATTGGCCGCAATGTCGGTATTTCGATAATCTCGACCTTGATGGTTTCGTTGTTTGTCGCTCTGCTTCTTATCCCGGCACTGACCCACGCGATGATAAGTCGGGTTGGAAAAAAACCACGCAGTTTCGAGCGCATTCCGCGAGATAACCGCGTGGTACAATTGTATACTCTCACGTTAAAGTCGGCGATTCGATACCCGGCGACAACAATTATCATTGCGGTTATATTGTTTTTCATCACCGTCGGTTTATGCCTGAAATTGAATCAGGACGTACCACAGGAAGTGCAAACAAATCAATTCACGCTCTACGTTACAATGCCCAGTGGTTCTACCCTCGATGTAACAAGTGATGTTGATGAACAACTCGAAAGTAAATTTTCTGATATCGAAGAAATTAACGAGCGCATCAGCCAGATTTATGCTGAAGAAGCAACCATAACGGTAACCTTAAAAGACAAATTTGAAAAAATCAATGGCAGATCAGTCGCAGATTTAAAAGAACTAATCGGGAAACGAATCGAGGGTTTTACCGGGGCAGAAGTGAGCCTGAGCGAGGCGAGTGCAAGCAGCCGCTTTAATGCAGGAACGAGCAGAAACACCGTTGCCTCTTTCGAGCGGCTGTTCGGCATCGGACAACAGCAGGAAAAAATTCTCGTTAAAGGCGATGATTATACATTACTTCAAGAAGTCGCCGACAACATCGAATACAACCTGAATGAATTGGAAAGTATCAATTCAGTCAGCGTCAACGTGCCGCGCAGCCAGCCGGAGATTCACCTGCTGTTCGACAAAGATTTTATGAACCAAAACAATATTGCCCTCAATACTGTCAGTTCGGAGCTGGCTTCTTTTCAGCGGGAAACGTCATCTGAAGTAACATATAAACAGGGAGAAGAACAATACGACATAATGATCCACAACCAAACCGTGGAAAATACAGAAAAAACAATAGACGATTTACAAGGACTTGCAATAACGAGTCAGACGAACGCAGTGGTTAACCTCGATCAATTCAGCAAAATTGTGTATGCATACGGTATCTCCGGAATTAACCGGATAGATCAACAAAAACGAGTAGAAGTTAGATACAGTTTCACCTCTGAAATCAACGACTCAAAGCCCCTCCTTGAAGGGGCGCGTTCCGATGTCGTCGATTTAATTGGTTCGCTGTACCTTCCTCCTGACGTAGCAGTGGAGATTGTCTCCGATAAACCTGAAATTGAAGCGTTCTATTTTCTCATCGTTGCGACGTTCATACTGATATTTATGATACTTGCCTCAGTGTTTCAATCTCTCTCGAAACCGTTCGTTATGATGTTCACAATTCCACTGGCGACAATTGGGTCCTTCTGGGCTCTTATCTTTACCGGAAATTCCTTAATGAATGCAAATTCGCTCATTGGTTTTCTGATACTATTGGGCGTCGTCGTAAATAACGGCATCATCCTCATTGATTATACAAATATTCTGCAGCGGAGGGGATTTCGTCGTTCGCGGGCGGTTTTGACGGCGAGTAAAGCGCGCATCCGTCCAATCCTGATTACAACGATTACAACCGTTGTAGCGATGATTCCGCTCGCTATGGGGCGGGCAGAATATGTGTCGCGTATCGGCGCTCCGTTTGCGATTACCGTAATCGGCGGTCTGACGGTCGGTACGCTGTTCACGCTGATTTTTATTCCGGCGGTCTTCTCAGGACTGGAAAATGCTCTTACGTGGTTCCAAAATCTCAGCACGAAATTGCGAATCATTCAAATCTCAGCGTTTGGTATTGCAATTGTTTTCATTTATTTCAAAGGAGATTCCTTTTTATGGCAGTTGGCGTATCTGGCTCTTGCTGCCGCCGTTATTCCGGCGTTGACGTGGTTTATCACTGCCAGTCTCCGCCGTGCCCACGCCTATGAATCTTATTTCGAAAAGGGAACGCATCTGCGGCTGAATATTCAAAGGGTCGTCAAAATATATGATGAACGCGGTCGGTTTATCCGAGAATGGAATAAAGGCAAACGTATTGCGGAGCACCGCGACTTGCGCAATTACCGGTTTACACATAAAGATTTCGGACATTATACCTGGCAAATTCCCTTACTCGGATTTTTGATTTATTTCATATACTTTTATATCGAAAGCCAGATGTGGCTCTTCATTTTGTCGCTTTTACTGTATGGGTTTTTATATAGTATGTTACAACCTATTATAAAATTCTGTGCCGTTCATTACGCACAATCCCACCATCGTAAATGGAAAATTATAAAAGCATCGGTACTTGGTATATTGATTTGGGGATTCCCCGCAGCGAGTCTGGGTATATTTCATATGTATTTTTTTGAAACCAGAATCATTCTGTTTATCGGCATTGCCTGGTATGGAAGCCTTGGATATATGACTATATCGAGAGCATTGAGAAGCAAAACGGTAGAGTACAAACATATATCCGGGAGGCTTGCGCGGATGAAACAGTCTCTCTTATGGTTTGTGCGTATGTTATTTTTTGCACGAACGAAAAGTGCCCCATTTAAAGCGCTTTCCCCTATCTCATTGCAGATTGAAAACGGTATGTTCGGCCTTCTGGGACCAAATGGCGCAGGAAAAACGACACTTATGCGTATCCTCTGCGGTATTTTGAATATGAGCCACGGAGTTGCGTCAATTAACGACATTGACCTTACCGAAAAACGGGAAGAACTGCAGGGACTCATCGGGTTTATGCCGCAAGAATTCGGATTTTATGAAAACATGACTGCAGGCGAATTCCTTGATTACATAGCGTTACTCAAAAGCGTATTCGATTATGAAAAACGAGAATCTGCTATTGAGAACAGTTTGAAGTCGGTACATTTAGATGAATATCGAAACTGGAAAATAAAAACATTTTCGGGCGGTATGAAACAGCGGCTCGGAATAGCTATGACTCTACTCAATCTGCCAAAAATTCTTATTGTTGACGAGCCGACCGCAGGCCTTGACCCCCGCGAACGGATTCGATTCAGAAACCTGTTGGTGGAGCTGAGTCGGGAGCGGATTGTCGTCTTTTCTACGCATATTATTGAGGATATTTCAAGCTCCTGCAATCAAGTAGCTGTTTTAGATAAAGGTGAATTGTATTACGCAGGCGACCCACCAAAAATGACCGCCGCCGCCAATGGAAAAGTTTGGCAGTTTTTCACCGATTTTGATACGTTTGAGCGCCTGCAAAATACATTGTGGATAGTTCATCATATGCGCGTGAATGATAAAATCCGCATTCGGTGCATTTCAGAGGAGCCGCCCGCTCCTGATGCGATACCGGTAGAACCGACGATGGAAGACGCCTATCTCTGGCTGCTTGGCAAAAATCAGGCACCGCACATTGAAATGATATCTGAGAACGAACAACAAATGGTAGGGTAACGGAATGCAATTTAAAAAAAATATAAAGAACCTCTCTATAGGTGTATATAAAGTTGTTTATTATAATATGAAAGTTATATTTGCCGGGAAATTCATATATTTTGTTGTTGCCGCATTGTCAATTTATGCGTTCCTTATGGGTATTTATCTAATGAATCCCGACACCTATCTGACCGAAGCAAATGTATTCTGGCTTCTGTTTATCCCTGGCGTTCTTATTGTATTCTATCCTACTGCGTTTGGTATTCAAAATGATTTTGACTATCGAATGCTCGAAATTATTTTTGGTATCCCGAACTATCGCTACAAAGTGCCTCTGGTGAGACTTCTTATGATTATTCTGATAACGTTCGTGTTTTTAATTTGTGTGGGAGAATTCACCGCCGTTGCGTTAACCAAGATTCCAGTGCATACGATGGTCTTTCAGGTGATTGTTCCAGTGCTATTCTTTGGATGCCTTAATTTCGCTCTCTCCACGATAATCCGCGATGGCAACGGAACAGCGGTCGTTGTCCTGATTTTGGGTATACTTTTATGGATCGGCAGGGAAATGTTTCAGAGCGCACCCTCCCTTGATGTCTTTCTCAATCCTTTCAATATGCCGCAGAATGCTAATGAAGCCGCCTGGCAGCTCACCGTTGGAAACAATAGATTGTACTTGAGTGCCGGTTCGATTGTTGCAATTCTTCTCGGACTGCTTAACCTCCAGAAAAGGGAAAAATTCCTCCGCTGAGCATTTAGTTTTTCCAATCAATTAAATTTTTTAATTTGAATTAATGCTTCGATTTGAACTCCGCCGTCCATCTGGAAAAAGAATTACATATAATGGGTATCAGTATACATCCATTCTATCCCTTTTTCTTTATCTTCAATTGTTCTTCTTTTTTCTTTTGTTCTTCTAAGAGTTTTGTATGGTCTAAGGCGGCTTGCATATCGTTTACTTGGGTACGGGCGCGGTCAACAGTATTTCCCTGTTTTACAAACGTCAGATACTCCTTCAGGTTTTGCATACTTCGCGTGGTATCAGCACGCTCAGCATAGATAAATCCTAAATACAAATACACTTCAGGTGTTACTTTTGGATTAATATTCAGTGTTTTCTCGTATTGCCATATTGCCCGTGCAGTATCTCCGGTTTTTTCATATACCATTCCCAATGCTAATTGAGCGTCGGGAATTGCCGGATTCAATTCAATTGCCTTGCGGAGATTAGAAATTGAAGGTTCATATCTTTTATACTGGAGATAATACCTGCCTAATCCGTAATACCCCCAATAAAACGTTGAATCTAACCAGATTACACGCTGTAATTCCTGCTCTGCATTTGTTGTATCACCCAATACAGCAGATACATAAGCATAAACAGCATCATTGGGATATGTTTCAGCACGCTGTCCATAAGCTTTCTGCAGGGAGTCAGCTTTACCACGCAGGTTCAGGATTTGCGAAAGACGCTCAATGGAAGGAATGTAGAGAGAATCATACGAAAGTGAAGTGCGGAAGCGCTGTTCAGCCCGGTCAATCCTGTCGGCATTTAAGCACTGGATGCCGTCATTATAATACCCTTTTGCCAGACGTGCTTCCAGTGTAACGATTACCTGTGTATGAATTTGTTCGCCGTCCTGCCCCGATCGGGGTTTCTGCTGTGTTCCGGGCGTTTGTCCAATCGGGAGGTTCTGTTTTGCGTATACGCTCATTGATGTCAGGAAAGTCCCACTGAGGCTCACGAGGAGTACGACAAGGCAGAGACTTGCACGATTTATATATAATATTATCTCAGAGACCATTCTGTTTCAATATCGTCAGTAAAGACATCGCACTTCAAAATTTACATCGCTTTTCAACATTGTTGAAGGCATAAATGAAATTATCGGCGGGTGATGTGCTGTAGATATTGTAGGGCGGATCAACGATCCGCCGTTCATATTTTCAATCGTCGTTATTTTTCGATATCATTACCACCCTACAAGACTGTACAATTTGGGACTGAGAAATAATTATTAATTATTAATATTGTGTTATTTTACCAAGTTTGATAAGTCTTGACCTTATCGCTACTTCTGTTCTTTCATGCTGTTTTGCTAAAGCGGCAATAGTCGCACCGGTATCAAACGAATTGATTAATCGTATTTCTTCCTCTTTGCTCCAGTTTATTCCCGCATTTCTTGGCAATTTTCTTTCTCTCTTTTTATTTTTTATAACACGTTCCAAAGTCCCCTTAGAGATATATAATGCACGAATAACATCAGGATTTTGATAAGGACTTGAATAATCGAATATTTCACCGGTTTTTGGATTTATTCCGTCAGATAATAAAGTAATAATTTCTAATGCTCTTGATAGTTCCATTATTTAACCTCAATGGTTTTATTTCACTGGTAGTAAATCTTGACAAATCTAAAATATTGCTATTGTTTTAATGTTAGTTTAATCTTTTCCCTTATATCATCCCGCTTTGGCTGGATACTTGGAACACAAGTAGTTTAAAAAGCTATGCCTTAAAATTATAAATCCAACATCTATGTTAAAACAAATTCCTTATTTCTTGCATAAGACGCCGTGTCAATTCTGCAACAGGATTACCGGTTCAGTTTTTTGGTTGCGTCAGGACTTTAGCCCTTGACGCATAGATATAATGACTCAATTATCACATAATATCTCCTGCATGTCGTAATACTTATATTAGGGAAAATACATAATTTTTTCGCTTGATCGTAACGGACTCAATAAGTGTATAAGCGTCAAGGACTGAAGTCCTGACGCTACAGAAACATTTTCCACACCAAAGCTTGATCAATTCCGCAGGAGGATTACCGGTTCTTATTCTTCAGCGTCGTATGGAGGTCAGATCCTGTATGTTTTGGGATATTGTTTTATCGTCTAACATTTTTAGTTCCCTTTACGCGCATCTTAATGTATTCTAAAAAACTCAATCCATTCTGGTACGCCTCTTCAGAAAGCACTTTTCTTGCTATATGGACTTGCTGTAAAGCCGGGTCTTCAGGGAACTCTTTTTCTACCATTTTTTTTATTTTCTGCATTTTTTTTTCACTTATCATATCAATACCTCTTTTATAACAATTCTGCGGGGATAATTATTTCTACCTGCTTTAAATCTTTTAAACTATTTACCATTCTTATAATGTCTTTTGTCTTCTTTCTTACAATATGACGGAAATTCCAACTTAAAAGATAATCCATCTCATTATTTACCGCGATAGCAATGTGATATGCGTCTTCTTTATATGATTCAGGAACTGCTTTGTATTTTATATATTCGTTTGCTAATTCTTCCGCTTCATCCGTTATTTCAAGAACGGAAAAGCTTTTTATTGTTCGCTTCATTTTTTCTCTAAGTGTTTTATCTTCTGTTTTCTCAATTTCCATTATGGTGATATCAGAAATATACACATTAAAAATCTCAATTTTTGAAAAGAACTCTTTAGTAAGCAATTTTCTTTCAGGATTTCTATCATCAAATAAAGCGGATATTATCGATGTATCTAAATAAATATTCATTTTTCACTTCTCCGCAGCTGTCTGGAATTCATTGCCTGCAGATGCAAGAGCATCCTGTCTATTCAATTCAAGGGCCTCTTTAAGCGTTGTATATGGAGGGATTCAAGAAGTTCTTTACGCGTTCGTTCCTGACAGTTAACTCCGGGAATTTCCTCAATCCACCCAATCCACCATTTTCCTTCGTGTTTTATTATTGCATTATACTCAGTTTTCATTTTATTTTCCTTGATGTTTTATACTTTTACCTTTTAAATATAATATATGTTCCGCCTGTTCTCGATTCAATGGAATGTAGAGTAATAATCAATCCGCACTATTATTTCACCGCTTTCAGCTCATTTTCAACGATGGATTCGACCTGCTCGAGGAGGGACTGAGCCTGGCGTTTGAGGTCAGCACAGGTTTGTTCCATTTTGGTTTTGTACCTGGCATCGTCAATACTTTTAATATTGATAAGAACGTTATATATCCCGCCCATAAAACCTGCATACGCTGTGTAAGCACCGGTGCCGACATCGCTAATAGCATTCACATTGCCGTACTCTGCGGCAATTTCAGAGGCTTTTAAGGCTTTTAAGCTTAATTCTGCCGTCTGCATCGGGATTGATGCCGCATTCGTGATCGCATTTTGAACAGCAGTTTTCTTGGCTTTTTTTTGTTCTTCCGTTTTATCGGGGAGACGCAGTGCTTCTCTGTATGCATTAAATGCGACGGTATCATCATCAATGGTTTTAACCAGCGCCTGAATAACTTCCTGACATTGCTCTGCGGCGGTATTCAATTTATCATCAATCTCGGCATTTCCGGTTTTATATGCTGTTAATGTGCTGACCATAGACACCAATCCTGCACCTAACGCACCAGCAAGAGCGGCAACTGAGCCGCCGCCGGGAGCCGGTGTTTCACGAGAAACTTCAGCAACAAAATCAGAAATCTTCATTGATACAAGTGCATTTTCCGCAAGTTTCGGTAATCCGATGACCCGTTCTTCAATAATAAAAGAACCAACATCACGAAGCCCTAATGACTGTACGGCGGTTTCTAATATATCTTTATCGGGAATGCCTGTCGGGCGACCCTGTCTTTTGAGATAATACTTACCCGTTTCAAGGAGCGCCGGATAGGGGACCATACCGACAACCTCACTGCCGGTTACAACAATCCCTCGCTCAAGTGCTAACCGGCGGACTTCTTCAATAACATCGTGCATTGGCGTTACTTTATAATTTGTCAAATTAATAGAAATCTGATCTCTATCATATTTTGGCACAAACCACCCGATTGCTTTGCAATGCGTGAATTTTCCGGGAATTTTTACCGGACTTCCTTCGGGTGCATCAGGATTTATTTCATTGAGCATTAACAATTCCCGCAAGTCATATTCGTGTTCTTTTTGACAATGTTCCCCCGTTTGTTGTATTGTTTTTCCTTCAAAATCGCAGCTTCCGCAGGGATAACTGCTCTCTTTATAACGCAGGATTTCTCCACTTCGCCGTGCCGACCGCCCTTTTTCACGAATTGTAAACGCTATATCATTTGCGATTTTTACATCCCGGGTATTTAGATTGATATTATAGGCAATTAAAAACTCACGGACACCGATAACCGTCGCTCCTGAGCGAGGATTAAATTTCGCAGGGCCAAAATCGGGTTTCCACTCAGGGTCATTCAATTTATCTTTTAATCCTTCGTACTCCCCCTGCCGAATAATCGCCAGGTTTTTCCGTTCCGGCTTCTGCGCCGCATATTCATACAAATATACCGGAATTCCCAATTCATCGCCGACCCGTTTTCCCAATTCTTTTGCCAGTTCAATACATTCCTCAACCGTTACGCCGCTAACAGGTACAAATGGACAAACATCAGTCGCTCCCATTCGTGGATGTGACCCGTGATGCCTGGACATATCAATCAGCTCGGACGCTTTTTTTATCACCTCAAAAGCGGCTTCTTTCACTCGCTCCGGCGAGCCGATAAAGGTTACAACCGTCCGGTTCATATCACAACCCGGATCAACGTCAAGGAGGGTAACACCATTTACCCTTTTTATCGTATCCGTTATCTGCCGAATTACCTCATTATCCCGCCCCTCGGAAAAATTGGGGACACATTCTACAAGTTTCTCTTCCAATCAAGTCTCCCTCATTTTACAAGTGTATTACACCCACAAATCCCGATAACTCGGGATGGATGCCATATTCATTTAATAAAGTTTATTAAACGCTCCGTCTTATCTTTTCGTTTCATAAACCGCAGGATTGATTTTATACTTTTCAACCAAAGGAAAGGTATTTTTCTTAATGAAATTGTTGATTTTGTACGCATAACCGTTTTTAATCACACAAATATCATAAGGAATATACACCGAGGCCGTGTATTCACCGGTTCTACTGTCAAAAACATCGGTTAATACTGTCAGGGAATCTTTCTTCTGATAGGTAAACGCAAAAATATAGTCTCCATCTGTCAGAATTTTGGACAGTGATGCGGAATACTTCCGCTTCGCGATAACCTCATTTATAATTTCATTATGTTTTTTCATCTCGTTTGCTGCGTTTTTATTAGTTTTTAAATATTCATTAGGATATTGCATAGGTGACTTTTTCAATTTTTGGGGAATATACGAATGTATTATATATGATTTTTCTAAATTGTTGAGTGATAATATGGTCAATGTATAGAGGGCACTATTTTCACTGATTTTCGTATCCACATAAGAATGAATATATACAATTCTGTTTTCTGGAAGTAGTGAACAACAAAATATACCAAGATTATCTGGAACGTATAATGAAGATGCAGCCAATTGAATAATATTTGTCTTTGGATAACTTGTAATCATTATTGTTGTATCAGGATTTTCATAAAACAAATATGTTTTTGACGGCCACGGTCCTTTGTCTCTATCAATCGCATCAATAATATAAAGGAGCTTACCTTCATTTAAAAAGAATGTTTTATTAGGCCTTCGAGTTCGGCGCATATTGTTTTTTTCCAAAATATCATTGTAATTTTGACTTGTTGAAAAAATGAGTTTTTTTATAAATGAATTATCTGGTTTAAAAAGATGTATTTGGTCGTTATAGAGTCCTCCATACACGCAATAAAATCCATCCGGGCTTACTTGAATCCAATCTACGCTGTTGAATTCACCGGGACCTTCACCTGGGCGACCAATGATTTTTAACGGTTTCCCATTTATGTCAAAGACTTTTATCCTGTTCTCATCAACTACCATTAAATTACCTTCTTTATCAACTCCCATACAATCGTGAAGTGAAGGCTCGGCAAGCAGAAAATCACCACTTTTTTCATCGTTCCCGAATGAAAGTTCAAATGTTCGAGCATTTTCAATGATGCGTTGATCGGGAACACGAAAAGCGGATTCTTTTGAGCAACTAAAAAAAACGATAATAATCGCCATTAAAACGCTAATGCGTTTCATAAATTCCTCCAATGAAAAATTCCTTTAGATTAACCGCCGTTTCTATATTTTATTTCATTATTCCATCGTCTAGATAATTCATCATATTCACGTACTAATGCTTGATCATTGCTTCTTTTATGGTTTATTATTAAATGCGATGAAGAAATTAGAATATGTATTGTGAAATCATATATGTTATCTAATTCTGAAATATCTCTGAATTTTGGTATCTCACCGGGGCTTGAAGTGAAAAAACCTCTGCTCTGGGCATGAGAATATTCTGACCATTTATGATAAAGTATTAAATAATCAGATAAAAACGAATCTTTTTTATTTTTATATATTTCATAAACAATACTTTTATTATCATTTTTTCTTTCATCAAAATGATTATATAATTCTTTCGTATTTTTTTTAAATTCTTCATCAATAATAATGGGGAAATCCTTATCTAACTTACATAAGTCTTTATCTATTTTTTCCAATGTTTTTCCTTTTTCTGGAAATTCTTCTTCATTCAAGGAATTTACTCTTTTCTTATCTATTTCTAATGTGTTTTTTAACCAGACTTTTGATTTCTTTTCTATTCCTTCTGTATTATCAGAATCCAGAATATAAAGCAACTGTAAATATGATTCATAAATACTTCTTACTTGAATTATGGCAGGTACTACACATCCTTCATTCAATAATTCATCTATAGCATCAGCATTTTCTATTATATGAAAATATAAGTAAAAGACAGGTTCATCCTTTTTTTCGATTGTGGTTTTTACAGGAAAACTTAATGATAATACCCTGATAGCAAAATTAACCGCATCTTTTAATTCTATATTTTTCTTTTTTAGTTCTTTATTAGCTTTTGTTTTAGATGAATCCCTATCAATCATATATAAGTTATTGTATTTTAGTATCGGTACTTTCATATACAATTACTCCTTTCTTCACGACCATCTCTACGTGATTTTCACCGAAGAAGTACGGGATCATTTCGTAATTCGGGACGTTGCAGATGAGCAGATCTGCCTGCATACCGGGTTCAAGTGCACCAATGTTGTTTAGTCCCAATGAATATGCAGGATTGACCGTTGCCGCCGTCATTGCCTCCGCCGGCAGCAGTTTCATCTGCGTACAGGCAAGCGACATCATCATCTGCATTGATAAACACATACAACTCCCCGGATTAAAATCGGTTCCAATTGCGGTAATGCACCCGTTATCAATGATTCTCCGCGCCGGTGGATAATTATATCCGAGAAACAATGATACACCGGGAAAAAGAATCGCTGTTGTATTTGAACCCGCTAATAGTGAAATATCCTCATCCGATAGTTGCTCTAAATGGTCTACCGAAGCCGCTTCCAATTCTACTGCCAACCGTACACCGTCGCTGTGGAGAAACTGGTCAGTATGAATGCGCGGTCTCATCCCACATTCTTTTGCACGTTCTAAAATCTGCCGGGATTCCTCAACTGTGTAATATCCCGGTTCGCAGAATACATCGCAAAATTTCGCTCCGCGCTTTGCCGCTTCGGGAATCATCGTAATAACCTGTTCTATATATGTTTCACGAGATATATCTTTCGGGAATGAATGCGCCCCCAAAAATGTCGGAATAAGCTCAATTGAATGTAATGTATTCAGCTCGTGAATGACATCCAGCATTTTCATTTCCGTTTCCGGCTCAAGCCCATAGCCGGTTTTCACTTCCATCGTGGTTGTACCGTGTGCAAGCGCCCGGTGCAGATAATGCATTGATATTTGTATCAATTCGTCTTTAGACGCCGCACGGGTTTTCTGCACCGTTGAGAGGATTCCGCCGCCTTTCTCTGCTATTTCTTTATAGGTCATACCACTCAGTCGCTGAACAAATTCGTTTTCCCGTGTCCCCGCAAAAACAAGATGAGTATGTGCATCAACAAATCCGGGAATAACCGTTTTGCCGTCTGCATTAATCACCGTTGGATTACCGGTTATCTGTGATTCTACTGCTTTTGCAGAACCAACAATCCGAATAATCCCGTCAACGCAGTATATTGAAGCGTTTTTGTGAATAGTAATATCCTGCAGTGCCTTGCCGCGCTTGGGTCCTCTAACTGGTGTTGCAATCTGAGAGGCGTGAGAGATTAAAATGTCATTCATATTATTCTACTTTAAATATATCAGCTAAAGATACACCATCAATCAACATTTCGGGACTGGGAGTGCCACCCAATTCATTTTTTTCATTTTTTATCAAGATGTATTTCAATAACTACAACGGGCTTCGGTAAACATCTTTTCGATGTGAAATCCTGACTATTAAAATAATACATTCTTTGTTTTCTAATGTATAAATAATTCTATAATCACCGACACGAATTTTATAATATCCCTTAAAATCCCCGTGCAAATACTCTCCAATATAAGGATTTACAGTTACTATTGATTCAATTACATTTATTATTCGATGTTGAATATCTCGAGGAAGTTTTTTCAATTCCTTAACTGCTGATGGTACAAATTTAACGATCCAATCCGAGTTCCTTCTTGACTTGTTCAAGGCTTATCGCATCTCCTCTCTCATTTAAATACCGATGATGGGCTATGGCATTATCATCAATATCTTCAAGATATAACCGTGCTGCGCGTTCAAGCATATTCGATAATCCAAGCCCATATTGTTCCCCGATAGTCCTTAATCTATTGGTAACCTCGTCACTTAAGGACACTGAAACGCGCTCCTTTGTTTTTTTGACGACTCCTTTTTTGGTATTCATATCTCCCTTTCCGAAACATTAATATTTATTACAATATAATACAATTTATTAATTATATGCTAAATTATTACATTTTGTTCCCAATTAATATTTATTTTAACATCGGCATTTTGATGCCTTTTTCTTTTGCGATTTTGATTGCAGTTTCATAGCCGGCGTCAGCGTGACGAACAATACCGGTCCCGGGGTCAGTGGTAAGCACCTGCACGAGCCGTTTTTCACTATCAGAAGTTCCTTCAGCTACAACCACCATTCCGGCGTGTATTGAATACCCGATGCCAACACCGCCGCCGTGGTGCACGGAAATCCAGCCGGCGCCACCGATTGCATTTATGAGGGCGTTCAATATGGGCCAGTCGGCGATTGCATCACTGCCGTCCTTCATTCCTTCCGTTTCACGGTTCGGTGACGCAACTGAACCGCAGTCTAAATGGTCGCGCCCGATGACTATCGGCGCCTGTATTTCACCGGACTTCACCATATCATTAAATATCTTACCCATTTTAGCCCGCTCGCCGTATCCCAACCAGCAGATGCGGGAGGGAAGCCCCTGAAATGCGACCTGTTTCTGTGCCTTGATAATCCATCGCTTGAGCGCCTGATTTTCGGGAAACGTTTTAAGAACTGCTTCATCGGTAGCGTAAATATCATTTGGTTCACCGCTCAATGCCGCCCAGCGGAACGGTCCCTTGCCTTCGCAGAAGAGCGGGCGGATAAACTCTGGTACAAACCCGGGTATTTCAAACGCATTCTTGAGCCCGTTAGCTAATGCTTCCCCGCGGATGTTATTGCCATAATCAAATACCTTTGCACCCTGCTTCCGGAATGCCAGCATCGCTTTGACGTGTTCGACAATGGAATTTCTTGCCATCCGGATATATTTTTCGGGGTCTTTTTTCCGCAATTCCAGTGCTTCTTCATAGAGAATCCCATTCGGAACGTAGCCATTGAGCGTATCGTGGGCGGAAGTCTGGTCGGTAACGACGTCAGGGTGAATTCCGCGTTTTATCAGTTCTGGAAGAACGTCTGCGGCATTTCCCAAAAGCCCGACAGAGAGTGGTTCTTTGCGTTTTTTTGCATTCAGAACCATTTCAAGAGCATCATCGAGGTTTTCAGTCATCGTGTCCAAATATTTTGTATCGAGCCGCCGCTGTATGCGGTTTTTATCAACCTCAACTGCCAGGAATGCGGCTCCGTTCATTGTTGCGGCTAACGGCTGGGCACCGCCCATTCCCCCTAAACCAGCGGTCAGCAAAAATTTCCCCTCTAAACTGCCCCCAAAATATTTATCTGCACAGGAGGCAAAGGTTTCGTACGTCCCTTGCAGAATTCCCTGCGTACCGATGTAAATCCAGCTTCCCGCAGTCATCTGCCCGTACATCGTCAAGCCGAGCCCTTCAAGACGTCGGAATTCATCCCAGGTTGCCCATTTCGGCACTAACATCGCATTTGAAATCAGGACCCGCGGCGCCATCTGGTGCGTTTTAAACACGGCTACCGGTTTCCCGGACTGCACGAGCAGAGTTTCGTCATTCTCAAGCTCTTTTAATGTTCTCACAATCGCATAAAAACAATCCCAGTTCCGCGCCGCTTTCCCGGTGCCGCCGTAGACAATTAATTCCTGCGGTTTTTCAGCGACCTCCGGGTCAACATTGTTCATTAACATCCGAAGTGCCGCCTCCTGAATCCAGCCCTTGCAATTGAGATTTTTTCCACGCGGTGCCTTAATTATTTCTGCCATAGGAATCTCCGAAATATTTGGATTTTTTGTTGCAACTATCGTATTTTACTTCGTTAGAAAATATACGTAAAAAATATGAAAACATATAATAGAAAGTGAGAGCAGAGTTGTTTTTATATGGATAAAGAAATGAAATTATTAAAGACAGAAATCTCTATATTACTGAGATTAAATCAAAGGTCTTAAAAATAAAAGTTTATCAATGGAAAGCTTAAAGCTTTAGAACTTCGATTATTTCTCCCGAAGGGATAGATTCCTAAAATTAAAATTCTATAACATCCATAACATCTTGTTTATCTATGGATAATATTTTTGTATATGAAAACAAAAAAATATGCAAAGACCTATATTTTTTGTTTTTGTTCTTTTGCTCCCTTTTTTTCTTGATAACTTTTTTTGACTCTTTTTATCTTTTCTTGACGATATTCCGAATCTATATGGTAGTGTTCCAACGCATTTTTTTTTATAGCTTGACGAAAATCTTCGTCATTCTGATACTTTTCTTTCGATTCTTTGAGAATACGCTCCCGGTTTCTCCAGTAATACTCTTTTCGCCATTTTCGATGCTTTTCAGGATATTTCCAGTAATACTTCTTTCGCCATTCTCGTTTCTTTTCAGCTTTTGTTTCATCCATTTCATTCATCTTCATCTGGTGTTCTTTTGCACGTTTTATCACAGCTTGACGAAATTCTTCGTCATTGTTGTACCTTTCTTTCATTCTTTTGAGAATACGCTCCCTGTTTCTCCTGTAATAATATTTATGCCATTCTCGTTTCTTTTCAGCTTTTGTTTCTTTTATCTCATTTTCCTTCATATTCCAATCCAGTAATATTAATTATCTTCTAAGGAATAATTTTTATATAAAATATATTATCTTGAGTCCTTTGAAAAATTATGGAGTTTGGACAGATGATTATTCAAAACACCTACAAAATCCCGAGTATCACCGAGTTCTCCCGAGTACTCGGGATTTATCGGGACTCGGGACTGAAAACTGATTTTTCAAAGGTCTCATATTATATTTGTGGTATATCAACATTAATTTGATATTATTCATTATCTATCTATTACGTCTAATACTTTTGTTTTCTTTTTTAACAAACGAAGCGTTATGTAGATAATTGTGCTCACTATAAGCAATATCATCCAGTTGAAATCGAATTGAAATTTTTTGAGATAAACGGTATTATTTATAATATTGATAAAACCAAAAGAGACAAAAATCGCTAATTGTCCGGAATATTCACGTTTTAACACCGTGCGAATCGAAAATGTTTTATCGGATGAAGACCAGAGTTTAATATTGGGTAAAAATACCGGCGTTTTTGCCGCCCATAAATTAAAGGTATTGCCGAATTCACGTTTGAGAAATTCTTCCTCTGCATACATAATCCGCTCATAATAAAACCAGAAGAATAAAATAAATAGTAATACGAGCCACCAAATATAAGTAAATAATGCTATTCCCAGGTATATAATAAAATTCCCCAGATACATCGGGTGCTTGACAATTGAATACATACCGGTTGTATTGAGAGACTGTGCTTCAAAACCGTGAGTCGTTCTCCCGGTCGTTCCCTTTGGAACATAACCGACAGTAATGCATCGTATTGCCAAACCAGCTAATGAAACGGCAAGACAGGAATATTCATATACTTTATGTTTTTTTTGAATACCGCCGTTGGTAGTGGCGGTATAAAACAGTGCAATTACTATTATCGGAATAAAAATCAGTGGAAGGAAACTTCGACGATTAAACAGCCAGGTTCCCTGTTTTAACAATAAATCCTGCAAACTCATTATAAAACTCCGATTTTATGAAACGGCACAATCTCCAATAAATACAAAAGGGGTGAGACCTTTGAAAAAATCCATTAAATCGCAAACTATCCGCCTCTTTTTAAAGGGGCGGAGCGGCTACCAAAAAATGAGCTTAAAATTGTTATATAATCGGTAGCCGCAGGCTTTAGCCTGCGTTAAATCAAAGATATCAATATATATTAAGTTGTCTTTGCGAGTCCCGTGTATTCGGGACGAAGCAATCTCTCATAACCAAAAATAATATAAATTGTGTAAACACCACGGTAAAACAGTACAATTTAAATAAAAACTTTTACATTTGTTATTTATTTTTTACCACAGAGAAAACAGGGAAAACACATTAATACATTCGTATTCATTGTTACCTCCTATAATAAAAACCTTCTATCGGAGGTCAACAGGGGGGAAGGACGTATAATAAAAATATGAGACCTTTGAAAAAATCAGTTTTCAGTCCCGAGTACTCGGGATTTATGTGGCACCCACAAATATTACGTAATTTCATTATAAAATAGAAACTTTGGGGACACAATACTTATTTAATAACTTTCGGTTTTCTGCCGGCGGCTGTACCGCTCAATGATATTGTGCGGGCATCCGGGCGCGGAAACTCGGGCGATACTTATAGCAGAATATTGTACAAAAATATATGATATATTTCAGGAAATGAGTATTGTGTCGCTGAATTTCCCGTTATATAATCTTTTTTTGACTTAGTTGCCGTTTGCCTTCTCGAGTTGAAAATCCTTAATATCAGCTTCCGTCGGAACACGGAAGTCCTTCGCGATGAATTCAATAGATTCGACAGACATACTCTGAAACCTACCATCTGCTTTGATATTGGAAGTCCAAAGGACAGCAATATTCACAAATAGTACTTTTTCAGGCGGTACAGTCAATTCAAGAGATTTAAAAGACTGCGATATAATCGAGGATCGTCTAAATTGCTTCACTAATACAACCCTGCTTTTCCAATGATACTCTTTTTGACCAATGAGGCAAGTGAACTCAGGATTGTATATCCACCATTTACCTACGTTTAGGGGCTCCCATATTTTAACTCCCATAAAGGAAATGAGACTTTCAGTTAAGTCTTCGAGTTTTTCAATCTTCTCTTTGAATTCAGTGTAAAACTTATCTTTCAAATGTTCTCTTACCCAGAGCGAAGAAGGATCGTCTAAATTCAAGAATTTCTTCCGGGCATGTTCAAGAATAGCCTTAATGAATTTCTGAGTTATATTTTCCTTTGTTAGCTTGATATAAGACGAAAACTCTTCGAGACTCTCAAATGCATTAAATCGTTTGTCTGCCTGCAATCGAGTGATGCTGGCATCCCTAATCATCGAATCATTAGATAGGAACACGAAACCGAAATTTCCGTTCTTCTTGCTGACAAAATCCACAACGGTTTCCAAGATTAGTAAATCCCTAAATCCTTTTTCCAGATCCGGATTTTTAGGATCGTTTAGAAATGGTGGCTGTCGCCAGATTGCATCTTTTGCGACCCTTTTCCAATCGATAGAACCGACCGGAATCGGAGCAATGGAACCGGATTTTGACTTAAGCCAACGTTGAATCTTCAAATCAACCTGAGTAAGTATTTTGTCCTTAGTGAGTCGATGACTATGTAACAAGGAAGTAATGTTAGAAATTCCCTTTAAACACTCTGAAGTCTTGTCGAGTAACTTCGTTGCTGAAGTTGTCTGTTGAAAAAGGATTTCTCCTATGACAACCTCCGGCACTATAAGATGTAACTCCATCTGGCTTGAATTTGATTCCCAAAAGGAATCGAATTCAGGATTTACAGCTGGACCTTTGTCGTTGTACCATAATATATTGGTGTCCGGAATTACAAAATGAGGTGGTGGTGTTCCTCTTGGAATATTTTTCATATGCCTCCGTTGGTTGGGCCAAATTGTAACTGAGCAAATTCTGCCTAACATAAAAATCAGCCGCCGAGTTTACGAGGTCGGCTGGATTGTCTTATTGGGCCTATGGTTCTTTGAAAAGCTTCCGATCTTTTGCCGGTAAAACCTGAAACTCTGAGTCCCGGACATACACTAATTCTTCTTTTCCTATTCCCCTAAGTTCAACCTGCTTGAGCACAAACTCTTTAGCCAATGTTGTGTTTTTTTTTATGTCAATACCTCGTCGAGATATGGCAAATGAAAGCATACTCAGTTTCTGCAGTCGTGATGCTATGTTCAGACAGGAACCGACAAAGTCGTTTCCGTCACCTACGGTCATTATTTGACCACGGGCAATCCCACACCTAACACGGGATGGTGGCTTGCTGACGTTCTTTTTCAGATTTGGAAGAAGCTTGGTTTTGTAAGAATCCGTCAGCATGAATATATTTTGAACAATGTTTAGAATTCCGGATTCGCCTCCCGAAAACTCTGTGTCCCACAAGAATAATAGGCCATCTCCAAGAAATTTTGCATAGAATGGCAGACTGCCCCAAATTCTTATCCTATCTTCTGACTCACCTTCTTTAAACATCTCTGAAATGGAACTGAATAGCCATGCAAAATACGCCTTCATGAACTCGGGAATTACTAAGTGAAAGTCGACTTGATTGCCAAAGTCCGTAAAACCTTCAAGATCAAGGAACACCGCCAGAGCCTGGGTGTACTTTCCTCTTCGGGAGATATCACCCAATCCCAGGATTGACTCATTGAAACTCTGAAATTCGCTATGCGAAAGAGAATTAAGGGTATATCCTTTCCCGCACCCGTATTCGTCAGCCGGAACACGCTTGTAAGGCAAATCCAGTCGTCCCATTTATTCTCCTATTGTTGGCCCAACTATGATATATATAGATTCTATATAAATCCTTTAGACCGCAAAATTGCGGTATAACACACCGTAGCACTTATAAATCTAAACCTTTTAGATCCTTGTTTAGGATAATGTATCTATCGGGCTTTTTACTCCCTTTCCACCCCCGATTAAGAACGTTATTAAGGATATGCGCTGCCGTTTGCCTCATACCTGTTAGAAATGGGACACTTTAGTAGATGATAATATATTTTTTTTAAATAAGCAATAAGTTTTTTGCAAGATAATTTTGGGGAAACAATACTTATTTCACAACTTTCGGTTTATTGCCCCGAGTACTCGGGGCTGCCTCGTTGAATGACATTATGCGGATTGCCGAATGCGGCGGGGCATACTATGTTATATTAAACTATTTGATATATTACAGGGAAGGAGTATTGTGTACCCGAATATCCAGTTTGATAGGTTCGAGATGTAAGCGGCATTCATCAACAAGCTCCCGGATCAGTTCTCGCACAGATACGACATGATCGATGCGATAGGCATTGGCGCCGCATGTGGCGAAACCCTCGTGCATGTCGCCTCGATATGCGTTAATTAGTGCCTGTGCTATGCAATACGGCGACTTGTCGGGATCGCAGGGGGCAAGACACCGATATAGACAATTGAACTTCACCTTCTCGCCGCTCAGTATTCGATCAACAAAGTTATTTCTGATGACTCGCAGGGGAAGCCCGAGCGGACTCGGAATGACCAGGATGTCTTCTTTCCGACAGTTGAGGTAAGCCTCCTTATACTGCAAGGACGCATCGCATTCGTCTGTGCAGACGAATCGCGTGCCCATTTGGACCCCACTCGCTCCCAGATTGAGAAAGCGAGCGATATCACTTCCGTTGAAAACACCGCCCGCCGCTATCACAGGGATCGAAATGCCATTTGCTTTCGTGTAGCGCGCCGCGACCGACAGGACGTCCTGCACAATAGATTCCAGGGGAATATGTGCAGTAACGACGTCGTTCATTGAAAATCCAAGATGCCCCCCGGCCAAGTTCCCCTCTACAACGAGGGCATCTGGAAGCCTGTTGTGCTTTTTTAACCACGACCGGCATATCAGGTCGGCGGCTCGTCCCGAAGAAACAATAGGGATGAGTTTGATACTCCTGTGCTTAACCAGCGCGGGCAATTTCAGCGGCAAGCCTGCGCCCGATATGATGGCGGCGACCTCCTCTTCGTCAGATGCCTTTACGAGGTCTTCATAATTCGTCACGGCGCACATAATGTTGACCGCGATCGGGTTTGGTGTCAGCGACTTGGTTCGCTGTAACATATCTCGCAGGCTGACGTACGACCGGGCCGCATAGTTGAGGGAGCGATCTGGCCATTCTTCACCGGTTCCCGCGGATGCGACGACGCCGAGGGCGCCCTCATTTGAGACAGCGGAAACGAGACGCGATCCTGAGACGCGCACGCCCATCCCCCCTTGAATGATGGGAGGGTTTATTCGTAGATCGCCTATGACCAAGTCCGGCAAAGAATTGAGGTTCTTCATTAATATCCTTTTCAAGTGAACGCAAAGCTCAGCGGCGCTGGCGGCTGTACCGCTCAATGATAATGTGCGAGCAGCCGGACGCTGGAGTTCGGGTGATGAGTGCCATATTTTATTATACCAAAATATGCGACATATGTCAAGAAATTAGTATTGTAGCTCCGAATTTCCTACGCCGGATAGCCCACTGTCTGTGCGAAGAGCACACGCTGTTCAGGTCGCAGATTAAATTCCCTGGGTGTGTTCTCCTTATCGCAATTGTGAAAGTGAGCGGCCAAACCTTGCGAGGCGGCAAATAAATAGACGTTTCCGGCAATGAGACCCGTTGCGACGTAATAATAGGACTTCTGTATATCCGGATCCCTCAAACCCGGTTCCTGATACGGCGCCCTACTGTATTTGGTGATATCCACAACGTAGAAGATATTCACCGGTGCTCTCGCCGCGGCACTCCTGCCCGACCTCGCGCGAAAGTCACCGGCAACAACGGGAGTCAGACGGTGAGGAACCGCCTCATAAAGATAGACTCCTTCAGGCAGGGCGACATAAAGGTCTATTTCCTGCGAGTTGCTTGCCGATGCGGCTGTTCTTCCCTTCCCTCCGCCAGACAATGCCGTCTCACGGTTTACTCCGAATGCTGCCCAGAGAAGATTAGACAGTACCTGCGGGGGAAATTTCTCCGCACTGATGTTACGGATAGTCTTTCTTTCCTGCAGGGCGGCTAACACGGGCTTGCCGCCGTCCGTCTGGGGTTTCATAAGTATGATTGGCTGAAGCTCCTGGTCGGAGCTGGATGCGCTTCCAGCGTCCCGGACGAAGTCCCGAGTACTCGGGATACCTGCCAGCACCGTTAAAGCTGGCACAGTCTTTAAAAATGTTCTGCGATTCATCTGATTCTCCTCCTCGTTGGTTCAGGTTTTTGACGCAAGCCGTCCCGAGTACTCGGGGAATAACGTGAATACAATTATTGTATAATTTTCAATTACAATAATATTTATATTATAATTTATTATCTGCGATTGAAATTTCAAATAACTAATTTGAAATTATATTAAACGACTTAAAAAATTACACATTAATAAATATAAATTAAAAATGCGTGTAAAATTAATTTACGTAAATATTAAAGAATTTTTATCTGTGTTTATTCCCGAGTACTCGGGATTCATCTGTTGCTAATAAATATCAACCACCCGTCCCGAGTTCTCGGGATTTTGCTTGATAAACACAGATACACACAGATTTTGATATTCATAAGTACTATAAATTTATTTATGACGTTTAATATAATAACTGGGTATTGTGTTATATTTTTTACGATTTTCCTTGTTTAATGAAGCTATTCAGATAATCTGAAGGTAAAATAAATACTAAACGTGCCATGATAAAATGTATATAAATTCACGATTACTGTCAAGAATTTAGTATTATGTCCCCAAGTTTTCTGTAAATCGGTTGTTTGATCGTTTTTCACGCGCTGAACCACTTGCTTGAGCAAACCAGCCGATACGGTCTGCCGGGTATTGGTCAAATTCCGGGACGTACGGCTTGATGTCGAGCAGGGGAGTACCATTGAGAATGTCTATATTCTGTACAGAGAGAATGGAGTTGTCGCGATGAATTAATCTGACGACGGATAGACCGATGGGATTTGGACGTTTTGGTGCACGGGTGGCAAACACGCCGCGGAGATTAGTATCCAAAAACGGTGTAACAAGAAGATTGAAGCCGACGCTTTGGTGAAAATGGTACAAGAGAATGATATGAGAGAAGCCGTCGAGATCCTTTAGTCCATCGGCATACTCCGGGAATACTTCAACAGTTCCTTCCACCCCTTCTGCACCAGCAGGCTGAATCGGCATTCCTTCAATCGTCTTGAAGGGACTGTGAATCACTCCAATAGAACGGTATTCGATTTTCATCTCTGGTTCACCCGAATTTTTCCGTAACTAAATTTTATTACTTTTACTATTCATTACAAGCGATTGAAAAAATAGTAATATTCTTAACTATTGGTTCTGTTCAATATCGCATCCCTATCCTATTTAATTATAAATGTGCAGAGGCAATGGCTGTTCTCTGTCGTTTTTTTAAAAATACAGTTTCGTTCCCCTGCGTACCAAATTGAATTTGTGATGTAAGCAGCAATAAAAGCCGCGCTTTGACACTTACAACATCAATTCCTGCAGGGTGGAGCAACAATCCATCATTCAATAACGGCGGATTATCGATCCACCCTACATACTATTTAAAATAATTTTCCTTGTATGTTAGATAAACCTTTATTTTTTTCTTTATTTGATTTAGTATTAACCAACTCATAAATACATATTCTATACTTATCTTTTATATATGCATTTCTTAAGACATCAAAGTATATTAATCTCCAGTTTTCATTTTCAAAATGTTCTTTGAATAGAGGAGATGTCATTTTTCTTTTGAATTGTTCTTCTCTCTCTTCCGGTAGAACCATGAATTTGTCAATACTTTTATCAATATTTGATCCTCTCAATAAAGCGCTGGTCATACTTGTGGTTGATTCCACCTCAAAAATGGTTTTGATTTTTTTATTTTCTATCCATATAAGATCTATATTTTCTACTACATCCAAATTTGTGGCATTTTCAACATTCAAATACTTAACTGTCATATATTCAGCAAGCGTTTTTCCCTGTGCGGCAAGTCCGCTATCTTTTTCAAGTTGTTCTCTTTTCCCAATCCAGATATCATATCCCTGGCTTTTTCCTATCATTGTAAGGATTGCCAATATTTCGCTGTGCTGGTTTATTCTCTGCTGGATTTCCGGTTTAAGAAGCCAATATCCACCTGCAACTTGCCGTGCGTAAATTTTTAACGCATCCATAATACTTGTAGAATCAGACGTAAGCGAATTTGGAAATTCTGTGCTGACAGCGTCCTATACCTCAGTAAAAGTTACTTTTCCGCTCTGATGAAGCTTTCTGTAGACGGTCTGTTCAACTCTCTCAGTTAAAGGTATTTCGTTTAAGCGTGATACAATAGAGGTATCTTTGAACCACCAGAGTTTTCCCTCCGCCCCACCGACCCGTGCGGAGAGAAGTGTAAATTCCTTGTTAAGATGTTTTTTCAATATATCGTTTATATCAAGACCTGAATGCAATTTTGCAAAATATCCATATTTTGCAAGAATAGGGTCTATATAATTGATAATGAGCGTATATGGCGTAGGTTCAGCTCGCTCAGCCAAGAGGGCTACTGTAGAATCAACGACAATCTTTTCAAATCTCATTTCGTCAATTTCTTCTGGTTTAAGGGCTATAATCTTTGAGGGTTTTTGAAATCTGATATAAAAATCTCCCTGTGCAGAGCCGAAAGGTTGTAATAAAGATTTTCCTGATGATCTTGCAAGCTCCTGATGGTGAATCTTATGAAATTCAAAACCGGCAAAGACGCCCGCCCGAATGGTTGCGTTTCGAACCTTGAAGGTCGGATTGTGAAAGGTAACTGTAAGAAAATGTTCTGGCTTTATAACCTTGAACATCCCTTGGAAACTGGCTGATAGAAGGGAATGATAGACGGTAAAATCCTTATGCTGCCGTTCGTTCCTGACAATCTCACTCGCGATAACATCATTAAGGTAATCACCGTTCATTTTAAGCCAGCTTACCCACATATACGAAAGCTCGCCGAACTGGATGGATGCGTCATAGGGTGGATCAGTAAAAATATAATCAACTGCTTCCTCCGGCATCTTTTTCATTAAATCAAGACATGAGCCTGTATGGATATAAATATCCGCAGTACCGTAGAGCACTTGTTTAAGTGACGATGCAATTTTAATTTCCTTGAAAAGCTTGTTGGATTCTACTTTTGCTTTTATAAGCCCCTGACTTCCATTGATAGCACTATTAAATTTATTCCAGACATTTGATTCCATGAATTCTTTTGCATACCAATAACTGTGCTCATTCCATACTGAGCTAAATGGTCTGGTTGGTCTTACAGGCATCATCTTTGTGCACAAGTGTACCATTGAAGAAAATCCTATCTTTAAAAAGTCCCTCAAATTCTTGTTCGGTTCCGCTTCAATCGCTTCCATCAGCCATGCAAGCGCCTGTATATTCCTCTTTGTAAAGAGTTCATCTATAGATTCATATTGTTGCTTTTCTTTAAACGGCCTTCCATCAGGATAATAAAGAGGATTTTTTGGATACCATTCCTTGATTTTGTTCTTTTCTATCTTTTCAAGCAAATCTTTATCGTGTTTTTTAAGTGTGCAGTTTTTTTCTTGTCTGTCTTTGCAATGCGGGCAAGATTGATATCGTATCTCTTTACAGTTTTCTCCTTCCCATATTGCACAGTCAAACACTATCTCTTTTCCGCATTTTCTGCATTCCGTAAGATAAAGGGCTTCTATCTTTTCCTTTACATTTTCTTCAATCCGTTTAAACGCCTCATAGAGATGAACTTCATTTACCGGTTTAATGGTAAGTCTGGTGATTTCGGTCGCTATGGGATTCAAGTCGCAGACAATAGCTCTCCTGCCGTTTTTTAAAGCTTCCATTGCGATAATGCCGCTTCCTTCGAATGGATCGAATACAATTCCGCCTTCCGGGCAATATGTCTTGATAAATTCCCCAACAACATTCCATGTTTTTCTCGACCAGTATTTATGCCACAGATACATAGATGTATGGGCAAGCGGTGGTATTTGACGGTCAAGGTGCGATTCCTGCGAGGTTTTCTTTAAACCTGTCATTGTGTCTCTTTCTGCTTTTAATCTATTCCGTTTCAAGGATTCTCACCATTCTAATCATTATTTCATACGCTGCTACAATTCTTACTACTTTTACATCCCCCAAACCATTTATCTTTGCCATATCAGAAAGTTTCTGCCCCATTATTCCGCTCAAAGATGAATATTTTTTTAACAAGTCTTCTGCAAGATTTACAGCCGTCTTGTTTTTGTATCCTGTTCCAATTAAAACGGCAAGAAGCTCCGCATCGGATACATCAGACAATTCAAGGGTAATTTTTCTGACGGCGGGAATATTCCAGTTGTTTTCCTTTATTATTCTTTTTGTTATTTCAAACGCGGCGGCAATTCTTTTAATCTTTCCTTCCTTCAATCCTTTAATCTTTACAAGGTCATCTGGTTTTTTACCAAGCAATCCGTAAAAACCATAGAATTCGTCAAAAAAATCCCTTGCGATATCCTTCGCAGTCTTGCCTTTGTAACCTGTTCCGATTAGTATTGCAAGGAGTTCCTCTTGGATTAAAGACTCAGGTCCGCATTCAATTAATTTTCCCCCCGGATTAGTCCATTTTATATTGGAAAGCTGCATAAGACAAAACGTTGTTTCATTAATAAATAATTCATTTTAAATATTCAGAGACTAAATGATTATTTAACTGTTTTCAATTATTTACCAATTCTGTCTTACCGAATGACATTGCGCGGATATCCGGGTAATGTTTGTTATGGTGAATTATACAAAATTATAACCGCTTTGTCAAATATTACTTTTTCCCACTATTTGTGATTTTGGATAGCCGTATGCCACATTATTTCATCACTCTTATTTTCCCGGATTGTCTCCGTAGAATTTCCAATCGAGTGATGTGTCCCTCGTTAATTTTTGTTTATTCAGCGCAAGGCGGAGAACGGCGATAGGCATACTGCCCTGCCGCATAATCTCATCGTGGAACTGCTTATTTGTCAACTGACCGGAGTCCACCAGTTCCTTGCGAAGTGCACGAAGTTGGAGTCCGCCGAGCAGATACGATGCCTGATAGAGGGGACCGTAGCCTCCCTGGAACGAGCGGCGAACTTCGCCGGCGGCATTGTCGCGTTCAAAGCCGACACGGTCAACAAGGAAATCAACGCACTCCTGCGGCGACCATTCGCCCATATGGAACTTGAGTGAGAAGATAATGCGCGCACAGCGGTGCATCCGCCAGAACAGAGCACCGACACGTTTTTCAGGCGTATTATGAAATCCCAATTCGTACATCGTCAATTCCCAGTACAGGGGCCAGCCTTCGCCGTAGAACGATGTGCCGCTAATGCCTGCTCGATAACCAGAGTAGCGCGACCCCGTATATCCAACAAAATTGTGTCCGGGAATCATCTCGTGAAATGCGGTTGCATGGGAAAGGGGAGTGCTGTTCCCACGCATACTCTGGAGTCTGGCGTTGTATTCCATCGTGTTCGTTGGATACGACACCGTTATTTGCGAGCCGCCGGTGAAAAATGGATTTACGAGCTGCTGTTGGGGGGACATCATTCCCATATGAAGCGACTCGCTGGCAATTTGCGGAATCGTTATCAAATCTTTTGCGCGGAGAAAGTCAATTGCCTCAAATAACAGGTCGCGAATTACTGCGGGTTGGGCACCCGGCGGGACGTGCATTTCCTTAACTTTTTCGAGAGCTTTTTTCCAGTCATCGCCGAATCCCATCTCCCGCGAGGCTTTTCTCATCTCTTCTTCACACCAGGCAAATTCCTTATTTGCAAGGGCGATGAGTTCCTCAGGAGTGTAGGGAATCAGCTCGTTTTCCAAATCAAGGATGAGTCCTACTCTCCCGCGTGCGGCGCCTGTAATACCGCTGTTATCAGTTTTCCGGGGGATATCAGTTTGAGGCTTAACGTCTGCTTGTGCGATACGGATTTCGCACATTTTCTTGATATAGAGATAGTCTACCTGTGCATTTCGGGTGAGATTATCGAAATTAAGCGTTTTGAGGGCAGTAAGCCAATCTTTGTAATACTGTAAATTTGTGGTCCCTGCGGTTCCGCGTCCACCCCTGCCGCCGGCGCCCCCACTGGAGAATCGCTGAACGATATCCCTCATTTCGTCCTGCGGCAAAGATAGTAACTCCTGCAGGTTCGGCACCTCGTTTAATTTAGGTGCAGACGCAGGCTCAATCATTAATGATTGAGGGGATGCGGCTGTATTGGTCTGCAAGTCAGCCGGCGACACTTTATCACGCAGGAATGCGGAGTATTCCTGCAACGTCGTATCTATTTGCTTGTATGGCATTTCCATCCACCACGTAAACAGTGGATCATAGCCGTCGTAGAAATTGAACCAGCTTCTAACGCTATTCCGCAGTCTGTCAACTGCATCGGCTCCCCGTGCTGCTAAATCTTTATTGACGCATAGTGCATTTAGTGTCATTGGACCGGCACTGAGTCCTGCTTCCAACTGAGTACGAACTTGTTTTATCTGTTTTGTTAGCGCTGTAATTATCCCGGCGGCTTTTTCTGAATTTACATCCTCCATTCTGATTCTTGCCTCATTTAATTGGATAATTACCGGTGCAAATGGAACGAGTGGCATAATCTGGGCAATGACCCCTGCATCGGCATCCAACTGCTTCAGGTTGGTTTGGATGGTATTCTTGAGATTTTCCAGATCTGTTTTGGCTGACGGATTTAGTTTACTCGCATCTAATTTGTTCAGCGTCGTCTGCCAATCTAAATCAAAACGCTTCAGACGTGCAATGCGTTCGGTTGAGAGCGATATACTGGTGCTTGAGACGTTTGCGCCGGCGCCGCGGCCGCCACCGCGACCACTATCAAAATTGCCATTCAGCGTTGAACGGTCGGCATTGTACCACTGGACGACCATGCGCATCTCGCTTTGCGGCGCTGCTAACAGGGGACGCAAGTCTGCGGGCACGCTCTGCGTCGTTACTTGCTGGTTTTGTGTTTGGCTTATGACTTGGTTGTCTCTGCCGCCGACCCCACTTCCCTGTGCTAAAGACAGCCAGACCTGCATACAGGTCAGCAACACACAGACAAATACGCCTCTCCAAAGTTTTGAAGTCATAATCCTATCCTCCTCTGTGGTTTTTGCATAA
>Ga0315291_10000726_pt1 | contig 43762 bp, 34 predicted proteins | sample YL17G12_20_MG_FD_203070 | JGI IMG/M metagenome (GOLD analysis project Ga0315291, IMG submission 203070) | Sediment microbial communities from Yellowstone Lake, YNP, Wyoming, USA - YL17G12_20 | ecosystem: Environmental > Aquatic > Freshwater > Lake > Sediment | place: USA: Wyoming | collected...
TGGGATTGGCACCCTCCACGGTGTCCAAACATATGTCCATTCTGAAACAAGCCCGTCTGGTCGAGGCCAGAAAGGATGGTCGCTGGATGTATTATCGGCTGGCTGGCAAAGACGCACCTCGAGAGGTACGAGACGCCATTGCGTGGGTCTGCAGATCGGTCTCGGCCTCGCGCAAGATACGGGAGGATGCCAAGCGCCTAAAAAAGATCCTCAAGCTTGATCCTGAGAAACTATGCAGAGCACAAAGCGAAAAGTGAAGGAGGACATCCGTGGTGAAGAAACTAGTTACAGCAGCAGTCGTGGTTCTGATTACCGCATTCGGTTTCACGGCAATGGGAGCCCAAAAGGGTCCCGCCGAGAAACCTGCCGCGAAGGAAACGAAGCATACAGGCCAGGGGGCGAAGGGTCTCGGCCTCGCCGCCATAGATAGCGCGGCCAAAGCAAAGAAGTATCTGTTTATCTTCTGTTACACGAGTGACGACGAGCAGACCCAGAAGATGAGAAAACTCTTTGACGTGGCCACAACCAAAGTCCGCAAGAGGGCCAACTCAACCAAAGTCAACATTGCAGACCCCGCAGAAAAAGGAATCGTTGAGAAGTTCAAGCTTAATAGTGCGCCCTCACCGTTAGTTCTGGTTTTGGCCCCGAATGGAGCGGTTACCGGGGGGTTCCCTGTCAGCTTTGAAGAGAAACAGCTTATGGAAGCGTTCGTCAGTCCCTGCGCCGAGAACTGCTTGAGGGCGCTTCAGGATGGCAAGCTTGTCCTCTTGTGCGTCCAAAACGCTTCGTCGAACTCCAAAGATGCGGCTCTGAAAGGTGTTACGGACTTCAAGGCAGACCCACGCTTCGCCCAGTTCACCCAGATAGTCATGCTAAACCCGACAGACGTGGCTGAGACCAAATTTCTGGGGCAGCTCCAGGTAGATCCTAAGAGCAGCGAAGCAATCACTGTGTTCCTGACGCCTCCGGGAGCAGTCCTTGGCAAATTCAACGGCGCGACCGACAAGGCGCGGCTAGTGACTGCGCTCAGCACGGCGAGCTCCGGCGGTTGTGGTTCAGGCAGCAAGTCGGGTTGTTGTCCGAAATAACGGGAGGTCGTGACGTGCACCTGAGGACAATCGTCTGGCGCGAACTGTTCGAACGCAAGAATCAACTGGCCACCAGTTTTCTGGCTATCCTCGTGGGCATCGCCGCAATCGTGTCTATCAAGAACGTCACTTTCTACTCTGAGAAGGCCGTGGCTAAGGAGCTGGACGCCCTCGGCGCCAACATTCTCATTCTTCCCAAATCGGCCTCTCTTCAGGACTACTATAGTGCGGATCTACAGGACGAAGAGTTTCCGGAGGAATACGTCACCCGGCTGTCGTCGTCAGATATACAAGGCTTGGACAATCTCTCTCCCAAGCTCTCTGTCCCGGCAGAAATAGAAGGGAGACGATTCACGCTGACGGGAATACTGCCCAAGAGTGAATTCCAGGCCAAGGCTGCCTGGCAAGGTGCGGGCATATTCTCTCGTCCTCAGGGTTGCGGCGTAGTCGCAACTCCGACAGGCAATGTCCCTCCGGCACAGGAAACACTGGTGCGAAGGAGGGTCATCGACACGCTTGGTAGCACGGACGCTCTCGTAGGAGCGGATGTTGCTGCCGTCCTAAGCCTCAAGGAAGGTCAGACAATCAAGCTGCTGGGCAAGCCCTTCAACATCATTGCCCTCCTGCCGCAGACTGGAACAATAGATGACTCTCGCATCTTCGTCCACCTGCATACGCTTCAAGAGCTCACCGGCAAGGGATCCGTACTCAACGCGATCGAGATAGTCGGGTGTTGCAATCAGATCTCCAAGGGTTTGGTCCAGAAGATTAACAGACTGCTCCCCGACGCAAAGGTCGTCACCGTCACGCAGGTAGTGGACACGCAGATCAAGACGAATCGCATGATGTCCAGGCTTTCTCTCATTTTCGTGGCGATCATCGTCCTGGTAGGTGGAGCCAGTATCGCCAATTACATGTACGCAAATGTGTTTGAGCGCAGACGAGAGATTGGCACGCTCATGGCTCTGGGAGCAGGCACCTCTTTCATCTTGAAGATGTTCCTCCTGAAGGCGCTTCTTCTCGGGCTTGCAGGTGGACTCGGTGGTTACGCGCTCGGTACGGTGCTGGCAGTGACTCTTGGCCCCAGGCTCGCCGGCATTCCGGTTCTTCCGATGTGGTCGCTCGCGGTCTGGGGTACAGGCCTCTCCCTGGCCATCGCCCTGGTGGCCAGTTACTTTCCCGCTCGACGAGCAGCTCATCTGGACCCGAGTGCCGTTCTTCAGGAGATATGATCAATGCTTAGAATGGAAGCCATTACCAAAACCTATGATGGTCGCAGTCGGACCGTAATGGGCCTGCGCAGTGTGACGCTCGATGTCCCGAAGGGCGATTTCTTGTGCGTGGTCGGTCCTAGCGGGTGCGGGAAAAGTACCCTTCTTCTCATCCTCGGCGGGATGCTGTCGCCAACCGAGGGACAGGTTCTGCTAGACGGACAATCTCTTTACGCTCTCTCCTCGGATAAACGTGCAAGCCTTAGAGGGAAAAGGATAGGATTTCTCTTTCAGACGTTCAATCTAGTGCCCTACCTTTCCGCGTTGGAGAACGTTCAGATTCCGCTCGTGCTGGCGGGATTGAGCGATCGTTCTCAGAAAGAAAGAGCTCTGGCCTTGCTCCAACAAGTGGGGCTCGGCGACAGGCTCGACCACAAGCCTTCTGAACTGAGTGTCGGTCAACAGCAGCGTGTGGCGCTGGCTCGTATGCTTGCGAACAATCCTGAGATCGTCCTGGCTGATGAACCCACCGGCAATCTAGATCCGGAGACGGGCGAGCAGATCGTTCAGTTATTGGAAGAGATCAATCACGAAGGTAGAACCGTGGTGATGGTGACACACGACCCGCGATTCGCAGTCAGGGCTAAAAGAACTGTGCGGTTGCGCACGGGCAGCGTCGTTGCCGAAGAAAACAAATCACCTGTGCCCTCTAAACACTGCTGCTCTCATTGAAAGGCAGATGCGACAGGATGCCCTGGCCGCATGCCACCTCCGTACGCACGGCGACTGGCCAATTCCGCAGTCAATGATGGCGAATGGGGTGGTGAAACGGAAGTCCTCAAAGTGCATGTCGCCGGAGGAAAGTCAACTTTCCGTCGCCCGTTCTAAGAGACACTTCCTCAGTAACAGCTCCTTCCTCCATGGGTTACCTACTGCCCCGGTAGCCGGCGCTGTCTTGTAACCAGTTAGCTACCCCCATAGCCGGAGACGGTGAACAACATTCAGGTGCTTTACACCAGACGCACGGGGAGGCCTCAGGAGACACGCGATGATTTCCGAGTATATAAAGGGGCAGATGAGGGAGCGACAGCCTAACCACCCCTAAGCGCTTTGGTGAAGTTTTAGAATTTGAGTCACTCTCGATTCAAGCAAGGACAACTCTTCTGGTCGCAGTTCTGTACAAGCCGAGCCCTCGGCAAGGAGAAGTTTTAAGTAGCGTCAGCTTGCAGCAGGTTCAGGAGTTTTTCCCGTGGGAATTATGGCATGTTTTCCAGGGTCGGCCTGGTTTCTCGGCTAGTCGCCCGAAACAGCTTAAGCAGCGGGGACAGCTGTTTTTTCTAGCGCGGTTTCTTCCGCTCCGATTTCCTTCATCCGATCTATGTACTTCGGCAAATAGACCTTGAACGTAGCTCCTTTGCCTTTTTCGCTCTCTACCGTGACCTTCCCTTTGTGCAGCTCTACGAATCCTTGCACAAGGTATAGGCCGAGGCCGAGGCCGTGATGGCGACCTTGCGCGGGCTTGGAGCCCTGAGTAAAGAGACCGAATATTCTGCTGATCTCGTCGCTGTCTAGCCCAACTCCGGTATCTCTAACACTCAGCTCTATCCACTCACCGCATAGGCGAGTACCCACCACGACCTTGCCTCCCTCATCGGTGAACTTTATTGCGTTTCCTATAAGGTTGAGCATGATCTGTCTCAACTTTGTCGCGTCCGCGCGAATGGGACCCAGTTCAAGGTCCAGATCCAATCTGAGGTCGATTCCCTTGCATTTTCCTGCGGGCTCGAGCGCAACATAGGCAGAGTGAGCGATCTCGTTTACGTCTGTCTCCTCCAGATCGAGTTGCAGCGAGCGTTTCTCGAGCTTGGAGAGATCCATGAGTTGCTCCGTGAGATCTGACAGCTTGGAGGCTTGCTCGTGCATTATCGAGATGAATCTCTTCTTGTCGGCTTCCGATAGCTTGCTTTCCTGCTCATCTAGAAGCTCAGCGAAGGAGATAATGCACGTGAGAGGCGTTTTCAGTTCGTGGCTCAAAGTAGCGAGGAAAACCTCTTTCATCTGGTTCATAGTCGCAAGATCCCTGTTCGACTCTTCGAGAAGCAGCCTTTTTGCGTCCACCTTCTCGTAAACGAAAGCCTTTCGGATCACGCCTGCAACGCTCTCGCCAAAAGAGCAGAGCAAGCGCAACTGATGCCGCTTGAAGCGCTCGTTTGAACCAATGCGAGTTACGTTGAGGACGCCTACAGTCACATTCTTGAGCTTTATGGGCACGCTCATCGCAGAAGAGATGTCATCGTCAGTCTTGGCGTAAGGCAAAAATCTTCCGAGTTCGCGGCCGTGCAGCAAGAGAGGCCTTCCGTTGGCCGCAACCCAACCTGCGATCCCTTCTCCTACGGCAACTTTGAAGTCTTGCATTTTCTCGCTGCCGTAGCCCCAGGCGGCCCTGCACTCGAGTAGACCTGTGGAGGGATTGACTATCATGAGCGAGGCCCTGTCAGCGCCCAGGCAATTCGGAAGCCTGCGCACGATTATCTTGATGATGCCGTCAAGTTTCAACCTCATGTTTATTGCAGTACCGACTTCAAACAGAGCTGAGAGCTCGGCCAACTGAGCCCTGAGAGTCGCAGTCTTGACCTTCTCGCTGAAAAGCCTGGCTCTGAGCTCCGCCAAGTTCGTCTGACCCTGAAACATGTAAAGACAGAAGAGAACGACAAGGCCTGCCAGGCCAAAAATCACCGTACTGCCGCCTTGGAAAACCGGGAACGTGGAGTCCTTGAGTTCTTCTATCACCGACAAGTAGAGGAGACCTGTCGCGGTGGCAAAGGCACCCAGGAGAAGAAACACAACAAGCCAGTGTCGGAAGTTGGACTTCTCAACCGGACCGAATGGTATCTTGCCGGCTTTTTCCTTCGGTTCCATCAGCAAGAAGATCCTCCATGGAAAGGGATGTTATTCTCTGCCGCGAAATGCAGAAAAACAGTTACAATAAGCAAAAAGCGGATCATGCTTTCAATCGCGTCGTCGTTTCTACATATCGTATCGTCAGGCGTTCGATGATACTTTAGACAATAATGGTCCAAGAGTTGGGCCAGTAGCAACACCGTAACGTGAAGCCGGATGCATGATTACCCTACAAGGATCGATATGAAAAACGTGCCCCGATCGGGTTTGGTCCTTGATGACCACAGTGTGTTGACTCCATCGCATCCAGGCCTTAGACTCGCGATACTTACAAACCGTGCGGGAACCCTTGAGTAGGCGAGCGTCAACGTGTGTAGAAAAACCCGAATAGGCTTTTGTCGAGAGACTGCAATCTGTGAGAACTAGCCAGTGAGGACTAAGTGAGAGATAGGCACTTTATACTTCTCGTTGTTATTCTGATTGCTCTGATCGAGATTCCGTTTGCGGAGTACATAACCGACGACACTTTCATAAATCTTCGATTTGCCGAGAATTTGATCGCGGGAAGAGGGTTATCATTCAATCCTGGCGAGCCAACCTATGGGTTTAATGGTCCGCTCTTGATACTTCTCATTTCTGCTGTAGGCGTCACGGGCGCAGAGCTCCTCGCAGTTGCGAAAATAGTTGGCCTTGTAGCCTTAGTTCTCTCCGGGATTTTCTTCTACCTTCTTTTTCTTCGCGTCTCGGCCGACCGCTATCTCTCTCGGGCGGCCACGCTAGTCTGGGCTCTCAACGGTTGGTCCGTCAGATGGGGTCTTTCTGGAATGGACACTAGCCTCATGACAGCGTGGGTGATCGTGTCTCTCTACTTCTTCCACAGAGACACAGAATCTGGTCTGCCTCGTCACTCCGTCTGGATTCTTGCTCTTGCAAGCCTTGTAAGACCTGAGGCTATCGCGCTTCTTGTGATCTGTTTTGTGGCGGCAATTCTTCCCCAATGGCGGGGCAAGGTACTGACCAGGCTGAGGAGCGAGAGAAGAGTTGGCCTCTCGATCCTTTTCTCGGGTGTCGCCGTTTCTCTTGTCTGGTTTGTTTGCGCATTCGTGCTGTTCGGTCGGATAATGCCGAATACGGTAGCGGCTAAGGCTGGAAGGTTCGTCTCACCCGAAGGGGTCTGGAAGAGCATGACCGTGATCGGCAAGATTCTTGGTTCCACAAACGGCCCCGAGCTCGCGCTAATAGTGATCGTACTGATCGTGGCTCTGGCCACGAAGAGGCTACAGGTCTCTCTGAGCAGTTTCCATTTAGCTGCGGTTGGATGGCTATTGGCCCTGCCTGCTCTCTACGTATTGCGTGACGTCCAGGTCGTGTCGCGTTACCTCGTACCTGTTGTTCCGCTGGCGGTTCTCTATGGTTTTCTCTCCCTTCGCTGGATGGGGGGAGCACTAAGACTGAGAACTCAGTCTCTTCGCCGGGTCGTGTCGGTTGTTTCCGCCATCTGTATAGTGCTTAACGTTTCGGTGCTGACCTTTGTTGCGTACCCGCATACGCACAGCTTTAGCAAAGATATGAGAGGATCGCTCGTCTACCTTGGCAAATGGTTCTCACAAAACACGCCAGCGGGCACGTCAGTTGCAATCCCCGACATAGGTGCGTTCGCCTACTACTCGGACAGAAAAGTCGTAGACCTGGGAGGACTCGTGACTCCCGCGATGATTCCGATCCTTCGCGAGCACGAGCTTGACGAGGTTCTAACGCGTTTTCTCTTTACGCAGGTGGCTCGTCCCGATTACGTCGTGGACAGAGCCAGGTTGCCGAGGAGACTCCTCGCAGTTGAAGGCATACGGGACGCGGTCACGCCAGTCGTGACGACAAGCGTGAGCAATCTTGGCATCACGAGGCCGGGAACGCTCTACTACACCGCTTATAGAATCAACTGGGACAGGTTCGAAGCTGAACAAGGGGGCGGGGAAGACAGGATTGGCAAATGAGTAACTCGCCCAGAAACAGGCAGTTACGGAACCGCGAGCACTCTAAGCGCCCTAGACACGTTCGAACAGAACTAGCCGCATGCGGAGCACTGGCTCTTTCTCATGGCCTCCTTCCTGACAGCTACCTCCTCGTAGGACGCAGGCAATAAGAGCCGTCAGTCAAGCGTCAATGGAATAGAGCACTTAGGATGTCACGAGTGCAGCGGGTTTGGCTGTCATACCCACTCACTTATTGAGTTGACATGATCCTTTTGTTCTGGTATCATTATTCTGATGGTAATTGGTTCCTTGGTGTGGTGATGAGTGTTTTTTTTGCAGTGCTGTCTAAACTCCCCTTTTTTCCTTGGAAGGTGGGGTTTTTTTATTTGAGGGACGTCTCTCGAGGCGATTTTTCCGTGGAAGGTGAACAATGAGGAAGACACTTTTCTTTTGCTCGCTGCTGCTCAGTTCTTTGGTATCGATCTTTGTGCAAACAGGGTACGGGGTGGCCGGGGCACCCACTGTCAATGTCTCGACCGGAGCAAGCTCCGTCAAAGTGGACATCCTATTTGACTCTGGCTCTCCGGCCATCGTGGACGGCAAGGGTGGGGTTCGTGTGACGTTGGACGGATGCCTTTCTGGTTTTGCCCCCGGTTATCCGGATCTCCCCGTGTATCTGGTGAGGGTTGAAATCCCCTCGGATATGAGAGTGGGCAAGATTGAATACAAGGCCATCGAGAGTCTGAATCTTGAAGGTTCCCACAAGATCTCCATCACTCCCTCTCCTGTTTCGACGGCTCCAGAAGAGAAGTTTGGTGCAATAGGGGAAGCGGGATTCGATGGAAACGAGTGGTATCCCGTCACGCCAGTTAGGGCCACGGGCGAGGGATTCTTGAGGAACCATCGAATTGCTAGTTTCCTTGTTTACCCAGTTCAGTACAAGGATTCTGAAGGAAAGCTCAGATTCGAAAAGAAAATGAGTATTAGCCTGGAGCTTGTCCCGGACAAAGAGCATCCGATTGAGAGAAAACGAGTCCTCCCCGGCGCTGAACGAGAGTTTGAGAGTGTTCTGAGCAAGCTCGTGGCGAATCCTCATCTTATGAAGGCTACAAGCAGCGCTGTTCCACAGACAGCTCCGAGGGAACCCTTTCAGCCTTCGTTCCGTCCGTCGCTGGATGGAAGCCCGGTGCAGTATGTGATCATAACGAACGAAGCAATGCAGCTTGAGTTTCAGAGGCTTGCAGACTGGAAAACGAAGAGCGGCATTTCTGCCGTGGTCAGAACCGTTTCTTGGATACGACAGAATTACGCTCCTGGCTGCGACCTTCCCGAGACGATTCGAAAATTCATTCGTGATGCTTACACGAACTGGGGGACCACTTGGGTATTGTTGGGAGGGGACAGCGACGTGATCTCACCCAGATACGGATGGTCGACCTATACCGGCGGCGAAAACGTTCCCACCGACCTATATTATCAGTGCCTTGACGGCAACTGGAACGCGGACGGAGATGAGTATTTCGGCGAAGGATGGATGGGAGAGCCCTACCCAGGCGACTTTGCGGACCTCTATCCTGAGGTCTGGGTGGGGCGGGCGCCGGTGAACACCGTAGAAGAGGCCAGGCTCTTTGTTGACAAGACACTGGCTTACACCAAGAACCCGCCGGCTAATTTCGTGACCAAGTCTCTTTTCTTTGCAGAGGTGCTCTTCCCCAAGGATTATGGTCCAAGCGGGACGAAGTGCGACACTGTGGCGCTGGATGGTGCGGAGATTGCGGAGACTGCCGTCTCATACCTGAGTCCCTCTTTTCACATTGCGAAGCTCTACGAAAACTATCTCTGCTACCCGGGAGCTTACCGAGAAACTAAGCAAGCGGTGTGGGATTCTCTCAACGTTGGATATGGCCTGGCCGAGCACGTAGGCCATGGCTATAGAAACACGCTTTCCGTGGCCGATGCTACCCTGGTGAATGCAGACATAGACGCCCTCACAAATGGCAGCAGGGTCGGAGTCATCATTGCCGAGAACTGCACGTCTGCTGCCTTCGACTTCAACTGTATCGGAGAGAGTTTTATTCTCAACGCGAACGGAGGCGCTGTCTGCTACATAGGTTCAACCAGATTCGATTATCCGACCACGGCATGGGTATTTCAGGACGAGTTCTTCCGCGTGATGTTCCAAGAGGGTGTCACAAACGTTGGCGAAGCCCTTGCTCTTTCGAAGATCCCGTACATTTCCCTGTCACAATTCGATGACTCGTACAGGTGGACCCAGTTCGTTCTGATTCTGTTGGGCGATCCGCAGCTCCCCATGTGGACCAATGAACCAGCGACCTTGAACGTGGCATATGACCCACAGATGGTGGCTGACGCTCGTTTCTTTCAGGTGACCGTCACTTCTCAGGGCTCTCCGGTGAACAGCGCCCTCGTCTGCCTCTCGAAGACCAACGAGGACTACAAGGTGGGCTACACCGACCCGAACGGAATTGCTCTGATACCGTTTGCTCCCGACACCCAGGGGTCGTTTACGGTCGCTGTCACAAAACAGGATTTTCGACCCTTCGAGGGGACGGCTCAAGTCGTGAAGCCATCAGTACCCTACGTACGCATATACGGGCCGCAAGACATAGATGATGACACCTCGGGTCTAAGTTTCGGGAATGGTGACGGCAAAGTAAACGCTGGTGAGACAATCGAGCTTTCGTTAGTTCTGAAGAATACCGGAAGTTCCCTCGCCCAGGCAGTCACGGCCGTCGTACGGACCAATGATAGTTTCGTGACATTTATCGACAGCGCGGCCAGCTACGGCAACATTGCATCTGGCTCATTTGTACCTCCTGACACGGCGTTCCTGGTGCATGTTTCTCGTGACTGCCCTGACCAGCGCGATGTTGTATGTACGCTTGAGGCCCGTAATTCGGCCGACAGCGTGTGGACAGACCAGTTTGTTCTCAAGGCATACGCTCCAGTGCTTTGGCACGCCTCTAATACGGTCAAGGATACCCTGAGCGGTGGGAACAGAGACGGGGAAGTTGATCCCGGCGAGCAGATACAGCTGTTCGTAACTCTCAGGAATCTTGGCTCCGGAAGCGCCAATCAGGTTGTAGGCCATCTCAGTACTGTTGATCCGAACATCACCATACTGGACAGCCTTGCGGTCTTTGGAAGCTTCCTGGCTTGTTCTTCTAGAACAGGCGATGAGTTTAGGTTTGTGTGCAACGATTATAACGACCACTACTTCTACCTGAGACTTACCGATGCAGTCGGGGCCAACCTGATTACTTTCTTTGAGCTCAGCACTCCTTCGATGCCATTCGGTCTCCAGGCTACGGGGAGTTCATCTTCCATAAGTCTTGTTTGGCAGCCCAATCCGGAAACGGACCTCCACGGCTACAACGTGTATCGCAGCGACAACGCATCCGGACCCTACCAAAAGGCTAACGGGTACATTGTTGAGCGGACTTCGTACTTCGTAGACGATGGCCTCTTGCCCTACAAGAAGTATTACTACAAGGCCACGGCCCAGGATTCTTCAGGGAACGAGAGCCTGCCCTGCCAGTACGTCTCAGTTACTACGAACCCGCCGCTGCACTTGAACTCGCCGATTGAGCTAGGGCAGCAACTTACTTCCTCCTCACCAGCCATCGTGGATCTTGATAGGAACGGAACCCTTGAGATAGTCGCGGGTTCAAGCAAGATTTACGCTTTCGAGCATGACGGCACTGAGTACATCGACGGTGACCACGATGTTCTAACATCGGGAGTCTTCGCACCCGAGGGGGAGAAATTCTCGTGTTCGCCAACCGCTGGTGACATTGACCGAGACGGCTCCACCGAAGTGGTCTGTGTTGACTGGAATTTGAAGAAGACTTACGTGTGGAATTCAGATGGTACGCTCCGACAAGGATGGCCACAGAGTGTAGGAGTCAATCCATGGTCGACTCCTGCGCTCGGAGACATAGACAATGACGGAACGCTGGAGATAGTCGTCGGAAACGCCGATGGAAAGGTCTACGCATGGAACCATGACGGAAGCGAGGTAATAGATGGGGACAATAACCCCAGCACCAACGGAGTCTTCGCCGTCACTGGAGGCTTGTGGCTCTACGGTTCCGCCGCTATTGTGGACATAGACGGCGATGAGGTTCCTGAGGTCATTATAGGTGGCAGGGACGGCAAGCTCTATGCCTGGAATGGCGACGGGAGCACGGTCCCACACTTTCCATACGTGACCACCGGTTTCATAACGACCTCTCCCGCAGTAGGTGACATTGATGACGACGGGGCACCAGAAATTGTCTTTGGCTCAGCAAACGGCAAGGTTTATGCCATCAATACTGATAGCACGCTTGTGTCTGGTTGGCCTAAAACGGGCATCAGTCTCTCGGGAGACATGCAGCCCTCGCCAGCGTTAGGCGACCTTGACGGCGACGGAAAGCTTGACGTCGTAACGGCGTCCTCAGGCGGTTGGGTCTATGCTTGGAAGGGGTACAATGGCCAGGCGTTGGCCGGTTGGCCTGTGTATTCGACCGGTCTTGGCAGTCAGTGTTCGCCCACGCTTGGCGACATAGACGGTGATGGAAGGCTGGAGGTGCTCTTCGGCGCTGAGGACGGTCGCCTGTACGGATGGAATCATGATGGAACCGAGGCGGCAGGATTCCCCATACAGATGAATGGCGAAGTAAGGGGGCCGGCAATAATATGGGATGTGGACGGCGATGGATATGTGAACGTGATTTGTCAGAGCTGGGACAGAACCGTGTACATTTGGGACATGCCCGGCCAGTTCACCTACAGTAGGACAAGCTACCCGTGGCCTATGTTCAGGCACGACGTTGGAAGAAGTGGCTACTTCACGAACTCCGTCCTCACCGCTGTGCAGCTCTCTTCCTTCGCAGCCAGACCCTTACAAGCCGGGATGGAACTTGAGTGGTACACAAATATGGACGACACGCTCATGGCTCAGTGGAACGTGTACCGCAAAGAGCTAGGTCAACCGGACCGCGTGGAAGCGAACGCGAATAGCAACGCGGATGGCTTTTCTAGCAATACTCCCGTCGGTTACATCAGGGTCAACGCCGAGCCGGTCCAGCCTGCTTCCCCGAACCATTACAGGTTTATTGACGCTACCGCTCAAAGTGGCCGCTGGTACTCCTATTTGCTTGCAAGGATTGTGCGGGACGGGGAGATTCTCTTTGGGCCTTATGCCATTCTGGTCCCCGCGCCTTCGATTCCCCTTGCACCTGCTCTGACGCAGAACTTCCCTAACCCGTTCCAGCCACGTACGGTGATTGGGTTCAGCGTTCCTGCTAGCAAGGCGGGTTCCTCGGCGCTGACGCACGTCTCTGTCAGGATATTCGATGTGACAGGAAGGTGCGTCAAGACGCTCGTTGACGAACAGAAGGCTCCGGGATTCTACTCGGTTCCTTGGAACGCCACGGCGGACGGCGGTGAGCGAGTCGGAGGCGGGGTGTACTTTGTGAAGGCGAGAATAGGAGACTACACGGCTTCCAAAAAGATGGTGGTGTTGGACTAGAGGAACTTGGGCAGTCTCCGCTGCGTAAGCCACCGGCATCTGCCGGTGGCTTATTCATTGATTGCGCTATGGCTCGGTGATATCCTGATGTTCACAGTCGGCGTGGACGGCGGTTGGTGCTGCTTCAAATATACTGGGGATTCCGTGCGCTAACGGCATTATCGCTTTCTAGAAGCAAGGAGGTAAACCATGGCAACATATGTCATCCTCAGCCGTATTTCACCGGGTGCCTTCTCTGATCCGAGGGAATTCAGGAAAATAGCGGCGACAGTATCAGAGAAAATCAAGAGCGAGTGCCCGGGAGTTGTCTGGAAGGACAGCTATTCGACATTAGGGAATTTTGATGTAGTGGACATTGTGGAGTCGGATGATCCCAAGCAGATTCAGAAGGCGGCGATGATAATCCGGTCCTATGGGCATGCGACAACGGAAACTCTTCCGGCTACTCCTTGGAAGCAGTTTTTGCAGAATTTAGAGTAGGCAGTTCTCACTTGCTCTGTTGACTCATTCCGGAGTGATTCGAGATCGCGGGGTATCTTCTGATGCCGGATTCTCCAAGGGTGAGGTTTGCACCCAGTCCAACAGGATATCTTCATGTGGGTGGCGCAAGGACTGCGCTCTTTAACTGGCTTTTTGCCCGTTCCAGAGGTGGCAAGTTTGTTCTCAGAATCGAAGACACGGATTTCGCCCGCTCCACAGAAGAATCGCTGAACGCCATCCTGAAGAGCATGCTCTGGTTGGGTCTTGACTGGGACGAGGGGCCAGGCAAGGAAGGAGCGGCGGGCCCGTACTTCCAGTCTATGAGGATAGATATCTATCGTGGGTTCGCATCGAGGCTCGCAGAGGCCGGCCAAGCTTACAAGTGTTTCTGTTCATTGGAACAACTCAGAGAGAGAAAAGCGGAACTGCTAGAGAGAAAGCAGGCTTCTCAATACGACGGAAGGTGCAGGGAACTCTCGGAAAAGGAAATCGCTTCTCGGGAGACCAGGAAAGATCCTTACGTCTTCAGGTTTCGGGTCCGGGGAGGTTGTACGGTCTGGGATGACGCCGTCAAGGGGCGAATAGAGTTTGCTAACACCGAACTGGATGACTTCGTCATACTCCGATCCGACGGCACCCCCACGTACAACTTTGCCGCCACGGTAGACGACATCTCAATGTGTATTACGCATGTAATCAGGGGCGACGAGCACATCTCAAATACTCCGCGTCAGGTCCTTCTTTACGAAGCCCTCGGCGAAAGCCAGCCGGTGTTCGCGCACATTCCCATGATTTTGGGGCCGGACGGGGCCAAGCTAAGCAAGAGGCACGGAGCGGTTGCCCTTTCTAACTACGAGAGACAGGGTTTCCTTCCCGAGGCTATGGTGAACTTTTTGGCCTTACTGGGCTGGGCCTACGATGGCAAACAAGAAATCTTCAGCACGGAAGAGCTCGTAGAGAAATTCTCTCTTGAAAAAGTGAGTTCCAACCCGTCCGTCTTTGACCATGAGAAGCTCCTGTGGCTGAACGGGCAATATATGAAGAGGCTCTCGGTCTCTGAGAGAACCGAGCTCGTCGTTCGCTATTTGCGCGAAGCGGAAGCAATGGATGGTGTCGATGAAAAAAGAGACTGGATAGCCAGCATAACCCAACTACTCGGAGAAAGGCTCAGGGTGGCGTCACAGATAACCGAGCATGCCGGCTTCTTCTTCGTGGAGAGGGTCGAATACGACGAAAAGGCAAGAGAGTTACTTTTGTCCGAAGAGAGAACCCCGGAGATTCTGGCCGCAATAGCTGATAGGTTGGAAGTTCTCAGAGATCACAACGCGGGTTCCTTCGAGCAGGCCATAAGAGGCCTGGCGGAAAAGCTGGGTCTCAAGGCAGGTGAACTAATCCATCCGGCCAGAGCAGCCCTCACTGGTAAGACGACCAGCCCCGGGCTGTTTGAAATCATCGAGCTTCTCGGAAAGGAGAGATCCGTGACCCGCCTGCGAGAAGCGGCCGATTTCGTAAAATCCAATCCTGGGTCCTAGAGGGTTGCGCGAAGTCCCCACAGGTCGGCCATTACACAGCAGCACCCCGTTCCCGGGGTTCCAACCTCGTCCTCTTGGTAGAGCCATACTTGACAATTGCGACAAAACCGCCCCACATTGGCCGCGAGCTTTGTGACTTTTGGTCGATTTCCAGAGCTACTGCATACCCATTGACCGCACAAAGATGTGTCCGCAACACCTTATGGTGGCCGCACAAAGAGATTGAAAAGGGTCAGGCTGTATGCTAGTTTACACAGAAGAACACTGGGGAGTCGTCCAGTGGTAGGACGGCAGACTCTGGATCTGCTTACTGGGGTTCGAATCCTCACTCCCCAGCCAAACAGCCATTGCAAACCAGGTTTGGCGCCATCGTCTAGTGGTTAGGACAGGTGGTTCTCAGCCATCAGACCGGGGTTCGACTCCCCGTGGCGCTACCAGGCCTGCCGGGCATCCGCGCCCGGCATTTTCATTCCACGCGCGTTTGCATGAGTTTACAGCAGAAAGCGGTGCTCGAATTTCTAAAGTTGTTTCTGGGACGCCACACTAGAATTGAAAGGGAAAGGGGGCGGAGGCGAGCCAAAGCGTATGGCAGCCTTTCTGGGGGTTGGGTATTGTGTAACATAGAGCCATCCCGTCAGGTCTCCATGCAGGCCAGTTTGCGCCGGCGCTTGTGAGTTGGCCTTCGACCGAGTCGGTAATCGCGTCCGGTATGAACACAATCCACACGTTCTCCGTTCCGTCAAAGGAAGAAACAAATGCGATCTTCTTGCCGTCAGGGGACCAGCTCGGGTGCGTCCCTGTAACCTGAGAGACCTGTACGGGAGCCCCTCCCCCAGAAGGAACCACGAAAAGATACGGTTGCGGTGGAGTCCCCGCTGATTTTGAGAAAGCAAGCTGGCTTCCATCGGGCGACCACGAAGGTCTATCCTCTAAGACGCCTGTTGCGACTGTGGTAGAGCCCCCCCCTGACGCAGGCATAACTTTCAGCGAAAAACCGCCGGCCTCGGCAGCAACAAAGGCAATCTTGCTACCGTCGGGCGACCAAACAGGGTAGTTGGCAACCCCCGGATATATGGAGTCAGCCTGCCCGCCAGGAGGGTAACCACATATTGAAACCTTGTATATTCGGTTCACAGTGGGACGGGAGGAGGCAAAAAGAACCGAGCAATCGGTCGGGGTCGGGCACCATGACGGCCCCCAACTGAACCTGACCCTTGCACACTCCTGAGTACCTACACATGTGTATATCTCGTCTCCCCACAAATCCGGCCAGGGGGGATCGAATATGGCCAGAGCGCGGTAATCAAGAACGGTATCCTCAACGGCGCAGACCACGCTGGCGCCGTTAGGCGACCATGAACTCTGCGTGACACAGTCGTTTACAGTCATCTGGGCCATCGGCATCATGCTGTCGTCCAGCTTGAAGCGCACCCGGATCGTACCACCGTCAACGATTTCCACGCTCTTTGAACCAGGGGAGTAGATGTAGGGTAATCTCTCCACTCCCAGTGAGTAGGTTCCAGCAGGAGCGTCAGGCATTGTGACTGGCGTAAAAAGCTGGGTTGGTTCGTAGTCCATCATTACTCTAGCGCCCCGCGGGAAGCTCTCTATAACGAGATACCCAGCGCCGACGGGGATCACACGGGTCATCGAAACTTGGTTTGCCTCATCACTCACGCGAACGGTCAATGTGCACGTTGAAGCCGTGTGAGGGGCTATCCATCGAATTGACTGCCCAAGGGAATCAATCAATGTTCCCACGGTTGCCCTCCACAGGAACACAAGCGGTCTGCCCTCCGGATCCCCAGCCACCGCGGAGGCTGTAAGGGTGTCTCCAGGAGCTGCTCTTGGCGGCACGAGCTGGATTGCGTTTATTGAGGGAGGAAGATTCTGGGGAGCAACTGCCCTTCCCTTACCAGAGCAACCTGTCAGCATCACGCTTGTGGCGAGCAGAATGAGCGTAACGACCAGCACCGCCAAACCTTTCGGCACAAGTCGCCCGAAAGACCGTAAGAAGAAATCGGATTTTCGGAAACCCGCAGCGCACCTCATTTTTTTCCTCCGTCCTGGGCCTCCACCCCTTCCTCGCGTCTTGAGCCGCAGACTGTTCTGCTAGACACCCAAACGCAAGCCTACCACATCTCTTGCCGCCGTTCAAGATGCCCTTGCTTCTAAGAAGGCAGGAACGGCCAGGGCTGTAAACGGCTAACAGCCGGAACGGCAAAATAGGGCATTTCTACTTTGCTAAGAATAGGACATTCCAATATTGCCAGTACAAACGTGCCAAGCCGTGTTGCTCGGCACTGGTCTTTCTGCTAGCATACGGTAGCGAGAAGAGGAGGCACATGATACTCATTATTGCTTTGTACGTGGCTTGCGAACTGATAGCGAATGTCACAGCTTCGAAGCCGGTTTCTCTAGGACCCATCGTTGTTCCTTCTGCAGTCTTCATCTACACGCTGACCTTTACTCTCATCGATCTGATAAACGAAAGGTTAGGCAAGGCTCGTGCGCGTCAGGTTATTTACAGTACGTTCGCAGCCAACATATTGCTGGCTCTCTATTTTAAGTTTGCGATCTCGCTGCCTTCTGCGTCGTTTTACGCCAATCAAAAGGCCTTTGCCTCTGTGCTCGGAGCTACTCCAAGAATTGTGGTGGCGAGCCTTTCGGCTTACCTTGTGAGTTCCCTCATCGATACGCATGTGTTTGCTTGGTGGAAGGAAAGAGTCGGCAAGGCAAAATGGTTGAGAGTGCTTATCAGCAATTCGATTTCGACCGGCGTCGATAGCGTCTTGTTTATCACGCTTGCTTTTTACGGGATCATGCCATTGTTTGGCCTGATGGAAGGTCAGTACCTTGTAAAGATGTCCGTTACAGTCGTAAGCCTTCCGCTGATATATCTGGTGAAGGGTAGAAAGGCCGGCACAGAAGGGAGTGAGGGGTCCTGGGACGAGTAGTGGGAATAGTGGGCGTTCCCTCGATCGCGATAATCGAAAGACTTGTTGAGAGGGGAGACGAGATCGTCGACCTGGATGCCACGGTTTCTCGCGTCAACGTCGAAACTGAGGCGAGGTTGATCCCCCGTTACTACTGCGCGATATTGAGGACCGTGCTCTCCAACGCGCTCAGACTGGGGCTCGACGAAATTTACGTAGACGTCGGTCATGGTAAGTGCGACGGGGCTCGCCACATCAAAGAAATCCTCGCAACGGAGCTTTCGATTCCCGTCATAGAGACCGAGAACTATGACAGCGAACGACGGGGCAATCCCATTTGCGTCTCGTCGCTGGCGCTCGCTGACAAGCTCGAGAAGATTGTTGAGAGCGTGAAACATCCGGAGGGATTGAAGGGTGATTTTGTTCCGTCAAAGGCCACCTGCGGTTTCTGGGGAGTGCCGCCAAGAGATTTTGGTTTGCTCGAACTCTTTCCGCCTGAGACTCACGTTTTCGGATGGACTCGATGCATGGAAAACAAGACTCCTGCTGACAGAGAGCTCGAGCTAATGTTCGATCCCTCAATACCGACCGTCTTTTTTGCCCAGTCCTTTTGCGCCAAGAACTCGATTGCCTATTACCTTGCGCACAGGCACCCGAGGGGATTCTACGTGGATGGAGATTTCGACATTAGCGTCAGCACTAGAGCAAAGGTGGATGCTTTTCTCGAACTTAGCGGAGTCAAGCGTTAGGGCAGCCGCGTTGAAGCAGTGATGCATCGATTTCTTTTGACAGACGAACCGAGTCAAGCGTTGAGGCGGAGACATTATGGTAACCGAGCCTCGATCTCTCTCTGAAGTCGGTTCAGGGGCAGAGAGGAGCGGATAGAACAGGGTTGGGTCCGGTGCCATTCAATTGTAGGGGGTGTGGCTTTGATAGTAGGGGATTTTGGTACATCTTATACAAAGCTCTGGAATGTAGGTTCGCCCGAGGGCCCTCGCGTGATCAGAAGTACGGAGCTGGGTCCCCAGATTAGAGCCGACTATGGTACTGGCCATAACGCTCCCCTGAGGGCGGATCGGGTAATGAATGAGCTTGTGGTACTCGCGACTGGCGCCAGGAAGCGAATTGCTGCGCCTGACTTCCTCGTTCTTGACTGTGGGAGCAGGGACGTCAAGTTTGTCGTTTTTGAGAAAGACAAATTCGAGAGGGCTGGCTGGAATTCTGAATGCGGATCTTCCATGGGCTTCTCAATCGAGCTTCTTGAGATGCATTTCAAACTGGACTACAGGAACATCGCGGTGCCGGAAGAGCATCTGCCGGTGGCATGTGGGGTGCTGGGGATGAGCGCTGTCTTCGATGCAGTATCAGGTGGAGAGCAAGTCGAGCAGGCCGTGGCCAGATTTGTAAAGGGGATAGCGGTTAATGCTCACAGATTCGCTGGGTGTCCCGGCAGGGTGTACTTGTGTGGCGGCCTGTGTGAGAATCCGCTTTTTGTGAAAAGCATGCCTGCTCAGGTAGTTCCTCTAGGCAGATTTCTGCTCTTAGAAGGGCTTGTCGAGACGGTGAGGAGAGAAGAGGGCCAGGGCACGGTTTGGAAGAAAGGTGCGCCGCCTTACAAGAACCGCTAATGCAGTAAGAGCGATACGCCAGCTCGAAGCGCCGTAATACTTACGTCAGGGCTTGCAAATTCTCTGGTGTAGCGCAGCTCCAAACGGATTAGACCCGACTCTGTGATGGGCAGCCTCAACCCCGCCCCCAGATTCAGCATTGCGTTTGTCTCGTCACTGTCGTATCGACGGCCGTCCCTTTGCCATTCGTCGTGAGATCTCGCAAACCCAAATCCTCCGAGCATGAAGGGGTAGGGTGCTGACACAGTCTCGAAGTTGTAGATGAAGTCAGCAAGGAAGGCGAGTCTGGAATTGGATAATCCGTCCGAAGTTCTTGAATAGCCCATCTCGAACTCCAACTCGGAGCCACGGGTGAAAACGATGCCAAAGCGCGGGCCAAGATAAATGGACGAGCCGTTTTCCGGAAAGACAATCTCGGCACTGCCGCCCAGCTCGTGCGTTCCCGGGAGCAGGATATCTGCTCCCGCGCAAACAGCGGACGAAACCAACAAGCAGCACACAACCAGAATGGCAAGTCTGTTCCGCATGGTGCACCTCTCGCAATTGTGGGGAGCTTCGCTGAGGGAGCCCGCCTAACGGCAGTGTAGTTTTCCGGTGCAGCTATTACAACCGGTGTAGCTATTACAAATGGAATCTGACGCAAGCGCTGAAGCTGACACCGCTGAAGTCCAGGCCCAGTTTTTGCCCGCTGCTTATCAATACGGGCGTACCGTTGTCGTTGTACGTGAGCTCCGAGATCTTCGCATACCTGTATAGAAGCTCCCCGCCAACCGAAATCCACGGTAAAACGAAGTACTCGAGTCCACCAAGGGCCTGAACCCCCAGACCGCTTCCGTCAGCCGTTCTGACATATTGAGGGCTCGGTATCCCGGTCTTGAGTCTGCAGAGCCAGAGATAAGAAATCCCGGCGCCCATCGTATAGACAAGCTTTGGATTCTTCGGATTGCTGACGACGTAAAGCACGCGGCCCGTGATAGGTACTGTGCTCGCGTGCAACTCAACTCGCATGAATTGCTCGCCCACTCTCTCAAGATCCACGCTGGCAGACTGGTAGAGGTACTCAGCAGTTGCCGAAAGTGCAAGGTGAGGACGTATCCGTATGCGTAGCTCGCCTCCGCCGATGGCACCGCTTCCAAATGTCTTAAGCTCGTCGAAGCGCGCTGCCACGAGCTCATCATTTAATTCGTTTATGATAACATTCATGTCGTTCATCGCGTAGGTGCCCACGCCTCCCCTGATGCCAGCAGAAATTAGAGGAATGACCGGCTGGGCCACAGCCGGAGCCTGGAGAACAAAAAGCATCGTGAGGAGCAAAGATGCAACTACAACATACTTCATAATTCCCTCCCGTATACTATCAAGACACCCCCGGAGGAGCTGGCACCAATGATATCCAGAAGGCCACGCCGTTCAAAGGACTAAAATTTATAGCAAACCTTGCCTCGTTGCAACCAATTTGTTTTGACCGCAACGTGCGACCTACCGAGTGAGGTCAGCAGCCTTTTGGGCTCTGACAGAGTACCCACCATATCTCCATGTTACGTGTGTTGAACCCAGACATTGTTTGTGATAGATTTCGCGTGAGTTTTCTGGGTTCAGCCTGCGGGTGGGAGAAATTGCGTATGAAATCAAGTCGTCCTCTTCTTCAAGCGATTCTTGCCACGATTGCTGTCGGCCTTTACCTATCTGCCTCTCCGTTTCCCCTCCTGGCAACGGATTTTGAGTCTGGTCCTCAAAGAGCCAGAGAATTGCCCCACTTCTATGCGGATGCAACCTTCTTTCCGTCTCTAGAGCAACATGGGACGCTGGAGATTCACTACGATATTTCCTATAGCCAGCTTCAGTTTTTGAAAAAGGCCGATGGATTCCTTGCTCGCTTCGAAGTTCAGGCGGTTCTCTACGACACTAAGGGCAAACAAGTGGGGGGTGACTCGTGGAGACGGCAAGTTAAATGTACAGCTTACAAGGAGACTTCTTCGCCCGAGGGTTCCTACCAGGAGACTTTCAAGATTGAAGCCGCTGCCGGCAAGTACACCCTGGTTGTAAGAACTGAGAATCTTGACTCAGAGGAAGTGTCTTCCGTTCTGATCAAACTTGATTTGAGACCCTTTAAGTCCTTGCCTGCAATAGGCGGGCTCTTGATTGGCAGATGCCGCGCTGACTCCGTAGACTCAGGCTCGCTGCGCTCAAGGCTAATTCCATTCCCCAGGGCTCGCTTCGGCGAGAAGCTCCCGACTGTCTGTGTTTATGGTGAGCTCTACGACACCCCTCCCGTTGTGGATACTGCGACCGTTCGGGTTTTCTGGAAAGTTCTGGATGGGCAGGGCGCTGTTAAGCTGGAGGATACCTTTAGTGTCAGGAGAAGAGGCAGGGTTTCACCCTTTCTTTTTACGTATTCAGTGGACGAACTTGCGATGGGAAAGCATACACTTGAGCTTTTTCTTGGCCAGGGGAAGGGGCCCCCAAGCGCGAGTCGGACGTTTGAAGTAGATGAGAGCAAGTTCGATCTTGGCCAGAATATTGATGACAGCTTGACCCTTCTTGGGTACATCGCTTCTCGCTCGGAGATGGAACCCATCAAAGAGGCGAAGGGCGCGGAAAGAAAGCGTCTTTGGCTTGAATTCTGGAGAAAGAGGGACCCATACCCCGAAACACCGGAGAACGAATTCCTCATCGAGTTCTTCGAACGGGTTAGCTATGCGAACGAGAATTTCTCGTCTCTCCAGCCAGGTTGGAAGACCGACAGGGGAAGAATCTACATAAGAAGAGGGCCGCCCGACCAAATCGACAGCCGACCCTTTAGTGCGACAGGGCCAGCCTACGAAGTGTGGTATTACTTTCAACAGAACCTCACGTTTGTCTTTGTGGATAGGATGGGACTGGGCGACTACGAGCTTATGGGACCGGATAGGGAATGAGAGCAAGAAAGCTTCTCGTGTCGGTCAGCGTGGCAGACGTAAGATCCCAAAGTTCACATACTTCCGAGCTTCTGACCCAGGCTGTTCTCGGAGTTGAACTTGACGTGATACGCGCAACTCGAGATCTTGCCTGGTACCTGGTCAGGCTGCACGATAGCTACGTCGGCTGGGTCAGGAGTTGGTCGGTCGTCCCCGTCTCGGGCTCGGAGCTCCTCGACTGGAAGGGGAGGATGGCCTTCCATGTAGACAGCAGAAGCGTCCGGGTCAGAGAGAGGCCTACCAATCGCTCGGCGGTACTGTGCGAACTTGTGCTAGGAACTCGTCTTCCCAAACTGGCTAGCCGCGGGGACTGGGTTAAGACTACTCTTCCCGATTCCACGCAGGGGTGGGTCGAGGTCTCCGGGCTTCGGCCTCACCCGGGCCCTTTGCCGACCGCTTCCTCCGTCATCAAGACAGCGTTCCTCTTCATGGGCGCGCCATACCTCTGGGGCGGGACGACTCCATGGGGTTGTGATTGTTCAGGCTTGGTGCAGAGCGTTTACTCGTTCAACGGGGTCGAGCTACCCCGTGATGCCCGAGACCAGCTCCGAGCCCTGGAGGACTGCTCCGTGGACATTCAGAGCCAACGGTTCCAGCCGGGTGACCTAGTCTTTTTCGGACGTAAACTTACGGACATTTCGCACGTGGCCATCTCTACCGGAGGTTCCTCCTTCGTCCACTCCCACGGCTGCGTCAGAAGGGGCAGCCTCAGGAGAGAGGAAACAGGCTATTCACTTGAAATTTCAAGGCTTTTGCGAGCGGCAGCCAGACCCCTGGGGGAGATCAAAAAAACTATTGACAAAAAAAAGGGCTTGCAATAGAGTGTGCCGCCGAGTGCCATAAGGCCCTGTTTTGCTTCTTGTTATTCGTAATCGCGGAGGCCAACCAAAGCGACAGCACTTAGTATTAAGACGGATTGAGATGACCGATCACGAAAGGGGGTGTGGAATAGGAATCTCTAACCTCTTCTCTAAGTGGTAGTCTGGGGTGGTGTCAGAGGGGAGAGTGCAGAGTCAAAAGTCATTTAGGAGAGAGTACAAAAAGGAGGCTTTCTCAATGCATACTAGAAAAATCTTACTGTTTACGGTTTTGCTTCTGATGGCTCCTGTTCTTGCAACGGCTTCTACTGCAAGGCTGGACGGTCTGGGAGTGATTCCGACTTTCGTTGATGACTATGCCAACATATTTGCGTACCCGGTTTCGGTAACCAGGTTTCCCGGCGTAGTCATTGGTGAGCTAGGTAGCATGAGTACGGACGGGCTCTGGGGTCGTGGCTTTGGACTGACGATGGGTCTTGGTCAAGACAACGCTTATGGTGTCTTCGGAATGATGCTCAGGGAAAACAGCTGGTTCCCGAATGTTCCCGACATGGCTGGCGAGAGGGGAACGCAGTTCGACCTTCTCTGGGGCATGAACTTCGGCAAGGCTTCCTTAGGTGTCAGGCTTGACAGAACCTCGAGCGAATTGGAGTTCGTGGACGGACCAACGTGGAGTCCTCTATTCCTTTACACGTGGGGCGGGGCAGAGCCTGACGTAAACGAGTTCAACACAACCGGGTTCGGCCTTAGCGCTGAGATGCAGGTAAGAGAGGCCGACAGACTGGAAGCCACTTTCGAGTATAGGACGCTTAGTTTCCAGTTGTGCGGAATATTCACGGACCCGGACGCGAAGTTGGAAGACAAGGGTCAACCTTCGTATAGCGTCACGGGACGTGGGTTCTTCGCGATGGCAGAGAACATGACGCTTGTCCCTATGGTGCAATACCTCAAGGCCGATTATAGCTGGGAGTTCAAGAGTGCGGCTGCAACCAACCCTTCTGCTGATAAGACCGCAACCGGTATTACTGCAGGGATTGGTTGCAAAGTGGATGTCGGGAGCTTCTTCATGTTCGGTCTGGGGTTCTCTCAGTGGACGGATAAGGGAGATTACTCCGGGATCACGGCCGGGACTGAAAGCTACGAGTTCAAGAGCACCTCGCTGCCGTTCTTCTTCGGCTGTCTCGAGACCCCAGTGAAGGACTGGCTCACTGTCAGGTTCGGAGCCAGAAAGAATCTGATCAACCAGGATGTCGTCATCGAAGACTTTGACGGTACGAAGGTTGAGTACAAGTCGAAGAATGGCATAATCCCCATGTTCGACTTTGTCCCGCCGTACGGCGAGCCGTTCTGTTTCTCTATGGGCTTGGGCTTCAAGTTTGGCGATCTTGACCTTGATGCCACGCTCAACGACAGCTATCCGTTTACCGGCATGTACTGGTTAAGCGGTGTGTCGGAGACGCCATTCGGCAGGATCAGCGCGACCTACCACTACTAGTATTTGCTCAGGCTCTTTGAGCCGCAGAGTGGAGAGGGGGAGCAGTGGAAGCTGCTCCCCCTTTGTGTTACCTGTCTAACAGGTCTGTCTGGGTAGAGGCATGTACTACTTCTACTTTCTGCCGGTCGGAACCGAGATCAGGCTACGTAAGGTTCCTCTTGTAACGTTGGCCCTTCTGGGGCTTAACGTTGGTGTGTTCGTTGCTCTCCGTCTGCTCGGGACCGGTAGCTACTTCCTTCTGCGGCTTGCTTTTGTCCCGGCAAGCTTTGAACCCCATGCGCTACTGACTTCGTGTTTCATCCACGTGGATTTCTTGCACATAATCCCAAACCTTGTTTACCTGTGGATATTTGGCTCTGTGCTTGAGGACCGCATGGGGCGGCTCCATTATCTCGGAGCCTATCTCGCGTGCGGAGTACTCTCGATGATGGCCCAGGCTGTCGCTGTGGTAAGTCTGGTGCCCCAAAACGCGGCATTCCCCATCATCGGTGCCTCAGGTGCTATTTCGGGGCTTCTGGGCCTATTTCTGGTAAGGTTCTATTACGCCCGCATAAAGGTTGCGTCCCTGGCTTTTCTCTTTCTACAGGGCGTCTACCGTGCCTCAGTATCCAGACTCAATGCCGCAGGGGCAATGTTTCTGTGGATTCTGATTCAGCTTGCTTACGGTTTGTCCTCCTCCTCGAATCCGCTCTCTACAACAGCTTATTGGTCTCACATATCAGGCTTTCTATTTGGCCTTGCCCTGGGAGTGACCGGCGGCATGGGCAAGGAAGCCGGGCTCGAGAGAAAACTTCTCAAGGGTAAGCGCTACTTTGAGGAGGGGAAGTGGTTTGCCGCGATGGGTGAGCTGATAGAGTTCCTAAAGACAAGACCCCTTGATGCCGAAGCAAGAGCTATTCTTGCAAGGACATTCCTGCTCACTGGCCAAAGAAAGAAGGCCACGCTCGAGTATTCAAGAGCCATCGTTAGCGAAATGAACTCCGGCGGTTTTGGGGTTGCCGCGGAACTCTACGAGGAAATGAAGAGGATTTCACAGGAGGCTCAGCTTCCCTCGCGTTTTCAACTGCGGATGGCCAGGTGTCTTGAGGAGACAGGTCGTCTTGACCTCTCGGCAGAAGCTTATGCTAGCTTTGGGAGTGCAAATCCGGGAATGGACAAGGCGCCGGCTTCACTACTCAAGGCGGCAGGAATCTACGCAACGAAGCTCAATGACCTTGAAAAAGCAGGCGAGCTCTACCGGAGAGTAAGAGCACTATATCCCCAGACTTCCTGGGCTCAGCTTGCAAGAAAAAGGTTGGCAGAAATAGGGAGAATCACAGCCCGAAGAGCCGTTTTTCCTCAGAACGGTCTCGTCTCATCGTGAGACTGAGACTCGCTGGGTGTTCTTGAGCCGACGCAGCCTCTTCCGCGAGAGCGTGACAGTCTCCATCAAGTCTTGAGCGACTCTCTCCCGGCGGGTCTTACTGAGAACCTGTTGTCCCTCGGAGACAACCCGATTGCGCGATCTGCTTATTCCTCGTCAGAACGTCCACCATTTGCACGTCGAATTCGAGAAATGGCTTCACTTGAACTCGAGGGATGCAAGGAGAAATCAACTTCGAGGCAAGGGCGGCCTTGTTTTCATGAAGCACCACCGCTTTCGGTACCCACTTGCTGCTCGTGCCTTCCGGCGTTGTCACTTTGTTCGCTTTCTCGCCTGCCTTCTCCGTGCGGACGATGCGCTCTTGAACGGGTGGCGCCACGTACCACAGCATCACTGTCTTGTCCTTGCCAACGTCAATGAGATATTTCATGCTATAGGCACCGACTCCATCAGTCAAAGCCGAGGCAACAACGACGCCATCGACAAAGAGTTTGATCGAAACATCTTTGAGTGGATTCTGGTTCTGATCCCTGACAACACCGGTTATGGATGTTTCGCCTTCAATCGCCCTGAGGAACCTCGGTGGTTCCAACTGCTTTGTCTCTTGCGGAGGCTTTTGTGAACCAGTAGGCGGTACAGCAAATGCAATACCCGTCGCAGCGAGAACGAACGCAATTGCCAGGAAGGTCACAAATAACTTTCTCATGAGAACTCCTCCTTGAAATAGGTCGCTTCGCAACGCCAAGTCGAACCTACCAACCCATGGAGCCAATGTCAAGTACAATGGGGTGTGACGATCCAGTCGGATGGATCTCACAATGGTATTGCCGCGGCTCCCTGTCTCCCATCCCGTCTGGATTCACAAAAGGATTGATTCGGCTTGGGGGTTTTGGTAGATTAGGGCTTGGTTCTTCACAGGCCCCACGGCTTGGTCGGCCTGCAATGTCTCAAATGAGAAGGGGTTCAAGATGTTCTTCTTGAAAAAACTCAGGTTTCTGTCCAATGACATTGCCATAGATCTGGGCACTGCCAATACGCTTGTCTACGTGAAGGGAGAAGGAATTGTCCTGAACGAGCCATCGGTAGTGGCGGTTGACAAGGGAACCAATGACGTACTGGCAGTGGGAGCCAGAGCTAAGGAGATGCTTGGCCGCACGCCTGACAGGATTGTTGCTGTCAGACCTCTAAAGGATGGGGTGATTGCTGACTTTGAAAAGACCGAAGAGCTCCTAAGAGAATTCATCAAACAGGTTCTCAAGAACTGGCGTCTCATAAGACCCAGGATAATGATATGTGTGCCCTCTGGCATTACGGAGGTGGAGAGAAGGGCGGTGGAGGACTCCGCGCTCAGAGCCGGTGCCAGAGAAGTCTTTCTTGTGAAAGAACCCATTGCTGCAGCAATAGGCGTGGGGTTGCCGGTAGACAAGCCCTCCGGAAACATGATAATCGATATCGGGGGAGGAACCACCGAGATCGCAGTCATGGCCCTAGACGACATAGTGAGTCACGTCTCAATCCGTATTGCCGGCGACGAGATGGATGACGCCATAGTGCAACATGTCAAGAAAGCTCACAATCTTCTAATAGGAGAGCAGACCGCCGAACAGGTCAAGATTCGGATCGGTTCAGCCTTCAGGCTTGAGAGGGAAGAGGAAATGGAGATCAAAGGTCGTGATCTCGTCGGCGGTATTCCGAAGACAGTCAAGATAACTTCTGTAGAAGTGCGAGAGGCTCTTCAAGAACCAATTGGGCAGATAGTAGATGCGCTTAAGCTGGCCCTAGAAAAAACACCTCCTGAGCTCGCCTCTGACATCGTCGACAAGGGCATAGTGATGACTGGGGGCGGCTCTCTTCTGAGAGGACTAGATGCGCTTTTGAGGGAACACACAAACCTTCACATCGAGGTCTCCGACGAGCCGCTGACTTGCGTTGTGCTGGGCACAGGTAGGATACTGGATAATCCCAGGAAGTATCGTAACGTAATAATGAAGGGCGAGAGTCACTGATTGTGCCATGCACAAGATTGAAGATTTCCTCGCTGCCTCCCTCCGTGACAGATCCTTACAAGCTCTTCTGATCTGCATCGTAATCTCCGTTATCTTAATGACGAAGTTCCAGAGCGGCGCCTGGCTTTCTACTCCGAGAGCAAGCATTGACAAAACAGTGGGACAGCTCACAGGTCAGGTAGGCTGGTTTGCAAGGTTGGTCTGGCTTGCTGAGGAGTACAGAACTCTCTATTCCCAGATCGCCGACCGTACGTTTGAACTCGAAAGGTTTGAAGAACTAAAACGCGAGAACGAACGGCTTCGCAAGGAGATTGGCTTTGGTCCCAAGAGTGAATGGGAGCTTCTGCACGCAGAAGTTGTCGGAAGGGAAACGGGCAGATTGGGCACAGTGATTCTGGTCAATCAGGGATCTCTCGCAGGCGTCGGGAATGGTTGGATTGCTTACTCTCCTCAGGGCCTCGTGGGTAAGGTGGAAGGCGTAGGGGAAGAGTTTTCGCGAGTACAGCTCATTACGAACTACAACTCTCCCGTTAGCGTGAGAGTCGAACGAAATGGAGTAGAGGCAGTCGTGGAATGGATTCCTTCTCTGCCGAATCGACTCGTGATGAGGTTCATCCAGCGTGAGACTGACGTCAAGGTCGGCGATGTCGTGATTTCTTCGGGCCTCGGCGGTGTGTATCCAGCGGGGCTAAGAGTTGGGAGAGTCTCGAAAGTAACTCTGGAAAAGGGAAACTGGGAGCCATACGTAGAAGTCAAACCCTTCGCAGATTTCTCGAGACTGGTAGAGGTTCTCTTGATAGCACCTGAAAGAATAAAGGCGAAGATGCGCGCCAGCGGGCTCTTCAACCCGGCCGTAGACTGAAGCTTGTGAGACCGCATCCTCCTATGCAACCGTCCGTGTAACGGTTGACCGAGATGTGAGGAGTTCAGCAGTTGAGAAGAGACAGCTTTTCCGAAGTTCTCTTTGAGGTTCTATATCTGGTTTTTGCATTCCTTTTGCAGGGCTCAATTGTTGGCTACCTAGCGATTGGACCTGTGAGACCGGACCTCATTCTTGGTTCTGTTGCTTACATTGCGCTGCGAAGAGGCCCCTTTCACGCGACTATCGCGGGTTTCCTCGTAGGCCTCTTCCAGGATCTCAGCTTTGGTGGTGGGCTTGGTCTCAACTCCTTCTGCAAATCAGTGATAGGTTTTGCAGCGGGTCGCGCTTCTTCCGGTCTATATAAGGAAAGATATTGGACTCAGGTTGTCGTGCTCGCCTGCTCCGTTATGTTTCACGATATCATTTACTTCGCCGTACTGTATCCCGGCGACATAAAAGACCTGGCCCTTAGCGTCCTGAGAGTATCAATCGGATCGGCCGTCTATACGGCCTTGGTATGTTCTGGTTATGATTACCTGATGCAGAGGATCTTCTCTCGCAGAGAGACGGTTGCACGTGAGACCCCACTCGTTCCTCCCGAGCAGCAAGTATTCTAGAGCGCGTGTACTCAAGATAATAGCGGTCGCCCTGCTGGCCGTGATTGTTGGCAGGTTGTTCTATTTCCAAGTGTGGCACGGCAAGGCGTACGCGGAACAGGCGAGGAACAATAGAGTCAGACTCGAAATACTACCCCGTATCAGGGGAAGACTCCTCGATAGAAACGGAAAGGTCTTGGTCGAAAACACAACGTCCTATTGCCTTGTTTTTGATGCCTTTGAGAAAGAATTTGTGTCGAAAGAGACCCAAGTTGATGAAGTGCTCGCAGACGTCTCCAGGCTCCTGGGGATGGATAGACTGGATGAATGGAAGGCCATGGTAGAAAGAGGCAAAGAGACGCCTTTCAGGTCTGTCACGCTTCTCTGCAATCTCGACATTGCGCAGATCTCAACGGTGGAAGAACATCGGGACGAGCTTCCTGGTACAAGGATTGAAGCGCGCCCGAGGCGCTTTTACGAATTTGGAGAGCTCGCATGTCATCTTCTTGGCTACATGTCTGAGGTCACAAGAGAAGAGATAAGGGCCAGCCTCGAGAACGTCTACCAGCCCGGAGACATGGTCGGAAGGGCAGGGGTGGAAGGCAGCCAAGAAGAAGATTTGAGGGGTGGAAACGGGAAGGAATACGTTGAAGTTGATGCACGCGGCCGCAAGGTAGAGCCTACCCCCGACAGGCCGCCACTCCCGCCCAAAGTGCTTGCTTCGAACGGAAGAGACCTCGTTCTCACGGTTGATATGGAGCTTCAGAGGGCAGCCGAAGAAGCCCTGGGTGAGGGGATGGCGGGCGCGATTGTTGTAATGGACCCTAGAGACGGTGCCATCCTGGCGATGGTAAGCAAGCCAGGATTCGATCCTAACATCTTCTCGGTGGGCCTCTCAGCTCAGGAGTGGGAGAAGCTGAACTCTGACTCCACTCATCCGTTACTCAACAGAGCGACGCAGGCACTCTATCCGCCAGGTTCAACGATGAAACTCTTGACCGCTGCTGCGGCCCTGGAAGAAGGTGCCGCGAGTCGTGAGACGCAGCTCGAGCCCTGCACGGGTTTCTATCAATTCGGCAGGAGAACCTTCCGATGCTGGCGAGAGGGAGGTCACGGGCGACTCAGTTTTTTCGAAGCCATCGAAGGATCTTGCGACATCTACTTTTACCAGCTTGGCCTGCGTCTGGGCATAGATAAACTCGCTCGCTACGCAAATCGATTTGGTCTCAACCAGCCTACGGGAATCAAGCTCGAAGGCGAAAAGTCAAGCTTCTACCCAAATACCCAGTGGTATGACCAGAGATACGGAAAGAGAAAATGGGGAAAGGGAGTTCTGCTCAACCTTTCCATCGGGCAGGGCGAGATTCTTGTGACTCCGATCGGGCTCGCAAGTTTCTGCGCTGCTATTGCCAACGGCGGCTACCTCTATAAGCCCTACATTGTTGCCAATCAGATTGATTACGGGAGCGGAAAAGCATCCGTGGATAGACCTCTTCACAAAGAGCCCAAAGCACTCGTGGGACTATCAGCAAGCACGACGGCCGTTCTAAGAGAAGCGATGGAGGCGGTGGTGTCAGGACCTACAGGTACTGGCAGGATGGCCGCTGTTCAAGGAATCCTTGTGGCGGGTAAGACCGGTACCGCTCAGAACCCGCACGGCCAGGACCACGCTCTGTTCGCGGGATTTGCTCCGGTCGAGAATCCGGAAATAGCTTTTGCGATTGTTGTGGAGAATGCAGGCCACGGCGGCTCAATTGCCGCGCCGATTGCGAGTAAGATCGTCAGATTCTACTTCTACGGTCCCGACACTTCGAAAGTTGTCTCTTCAAGCGCGGAGGATACCGTTGCGACTGAGTGAGATTGGAAAGAAGGCTGACCTGACGCTGATATCGTGTGCCCTCCTCCTTTCGCTCATTGGAGTCAGCCTCATCTACAGTACCGGACACGGTCCTCTGGCCGCAGCTAGAAGTCACCTCTACCTGAGGCAGCTCGTGTGGCTCGGAGCTGGCATTCTCCTTCTTGCCTCAGCTGCCGCCCTGCCCCTAAGGTTTTACGACGCGCTTGCAAAACTACTATACGTAGCTTCGATTCTGCTGCTCGTTGCCGTTCTTGCCGTCGGTGAGGTGAGATTCGGAGCCAGGAGATGGTTTCAGATTGGGAGCTTTCTTCTCCAGCCTTCAGAGTTCGCCAAAGTCGCGCTCATACTTCTCTTGGCTCGAATCCTCTCGAACAGACGAGCTGATTGGACAAGATTCGGAAGCCTCACTATCCCCGTGATACTCGCGCTCATTCCCGCGGCACTCATAATCGAGCAGCCCGACCTTGGAACGGCCGTTTCCCTTGTCGCGATTCTTTTTGGAATGCTCTACTGGGCGGGTGTGCCGGCAATCAATCTAGCTGTTCTGCTCCTCCCCCTTGCAAGCATGTTGTGTTCTTTCTGGTGGTGGATTTGGTTGATCTTTTTTGGGGTTCAGTGGTTTGTTCTTCGCTATTCAACGCTTTCCTTTGTTCACTCCGTCTTCGTCATGATTGGCACGACCGTTGTTGGAGGCGCCGCGCGCGAGTTCTGGAACAAACTGGAGCATTATCAGAAGGAGAGGATAATCTCTTTCTTGAGCACCGGTGCCGATCAGCTGGGCGCAGGCTATCAGACGGTTCAGTCAAAGATTGCCATTGGGTCCGGCGCCGTGCTTGGGAAAGGTTTCCTTAAAGGTACTCAGAAGTCACTTGCTTTTCTTCCCCAACAGCATACAGACTTTATTTTTGCCGTGCTCGGCGAAGAATTCGGTTTTGTCGGTTGCTGCTTGGTGGTGTTTCTGTATGCTGTCATCATCTGGAAAGGGATCTCCATCGCTGTGCGCACAAGGAGCAGATTTGGAAGCCTAATGTGTGCGGGAATAGTGAGTCTCTTGGTGTACCATGTTGCAGTCAACATTCTCATGACGCTTGGTCTAGCGCCCGTAACAGGAGTCCCTCTTCCCTTTCTGAGTTACGGTGGCTCGGCTTTGATTGTGAGTCTCACGATGGTGGGCGTAATGGCTGGAATTGCCGCAAAGGTATACGAATACTGAGCGAAACAATATTGACGGCAACAATACCAAGGGAAGCAATACCGATAAGACAAGTACTGGTTGAAGGTGCGTTTGGAGAAGCAAAATTCATGGAAGGAGTATGGGTGGAAGAGACTTTCGGGGAAGCAATGCTGCCGGAAGAGACATTTGGGAAAGCAACACTGGAGATAGCTCATGCATCCTGAGATTCTGCGCGCAGGCGTGTTGCATCTGAGATTCTATGGTCTCGCGCTTACTCTTTCGTTCCTTCTCGGGACGCATCTTGCGATGAGGCGCGCAAGAAGAGTCGACGTATCCGAAGACTTGATACTGCGGCTCGTTCTTGTCCTTTTGTTTCTCGCCGTGGTGGGGTCCCGGGCGCATTATGTGCTGACGCACCTGAGTGAGTTCAGGGGAGATTTTGCGGGAGTTTTCATGATCTGGGACGGCGGGCTCTCGATGTACGGCGGAGTGCTGGCAGCTATAGTCGGCGGCCTAGCGTATATCAAGTCGCAGCACTGCCCGGTCTGGAAGGTCGCAGACGTGATTGCTCCCTTCATCGCGTTGGGCGAAGCTATCACAAGGATAGGTTGCTTCATGAACGGCTGTTGTTTCGGGACGCCAACGAGTCTGCCGTGGGGGGTCGTGTTTCCTGACGATTCGTTCTCGGCTGCCGTTCTTGGGAACGTGCACGTTCATCCATCACAACTTTACTTGTCCGGCCTTGCGTTCCTGGTCTTTGTTTTCTTGCTCTGGTTTGAGAAGAGAAAGAAGTTCGAAGGGCAGCTTTTCTGGACTTGCGTGCTCGTTCTTGCAGTGGCCAGAGCTCTGGTTGACTTTACCAGATACTACGACGGCAGCGATTACATAGGTCAGTTGGGATACTTGAGATTCAACAATAATCAACTTGTTGCCGCTGGGCTGATTGTCACCTCGGTCATAATGATGCGGATTCTCCGCCCCCGTGCTCGATAGCCGACTTCTTTGCGGAGGTGTTGATAGCTCATCTGTCTGGGGAGGTGTTTGACAGTCGATTTGTTTGGGGAGGTATTGGGATGAAGGGAAAAAGAATGTTGACTGCCGCCAAGTTGATCGGAACAGCATTCATCGAATGCTTCCTGCCGCAGTTCTGTATACTCTGTGAGGAACGAATCCCCTCCGGCGAGAAGCTCTGTTCTCGCTGTCTCGGCTTGTTAAGACCCGAACCCATCCGCTTCTGCCCGCTCTGTCGTTTCGAGGGCGAGACAGAAGGGGAGGGGGAAGAGGGGTCGAGCGTTTGCCGGGACGAGTCACACGGCTTTGTGGCTGGAAGAGCTGCCGTCAGAGCGGGGACAGCGATACTGGGTGTTGTCCACAGATTCAAGTACTCTGGTGAAAGAGATCTTGCACCGCTCCTGGCTCGGCTTATCTTGGATTCAAACATCATTGACGAGGACTTTCGGGACCATCAGCTTATGTGTCCGGTCCCTCTTTTTCGGACGAGACTGAGGGAAAGGGGCTTCAATCAAAGCGCAGAGATCGCAAAGCGTCTCGAGATTCACTCTGGCGTCCCACTAATCGCGGACCTTCTGTCGAAGGTAAAGCCCACAGCGGAACAGGCTAAGCTGGCGGCTGGCTCGAGAAGACGCAATTTACTGGGTAGTTTTGTTGTGACTAGAGCGGGCGTCGTTTCCGGGAAGAGCATCGTACTCGTAGACGACGTTGTTACCACGGGTTCAACGGTGGCGGCCTGCGCCGAGGCTCTCAAGAGTTCTGGCGTTAGCAAGGTATTGGTTGTATCAGTAGCTGCGTAGGGAGACTCAGTTCTGACGATATCTTTGTGGGTCATACTTCTGGCAATGCCAGCACAGGCTGATCCAATTCCGATAACAGCTTCGCAGGGAGACTCACTTGTGACAGCATCCTCTGTGGGCATAGCCACGTAAGAGGCTACTCAGTCATAGGTTACACGTTTGCACTTGAGCTGGGATGTGCAGCGTGGTAGTATTTCGATAAACCGCCAGAAAGCCGGGCAGTCTGTGATTTCGCGAGTTTCCCTGGTCGGGTTGCGACTTTCACCGTCAATCTTTCTCGTTTCAGACTCCCCTTTTTCCGCACGTTTTACTAAGAAGATGAAAGACTATTCGAAGACTCTCGAAGAGCTAATTCTACCTCTGGTTCGTAAGCCAGGCAGGTACATAGGTGAGTTTGTCATCGGTTGCAAGGATATTCCTGCGGGCAAGGAGCTTAAGGTGTTGCTGGCTTTTCCTGACACCTGTGAGGTAGGTGTTGCAAACCTGGGGTTGAGGATTCTGGGGGCCGCGCTCAAGGAAATAAAGAGTGTTTTGCTTGACTATTGTTTTGCGCCCTGGCCTGATTTTGAGGACAAGCTCAGAGAAATGCGCATCCCGCTTGTGTCTCTCTGCCATTCGATTCCGATCAAGGATTTCGATATCGTTGGATTCTCGCTTCAGTACGAGTTGCAGTATGCCAACGTCCTCAACATGCTTGAGCTCGGCGGGATCCCGTTGTTTGCCTCGGAAAGAGACGGTTCTCACCCTCTCATTGTGTCAGGCGGAAGTTGCGCATCGAACCCCGAACCTCTGTCTGACTTTGTCGATTGCTTCTCGATTGGTGATGGTGAAGAGACGATAGGCCACGTCTGTGCGGCTATCAGAAGGCAGAAGAAGAGAAACGGAACGAGGGCAGAGGTTCTAGAAGAGCTCTCACACTGCCGTGGTCTCTACGTGCCTTCCTTGTTTCCAGTGCGTTGCGCCCCGGACGGAATGAACATACGGGATACTTCTGTTCGAGGTCGCGTGAAGAGCGCCATTACAAGGAGGATAGAACGTGACGAGTCTCTGACTTTCAGGCCCTGCGTGGACGTGACACACGACAGGCTCAACATTGAGGTGATGAGGGGTTGTACGCACGGATGCAGGTTTTGTATGGCCGGCTACACGTACAGACCCGTTCGCGAGAAGAGCGTGAGTTCGGTTCTTGAGGAAGCGAGGGCGGGTTTTTCGAGGACCGGCCTCGAGGAGATCTCCCTGATTTCTCTTTCAACTCCTGACTATTCCGGACTATCGGATTTGCTGCCCTTGTTGGATGGCGTCTTTGCCGGAAAAGGGGTTGAGGTTACCTTGCCTTCAATGAGACCTGACACCCTCACATTCCAACTGGCAAGCGAGCTTGACAGGTTCAAGAAATCTGGGATGACTCTCGCGCCGGAGGCAGGGACAAGAAGGCTCAGGGACGTCATAAACAAGGGCATGGACGATGAGGAAATAGTGAGGGCGATAGCTGTTGCCTCGCAATTCGGATGGAATCTGATCAAACTGTATTTCATGATAGGTTTGCCTACCGAAGCTGAGGAGGACATACAGGCCATTCCTCGTTTGGTTGAGAGTGCCTTGAAGGTCGCCAGAAAGGTGAACCCAAAAACGAGCTTCAACATTAGCATTTCTCCTTTTATACCCAAGGCGCATACTCCTTTCCAATGGGAAAGGCAGGATTCACTTGAAGAAATGGCTTCAAAGACCAGAGAAATCGTCGCCCCATTGAAGAGGCTTCCAATAAAGGTCAGGTGGAGGGATCCTGGCATTTCCTTTCTAGAAGGTGTCCTCGCGCGAGGAGACAGGAGGCTGGGGAAAGCGATTTTTCTTGCCCGGGAGAATGGTGCAAAGCTTGATGCCTGGTCCGATTTCTTTAGGCTCAGCTTGTGGCAAGAGGCCTTCAACAAAAGCGGCCTGAGTACGGAGGCTTACACCGGCTCTAGACCACTTGATCAGCCTCTTCCCTGGGATCACATAGAGGTTGTGAGTAGAGAATTCCTCCTTACCGAGAGAGCCATGGCTCATGAAGGCCGGCTGACCGGGGACTGTAGGGGCGGTATCTGTCAGTCCTGCGGGGTGCTGGAAGGCACGAGCTTGAGCCCGGAGACGATTTGTTTCATTCCCGTGAAGGAAGCCACATTTGAGAACAAAAAGACGGAAGCTTCGCCGCCACATTCAAGGAAGTTGAGCGCGGGAGCCGAAATCCTCACAGGCGGAAAGTACAGATTTCAGTACGAGAAAAAAGGCAAAGCCAGATTCCTTTCGCATCTCGACCTGGTCAGGATTTTCACGCGCGCACTCAGAGCCTCTAATCTGCCGGTTGCTTACTCCTCTGGCTACAGAGCTAGACCGCGGATCTCATTCGGGCCCCCTCTTCCGCTTGGCTTTACTAGTAAGAGCGAGTACCTTGACGTAGAGCTTGCAACGGCACCGCAAGAGGATCCGTTGGCATCACTAAACGCTTTTCTTCCCGAAGGCTTGCATTTTGCAGAATGGAAACGCCTTGCGGCAAACACGAGATCCCTTTCCTCACTTTGCACTTTCGCCAGATACACGGTGCAGTTTCCTGAGCACTTTGTGGCCCAGACAGACATGAGCCCGGATGAGATTAGAAACCTTCTCTCTGGCGCGAGGGATTCCCTGGCGAGAAAGGCTGCGGTTACACTCGAGAAAGGGGCGCGCTCAAAGCCGAGGGAAATAGAGCTGGCCAACGCAATAAGGGAGATTGGACTTTCCAGCGGCAAGCAACTCGTTTTGCAAATGTTGCTTTCACTCCAGGGCAAAGATGTGATAAGACCAGATGAGGTCGTCGGGATACTGCTCGGAGAAATGGAGCATGCCAAGATCGAGACGAGATACCTGACAATCGAGAGGACTGGGTTGTACTTAAGTTCTCCCGAGGGCTTGCAAACACCGATATGAGAGGAGAATGAATTGTGATTAGAGAAATTCTTATAAACTGTGATCCACACGAAACAAGAATAGCGATTCTTGAAGACAAAGAGCTTGTTGAGTTGCTCGTGGAAAGGGCTGACCGTCGACGAAGGGTAGGTGACATCTACAAGGCCAGGGTCAACGCGGTACTCCCGGGCATGCAGGCCGCCTTTGTTGATATAGGTCTCGCGAAGACGGCTTTTCTTCATGTGTCCGATCTTATTGAGTCCCTTGTGGACTACGACGAGCTTGAAGACGCTCCTTTTGAAGAAGGCGAGGAAAGGCGTCGAGAGGTCAGACAGGTCATAAAGATTGAGGACCATTTGGAGAAAGGCCAGGAAATCCTGGTTCAGGTCACGAAAGAATCGATCGGGACAAAAGGGCCTCGTGTGAGCGGACAGATTTCACTTCCCGGCAGATACCTTGTCCTTTTGCCTGGCGCGGACCACGCGGGTGTGTCTAGGAGAATAGACGACAGAAACGAACGCATGAGACTAAAGGGCATAGTCTCAGAAATAAAACCCTCCGGTTCAGGAATAATCGTGAGGACGGCAGGTGAGGGCAGGGCAAAGAAGCATTTCATAGCCGATGTCAAGTTTCTCACCAGACTCTGGAAAAGGATTGAGGCCAAGGCAGGAAAGGTTCGTGCGCCCGTGCTTCTCCACAGGGACATGGAACTGGTCGCAGGGCTCATCCGAGACATTTTTACGGACGAAGTACACAAGCTTGTGATTGACTCAAAGAAGGAACACGGGCAGATACTGTCATACGTGAGGTCATTTGCTCCCGAGCTCAGGCACAGGGTGAAGCTTTACACCGGTAGGGCATCTATCTTCGACTGCTACGGAATCGAGTCAGAGATAGAAAAGGCCATGGACAGAAAGATTTGGCTCAAGAAGGGTGGATACATCGCAATAGACCAGACCGAGGCCCTTGTGGCCATAGACGTGAACACGGGGCGGTACATAGGTCGCAAGGATCAGGAGGAGACAGCTTTCAAGACAAACATGGAAGCTGCTCACGAGATTGCACGACAGCTTAGGCTCAGGGACATGGGAGGAATTATCGTCATCGACTTCATAGACATGGAACAAGAGACCCACAAGAAGGCAGTCCTGGACGAGCTTCGATCCGGACTTCGGAAGGACAGGGCAAGGACCAAGACATTTCAGGTCAGCGAGCTCGGGCTCGTCGAGATGACAAGGCAGAGGGAAAGACCGAGCCTCCTCCACTATTTCAGCGAGGAATGCCCATCGTGCGGAGGAGTTGGAAGGGTTCTCTCCCTCGAGTCCATGTCCATGAAGATGGAACGTATACTCAAGAGAGCAGCGGCCGAACTTGGCGAGAAGGAGATGAGGCTTAAAGTATCTCCTCAGGTCGCCGTCTACCTTCTTGAAGAAAGAGGAGCGAGACTAGAGCATCTCGAGAAAAAGCTGGGGCTCGAGCTCGACATAGTGGATGACCCATCGCTGAGAAGAGAGGACTTCAGGCTCATCTTGAGGCGCGGAAACAAAGACGTCACCTCCCAGTTCGAGGGCTGAGGGGCGGGGGAGGCTGGAGAAGCATGTGGTGTATCTCGGTACACTGCAGGGACGAGTCGCATAAACATTTGTGAGAACGGCCATTACAGTCAAGGAACACGGGGCGTAAGCGGAGTATGCCGCACGACCCGGCTAGGAAATCCAATAGGCTAGTTCTGTATACTACATGCTGGGTGCGTTCTGCGCACGGGGGCTCGCCCGAGACAGTAACCCTGAAGGACTCAAGTAATGAGAAAACAGGTCTACAACTTGGAGTTTCCATGTTGGTGTCCTGCTATGACAATCCACGGGTATAGGTTTACTCGCGTAGAAGACTATGCCGATAGCGTTGCCCGCTTGCAGCATTTGGTTTCGTTCCACTCGGAATTGAGAGTACAAGCGACCACTGGGCAACACGCCATTACCGCCTACGTTGACCTTCCCGAACAAGAAGATGAAGCCGTCTTGGGGTGGTCAGATAGCGGCCTCACCGCCCTGAGCGATGTGCTTTTGTTGCTTTCGATTTTTACCAAGCGAAACGTTTTTCTGGCAGAGAGCAACAATGTTGCCGGTGTTGTCTTGGCAGACCCTAGAGTCTATCAGTGGGGTGGGGTGCTTATTTGTTCTCTACCTTACAAAGAATCACCCGAAGACCCAAAGAGTTTAGACTTCGCCTACGACATTGGGCGCGAGGAAGGACTGAATCAAATATATATGTTGCTGAGAAGCGAAGAATGGCAACGCAGATATGCACATGGTTATTTTCTCTTCTTGGCGCAGCAGGCTTTTCATCAGCAACCTCTTGAATCCGCTTTCATTCAGTGCTGGACAATATGGGAACATTTGTTTGCGGTTCTCAACCAACACTGGCTCTCGGTCAAACAAATACGTCAACTCGACGCATCCGAGAAAATTGCTTTCATCCTAACCGAATTTGCTTTGAGAGGTGAGATCGGCCACGCATCAAGAAAACGAATTAGGTCATTGGCGGAGATAAGAAATCGGCTCATTCATTTCGGACGATTTCCTGACCGCGAAGCAGTTCATGATGACGCCGTTCTTTTTATACGATTGACAGAGTTTGTCATCGCCAAGATACTTGGCCTGTCGCAATCCAATCTGTTCAACACCGTGGAGAGATTGGAGGAATTTCTTACACCATCAAATCGCCATAGCAAAGGGCCGCAGCCAACCCGCGCGTGCGACTGACGCGCCCCCTTATGGCAGGAATAGAACAGAATGACTGAAAAGGCCCAAATGAATATGTTGGATTCTTTGCTACAAGAAATGCCGCCTAAGTATCACCCCTACCTCAATGATATTGAGGGGGAGTCCAAGGTACTGAATGAGTTAGGAAACGACTATTTCAATCCGGACAACCCTCATGAAACAACCGAAAATCAGAGGGTGTGGGAATGTGTCGCCCTTTGTTTCTTCCATACAGGTAGACCATTTCAAGCAATAACTATAATTAGGGGATTGTACTGGTCAATTCTGAGATACCAGAATTCCGAGAACAAACCTATACACAAAGGTATGCCTCTGGTCTGGCTGTATGAATTCTATAAGCAAGTTAATTACACTTGGCTGTCTAGGAAATATATGTTTCTGACTTGCGTCGAGGATGCGATTCGAGATAACGGCAGTTTCAACAGAGAAGCTGGGGTTTACTTCAGACTGAATTATCATTTTGGTATGAGTAATGACGAGATTGATGAGTTAGGTCGGAAATTATACGAGATATCCCTCAAGAATCCTCAAACAGTCTTCTATCCAGAGTCTTATTTGCAGATTTACGGCGATTCCTGGAAGACGACCTTGACAGCGGTTGAGGAGCAAAGCATCTGGGATCTCAATCCTTATTATTTTCAGCAGCTCGTGGCAAGTATTGGCGATGGCTCTGGAAGATCTCTTGAAGATCTAGCGGAGTATCTCTTGATGTGTCTCCCAGGTGCTCGTGTTAAGAAAAGAGTAAAAACATATTCCACAGATATCGACGTTCTATGTGTGCTAGACGGACTCTTTTACGACTTCAGAAGCGAGCTTGGCCGATACTTAATCTGTGAATGCAAGAATTGGAAAAGGAAAGCTAACTTTACGACAGTTGCCAAATTCATGAGAGTGCTAGATAGCGCAAAATGCAAAACAGGCATATTATTTTCTAAGAGCGGAATCTCCGGGACGAAGCGCCGAAAAGACGCTGAAATAGAGATAATCAAGTACTTTCAGGAGAGAGAAAAAGTAGTCATAGTAATCACAGAGTCAGACTTGGCGAGAATAGCATTGGGAGCGAGTTTTATTACTATTCTTAGAGAAAAGTATGAGAGTATTAAATTCGATTTGTATGGCAGCAGATGACCCGTCACTCCTGCGGACGGCTGTCAGCCGTCGCACGCTTCGCACGTTAAGGCACTAATACGAACATGAAAACACACTTGCAACCTCTTGCAGAAGTTTTTGGACATCTGATCACAGACCGATCAAGCAGAGCGAACCGGTACAGGAGGACCCGCCTTTGTCTTTTTAACAACAAGGTTCCTAACTGCACAAAGGATAAGGCAAAGAATCCGCTTGGTGTTTGCAGTATTTTTCATGACAACCATGTTGTTATCACTTGTCCGATAAGGTTTCGGCAAGACTGGATAATTGCGAACCACGCGGCCGAGTTCTTTTTTGCTTCAGAGGCAACATGGAGCTCGCTCACCGAAGTCCGGTTGAATGATGCCTCGGGAAAATCCGCTGGCAACATCGACGTGATGTTGGTTGCGTATGATCAAAGGGGAACAATCTACGATTTTGGAGCGTTGGAGGTTCAGGCTGTCTACATCTCGGGAAACGTCCGCGATCCTTTTGAGCACTACATGAAACATCCCAAAGCGAATCAATCTATGGATTGGTCAAATCAGCCCAAGTACCCGCGTCCTGACTATCTGTCCTCGTCACGCAAACGTCTTGCCCCACAGCTCCTCTTTAAGGGAGGCATTCTCAATAGCTGGAACAAGAGGATCGCTGTCGCCCTAAACAAGAGCTTCTTTGACACACTCCCACCCTTGAGGCGCACGAAGAAGGACTTGGCTGACATAGCGTGGATGATTTATGATGTGAAACTGGGTGCAGGAAAGTTCCAGCTCGAAAGAGTTGACACAGTTTATACCAAGTTTGGAGCTGCCTTGGACCAGATAACACGTTCCACTCCGGGACATATGCAGGACTTCGTGAAGCTTTTGCAAGACAGACTTGATGAAAAACATGAGACTCCACGCAGAACCCAGACAATAGAAAAGCCATTTTGAGGAGGTCGTGGTGAAGCAAGGGCTCTTGTTTCCAGATCTTGAGAAAGGGGAACGGTCATACCCCAGGGCGATCAACGTTGCATCAGTTCCGCAGCGCAGTCCCTTTCGATACCCGGGTGGAAAGACCTGGTTCGTGCCGACTTTTAGAAGATGGATTACGTCAATGGCTCCGAAGCCCTCTCTTCTGGTCGAGCCATTTGCTGGAGGCGGTATCATCAGTCTCACCGCGTTGTTTGAGAATCTCGTAGAGAGTGTAGTCATGGTTGAGCGCGACGAAGAAATCGCCGCGGTCTGGCAAGCTGTCGTTAGTGGCCATGCCAACTGGCTTGCTCGACGAATTCTGGAGTTCGATCTTACAAAAGAGAATGTGATAAAGGAGATCAAGAGGAAATACAGAGATTCCAAGGCCATCGCATTCCAAACGATCTTGAAGAACAGGACACTCCACGGCGGTATCTTGGCCCAAGGTTCGGGGTTTCTAAAGCATGGCGAGAAGGGGAAGGGGATCTCTTCGCGCTGGTATCCAAAGACTCTCGCAAGACGTTTTCAGAATCTGGCTTTGGTGGCGCCAAGGATCGAGTTCATATGCGGAGACGGTCTCGAAGTTCTTTGCAGCTATGCACGCAGGCAGGACGTCGCCTACTTCATAGATCCACCCTACACGGCTGGAGGGAAGAAAGCGGGACAACGTTTGTACAACTATTATGACGTGGATCACGAGAGACTCTTTGCAATCTGCGAAATGTTGGAAGGCGATTTCCTCATGACATATGACCTTGCTGAGGAAGTCAAGCAACTCGCCAGGGCTCATAGTTTCGAAATGAAACCTGTTGCCATGACGAATACGCATAATGCTGAAATGACCGAGCTGATTGTCGGACGGAACCTGTCCTGGGTCAGTGATGCCCCGACAATTCGTGAGAGAAGAGCAGCCTACCGAACTCCAACCAGCAAGCTACAAGGGCGTTCCAACAGAACAAAATAGTGTTCTAACGAGACTGTTGGGAAAGTCCGAGAGTTGCATTCACCTGGTCTGTAATCTGGTGAATTCATTGGATACGATTCCATGAGAAAACGCATCAGAAGGGGTTTTTCAACAATCTCAGCAAGGGCATGCAGTCAGACACCGCCGCTGACGCCGATGATGTTATCGCGACATTGAAATGGGATAGTGGTCCATGAAGAAATATGATGCTCTGAAAGAGCCCGTTCCGAGAGAATGGCTGGAGTTGGATGAACAGGAGCGGGTCGGGCTGATTGCAGACTATCATACAAGGAAACGCGTAGATTTGCCGAGCCGCATGATGCATGCTGTCTTTCACGCAGCAGTGGAGAATCAATTGGCCGAGGGAATGCCAGTTGTCCGCGAGACGCTCTCTCGACTCATGAGAGAAGGACTTGACCGGCATGAAGCTATTCACGCTATTGGCTCGGCGCTGGCCGAGTGCGTATGGGGCACATTGCAGCGCGATTCAAGTGCTGACGATCCCAATGAGGTATATTTGCGGACTCTTCGGGATCTGACTTTGGCTGAATGGTCGAAGAAGGCTTGATAACGAGACTGTCGAAAAAGTCCGAAAGTAGAGTTTGTGAAGCCTGTAGTCCCTCGAATTCGCTTGGTGAAGGTGGCGTTTCTCCTATCCCGTGTCCATATTGCTAGTACATCTGCGAACCCAAATCCTGCAGTAAGCGTGTGAGTGGGTGATTTTTCTGGTTTTTGGTGCGGCGTTTAGCGTTTGGTCGGTGTTTGCGGAGGTTGCTGCGGGTATCTT
>Ga0315291_10000727_pt1 | contig 43755 bp, 56 predicted proteins | sample YL17G12_20_MG_FD_203070 | JGI IMG/M metagenome (GOLD analysis project Ga0315291, IMG submission 203070) | Sediment microbial communities from Yellowstone Lake, YNP, Wyoming, USA - YL17G12_20 | ecosystem: Environmental > Aquatic > Freshwater > Lake > Sediment | place: USA: Wyoming | collected...
TAATCAATTCCCTCAACCGAAAAAACCGCTCAAAATCGCGTTTCTTCATGTCAATTTTCGGTTAGACTTATATGATTTAACGTATCTGATTACGGTTAGATTTTAGATGATTTAATTCGATAATTTGACATTCTCCCTCCCATATGATTTAATTCCTCCATAATGATTCAAGTACCAAGTACCAAGTACCAAGTACCAAGTACCAAGTACCAAGTACCAAGTACCAAGTACCAAGTACCAAGTACCAAGTACCAAGTACCAAGTACTAGATAATCCTCGATTCACCTTATTTAATTCCAATACATATTCTAATTCTAATGGACAGACTGTCCGCATGACAGCTTGTTCATTTTTTTTTCCTTCGGGGAAGGACAGCGCGGCTTTGTCGTCGTTGTTGTCCTTCCCGTTTTTTTTGCAAAATATCGTTTGACAAATACTGGGGGGGGTAGAATTAACTCAAAACTCAAAGTTTACCAAGAAGGAAGGTGAGAAAATATGATGGTAAGAATTCGATCGATCGGAAAAATATTTAAGGAGGATAAAAACATGAAAATTAAATTTTTGATCGCGTGTTTCTTGGTCGCTTGTCTTGCTGCCGCGATGCTTGTAACGCCTGCAATGGGGATGGGGAAAATCGCAGGAAAGGGAAAGGCAGCAAGCGCATCGCAAATGACTGATATACCATGGGCGGTGTGGCCGGATGATACCCCTTATCAATTTACATTATTTGGAGTGGACGCAAAGTGCGGCAAGGAATTGGTGCCGGTAACCTTACATTACCCATTACTAGGAGAAGATCCGGAAGCCTTTTCTGATGAAGCTATGAAATACATGTATAATCAACTACCTGCAACGGGAGCTCTGTCAAAAGCAACTATTAGAGCTGCTTTTATGAATCATTTGGGTCATTGGGATGTGCCAACCCAGGCACCCAGACCACTGACAGATCCATATATGATTTATCCAGGGGAACCAAAATGGTTTTCTCCTATTGCTAACTTGAGCGCGATGTACACGCCAGCACAGATCACTGCTGTCAATGGGTATCCTGCCGATGAGCCCGCTTTTAATTCTTTAAATGATAGGACCTATCGGGTGGAATTTTTAGCGCCGCCAACGATGTTTCAAGCAGCATATATGTCAAATGCTTTACCCTCTCCTCCATATCCGCCCTATCCGTTTCTACAGCCAGTAAAATTGCGCGGCTGGTATATAAAAGGCGATGGCGTTGAAGGGGAGCATCCTCTGGTCATCATGCAAACCGGAGCTTTTTGTTCCATAGCTTCGAAAAGAGGAGATCCCATGAAATTTGGGCCGTTCTTCAGAAATGTTTGCGCAGCTTTTGTGGCAGAGGGATTCGATGTCTTGTTCTTTGATAAGAGGGGGCATGGGTTCTCGGAAGGAGTTTATGAGACAGTGGCAGGAGATATCTTTACGGCTTTAAACCGGCTTGAATCCTGCGGCCAGAACGGCACACAGGCGCTGGAATCGAGCGGCGATTCTTTTACGGGAAACTTGCTGAGTGCCAGCGGCGGCAGTTACACTAACAAGACCAAACCGGTAATATTGTGGGGGCTATCGCAAGGCGCGATAATCGGGGAAAAAGCCATGGCCATGAATTATTCTTCCGACATAATAGAGCCGAGTTTCAAGTTGGGGGTTTATCCGCCTGAAATTGACTACGCAAATAGTCCTCACGGTCCCATGGGATATAATGTTAAGGGCTTAATAGATATAGTTGGCCCAAGCGGCTCCCCGCTTTATCATGTTTCCCCTCTGTTCATATACTTGCAAGGCCTCGGGATGGCTGAAACTTTTGCCGAGTTTAATGTTAACAGCAACGTCTACAAAAGCATAGACAAATGGCCGGCTGTTCTGATGGTAAAGCCTACGCAAGATTTATTCACATTCGACGGCGCCGTTGATGCTTATAACAAGGCTAAAGGATTTAAGGATATAGTGGCAATAAGAGGAACACATACTGATGCAATTTTTGGAGAAAGTACTTCTTACGCATTAAAGAAAGAGCTCCAGTTTGCCAAAAAAATTATCCTTAATTCTCCGCCTACGGATAATAACGGGAAAACAAAATTACAAATCGAAGCTTGTTCGGCACCGGATGCAAAAGTACACGGTGTATTAACCGCAGCAGATTTAAAGATTTCACGCATATTGGGCCTAATTGAACCCGTAATTTTGCAGAACCCGTAATTTTGCAGAAGGATTGATCATAAAGGGCCCTCGATGCATTGAAAGATGCGTCGGGGGCCTTTTCTTTGAAGGCTATGAGGGCCCTTTATTTTTTATTTATATCAAACCCGATCTTCTTTGCCGGTTTCTCTTCCGGCGCCATGAGCCGGCGGATAGCATCAAAAACGGCCCTGATTTCGACATCGTGCTTTTCGTATTTATTTTCCAGTTCTTTGATCTTTTGCGCCAGCTCTTTGTGGGTTGAAAGGATTTGTCTTAGTTTTACAAAAGTTCGCATAATTACAATGTTAACCTGTACAGCACGCTCACAGTTTAGAACTGAAGAAAGCTTAGAAACTCCTTGTTCAGTAAAAACAAAAGGCATATATCTTGTTCCACCTCTTCCAGTCAGATTTGAGGTGACATTTTGGCACCTCAAAAATTCATCTTTTGTAAGTTGGAACATGAAATCTTCGGGAAATCTTTTAACATTTCTTTTTACTTGCCTTTTCAAATATTTTGTTTCAATTCCATAAAGCTCTGCCAAGTCCTTATCTAACATCACTTTTTGCCCTCTGATTAGGAAAATTCGGTTTTCTATCCTTTCAACCGGAATAAGATCATCCATTTTATTGCCTCCTATTTTTAGGAAATCCGGCGATCAGGTTATCAGGGACAGGATATCAGGAGATCAGGAAATCTGGGAATCAGGAACTTTCTAAGGATTAATAATTCCTTTAACAAGTCCCAGATTGCCCGATCTCCCAATTCCCGGATATCCTGTCCCTGATTGCCGGATAACCTGATAACCTATACTATGCAATTTCCATACCACACCATTTAAGGCAAAAAGGGGTAAAATTGCAGTGTTTTTCGGCAGTGTGACGAAATTTACTGCACTCCGAAATTTTCTCCGGCAATGCTGTTGAACATTTTGCGAACCAGGGACTTGTTCAAGCCTATTAGACGAGATATAATCATAAAATGTTATATTTCCGGCGTTTTATTGTTTTCTTTTCCATTTTGATTATCTTTTCAGGCTGCTCTCCCCAGCCGGCAGAACTTATTCCTTTGAGAGATTTTTTCCGAAACCCAAAACAAGCCGCATACCGCATATCGCCTGACGGTAAATATCTCGCATCCCTAAAACCCTACAAGAACAGGATGAATATTTTTGTCCAGGACCTCGCCATAAAAACTGAAAAGCAGATAACATCCGTAACTGATCGGGACATTTCCAATTATTTCTGGAAAGGAAATAACTATTTAATATATTCAAAGGATTTCAAGGGAGACGAGAATTATCATCTTTATATAACTGATAAAAACGGTAAAAGGACAAGGAATTTAACGCCTTTCCCCGGCGTAAGAGCCGTGATCATTGATGGTTTGATAGATGACGACAATCATATGATTATTGGTCTTAACAAAAATAATCGGGAGGTTTTTGACGCTTACAGGATAACTATACCTTCCGGCAATTTAAAAATGATTGCTAAAAATCCCGACAATATCGTTGACTGGGGAACCGATCACAGCGGCAAGCTCCGCCTGGCGGTAACAATTGAAGGGCTTAAGTCCCGGATGCTTTACCGGGAAAACGAAACCGCGCCGTTTAAACCATTTCTGACGGTTGATTTCCGTGACGATTTTATTCCTCTTTTCTTCACTTTTGACAACAAGCAGATTTATGCCCTGTCCAATATTGGGCGGGATAAAACGGTAATTGTTAAATTTGATCCAAAAACCGGGAAAGAGATTGAAGTTTTATTTTCCCGTCCGGAGGTTGATGTTGATGGCCTGTCTTATTCCAGAAAGAGAAAAGTTTTGCTGACCGCTTTTTATACCACCTGGAAATCCCAGCGAAAATTCTTTGATAAATTAATTGAGAAACAATTTAATTTTGTCACAAGCAAACTGCCGGGATACGAAATAAGCTTCATAGACAGCAATAAAAATGAAGATATTTATATCCTGCGCACGCACAGCGACAGATCATTGGGCAGTTATTATATTTACGATACAAAAGACAATGAACTCGCAAAATTATCTGATATCAGCCCATGGTTAAATGAGGAAGAGCTGGCCAAAATGGAACCGGTCTCTTATGTTTCAAGAGATGGGCTTACGATTAATGGCTATTTAACTTTACCGAAAGGTGTCAAGCCTCAAAACCTGCCTTTAGTTGTGAATCCCCATGGCGGACCCTGGGTCAGGGATGATTGGGGCTATGATCCGGAAGTACAATTCCTGGCCAATCGAGGCTATGCTGTTTTTCAGATGAATTACCGCGGATCGACCGGTTACGGAAAAAGTTTTGAGCACGCCGGTTACAAACAGTGGGGCAAAAAAATGCAGGATGACATAACTGATGGCGTCAACTGGTTGATTAAAAAAGGTATCGCGGACAAAAAGAGAATCGGAATTTACGGAGCAAGCTATGGAGGATATGCAACATTGGCTGGTTTAGCTTTCACTCCGGACCTATACGCATGCGGCGTTGATTATGTGGGCATTTCAAATTTATTTACATTCTTAAAAACCATCCCGCCCTACTGGAAGCCAGAGCTATTGATGACCTATGAAAGAGTTGGCCATCCGGTAAAGGACAAAAAGTTATTGGAAGAAGCGTCCCCTGTTTTCCACGCGGACAAGATCAAGGCTCCGCTTATGGTAATTCAGGGAGCGGCCGATCCGCGGGTGAATATCAATGAATCAAATCAGATAGTTTCTGCCTTAAAAAAAAGAGGTATTGACGTTATCTATATTGTAAAGGAAAATGAAGGGCATGGTTTCAGAAATGAAGAAAATAGATTAGAAGTTTACGAAGCCATGGAAAAATTTTTGGTAAAACACATGAAATGAAGGTTTTAACCTTCTAAACCCAGTTTATGCAGAACGTATTTCTCTCCCGTCCTCATCAACTGCCTCAGCCAGAATCTCTCGGCAGACATCGGCTTGACCAAGATGGTATAAATTCCGGTTAAGTTGCCTCCTAAAATATCCATAAAGAGTTGGTCCCCGATCACGACCGCTTCAGATTTTTTTGCGCCAAGGAGTTTCAATGCTTTTTCAAAAGCAAAAGGAAAAGGTTTGGCCGCCAGGGTGATAGATGGAAGCTTTAGTGTTTTTGACACGTAATCTATTCTTTCAGGATGTATGCTGTTTGAGACCAGGCAGATATTAAAACCTTTTTCCCTTAATTCGGCAATAAAAGAGAAAAGAACGGGCGAGATATCAAGCATTTCTCGCGGGAGAAGCGTCTCGTCAATATCCATCAAGATCGCTCTAATTCCTTTCGATTTTAGCTTGTCAAAATCTATGAGATATATTGAATTTAAATATTCACGCGGCCGGAATATTTCCAGATTTAAGTCCATGAACTTTTAACAACCTCTCAAATTCATTTTTGCAATCAGGGGAAACCATAACATGAAGAATTCCTTCTTCCCCTTTGGGCGGCTCAGGCGTCCTCAAAACGAGCATTCCTTCAAACGCCTCAAAAAATGGGCACCAGAAATGGATCTCCTCTGATTTAACTTTTACAAAATAATTCATGCTGTCTTTCATAATTTTGGAATATAGAAAAGATTGACCGTCGGCGCATCTTTCATAATAATCCGATTCGCTTCAGATAATTTCGCGTCTCTTAAACCTCTTACCGCCTTATCAGTCGCGGCAACCTGGCCTAAAAGATTGTCCACGCGCTGATTATCATAATAAGTAAAATTTGCCGATCCATCTGATGTAAAAAGCGGAGCCATAAGATCATATGTTTCAACTTCAGCCGTCGCCTCATCGCTTGTTCCAATAAATCCCGCCTTATATCCCATCAGGAACAGGTGATGCCGTCCTGATCTAAGTTCATTCTCCCATTTATCCTGATCACTGTAGTCAACCTGTTTGGTTTTTACTTTGATTCCCAGAGCTTTAAGATCCTTTACTATTTTTTCAGCGATCCTGATCGTCTTCACGCCATCGGTATGAAGCAGGACCAATTCAATATTCAAAGGTTTTTTCAAAAGCTTTTTTGCTTTTTTGGGATTATAAAAAAATCCCTCAAAAGTCGGCTCATATCCCGACATTCCCGGAGAAATTACGCCGGTTGGGATTACTTCTTCACTTACAATATCTTTTGCAATAAATTTGCGGTCAATCGCGTAATTTATCGCATAGCGGACATTCTTATCGTTAAATACGTCCTTGTGAAGGTTGAGACCCATGAAAAATAATCCGTCATATTCTTTTGCTTCTGTAAAAGAGGAAAAACAAATAATTGTCGCGAAAACAAGAATTAGGGCGCAGAATTTATTCATTTCGTGCGATACTTCCTGACGCCTTCCTCAAACAGGTCTCCGCCATGAGAATCGTATGCCACAACGGCAGGAAAATTTGAAACCTCGATCTTTAGGACCGCCTCCGGCCCAAGTTCAGGATATGCGACAACTTCTGATCTTTTAACCGTTTTTCCCAAAAGCGCTGCCGCACCGCCGGTCGCAACAAAATAAACGGCTTTATATTTTTTGATCGCCTTTTTTATCTCTTCTCCGCGCGCGCCTTTGCCGATCATGCCTGATAAACCTTTTTCCAAAAGCGGGACAGTAAATGGATCCATGCGGGAAGAAGTGGTCGGCCCGATCGAGCCGATCGGTTTTCCCTGCCTGCCGGCAGGCACGGCCGGCGTGGGACCGGCATAAAAAATGATCTGCCCTTTTATTTTTACCGGAATACCCTTTTTATGCGCCGCGTCTCTCGCCACATATAAGGTTCCTGATATCAATACTCTGTCACCAGCTTTTAAGCTTTTAATGGTCTTGGCATCGACCGGCGTCTTAATATTTTTTATCATATAATAATCTCTTTATAGCGGTGCGCATGGCATTCAAAATTGACCGCCACGGGAAGATTTGCGATGTGGCAGGGATATGTTTCAATATGCACGGCAAGGGCTGTGATCCTTCCTCCCAACCCCATCGGCCCGATCCCTGTCTTATTGATCTCTATTAACATTTCCTTTTCTAACTTAGCAATATCATGGCTGCTGTTATGCTGGGCAACTTTTCTGGTTAACGATTTCTTTGCCAGATATGGTGCATAGTCGAATGAGCCGCCGATGCCCACTCCAACGATAATTGGCGGACAGGACTTTGGCCCGCTTGTTTTTACGCAATCAACCACATATTTGATGATTTCTTCTTTTCCCGCGGTGGGTAAAAACATCTTCAATGAACTGGCGTTCTCTCCTCCTCCCCCTTTTGGTAAAATGCCGATCTTTATCTTATCTCCTGGCACAATATTTGCATGAATGACCGCCGGAGTATTATCATTCGTGTTTTTTCTAATTAAGGGGTCGGAAACAACCGATTTTCTTAAATTTTTGTAAGCCCGGCTTACGCCTTCGTTCACGGCTTCGCTTAAGTCTCCGTTTACAATCCTCACATCCTGGCCAATTTCCAAAAAAGCGATAACCATGCCGGTATCCTGGCAAATGGGTAGTTTTTCTTTTTTGGCAATCGCGGCGTTCTTTAATATCTCGCGGATTATACCTCTACCAAGATCAGATTCTTCCATCTTTAGCGCGTGGCTTAAAGCCTCAAGGACGTCTTCGCTAAGATTATAATTTGCCTCCTGGCAAAGAGAACAAATAGTCTCTGTTATTTTTAAAGCGGTAATTTCTCGCATAATTCTTTAACTGACTTTGCGGCGGCATGCAAAGCGGTTTTTTCACTCTCCATTAATTCGATCTCGATTATCCCTTCAACCCCAGACCTGCCCAGCCTGGCTGGAACACCGATATAAACGTCTTTGAGGTCATACTGGCCGTTTAAATAACAGCAGGTGCCGATGACCTCTTTTTTGTCTTTCATGATCGATTCCGCCATGCGCGTGGCCGCCGATCCCGGAGCATAATAAGCTGAGCCGGTTTTTAAAAGAGCAACGATCTCCGCCCCGCCGTCTTTTGTTTTTTTAACGATATTCTCCACTTGCTCCACGGTTAAAAGTTCTGTAATTGGTTTTCCTTTTGCCGTTGACAGCCGGGGAATTGGAACCATTAGATCTCCGTGGCTGCCTAAAACCTCCGCATAAATATCTTCAACCGGACAATTTAGATTTTTTGAAATAAAATACTGCATCCTGGACGCATCAAGCAATGGGGCCATGCCCATCACTCTGCGGGGATCAAATCCGGAAAGCCGATAAGCGTAATAGGTCATGACATCCAGAGGATTGGTCACAATGATAAAAATACAATTTGGAGAATATTTGACAATCGACTTAATAATCGATGACATGATCTCGGCGTTTTTTAAAATGAGATCGTCCCGCGACATGCCCGGCTTCCTCGCCAGCCCCGCCGTTATCACGACGACATCGGATCCTTTAGTATCTTTATAATCATTTGTGCCTAAAATATTTGCATGGAATCCTAAAACCGCTCCCGCCTGCATCATGTCCAAAGCTTTACCCTGCGGTATCCCTTCTATGATATCCAGCAGTACAATTTCACCTAATTTTCTCTGGGCAGCGGAAAAGGCACATTCAGCCCCGACATTGCCTGCGCCGATAACGGATAATTTCATTCGAGAGTGCTTTTTATTTTAACTACTTCCGAGGTAACAACATTTACCACTGCTGCAACCGATGATTGTTTTACTTGAGTGTCCATTTGTTGATAAATAATCTGCGAGGTTTTTTGAGCGGCCTCAATGGCTAAAGGATAAGTTCTTTTAAATATGTTTACCGCATTTTCTGCTAAATATGATTGATTGATGTATTTGGTCTGCTCCTCGCTCAGCGGCATCGTTCCTAACACTTCGATTATCATGCCGGCGATCAAAAGCGCCTTAAATATGGAAACCAGCGCACCCAATATCCTGTCCGCGTGGCCCAGAACTGTAATGTTGACAATGTTTCTCAGAATAGTCAGCGCTAGTTCAATAATTAATAGGATTAATACAAAAATTGAAAAAAAGATAACTACATAACCGGTCTTGACTTCCTGGGCAGTAAGGATTGTTGCGGCTTGAATCAATACCGGAGTAATTAACTGCGCCAAAAAAATCTCCAGGTAAACACCTAGGGTGGATAGCGCAGATCTTAAAAATCCCGAGTTCATCCCGAGCAAAAAGAAAAATGCTATTCCAGCAACGATAAATAAATCGAGTGAATTATACATCACCGCTCCCCCTTCAGCTTTGCAAGCTTTCTTTTAATGCCTGGATATTTCAGTGATAGTATTTGAGCCGCGAGTATGGCGGCATTTTTTGCTCCGTCTATTGCCACACAAGCCACTGGAACACCAGGGGGCATCTGTACAATTGAAAAAAGGGCGTCGTGGCCGGAAAGCGCCTTGCTTGAGATTGGGATTCCGATTACCGGAAGAGTTGTATGCGCCGCCACAACTCCGGGAAGCGCCGCCGCCATGCCCGCGCCAGCAATGATCAAGTCGAATTTTTTCCCGGCAGATTTTGCGAACTGTTCAACTTTTTTCGGCGTGCGGTGCGCTGAGGCAACAATCAGCTCATAGTCTATTCCAAAATCAACAAGCGCGTTTGTGGCTTTTTCCATTATCGGAAGGTCCGATTGGCTTCCTAAAATAATTCCAACTTTTGGGATTTTTGATTTTGTCATTGGGATTTCCTCCTATGGAGGCGTGACAGTCATTATCTTTTTGGCCTGATCGGGATATTTTGCCACAAACAGCAATTCTTCTCTGGTTAATGGCTTCTGGGTGTGCACATTGGCATAACGGACAAGTTCCAGTATCCTTGTCGCCTCATCGTCATTTTTGAATTCCACTTCCAGATTACCGTATACATTGCGGAATCCCTTTATGCCTGAATATTCGCCAACGGTTATCATTCGTCCGGTCTCTACCAGCTCCGGTTCCCCTCTTCCCAGTTCCTCATAATCATATAATTCATAATTTCTTCGATTCTTCAATGCGCCATCAGCGTGGATGCCCGATTCGTGAGCAAAAGCATTCGCTCCAACACCCACCTGATTGACCGGAATAGGAATGCCAAAGGCATAAGAAGCATATTTGGCAAAAGCCCAGATCTTATTTAGTTTAATCTCAGGAGGAAAAAGATTGCGATCACGCAGTCCACTTGAATACTTAAGCGCCAAAAGCACGGATAAAATATCCGCGTTCCCGGCTCTTTCTCCAACGGCATTTATTGTGGTATTGATATAAGCATCCTGCCCGCCGTCAATCGCTCCCACCGCGCCTAATACTGAGCAAGCAACTCCCATCCCCAGATCATTGTGGCAATGCAATTCGATCGGCAGGTATATCTTTTTAGCAATGTATTTAATCCTTTCATAAATTGTTGTCGGATCGTCCGCGCCCAAAGTATCACAATATCTTAACCTTTTGGCGCCGTGATCCTTGGCCGCCTTGCCAAAGCGAACCACATATTCAAGATCGGTGCGGGAAGCATCTTCAGCGTTTACACCAACGGTCTCAGCCCCGCGTTTGTAGGCTTCATCCACGGCTTCGGCCATGGCTTTTATCACATCATCCTCATCCATTTTGCCCATGAATTTGCCGTCAAGCATGATTTTCGAGGTAGAAATTGAAAGGTTCAAATGCTTAATTTTAGGGACCAGCTTAAATGAAAGATCAACATCTTTTTTTATCGCCCTGGCCCAGCCCTCCAGCCGGATAGGAGAAAGTACTCCCATTTCAGCTAATTCAAGATTCGCATTTAGATAATTGGTCTCATGATTTGTGAACGGGAAGCCGAACTCTGACTGGAATACCCCCATCTCGTTTAGATACCAGTTCATGAGTGTTTTTTGCAATTTAGCCAGGCCTATTCTTGCGGTCTGGACGCCGTCACGATTTGTAACATCTATAATATAAATTCTGGGCATTTTGTCTCCTTTTGTCCTGCTCCATTTTATCCTAAACTGTGGTAGAATTCAAGTATGAAGATTGTCGCGATAATCGGATATCCGCTTGGTCATTCGATTTCACCCGCCATGCATAATGCCGCTTTCAGGCATTTGAACCTGGATTATGAATATGTGCCGCTTGAGGTCCATCCGGACGATCTAAAAGAAGCGGTAGATGGACTTCGCGCTCTCCATATCGCCGGTTTCAACGTCACTATCCCGCACAAAGAAACGATCGTTCCCCACCTTGATGAAGTGACAAAACTTGCCCGGGATATCGGAGCGGTAAACACCGTGCAAAATCAGGAGGGAAATCTTATTGGCTATAATACAGACGGGCCTGGATTTATTGAATCACTTGCCGAAGATGCCGGCTTTAATCCCGAGGGAAAAAACTGCTTGATTTTAGGAGCCGGCGGCGCCGGGCGTGCGCTGGCTGTATCCCTTTTACAAAACGGCGCAAAATCAATTTTAATTTACGATATAGCATATGGAAAAGCCGAAAGCCTGGCGGAATCCGTCGGCGGAAAAGCTGTAAAAGATCTTCAAAAAGAGATTGATTTCGTGAATCTTTTGATCAACGCATCCCCTGTCGGCATGCACCCCAAAACAGACGCTTCCCCTTTGCCTGAAAATATCAAACTGCACAAAAAACTTTGCGTCTATGATCTGGTCTATAATCCTTATGAAACAAAATTACTGCGTACGGCAAAAGAATCGGGAGCAAAAGCGGTTTCAGGATTGGGAATGCTGGTCAGGCAGGGAGCGCTTGCTTTTACAGTTTTTACCGGAAAACCAGCGCCTATCGAAATTATGCGGCAGGCGGCAAGAGAAGCACTATCGGCCAAAACTTAACCGCTCGATCAGAAACGTCGGCAATCCGGCGATTTTCATCTTCTGCTGAACGCTTTCTATATCATAATTTACGCGATAAAGATCTGCTTTCTTTTTTTCACTATCATAGATCAGATATGCGGGCCGGGGATCACCGTCTCTTGGCTGGCCGACACTGCCCGGATTAATTATTTTTTTTTCCTTATAATTCAGGTGAAGCGGCCGATGGGTGTGGCCCACAAAAAGAACAGGTTTGGTCATCAATTCAAAAGTCGGGATGGCATCGAAAAGATTTTCTAGATATTCTTCAACTGGATTGATAAGGCTTCCGTGAACGATCTGAAACTCAGGATACTCGAAAGTCAATGGCAGTCCTCTGATATATTCCAGATTATCCGGCAGGATTTCTTTTTTCGTCCAGCGCACCGCTTCCGCCGCATTAGGGTTAAACCATTCTAATGGCAGCTCGCCTAAAACTGCTTTTTCGTGATTTCCCATAACCGAAGGAATTTTTTTATTTCTTAATATCTCGCAACACTCGTTGGGATTGGGCCCATATCCTATTATGTCTCCCAGACAAATAATCTGATCCACCTTTCCTGAAAGATCTCTCAACACAACTTCCAAAGCTTCCAGATTGCCGTGAATGTCTGCTATAATCCCATAGCGCATAAGGAAATTATATCATGTACGAAGAAAGAAAATATCGCGAGTATACAAACGCGGAAGGGCTTGTAAAATTCGAGGTTATCGAGGCCGAAACCGATCTTTTGATCATGGCGGAAAAAATTCTCTACGATCAGGCCCTGGCTTCCGTTTCAAAATACCGGAAACAGCTGGAAATGTTTATACTTGATAACCCTGAATTCCAAAAAACTCTTACACCCTATCGCGTACCCTTGCTTGCGCCAAAAATTGTTAGGAACATGGCCTGGGCGGCCAAACGCTGCAAGGTCGGCCCCATGGCGGCGGTGGCCGGCGCCATGGCTGAACTGGTTGGCTGCGACCTTCTGCTCTATTCAAAAGAAGTAATTGTGGAAAACGGCGGCGATAATTTTATGAAAATAAACAAAACAAGAAAAGTTGGCATCTATGCAGGGAATTCCCCTCTATCTGAAAAAATCGCAATCGAGATCGATCCCAAAGACACGCCTTGCGGCATTTGTACCTCTTCCGGAACCGTCGGGCATTCTTTCTCATTCGGCAAAGCTGATGCCGTCTGCGTGATTTCTAAATCCGCGGCCCTTGCTGACGCCGCCGCCACAGCTATTGGAAATGTGGTTCAAGATATTAATACGATTGAAAAGGGAATAGAGGTGGCGAAAAAAATAAAAGGATTGTCCGGCGTTCTTATTATTAAAGATGATAAAATGGGAATCGTCGGGAAGATCAAGATTATTCCTTTATAAAACATACGGCGTTATCAAAAATATAATTTCGGTTTTCGCCTTCTCAACGGTCCGGTTTTGAAATAAAAAATTAATAAAAGGAATGTGTCCAAGAATTGGAATTCGTGTAACGTTCACCCTGTCCGTTTCAGATATCAATCCGCCGACAACTATCGTTTCTCCATTTTTGACCCTAACTGTAGCTGAAGCATTCCGCGTTGAAATGACCGGGAAGTCGCCGGCCGCGGTTGTTCTCCATTCAGAGATCGCTGAAACCTCCGGCTGAATAAAAGTGGTAATATAATTTTCACTCCCAAGCTGCGGGATGATCTTTAATTTAACACCGGCATCAATATACTCTACCGTCCACTGCGTTCCTGAAGAGGTGGAAGAAACAGGCACGGCGTAAGGAATACGACTACCGATATTTATTACTGCTTCATGGTTGTCGAGTGTTGCGATCCTGGGATTGGCAACCAGGTTTGCCTTTCCGCTGCCCATCAAAGCATTCAATGTGCTTATTATATCCTCTCCCTTTTCGCCGTTTACAAATTTAAATATACCTGAATTGTGGTCCAAACCGAACCTGATTGAGTCGGACTCTGATATTTCCATGACCTTGCTTTCTATTAATATCTGCGGTACGGGAGCGTCAAGATCGGCAATCAATTGCTCGGCCTCATCAAGCTCGCCTTCCTTGCCCCGCAAAACCAGGCTGTTTGCCCTTACTCCGGAAATTGAAATAACCGAAGGCATCAATTTTGATAACAAGGCTGAAACTTTCTCCGCTTGAAGATATTTTAATTTTATTTCTCGTGAAACTCCCTTATAAGCAGTTTGGGATAGATCTTGCGGCAGAGTCGAGACCAGCATCATGTTTCCTTTCTTTTCATAAGTGAACCCGTTGGCGCGCAAAATATATTCCATTGCCTCTTCGGCCGTGGCATCCTTTAAGTAAACCGACGCTCGCTTCTGGGAATTAGAATCACCGCTCATGATAAGATCCACCCCCGCCTGTTTCGCCAGTGCAGATACTACATCGGCCACTGACGCATCGGAGAAGTTTATCTCCAAAGCCCAGACCGCGTTCCAGGGCAGGCAAATAAAAATAAAACCCAGGATCATTTTCCTAAACATAATTTAACCTCCTTATTATTAATTGAAATGATGTTATATTCGCCAACCGATTCTCCAATCGAAAATAAACAGCCCTTCCCCCCAATTTCTATCAATGCCTGCGGATTCTCGCCTCCGATTGTTCCCACAAGTTTTATATATCCGCAGGAAATCGCGATCGGCTCCCCGCCGAAATTGAGGATTAACTCTTTTGAATTTGTCTTTTGGCCATAGGTATAAATCGGCTGGCGCTCCGAAACAATCGCTTCTTTTGTGGCGGTTTCTTGATCTTCTGTTGGCTTGGCGTCAGGAACAGACGAGCAGGACGTGGTTAAAAATGCAATAAATATGATAAATAAAAGATTTCTCACAAAAGAGGTATATGCAATTTGTAAGCCAGCTATTTAGAGGCAAAAATGGAGAAAATTGCAGTGATTTTCGTCAGTGGTGGCGAAAAATGCTACAAAATACCTTTCGTAGATGGAATTCCTTTTTTTCTTGGATTGATCGCGCAGGCTTTGGAGAGCGCAACCCCGAAAGCCTTAAAGATGGCCTCTATCTTGTGGTGGGTGTTTTTGCCGCGGATCAGGTCAATATGAAGTGATATCCCGGCCTTGTAAACAAAAGATTCAAAAAATTCCCGAAGCATTTCAGCATCAAGATATAATTTTATCTTTTCTTTTCCGATCTGCGCATAAAGCAATTCCTTGGCAAATCTTGCCTTGAATGTGAAATGCGGCCTTCCTGAAATGTCAACCGCAACTTTAACCTCAGCCAAAGATTCATCCATCGGTAAGATCGCGTGGCCATAACGTTCAATCTTTAGCTTTTTCCCCAGCGCTTTGGCAAACGCTTCGCCAAGGGCTAATCCCGTATCCTCAACCAGATGATGAAGGTCAACCTCGATGTCGCCTTTAGCCGAAAGCTTCAAATCGAAAAGTCCATGCTTTGAAAAAAGTGTAAACATGTGACCTAAAAAGGGAATAGGATATTTGATTACGCTTTTCCCTTTGCCGTCAATATTTAATGATATCTTTATATCTGTCTCTTTTGTTTTTCTTTGTATTACTGCTTTACGCATCAAAAAGTGCCTTTTGTTTTGGATCCTCTGTCTTATTATACTTTATTCCAAGATGTTCATATGCCAGTTTCGTTGCCATCCTGCCCCTCGATGTCCTGTCAATGAATCCGATCTGGATAAGATATGGCTCATAAACATCCTCAATCGTATCGGTCTCTTCTGAAACGGAAGCAGCCAGAGTCTCAACCCCCACCGGCCCTCCGCCATATTTCTCAATAATCGTCTTTAAATATTTCCGATCAACCACATCCAATCCCAGCTCGTCGATCCCAAGCTTATCAAGCGCTTCATCCGCCACCTGCTTTGTGATCACTCCCTGCGCCTTGACCTGCGCAAAATCCCTCACCCTTCTTAAGAGACGGTTGGTGATGCGCGGCGTGCCGCGCGATCGTTTGGCGATCTCATGCGCGCCTTCTTTTTTGATCTCGATTTGAAAAACCTGCGCCGCCCGCTTAAGTATCTGCTCAAGCTCGGCTATCGTGTAGAATTCAAGCCTCAAGATCATTCCGAATCTGTCCCTCAGCGGAGAGCTCAGAAGACCGACCCGGGTTGTCGCCCCGATCATGGTAAAGCGCGGAAGATCAAGGCGTATGCTGCGCGCGCTTGGGCCTTTGCCGATCACAATATCAATCCCGAAATCTTCCATCGCGGGATAGAGCACTTCTTCAATCACTTTATTCAAGCGGTGTATCTCATCAACAAAAAGTATGTCGTTCTCTTTCAGGTTGGTTAAAATCGAGGCGAGATCGCCCGGCCGCTCTATCGCCGGGCCGGAAGTGGTCTTGATATTTACTCCCATTTCTGAGGCCATGATGTTCGCCAGTGTGGTCTTGCCCAATCCTGGCGGGCCATAAAACAGGAGATGTTCAAGCGGTTCGCCTCTTTCTCCCGCGGCACGCATCAATATTTTAAGGTTATCTTTTAGTTTTTCCTGGCCGACGAAAGAATCGAGCTTTTTCGGGCGCAGGGATGAGAGATCCGCGTCATCTTCCCGCTTTTCTAAATTAACTATCCTGGCTTCTTCCACCATATAACCTCTTGTACTCATAGTAACTACCCATCACCTTTTGCACATATTTGCGGGTTTCAAGCAAAGGAATATACTCGATAAACTCATCGATATCCAGATTTTTCATATCGCCATTATACCAGTTGTTGACCCATTTTTTCACCCGGCCGGAACCACCATTATAACCGGCCAGCGCCAGGAATATGTTACCCTGAAAGCTATCGATCATTTCCTTAAGATAATAAGTCCCCATCATGATATTGGTCTCTACATTAAACATATATTTGCGGTTAAAAGGGGAAATGCCAAGGTCTTTGGCGATCAATCTGCCGGTTGAAGGAATAATCTGCATGAGGCCGTGAGCCCGGGAACGGGACAGCGCATTCGGGTTAAATCTGCTCTCTTCCCGGATAACCGCCAAAGTCAGGTAAGGATCGACCTGATTTTCCTTGGAGAATTTCAAGACATCAGGCCAGAAGCCCTTAGGATAAGCCAGCTCCCAGAATGCTGATGGCACCTCATCCGGCTTCCCGGCCAAAATTGCGTTTTTAACTTTGCCTTCTGAAATCCCAATCGGCGCCTTAAACTCACCGGCTTCATGAAGAATTTTTCCCATAGTTATTTGGGCGGATTCCTGACTGCCCGATCCGGGAACCGCTAATATTCCTTCCACTTCTTTTGCGGCATACAAAGAAAACCCCAATTCCACCAATAACTTGTATCTTTCAATATTTCCCTGGTTATTTTCAGAAGCAGATTTATTTTTTTCTAAAAAATCATCCATATCAGAAAGAAGATCGTTATCTTCTTCTTTGTCCGGCATCGCATTGCCAATCCCGCCCGCGCCATCCGATCCCGCTTTTCCATTCGGAAACTTATACCCTAAAATTGATAATTTTTCGCTGGCGCGATAGGCCGCGTAAGTGTGATCGAATCTTTCCGCAAGATAATTATAGATCCCGGCCGCCGCATCTATTTTGCCCAACCTCTCGGCCAACTTCCCCCACCATAGGAGGCACTTTGGCGTCTCGGCCCCGACATTCTTTATTTTTGAAAGGCTGAATATGTTATAGGCGGCGTCAAAATCATACGCTTTATAACAAATCAATCCGGCGCGGAAAATCGCTTTATCAATATAAGGGCTGCGCGGATATTTCTCCACAAGATATAAATAAGTTGAAGTCGCCGCTTTGGGACTGCCGGAATATTCATAATACAAAGCTAAATAGTAACAGGCGTCGTCGGCACATGAGCTTGCGGGATAATAAGCCAGGATTTTTTTCATATAAACCATCGCGCGCTCATACTTCCCTCTGCGGCCGTATGCCCTCCCGAGATAATAAAGGTTTTTAGCCCTTTGCTTTTCCGGTGTATAATTTAAACTCTTGGTAATGTTTGAAATGGCCTCATTGATCTTGTCACCCGAAAACTCGGATCGTCCCACCATCATGAATGCTTCCCCTGCATATTTACTTTTTGGGTAATCCCTGGCCAGCTTCAAGAATACTGCCTCCGCTTCATCATAATTTTCTGCCCTAAAACTAGCCAGCCCTTTTTTATAAAGATCTTTTGGATTTGCTTTGTAGGCGGGAAGGTTATAACTTTTAATCAGCCTTTTTAATGCGAGGCGTGATTGCTTGGCATAACTGCTTATCGGATGATAGAGATCGACTTTATTTAAAATCTGGTAGGCTTCTTTTATTTTTTTCTGCTTTTCACAGATCAGGGCTAACTTGAAACCCGCTTCAGCCGCATTTTCATCGTCAGGAAAATTGGAAAGAAATTTTCTGTAAACTTCTGCCGCTTTATTGATGTTATCTGCCTTCTCATAGCAGTCAGCCGATTTTACAAGCGCCTGGGGATAAAGCGGATTATTCCTTCCCACTTTTAGATATTCGGGAGCAGCTATACCATAATTGCCGTTTTTAAAATACACCTCTGCTATTTCGTACTGCGCATAATCTTTCAGGATAAAAGAACTGTCCGCGCAGGCAGAGTTTAAATAATAAAGCGCTTCCCCTAAATTGCCCTCGACGAGTTTGTTGTGACCGGCTTGAAAATCTGATTTGGCATCGGCTTGAGCGCATTGGGCAAACAATAAAATAAATATGAGAGAGGAAAAAATTTTCCTTTTCACAAAAATATTCTACCACAAGTTTACCTTATATGCTAGAATTACGGCATGCCAGAGTTAAGACAGAATCCGGCAACCAAAGAATGGGTGATCGTCGCCACCGAGCGCGCCAAGCGGCCGGAAGACTTTGCCCCGCTAAAAATTGAGGAGAAAATTGAAGCTGTCAATCATTGTCCATTCTGTGAAGGCAATGAATCTTTGACTCCGCATGAAATTCTAGCTTATCGAACCTATGGAACAAAAGCCGACACTCCGGGATGGTGGATAAGGATTATTCCCAACAAGTTTCCTGCTCTTGTGCCGCAGGGCAACATTCGCCGCACAAAAGAGGAGGAATTCTTCCGCTACATGGACGGCATCGGCGAACATGAAGTGATCATCGAATCTCCAAAGCATGATCAGACCATTGCCGTCATGGAGCAAAAACAGGTGGAGGAAATCTTCCTGGCCTACCGTGAACGCTACATTACTTTAAACCAGGATCCCCGATTTGAGCTGGTCTTGATTTTTAAAAATCACGGCATGGCCGCGGGCACATCCGTCAGGCATCCGCATTCCCAGGTGATCGCGGCCCCGATCACTCCTCTCCATATCCGCCATCGGCTCAATGAAGCCATGCGCTTTTTCGACGACAATGGGGAATGCGTATTCTGCGTTATGCTCCAGAAAGAGCTTGCCATAAAAGAGAGGCTAGTTTTTGAAACAGAAAATTTCGCGGTTTTTGTGCCATTCGCCGCCAGTTCACCGTTTGAGATTTGGGTGTTGCCAAAAAAACACGATTCTTCTTTTCAATCCACCACTCCCGAACGCACAAAGGAATTAGGATTCGTTATGAAAACCATTCTGGCTAAACTTTATAAATCATTGCGTGATCCAGATTATAATTATGTCATCCACTCCTCCCCCAGCCATGAAAAAGATGTCGAATTTTACCACTGGCATATCCAGATCATACCTAGGGTTACAGCCGTTGCTGGTTTTGAACTTGGCTCCGGTATTTACATTAATACCGTTATTCCCGAGAATGCTGCCAAATTCCTGCGCGAAGCCTAATGCTTTATTATTTTGCCGTACTTTTTTTCGGCATTATTATAGGAATTGCGCTATTTTACCTGCTGGGCCGCCGTTTTTCCAAAACTTTAACGGACGTAAAATTAAATCCCTCTTCCTATTCCGAAGCCGAGGCGGAAAAAATAATTAAAAATAATGGTTATAAAATATTAGAAAAGCATAAAAAATTCCCCGTCATAACCTACGTGGACGGCAAATCACATCTAGGTTTTATTGTGGTCGATTTTATTGCCGAAAAGGATAAATTAACTTATGTGGTAGAGGTAAAAACCGGAGAAGAAATTGACACAACCGAGCCGCTGGTGCGGCGCAAGTTTTTGGAATACACTTACGCCTGCCGGCCGAATGGAATTCTTCTTTTAGATATGAACTCTAAAAATATTCAAAAGATCTCATTCAAGTTGCCCACGGCCGAGCGCGAATACTTCTTTAGAATTTTTATCGTCATTTTTATTCTTTTCGTAATTACTGGTATAATAGGGCTGTTGATATTATTAAAACTTTTTTAATACATAAAAATGCGAATTGGAATTATATATAAAGAAGAAGATAAGCTGATCTCAGGCACGGCGAAAAAAGTGATCTCCGAGCTAAAAGCTTTAGGGCATAAAGCAATCGTTCTTAATGAAGCTCAAAGGCTTCAGAATGTTCAATTTGTTATAACTTTTGGCGGCGACGGCACAATACTGCGCGCCGCCCGCATCGTCTGCAAAAAAAACATTCCAATTCTGCCCGTCCATCTGGGAGGCCTCGGGCTTTTAACTGAAATATCAATAACTGAAATTGAGCGAGCGGTTAAATTAATTCAAGAAAAAAAGTATCATCTTGACTCGCGAATGATGCTCGAAGCGCTGGTTTTAAAAAATAATAAAATCTTAAAAAGTTCCATCGCGTTAAATGATGTGGTGATCGGGAAAAGCTCGATCGCCCGCACCGTTAAACTTGAAGCATATATCGGCGGAAAAAGTATCGCTAATTACGTGGGAGACGGCCTTGTGATCTCAACGCCGACCGGTTCCACCGCCTATAATTTTGCGGTAAACGGCCCGATCATCCCGCCTCAGGGAAAATCTTACATTATCTCTCCTATCTGCCCTCATCGCGCGGCGAACCGAAGCATTGTGCTTGATGAGCCGGTTTTGATAAAAATACAAAAAGGCGATGAAATGCTTATGACCATTGATGGGCAGGAAACATTTAAGCTTGATAGAGATGAGATAATAAAAATTCAGAAGTCAAAATATAAAACGGATTTTATCCGCCTGAAAGAATATAATATCTGGGAACTTTTGCGATCAAAAATGGGATGGGGTTAGTTTAGATCCGGCTTTTTAAAAACCAAAAAACTGGTCAAATCGCCTAGCATCACAAAATATTTCGGGTCGGAAACATTTGCCGCCGCGGTGATCGGAAAAACAGGAAAAAGCACAAGCTTTTTAAATTTTGCATTCATCAGTATCTTAATATATTCGGTCATCTGCGTTTGATTCAGCATCTCTATTACTTTTGCCTGATCCATTTTAATTCACCTTACTTATTGATATCGACTTTGCTTATATAATTTAGGTCTTTGAATTTCGCTTCCAAAATATCCACAAATCTGCCGGGGGAATTAGCTTCAATAGATTTCCATGCCTTTGGGCCAAGGTGGGTGTCTTTTACATAGGTTGTGCCGCCTATGCGGTAAGTGTCGAATTTATTGTTTTCTTTTGTATCGCCCATTTGACTTCCCTCTCGTATATATATCGACAGGCCTGGGCAGAAATTTCACTCTTTATCAGATTAATTTATTGTCAAAATATTCATTTCAGGATACTAAGGTGCATTAAAAGGACAATGGATTGATTGAAGTAAAAATTCTTAGCTCCTTCCCATGTCCCATAATAATCCGGTTTCTCAAAGGTCTTAAGCTCACTAACATACTGGTCATAATTTGGGTAACTTATTGTTGATGCAATTAAAGCGTAGGCCGCCGCGCTAATTTCATTATGCCAGCATTTATCCGCCCAGGCATCTTCCACCTCTGTCCCGGAGGGTGTTGCCTTGCTCAATATTTTTGAGAGCGCTGTACGAGCGCGTGATTCGCCGGTAGCTTTATAATCAAAAGATAAATGCCATAAGACACGGACCGCGTCATTGCCAAAAATATGAACTCTCTGGTTGGAAGAAAATAGGTTATTATTTCGGCAATAGCTTTTGGTCAGCTCAAAGACCTTTCCAGTTTTAGAATTTACACCGATCCAATCTGGTACAAATCCGAATTTGGCGAGACATTTATCGATTATTTCATAAGATGCATTAATGATCCCCATCCAATTATGAGAGGGATCCACTTCGGCAAATTCCTTAAACGCCAAAAAGTTAAAATAAGAAGGATTCAGTATAAAGTCTTCTCCTTTTGTGAAGTCATATGCTTCAGAGGAAGGCAAAAGATAAGTTTTGCCATTGACTTTTACTAATGCCTTTTCTCCTATTGAAGCAATGATTTTCAAAGCGGATGTTTTATAATTTGATCCCGGCCACTTTATGCCTGCCTCGAGCAAGGCCCAAGCAACATCGATATCGGCATCGATCGCATTATCTCTGCTAGTTATATTACCTTTCGAATCCATAAGCCATGCGGAAAGCCCGTCGCCGCGGCTTTGAGTGTTTTTCTGATATCCTTTGAGTATCGCATCAAAGGAAGCTCTGTCGTTAAAGTACAATGAAAGCAAAAGTCCGTATCCAAACCCTTCACTCACAGCCCGATTTCCCTGTGAGGGGTCGATAATTATCGCTGACTGATCTGGAAGAGTCTTTAGAAAAGTTTTTCTCCAGCTTTCAAAATGCGCTTTTAGGAGAGTGGAGGCGGGGCTTTGTATTGGAGAAATTCTTGCAATAGATACAGTTGTAGGCATGGATTGAGGAATACTGGTCGATTGCGTAGTGAGTAATGACTGTCCGCTTACTCGATGAGTTCCGCATTTGCAGCCTGATACTAATGTTATTGAAAACAAGGCTAATCTTGCATAATTTGAAAATCCGCTTCTTCTTTCTATTGTTATTGCCATTTATGACCTCGCCATATAATTATCGAAATATTTTATTGAATATTTCACGTTATCTTAAAATTAGGTGAAATTAAAATTAGGTAAATCTTTTTTGATATAATTAACAAACTATTTCAGCGCTTCGTTTGAAAACTACTTGACATGCCGCTCCACATAATCTAGACTATATGGAGTGAAGTCCACATTATCCGGATATCAACGGCTGCTTGAAATTGATCTGAACGGGAATAACGCCGCCTTCCTTTGGGGCCCCCGCAAAGTTGGCAAAACCACTCTGCTTCATCAAAAGTTCCCCGACGCAAAATATTATGATCTTTTAAACACGGAGCTTAAGACGCAGTTAATACTGAAACCGTCCCTGCTCCGCGAAGAAATACTGGCGGAAAATCCCCGTTTGGTTATTATTGATGAGATCCAAAAAGCGCCTGCTCTGCTGGACGAAGTGCACTGGTGCCTTGAAAACACAAAAACTAAATTTATTCTGTGCGGATCAAGCGCCCGGAAACTGAAACGGGGAGCGGCAAATTTGCTGGGCGGCCGAGCCTGGCGTTTCGAATTATTTCCTTTAACAACCAGAGAATTGGGAGAATACGATCTTTTTCGGATACTCAATCACGGACTGATTCCCAAACATTATCTTGAAAAATCGCCTGACCGCAGTCTGAGAAGTTATGTCCTCGATTACATTGAAGAAGAAATCCATTCCGAAGCTCTGGTTCGGAACATACCGTCTTTTGCCCGTTTTCTCGATGCCGTATCAGCTGCGCACGGCCAGCTTATTAACTACGCGAACATCGCGAGGGAATGCGGTGTTTCACCCAAAACGGCGCGCGAATATTATCAAATACTGATCGATACTCTCCTTGGGCATGAATTGCTGCCCTGGAGAAAAAGCCGCAAGCGCCGGCTGATTGAAACTGCCAAGTTCTATCTCTTTGACGTTGGTGTGGTAAGAGCATTATCCGGCCTGCGAAAAATCCAATCCGGCACGGAAGAATTTGGCCGTTATTTCGAACATTTTTTAATTGAAGAAATTCGAGCGTTTTTATCTTACCGGGAAAAGAATTTGCCCCTTTCATTCTGGAAAACCAGCACCGGACTGGAAGTTGACCTTATCATCGGGAACATGGATTCAGCTATCGAATTTAAAGCCGTCCCTTACGCTGACACTCGTCACTTTAAGGGATTGTCTGTCTTAAAAGAAGAACAAAAAGTCGAAAGAGCGATTGTTGTTAGTTTGGATAAGAGACCCCGCAAAACCGAAAATGGAATAGAAATTTTCCCTTGGCAAACATTCTGCGAAAAATTGTGGGAAGGAAAGATAATATAATCCTGCTATCATAGCCAATTGCACCGAAAACTTTTCGAGCCAATTTCTGCTAGACTTTCCCAGATTATTCGATATCTTCTTTATTCGCAGCTTTTTTAAACCCCGCTTATGCTATAATTTCAGCAATGGAAAGGCTGTTAAAGAGTAAATTCAAGATCAGGGAAAAGATCGGGGAAAATCCCTTTTCCCTTACCTATCTGGGCACAACCCTGTCCGGCGAACAACAGGTAGTCGTGAAAATTTACAAGCGCGGCACCCTCAATTCAACGCTCATCAAATCAATGAAGCAGAAGGTCAAGACCCTGCAAGAAATTGAACATCCAGGCATTGCCCGTCTGCTGGACGGCGATTACGGCTGGCAGGGTTTTTATTATGTTCGTGAGCATGTGAAAGGGAAAAGCCTTCGGGATTATATTAAAAACCAAAAACTTAATCCGGATGATGCCTTAAACATAATATCAAATACGGCTTCGGTTCTTGCCTTTGCTCATAAAAACGGAATAATCCATGGGGCGCTAAAGCCCAGCAACATATTTATGAACGAACAGGGACATATTATGTTAACCGACTTTATTATCGAGGGCGAGATAAAAGAATCCATGCCCCAGAAGGCTTTATTTATTTTAGAAGAAAGCGAATATGCTTCTCCTGAAGAAATTTACGGCAGCCCCGCCCAACCCTCATCCGACATTTATGCGCTGGGCATTATCCTTTATGAACTTTTGTCAGGAGCCGTGCCATTCCGGGGAAATCCTCAGGAAAAAATCACAGGTTTGCTGCCGTCTATCCCTTCCGCGCCAAAATATGTGGAAGATATTCTGGCGAAAGCTTTACACCTTGACCCTCTTTTGAGATTTAATTCGATGGAAGAATTACTGGAAAGCATCAAATGCCGCACGCTTATTGAAATAAAAGAAAAATGGGACCTGCCCGCGGTGGAATTGGAAAACGCCCCGCGCGCTGAAGAAAAAGCCGTGATCCCGATAAATAAAGAGCGCAAGCGAAGCTTCTTCCTGGCAGTTGTTGTTCTCTTTTCAGTTCTGGCGGGCATAATTTATTCCATTATAAATTCCTTTATCTTGAGTAAATAATATGAGAATTTTACTGATTGGTTATTTAATATTCATAATCATTGTTGCGCTGGCAATCGCCTATCTTATCTCCTGGCTGCGCATTAAAGTCCCAAAGCGGGTAATTTTAATAATTTTGATCGTCATCGCTTCTCCGGTTATCATAAGTTATTTGCTTTTATCATATTTTTATCCTCTCTCTGAAACAATGGTGCCGAATTTAATCGGACTTTCCGAAAATGAAGCCATTGAGAGATTAGAGGGAGCAGGTCTTTCCGTTCATATTGAAAAAAAATATGAAAGCTATGATGCTGTGACTTACCAGCGGCCGGAGGGAGGAAGGCTGGTCAAAGAAGGACGGACCGTGTCAATCATTTTAGGCAATCCTAAAACGATCAATTATCTTAATCCACAAACTCAGGAGGCTACAGCAATAACATCAGAGGCTGGGGCTATAACACCAGAGGCTACAACTATAATAACAAATGAAGGAAAAACGATAGTAATAGAAGAAGGAGAAAATGCCGAATGATTAAAATCGCACCATCAATTCTTTCCGCCGATTTTTCCAATTTGGGGGAAGAGATTAAAAAAGTTGAAGCGGCCGGAGCCGATCTCATCCATGTCGACGTAATGGATGGCCATTTTGTGCCGAACATCACAATCGGGACTCTAATTGTTAAAGCCTGCCGAAAAATAACCAAACTGCCTTTGGATGTGCATTTGATGATTGAGAATCCTGACCGCTATATTCCGGATTTCGCAGCCGCGGGAGCGGATATAATTTCTATTCATGTCGAAGCCAGCAAAGATCTGCTTGAAGATCTAGAACTTATCAAACAAAACGGCTGCCAGCCAGCCATTGCCCTAAACCCCTCCACCCTTATCGGACCTTATCTGCCGCTCCTGCCAAAAGTAACCTTGGTTTTATTGATGACCGTCAATCCTGGATTCGAAAAACAGGCCTTCATGCCTGAGGTGCTTCCCAAAATCCAAAATCTCAGGAATAAGATTAAAGAAGCAAAATTAAAAACAGATATTGAAGTCGACGGCGGGATCAATCCCCAAACCGCAAAAGAAGTAATTAAAGCCGGAGCCAATGTCCTGGTTGCGGGCTCGGCGATATTTTATGCTAAAGATTACAAAGAAATCATATGCCAGCTGAAGAAGACATAAAGTTTATGCGCGAGGCCCTGCGCCTTGCGGAATCAATGCGCGGAAGAACCTCTCCCGACCCGATGGTGGGAGCAGTAATTATAAAAGATGGGAAAATAATTTCAACCGGCTACCACGCCGAAGTCACAACTCCACATGCGGAAGCCTGGGCAATTGAAAAAGCCGGAAGTTTTGCCAAAGGCGCCACAATGTACGTGAACCTTGAACCCTGCTGTTTTTTTGAAACCAAGGCCAACCCTCCCTGCACGCAAACCATAATCCAGGCGGGTATCACAAAAGTAGTGGCCGCCATGGAAGATCCCAATCCCTCAGTAGCCGGCCGCGGATTTTCCGAACTTAGAGAAGCCGGCATAGAAGTTATCTCGGGTGTCCTTGAAGAAGAAGCCAAAAAATTAAACGAGGTTTTTATCAAATATATTACAACCCAAAGGCCCTTTGTAATCTTAAAGGCCGCCATGAGCCTGGACGGCAAAATAGCCACTAAAACAGGAGAAAGTTTCTGGATAACCGGGATCGAGGCCAGGAAAAGAGCCCACCATCTGCGCAATATCGTAGATGCTGTGATGGTAGGCATTGGCACTGTTTTAGCTGACAACCCTGAACTTACCGTAAGAGAAATCGAAGGAAAAATAAAAAATCCAATAAAGATCGTCCTTGATCCGCGAGTTAGAATAAAAACAAACTGCAAAATTCTAAAGATCGAACCGGAAAATGCCATCATTGTGGCAGGCAATCAGGCCCCAAAAAGCAATATCAAAAGAATCAAAGATAAAAAAGCGGAAGTTATAGCAATGAAGACCAAAAACGGCCATTTTATGCTTGATTCTCTCATGAAAGAACTTGGCAAGCGCAAAATAACCAGCATTTTACTGGAAGGCGGCGGCAACACCAATGCTTTTGCCATTGCCTCCGGCATTGTCGATAAAGTAATTTTCTTTGTTTCTCCAAAAATCATCGGCGGGGAGGCAGCCAAAACTCCGGTTGAAGGATACGGAGAAGAATATTTATCCAAGGCGGTCAAACTGCGCGATTTCAAAGCTGAAAAAGTCGGCGAAGACCTGATGCTCGAGGGATATATAATTAAATGAAAATAATGTATAATAATCATCATGGCTGAAGGAAAAATAGAGATCAATAAAGACATGACCATAGCAGAAGTGCTCAAAGCAAAGCCGCAAGCGGCGGTGATTTTAATGTCGCGCGGCATGCACTGCCTTGGCTGCGTTATCGCCCAGGGAGAAACATTAGAACAGGCGGCAGAGGTTCACGGAATACCGGTTTTTGAACTGCTGGATGCGATCAATAAGGAGAAATAATGCCTAAACTAAAATGCACCGTGTGTGAGCATGAGATCGATCTGCCCGATGAAGCAAAAGATGGAGAGAGGTTTTCCTGCCCAAATTGTTTTGCGCAGTTATCCCTAAAAATTATCAATGGCAAAAAAGCTGCTCGCTGCGCGGTTTGCAATAAAGAGGTTCTGGAATGCCCCGAAGATTGCGAACGAAGGTTTTCAGAACGGGAAAAAAGAGGGTTTTTTGATATAAAGTTATGATAAAAGTATATTCGACCCCTACCTGTCCCTACTGCCATATGGCAAAGCAATATCTTAAAGAAAACAATGTTGAATTTGAAGACATTGATGTCTCGGCCAACCAGGCCGCGGCGCAGGAAATGATAAACAAGTCCGGCCAAATGGGTGTGCCGGTTTTAGACATTAATGGTACAATTGTTATAGGATTCAATAAACAAAAAATTGCGGAATTATTAAAAATTCATTAAAGGAGTGATATGGATGACAGTTGTAATTGATCAGGCATTATGTATTGGCTGCGGCATTTGCGTTGACGCCTGCCCGGATGTTTTTGTCTTCAACGCCGAGGGCAAAGCCGAGATTATCAAAGAAACCTGCGATACCTGCAATTTGGAAGAAATTGCTGACCAATGCCCGGTGGATGCCATTGAAGTATCTCAATAAAAATGGAGAACCTCTCGCCTGCGGCCAGGACAGTTTTAGAAAAGCGCTATCTGCTAAGAAACAAAAAGGGACAGCTCATTGAAACTCCTGAGGCGCTTTTTTCAAGAGTAGCGGAAGTTGTTTCTCTCGGCGATAAATCGCTAAAAAATAAATTCCAGGAAATAATGAATAGTCTGGAATTTATTCCCAACTCCCCCACCTTAATGAATGCCGGAACAGATCTTGGGCAGCTTTCCGCTTGTTTTGTGATCCCCATCGAAGATTCGCTTCAAGGAATTTTTGAGGCAATCAAAGATATGGCTTTGATTCAGCAGAGTGGAGGGGGCACTGGTTTTTCTTTCTCAAGATTGCGGCCAAAGGGTGACATAGTTAAAACCACTCATGGGGTCGCTTCCGGTCCGGTCTCATTTATGCATGTTTTTGACGAAGCAACGGAGGTAATTAAGCAGGGCGGCAGGCGGCGCGGCGCGAATATGGGAATTCTATCGGTAGACCATCCGGATATTTTCGAATTTATAACATCAAAAAGAGCAAGCGATGTTCTTCGTAATTTTAATATCTCTGTGGCAGCAACAGATAAGTTCATGGAAGCGGTGAAAAATAATCGAAAAACAGATTTAATTAATCCCCGCACAAAAAAGAAGGTAAAAAGTGTTTCCGCCAAAGAAATTTTTGATTTAATTGTTGATTCAGCCTGGCGCACCGGCGATCCGGGATTAATTTTCATCGATGAAATCAATCGCCGACACCCCTTGAAATCACAAGGTAAAATTGAAGCCACCAATCCTTGCGGCGAGGTCCCTCTCTTTCCCTATGAAAGCTGCAACCTGGGTTCAATCAACCTGGCAAAAATGATAAAAGACAAAGATATTGATTGGGAAAAGCTTGGAGAAACAATAAGGTTGGCGGTTGTTTTCCTTGATAATATAATTGATGCCAATAAATATCCCCTGCCCCAAATTAGGGAGAACACTTTGGCCAACCGTAAAATTGGTTTGGGAGTTATGGGATTTGCGGAAATGTTGATCGGTCTTGGCATACGCTATGACTCTCCCGAAGCGCTTAAAGTAGCCGAAAAAGTTATGGCATTCATAAAAAAAGAATCCCATAAACAATCAATTGCCCTTGGCGAAAGTAAAGGGTCTTTTCCAAATTTCAAAAAAAGCATCTGGCGCAAAAAGGGTTATAAAGCAATGCGAAACGCAACCCTGACCACCATCGCTCCCACAGGGACGATCAGCCTGATCGCCAACTGCAGCTCGGGCATTGAACCTTTATTTTCACTTAAGTTTGTAAAAGAGGTTTTGGGCGGCGTAAAGCTTTTACATCAATACCAGCCGTCAAAAGTTGCCGTCACCGCTTTTGAAATCAAGCCTATTTGGCATGTTAAAATGCAGGCCGCTTTCCAGAAGTTCACGGACAATGCGGTTTCTAAGACCATCAATCTTAAAAAAACAACGACCCGAAAAGATATATGCAATGCATTTTTATCAGCTTATGAGTTAAAATGTAAGGGGATAACTATTTATCGCTATGGCAGCAAACCGCAGCAGGTGTTGTATGTGGAAGACAGCGGAGAGCCCTGTTGTGAGATATAAAAAATGATCTATATATTTACCGGCAATGGCGGAGGGAAAACGATTGCCGCTTTGGGTCTTGCATTAAGAGCGCGCGGACAAAACCGCAAGGTGGTCATCATCCAATTTATGAAAGGCAAAAAAGACACCGGCGAATTCAAGATTGCACGAAAGATCGGCTATCAGATTTATCAGTACGGCCGCGCTGAATTTTTGGATATAAACAATCCGGAGCCAATTGACTATAAATTGGCTATTGAGGGATTTAAAAAAGCTAAAGAAGTTATAAAAAATAAACCTCATCTTTTAATACTTGATGAAATAAACCTGGCCTGCGCCATCGGCCTTTTAGCCGAAAAAGATATCCTCTCCTTTCTTAAGAAAATTCCCAGAGGTATAGATGTGGTGCTTACCGGCCGTTTTGCCCCCGACAGTTTTATTAAAATTGCCAACGGCGCATCAGAAATCGTGAAAATAAAACATGTTTTTGACAAAGGAATTAAAGCCAAGCGGGGAATAGAATATTAAAAAGATCGCGTATAGTTTTGGTGCTGTTGCTACCGCCTTGTCTTACCAGGCATTTTCAACTTATATAATTTATTTCTATGTTGACGTTGTCAGGTTATCAGTCGGCCTTGTCTCGATGGGAATGCTTATCTGGGGCGCATGGAATGCGATAAACGATCCCGTTTTTGGGTTCATCTCAGACCGAACCAGATCGCCATGGGGAAGGCGCATTCCTTATATTATGTTTACCGCGCTGCCCTTTGGCCTCATATATTTTTTGGTCTGGAGCCCGCCTTTTACCGTCATAAACGAACTTGCTCTTTTTCTTTATTTCCTGATCTTTATCTGTCTTTTTGATCTTTGTTATACCATAGTGGTGTTAAACTGGGCGGCACTTTTTCCTGAAATGTTCCGAACACTTAAAGAGCGAGCCGAAGTAAACGCCTATCGGCAGTCTTTCGGCATGGCCGGCCTGATTATCGGAATTGCGCTTCCGCCATTAATTTATACAACTTTGGGCTGGCCGGCAATGGGCGCAATTTTTGGAGCTCTGATTATTGTTGCTTATTATATATCCCTTTGGGGATCAGAAGAAAAAGAGCCGCCGAGAGACGAAAAATCTCTCGGCATTCTCGATGCGTTTAAAAATACTTTTATCAATAAATCTTTTGCCACTTTTGCTTCTTCCAATCTGCTGATCCAATTCTCTTTTATCATGGTTTTGGCCTTGATCCCGTTTTATGCAAAATATATCTTAAGGGTTGAAGACCAGAAAATAACCGTAATCATGCTGGCCGCGCTGGGAGCGGCTATTCCCATGATGTTTATCTGGAGATCGCTAACGGTAAGATTCGGCGCAAAAAAAACCTATCTTGCCGCTATTTCTCTTTTTGCCCTTTCGCTTTTACCCTTTTTTATTATCTCCAATTTTTACTTATGCCTGGCGGCCGCGGTATTTGTAGGCTTAAGCTTTTCCGGGATAATTTTGATCTCTGATGTTTTGATCTCGGACATTATCGACGAAGATGCGGTCAATACCAAAAGCCGAAGGGAAGGGATATATTTTGGCGCCAATGCTTTCATCTGCCGTTTTGCCATCGCGCTCGAGGCAATATGCATCGGATTAATCTTCACCATGACCGGATATAACCCGGTCATTTTTACTCAAACCAAAGAATTTTTATTCGGCTTAAGGTGGCTGATCTCAGGCCTTCCAATTATTGCGCTGATTCTTGCATTTTTTATAATGTATATGTATCCTTTAGATGAGGAGAGATTAAAATGGATAAGAGAACAGCTCAAATAATCGATCTTTTGAAAAAAGAATATCCTAAAGCCAAAACCGCTTTAAATTTTAAAACACCCTTAGACATTTTAGTTGCTACCATTCTTTCCGCCCAATGCACGGATAAAAGAGTAAATATGGTTACCGAATCGCTATTTAAAAAATATAAAACTGCACAAGACTATGCCAAAGCTAATCCCGCCAAATTTGAGCAGGAAATACGATCAACTGGATTTTATAAAAATAAAACTAAAAGCATTATAGCCGCCGCCAAAGCTATCGTTGAAAAGTATAATGGAAAAGTCCCTGATACCATGGAAGAGCTTATAACGCTTTCGGGGGTTGCCCGCAAAACAGCCACGGTTGTTCTATTCAATGTTTTTCATAAAATTGAAGGCATAACAGTCGATACCCATGTTATTCGTCTTTCTCAAAGATTGGGCCTTTCAAAAAATACTGATGCGGTAAAAATTGAACAGGATTTAATTAAAATAATCCCAAAACCATTGTGGGGAAAATTCGCTTATTGGCTAATCGAGCATGGCCGCAACATATGTATCGCGAAAAAACCTCTCTGCCCGCAGTGTAAATTATGCAAATTGTGTCCCTCTTATGATTTTTTTATTAAGAAATTCTATCGCACTTGATTTAAATAAATGTTATAATCCTCTCATGCTAAGATTTTTAACCGCCGGTGAATCGCACGGCAAGGCATTGATCGCCATTCTGGATGGAATGGTGGCGAATTTACCTCTAACAACTGAAGATATAAATCCCGATCTTTCCCGCCGACAGGGCGGATATGGCCGCGGCGGCAGGATGAAAATAGAAAAAGATGAAGCAGAAATTTTGTCAGGCATTCGCCTGGGAAAAACAATCGGTAGCCCCATCGCGGTTATGATCCCAAATCGCAGTACCGAATTTTTTGAAAAGGTTGTAACTGTACCCCGCCCCGGCCATGCTGATCTTGCCGGAGCTTTAAAATATAACCAGAAAGATATAAGAAATGTCTTGGAGCGAGCGTCTGCAAGAGAAACTGCCGCCCGCGTTGCCGTCGGCGCAATCTGCAAAAGATTCCTTTCTGAATTTAAAATGAAATTCTCAAGCTCGATCGTGCATATCGGCGGACAATCGGATGAGAAAAAATGGAAAAAAGCAATAGATGAGGCAAAAAACGCAGGGGACACTCTTGGCGGCGTCTTTCAGATTGAAATTTCAAACTGCCCGCCAGGACTTGGAAGTTTTATGCAATGGGACAGAAGGATTGATGGCCGACTGGCGCTGGCTTTAATGAGCATTCCGGCCATAAAAGGGGTTGAAATCGGACTGGGATTTGAACAAGCCAAACTTCCCGGATCAAAAGTTCATGACGAAATTTACTACCTGCCGGCCGGCAGGCATGGCGGGAAAGGGAAATTTTTCCATAAAACAAATAATGCCGGTGGATTGGAAGGTGGCGTTACCAATGGTGAAACGGTAATTTTAAAAGCCGCCATGAAACCCATATCAACTCTAGCTAAACCATTAAAATCCGTCGATCTGGCAACAAAAAAACCTACCGAAGCATTTGTTGAACGCTCAGATGTTTCAGCGGTGGAGGCGGCTGCGGTGGTGGGGGAAGCGGTATCCGCTTTTGAAATAGCAAATGCCTTAATCGATAAATTCGGAGGGGATAGCCTCGAAGAAACAAAAGATAATTTTACCGCTTATCAAAAACGCATATCTGTGATATAATAGCACTTCGAGAAAGGAGTTCTAAGTAGTGGCGCCAAAGATCAAATTACAAAGAGTTGGAACTAGCAAACAGCCTAAATATAGAGTAGTGGTTCAGGAAGCAAGGCAAAAACTGGGCGGCTCAGTTATTGAAATATTGGGCATTTACCATCCTCGCCAGACACCCACCCTTTTTGAAGTCAGCAAAGAAAAAGTACTCGATTGGATAAAAAAAGGCGCGCAGCCGACCGAAAAAGTGCGCATACTGCTGGGTAAAGCCGGGATACTCTCTCCGGTTGATACTTCTAATCTACCAAAACGAAAACCAAAGAAAGAAGCGGCGCCAGCGGCTGAAGCAACAACCGTAAAAACAGCATAAGGAGGCGGCTTGGTGAAAGATCTTATAGAATATATTGTTAAAGCGCTGGTTGATAAGCCTGAAGAAGTAAGCATCACCGAAACCGAGGGAGAATCTGCCACCATTATTGAAGTAAAAGTGGCTGATGAGGATGCGGGAAAAGTGATCGGCCGCGAGGGGCGAATCGCCAACGCTTTGCGCACACTGGCCAAAGCGGCTGGCTCCAAAGATAAAAAAAGAGTGACGGTTGAAATATTAACAAAAGAGGAGAAACAACATGGCTGAACATATTGAATTGAAGCGCGTCGTAATGGTAAAAGCGATCGTCACCGAAGCTTTTAAGGAAAATTTAATTAAAGAACTCGACCGGGCGGTAAAAAACCTGGAAGCTCAGGCTTCGCAGATGGAAATGCAGGGCAAAAACTACCTTGAAGACCTGAAAAAGAAAGGGCTCATGCAAAAGGCGGCCGCTTTTAAGCATCAACTGGACGATGAAAGGGCGCGCCAGGCGGCAGGAAAATCTGATCTAATGATGAAAATCGAGGAATCCAAAAGGCTTGAAATCGGAACTGAATTTGTGCAGGGTCCGCTTGAGGGACCGGTAAAGGTCGGCATTGGCGATAATTTATATAAAAAAGTCGGCGGCGCGGAGATCATTGTAAAAGACGGCATAATCCAGGAGATCCGCGGCGCAGAATAGCTGTGCGCATCAATATTTTAACCCTTTTCCCCGAAATGTTTTCGGGGCCTTTCTCCGAAAGCCTTATTTCAAAAGCTCAAGATAAAGGCCTCCTTTCAATTAACATAATAAATATCCGCGACTTTACCGAGGACAAACATCAAACCGCCGATGATTCACCATATGGCGGAGGTCCGGGGATGGTTATGAAACCAGAGCCGGTTTATAAAGCCATTGGAAAGTTAAATCCGAATAAAGAGACCCGAATAATCTTAATGTGCCCCACCGGTGAAACTTTGAATCAAAAAAAAGCAAAAGAATTATCAGAATGTGAAAATATTATTGTTATTTGCGGTCATTATGAGGGTGTGGATGAGCGGATTGTAAAAAATCTGGTGACCGATGAGATCTCGATCGGCGATTATGTTTTAACCGGCGGAGAGCTCCCTGCAATGGTTTTGATTGACTGTATCGCCAGAATGATCCCGGGCGTTGTAAAGGAAGAGGAATCTTATATCCGAGATTCATTCTATGAAGGGCTACTGGATTATCCAAGTTACACCAGGCCGGAAAAATTTAAGGATGAATCCGTGCCTGATGTTTTAAAATCAGGCCATCATGAACAAATTAATCTCTGGAGAAGAAAAGAGTCCCTAAAACGCACCTTTTTTAAGCGCCCGGAGCTTTTAGCCGGCGCAAAACTCAAAACGGAAGACAAAAAACTGATCACAGAAATAATCACAGGGACTATCTGATGGCCAAAGTCTATCTTGCCCTGATTCATAATCCGGTGTATAATAAGAACAAGAAGATCGTTAGCACCTGCATAACAGGCGTGGATCTCCATGATATTGCCCGCTCGGGACTGACTTACGGCGTTAAAAAATATTTCGTGGTTAATCCCATGCCTGCCCAGCTGAAATTTGCTGAACGCATCATAAACTGCTGGAAGCAGGAAGCTAGTTTTGTCCATAACTGGACGCGGGCGGAGGCTTTTCGGCTGGTTGAGCTGGCAACGGATCTTGATGCGGTCCTAAAACGATTAAAAAACCCGGTCGTCATTGCGACCTCAGCCAGGCCGAAGGGAACCTTAAAATTTAAAAAGCTTCGTCTTTTGATCAAAAAGAGCAGACGGCCGTTTTTGATCCTTTTTGGCACCGGCTGGGGAATGACAGATGAGCTTTTGGAAAAAGCTGATTATATACTGGAGCCCATAAAGGGAAATTCATCATATAATCATCTTTCGGTCCGCTCGGCAGTCGCGATCGTGCTGGACCGTATCTTAGGAGGATAGAAAATGAAATTCATAGATGAAATAGAAAAGTCGCAGGCAAAAAAGGATATCCCGAGCTTTAAGCCCGGGGACACGGTTAAGGTCTCGTCCAAGATCATTGAGGGAGGCAAAGAAAGGGTTCAGGCTTTCGAGGGCATTGTCATAAAAAGACAGGGTTGTGCCACCCGTGAAACATTTACCGTCCGCAAAATGGTCATGGGGGTTGGAGTTGAGCGCATTTTCCCCGTAAATTCTCCTTCAATTGAAAAAATTCAGGTCACAAGATCCGGCAAAGTACGCCGAGCCAAGCTTTATTATATGCGCAAGCTCATTGGCGGGGCGGCCACCCGGGTGCAGGAAGCGGAGGCCAAAACGAAAGAAGGCGCTCAGTGAAGGGCGAAATCGATCAGGTAAAAGAAAAAATAAAATATTGGGTCCTTGAATGGATAGAAACCATCGTCGTCGCGCTGTTTCTGGCGCTCATAATCCGCGCGTTTTTTGTTCAGGTCTTCTGGATCCCCAGTGGTTCAATGGAGCCGACTTTAAACATAAACGATCGCATCATTGTCAATAAACTTGCTTACGGTGTCCAAAATCCGCTTTTTGAATCTTTCAAGGAAAAAACTTTCCTCTATGTTATTCCCAATCCATTATATGACCATCCTGTTTTCACGTCCAATATTCCTTATTTTATAGATTTTAATAAAGGGCCAAAGCGTTTTGATATCGTGGTCTTTAAGTTGTATGACGCGAACAACAACCGAAAGGATCTGATCAAAAGGGTAATCGGCCTGCCGGGAGAAAAATTAGAGCTTAAAAAAGGTTTCGTTTACATAAATGAAAAACCATTAAGCGAATCGCACCCGATAAATAATAATTACGGCAACTCATCATCCTTTCCCGCGACATACGGCCCGGTGCAGATCCCTGACGATTCATATCTTGTCATGGGGGATAATCGGCCAAACTCCGCGGATTCAAGATATTGGGGATTCCTGCCGAAAAATAATATCATCGGTCCTGTCATCATGCGCATCTGGCCGCCAAACAGCGTGGGCTTCCTGCCAAAATAATGTTATACTTTCTTAATGCCGCCCAACCAAAAGATGGAGAAAGCTCTTCGAGAGCAAGGATTTAATTTAATTGCTGGCGTCGACGAGGTCGGCGTTGGATCCTTGGCCGGTCCGGTTCTGGCTGCGGCTGTTCTCTTCCCCAAAAAGATAAAAACTAAAGGCATTAATGATTCAAAAATATTATCCCCGGCAAAAAGAAACAAATTATTTAAAGTCATCTTAAAAGAAGCTATTTCAGTTGGAATAGGAATTGTTGATTGGGAAACAATTGATAAGATCAATATTTTAAAGGCTTCACATCTTGCCATGCGGCTCGCGATCGAATCATTAAAGCCCAAACCGGAATATATTTTAGTGGATGGAAAATATCCGATCAAAGTTAAATTCCCGCAATTACAGCTTTGCGGCGGCGATCTGAAATGCACAAGCATCGCGGCCGCTTCAATCGTCGCAAAAGTTTTACGAGATAAAATAATGGATGGATTTGACGGAATTTTCCAGGATTATGGATTCAACAAAAACAAAGGATATGGAACCAGGCTGCATCTAGATAATATTAAAAGATTTGGCCCCTGCCCAATCCACCGCCAGTCTTACCTTCCGGTTAAGCACGCCCTGAAATTCCAGCTTCCGCTTGACTTTGAGAGAAATGCCTTATACAATTTCTTTAAATAAAGGAGGTGAATTTAATGAATAAACAAGAACTCTGCGGTTTTGTTTCACAGAAGACAAAGTTATCGAAGAGTCAGTGCTTGAAGGTTATCGATACCACATTTGATGCGATTTCGGGCGCATTGAAAAAAGGTCAGGATGTGAGGCTGGTGGGCTTCGGCTCCTGGAAGAAAATGCGCCGCAAATCAAGGATCGGCCGCAATCCCCAGACCGGAAAGAGCTTAAACATTCCGGCCCGCAACGTCGCCAAATTCTCGATGAGCGAACATCTGTACAATATCCTAAACTAGCGAAAAAGAAGCCCCCTGTCTTCAATTCCGGTTAACCGGGATGGAAGGCGGGGGTTTTTCTTTTCAACTGACGAAAAATACTGCATCCCTGACGAAAAACGCTACACTTTTACCCTCCAACTGACCAATTCCTCTTGGCTTAAAAATTGCATGCTGTCCTCTATCATGGGAAAAACAAGCAAAGATATTGGAGATTCCGGAGAAGACAAGGCCTGTGAATATCTTATTCAAAAGGGTTTCAAGATCATCGAACGCAATTATCATTCCCAGCAGGGGGAAATCGATATTGTCGCGCAAGACGGCGATTTTCTTGTATTTGTTGAGGTAAAAAATTATTCCTTCAGGAGTTACGGGTCGCCCCTTGGAGCCATAGGAAAGAACAAGCGCAAATCGATCATCCACGCCGCGCAAACATATTTATATAAAAATAATATTAAAGATACTAACTGCCGCTTCGATGTTGTGACCATCTACCATAAACATAACGGCAGCTGCGCGATTGATTATATAAAGGATGCGTTTTATGTTAGTTAAATTAAAAAGTTCCGCTCTTAATGGATTAGATGGATATATTGTTGAGGTAGAGGTTGACTCCTATAAGGGCTTGCCCGGACAGTCAATCGTAGGGTTGCCCGACGCCGCAGTCCGCGAGAGCCGCGACCGGGTTAAGTTTGCTATAATAAATTCAGGGTTCGAATTCCCGCCCGGCTACTTCACAATCAATCTTGCCCCGGGTGATGTGCGCAAAGAGGGTCCTTTATATGATCTGCCAATCGCGATCGGCATACTCTCATCTTCAGGCCAGATAAAATCCGAACTTTCAAAAGATCATATTTTTCTGGGGGAGCTTGCGCTAAACGGCGAGGTCCGCCCGATTGCCGGCATCCTGCCTATCTGTTTTTCAGCAAAACAGGCAGGGATCAAGCAGGTAATCGTTTCCCGCGATAACGCGGATGAGGCCGCCCTTGTTTCCGGCCTCGAAATAATGCCGGTGACAAATTTAAAAGAAGCTGCGGAATATATAAATGGAATAATAAATATTACTCCGCATACAATAGATATCCACGCGCTTTTTGAAGCAAACCAGGAATACGAGCTCGATTTCTCCGATGTCAAAGGCCAGCAGCATACAAAAAGAGCGTTAGAGATCGCCGCTGCCGGCTCACACAATATTTTGATGGTCGGTCCTCCCGGCTCAGGCAAAACCATGCTGGCCAAAAGAATTCCGAGTATTATGCCTACGCTTTCTCTGGATGAAGCGCTCGAAGTGACAAAATTATATTCTGTGACCGGCCTGTTGAGCGGCAAGGCAGCCCTTATAACCCGCAGACCTTTCCGTTCGCCTCATCATACGACATCAAATATCGGCATTATTGGTGGAGGAAGGATCCCAAGGCCCGGGGAAGTGTCGTTAGCACACCTTGGCATATTGTTTCTTGATGAGTTCCCGGAGTTTGAAAGAGAAGTGCTTGAGGTCCTGCGCCAGCCGCTGGAAGACGGGAAAGTAACCGTTTCACGGGCGCTGGCTTCAATCACTTATCCCGCGGAATTTATGCTTGTGGCCGCGATGAATCCTTGCCCTTGCGGCAATTATATGGATCCGGTTAAAACCTGTGTCTGCCCGCCATACAAATTGCAAAGGTATTGGGGGAAGCTCTCCCGTCCGCTTATAGACCGCATTGATCTGCATGTTGAGGTCCCGCGATTAAAAAAGGAAGAGCTTGCCGCTCAACCAACAGGAGAAACGTCCAAGGAAATCAGGAATCGAGTAAATGCTGCCCGCAAAATACAGGAAGAAAGATTTAAAGGAACTAATATCCATTCAAATTCTAGGATGACACCAAAACAGATCAGAGAATTTTGCAGGCTTGATGAAGAGGCCGAAGCGATCCTAAAGGCAGCTATTTTGCACCTTAAAATGAGCGGTCGATCCTATGATCGGATCCTTAAAGTCTCACGCACAATTGCTGATCTTGACGGCTCTGAATCAATCAAAGCCAAACATATCGCTGAAGCAACCCAATACCGATCATTGGACACAAAAGGAGGTGAATACAATGTATAAAGTCATTTATCAATTACCGTTTAATCATATTCGCGAAATCTATATGTCATCTGACGAACTGCATGCCTGGTTAAGATGGGCTTGGCTTAGGGAGAGGATTATAAGTTACGAGAGGGTTGAATAATGATGGGTATCGCACTTTTGCGATACCTTCAAAAAACCACTTAGGAGGTGAATTATGACAATGCGGCGAAAAGCAAATATGACGAACAATGCTTATAGTATCAGAAGGTTTTATGGAATATTAAATAATAGCAAATCATCATGGGAAACTAAATTGCTTGCTCTTATAGATTTAGCTCATGTGGCTTCAACTGGAACCATCAAGATATTGGAGAATTACAATCGAAATCCGGATCCAGAGATGAAAGTGTACGCCGGTTTAGCGCTCGATGAGGCAAAATATCTCGCAAAAGCATAATTGATTTGTATTACCAAAAAGGCAATTAATTGATCGGCCTATGGGTGGAGAGGGAGTTAGGAATTAGGTAGTTAGGTAGCCAGGAAGTTAGATGGTTAGGAATGATTTATGGCGCATGATCAAATTGAGGATTTAAGAATACTTAAATTGGCAGAAATTATTGCCGATAAAATATGGAATACATCTATAAAATGGCCCTTATTTGCAAAGGATACTGTTGGCAAGCAGATTGTAAAAGCTGCTGATTCTATCGGAGCAAATATTTCAGAAGGATATGGCAGGCATCATCCGAATGATATTATCCGTTTTCTATTTTTCTCAAGGGGCTCATTACAAGAAACCAAATATTGGATAAAGAGGGCGTTTTCTAGAAATTTAATACAGGAAATTGAGTTTAATGAATTAATGGATGAGTTAAACAACCTTGCGCCACAATTAAATTCTTTTATATCTTCAAAAAGGAAAATAAATTAATTTAATCAAAAATATCTATCACGGAGATTTATACGCACCAATCAAACCAACACAAGTAGGGCAGCATAAAGCATTTTGGATATTCAACATGTTATAGTTGATAATCGAAAGCATTAAAACTATTTGTACAATTTATTGCCATAATAAATAGCATTAAATATTGGAGCGACCAATATCGTTGTAAAAAAAACGGATATTTGAAAAATAATGTAATATCCGATTGAGGGCAATACTTCTTTGTTGGTAGCAATTTTAATCCCATAAACAAGCAATATGATAGACCATATCATGCCAATAATATATCCAATGGCGATAAAATCCCTGAAATAATTTGCGAATATCCATAAAATATATGAAATAGATATTTCTGGGATGTAAGAAATAATCACGATCGATGCAACTCTTTGATGGTTAATTTCTACCTTCATTTTATTTAAAAACCACGTAAATAGCTTTGTCATCAACCAAAAAACAAGCGCAAACTCAAGCGCAACTATTTCCGGCGCATAATAAAGTTGGCCCCTTAATGTTTCATTATAAATTGAATTTAACCCAATTCTACCAATGCCCCATCAAATTCCTTTGTTTTTTTATTAAACCCAATTGCCCCTTTTGCACTAGATATTTCATTGTCAGTTATTTGCCTATTAATACGAATGCCGAGGTCCTTCTTTCCGGTTTCTTTATCCATCCCAACAATAGCACTTGCAACATTAAGGAAGGGCTCATCAGAAAACACTAAAAAATCTGGGTTAATACCAAATTCTATATATTTAGCCATAATTCCTTTTATTTCATCCAGATAATTTTCAGTATTTATCATAAATTAACTTTCTATTCCTTTATATATGTGATATTTTCAGCCACCATTTATCCGTTTTTCATTGTTTTCCATCCTTATTTGTTTCATCTTTTACCTTTAATTCAACTTCTTTCCCCTGGTTAACCCAATAATTTCGTATTTCATTTATGTCTTTTTTCATTTCTTCTTCTTTTTCTATAGGATATGTTTTCTGAAAATCAACAAAACTAGCCCCTTTTAAGTATTTTTTCAAATTATTGTTTATAGCAGGGCTTCCACTGGAGCATTGTAAGGCGTAGCAACTCGCCCATTTTACTAAACTAATTAATATCTTTGTTTTATTCTTATCGTTATCATCTTTATATATAATCTATCACCTGGCACACATAATACTACTCGCCTTTTCGAAAATCAAACCACCCATTTTCCACTCCGAGATAGGAGTTCAGTATAGGTGGATAGGGAAATTGATGGTCAAATAATTGCTTATATTATGGGAGGGGCTATTTTAAAGGATGGGTGTTTGTGCGCCAGAATCAATCGATTTACTTATTAACAAATATTCATATCCTGTTGGGGGCACATATTTTGATACATAGCATTCGTCAATGGTATTCGTTGGGAAATTGAAAGCATTATTATTGGTTATTTCGACGACCTCCTCCCAAGAAAAAACATAGGGGGCGTGTTCAAGATCAATTAATAATATTCTTTTGTTATTAGCTGGCAGATTGCGAAAATATTTCCGGCCGTCTTTTTCTATAATAGCCGATTGAATCCACTCCTTTACATCACTGGTTGTTTTATTCGTAATATCCTTCCTTTCAATCCCAACTTTGTCTCCATTTGAATTAATTAATTTGATATCTGGGGCCTCATGCTTTCCTGTTAATAGCTTATAATTACTGTTGTTTTTCCAATTATAATAATCAATAAAGCCATTAATAATTGGCCATTCCTCATGAATTTTGGTTTTTTTGGGATGCCCTAAAACATATTCAGAATATTCATCGTCGCTTATTTTTAACGCCCTTAACACTTTAAGGGAAATAGATATGAATTGGTTAGAATCCCGATCTAAATAATTATCATCTTCGAGCAACTCATAATCTTCCAACGAGATGCCTGTTTTTGTAGTAACCTCTAGCTTCGAAAGATGCTTTTCGTCTCGTTTTTGCCTAAAGAATTCCGCACTTCTATTTTTTCGAAATTGCATCATTAGTATTATAACAGCCCTTTCATTACAAGAAACAAAATATTGGGTAAAGAGGGCGTTATCTAGAAATTTAGTACAGGAAATGGAGTTTAATGAATTAATGGATGAGTTAAACAACCTTGCGCCACAATTAAATTCTTTTATATCTTCAAAAAAGAAAATAAGTTAATTTAATCAAAGAATCTAATTATCCTAACTCCCTAAAACCAAACTACCTAAATCCTAACTCCCTATTCCCCTAATAATCCACCTTCTCTCCCAGTATGATCTTATTCATGACCAGGCCGGAGAGAAGTTTTGGATAAAAGAAGGTCGATTTTTGGGGCATTTTTTCGGATTTGCCGGCGATTTCAAGAATATCCGATATCTTTGTCGGATTGAGCAGGAAGATTATCTGGTACGGCCCCTCCAAAACCCCGGAAACCGCCTCCTCAACATTTTTGGCATAATTTATTTGATCCTCGGATGTAATGCCAAGGATCTTTTTCATCACAATCGTATGAAGAATCGTAACATCCAAATGCTTAAAAGCCGCCGGTTTTTCTTCTTCTAAAAGCATATCCACCATGTCTTCGCTCTTTAAGATCAAAAGATAATACCGCGGCAGGCCGGAAATCCCCATTACAAAACTGTGTTGTATCGCGGTTTTCCCAAGCTCCTTTAAAATTTTTTTTCTTACTTTAAGTTCTGTTCTTTTAGAGTATGGAAAAACCTTTATTTCAAAATAATTTTTCAATTCTTCCTCAAAATTATTGACCTCAAGATGGGGGATCGGTTTGACCATGCGGTGTATTGGCAAAACCAAAAGGCCTTTACTCTCTACGGGGGTAAAATAAACCATGACATGATTATAAGATTCGTCTTCCGAAAACCTGGTATTTCTTTCTTTCATCTCATTTTTAAATCTTACGGCCGCCTCAAAACGATGATGGCCGTCAGCAATAAAAGTGGATTTATCCCTCATTTCCTTTAATGCTCTATTTACAAGCGGCCGGGAATCAATCCTCCAGAGCCGATGCAAAACC